>Ga0075370_10001551_pt1 | contig 10059 bp, 7 predicted proteins | sample EndMethybrTD3035_FD_71398 | JGI IMG/M metagenome (GOLD analysis project Ga0075370, IMG submission 71398) | Populus endosphere microbial communities from Tennessee, USA - Endosphere MetaG P. TD hybrid TD303-5 | ecosystem: Host-associated > Plants > Roots > Endosphere | place: USA: Tennessee... | reverse complement strand
ATCTTGTCGACGATCACGAAGCAGATCCAGAAGATCGCCACGCCGATCAGCGCGAACATGATCGAGCCGACGATGATGCCGGGCTTCATCCACTCAATTCCCATCATGGCTGCTCTCCTGGTCAAATGGTCGTAATGGTCGTCAATGCATGCGGGCCGAGCGCCGGGCCGCTCCCAAGCTTGTCCTATACGCGTCGGACGAGGGGCCTCATTTGTGTCCGCCGCCGCTCGAGAATCCGCCGAACGAACCGCCGCCCGTGCGGTAGCCGCCGCCACCGCCGCTGCGCTGGCTGTTCAGGCAATTCTGGTACTCCTGCGACGCCGGCCCGAAAGTGTTGCGCGTGTCGGTGCAGTCGACCGCGCCGCCGCTGCTGCCGCAGCGGAACAGCAGCAACAGCACGAAGACGATGACGGCCCAGAAGATGATCTTCCCGAGCAGCGAGCCCTTCAGCGCGGTCGGCGCGGCGTCGCGCCGCAGTGCCGCGCTCTGCTCGGGCGCGAGGCGAAAGGCCTTCATCAGCGCGTCGGCCGTCAGCGCCTCGCCGGCCGACCAGACGATCTCCTGCACCGCGTCGGCGCCCGTACCGGTCGCCGTGCGCTCGCGGTTCAGCTTCTTCGCCGCGGCGCTGCCGGTCCCCTGGTAGTCGGTGTTGTAGGTCCGCTGGTCGCGCGTGAGCTGCCAGTAGAACTCGCCGAGCACGTAGGTGATCTGGCCGGTGTAGTCGTAGAGCTTGCGGTAGGCGGCGCCTTCGTAGCGCGCGGTGTCGCCAACGAGCTGCGGCACGCCGGTGATCGGGATGGTCCACGACCAGCCATCTTCGGCGTCGACGATGAACGCGAAGCCTTCGGTGCGGTTGTAGAGCAGGTACTCGCGCCAGAAGGTCCGCTCATCGTCGGCACTCTCGGGCACTTCGCAGCGCTCGACATAACCGACGACCTGCCACGGCAACTCCTTCCTGGCGCCTGCCGTGGCGGATAGCGCGAGCGTGCCGACGCTGCCCAGCGGCAGCAGTGGCAACAGCGGCTGCATGCCGCCTTGCTGCGTGTAGTGCCGCAGCTCGCCGCCGATGCCTTGCGAGATGTCGACGACCGCATGGCACTGGTGGCAGACGATGGACTGCGTCGTCGACAGCTTGACCTCGAGTGCGGCGCCACAGTTCGGGCATTGCAGCGAGCGGCCCTTCAGCGACTTCTCGGAGCCACCGGCCGCGCCGCCGCCTTCCGCGAGCCCGGTCATCGCGAGTTCGGCAAGGCCGACGGAGCGCCCGACCGACCAGCGCGGCCGCTGCGGATCGCCGTAGTCCAGCGTGCCGACCTCGCCGCGCGGGCTTCTCAGGTCGCAGACGAGAAAGCCGTTCGCGAGATTCGCGGGGTTCGCGAAGTTCGGTGCATACGGCAGCTCGCCTTGCGCCGCAATCAGCCGGGTCGGCGTGACCGACGCGACCGACCAGCCCTGGCCGTCGATGATGTACTGCGCGCCCGGCTTGAGCTGCGCGCCCGGCGGCACGTCGAGGGTGAGCGGCGCATCGAACGCGAAGACGTAGCGGCCGTTGTCCTCGCTGAGCCAGCCGGACTTGGCCGCGCCGTCCGCATCGAACAACGCATGCCACTCGTTCCAGGTGCCGTCGGCGTAGCGGTACTGCAGCCGGCCGACCAGCGTGAACGCCGCGCCCTGGTACTTGCCGGCTGCGCCGAGCTGCAGCGGCGAGTGGTCGTCGAACAGGTCGGCGCTCTGGCCGATCTTGCGAAGCGCATCGCCCTCGCGGACGATCGTGCTCTTGCAGAAGCTGCAGACCGCGAAGGCTGACGCCGACGAGCGGAAGTCGACCGGTGCCCCGCAGTTGGGGCACGCGGCTCGGTAGGCGCGCTGTGAGGGTGGATCGGTGGCCAAGTGATGCAGGGCTTCGACAAGCTCAGCCCGAACGACGGGAGGTCAACCCGACAGGGCTGAGGGTCCGTCCGGGCCGGCGTTGCATCACACCAGCTTCTTCAGCAGCTCCGCCTTCTTCGCATCGAACTCTTCCTGCGTGACGATGCCCTTGGCCTTCAGGTCGGCGAGCTTCTCGATCGTCGCCATCACCTCGTCGGGCTTGACACCCGCCGGCGCCGCCGCGGCGCCTTCGGCCGCAGGCGCGGGCCGCTGCTGCAGGCCTTGCGCGAGCTGCCCGGCCATCACCTGCCCGAGCGCGACGCCGGCGCCCAGGCCCACCGCGTCACCGACCACGCTGCCGCCCTGGCCGGCGCCGGCCGCGAGCGTCGGGATCGCCTGCGCGGTCTGGTATTGCATGAACCTGGCGGTATCGCCGACCATGCCCATGCCGATCTTCTGGTCGAGGATCTTCTGCAGCTCCTCGGGCAGCGAGATGTTCTGCAGCGTCACGCCCTCGAGCTTCAGGCCGATCTTCGCGAACGACGGCGCGGTCGCCTCCAGCAGCGCCTTCGCGAACTCGACCTGGTTCGCGGCGAGGTCCAGGAACGCGACGCCGCTCGAGGCGACCGCATCCGAGATGTGCTGCAGCATCAGGCCGCGGAGCTGGCCGTCGAGGTCGGCAACGGTATAGGTGTCGCGCGTGCCGGAGATCTCGGTGTGGAACAGCTTCGGGTCGGCGACGCGGTAGCTGTAGTTGCCGAACGCGCGCAGGCGCACCGCGCCGAAGTCCTTGTCGCGTATGGTCACCGGCTGGGTCGTGCCCCAGCGCTGGTCGACCTGCTGGCGCGTGCTGAAGAAGTAGACGTCGCTCTTGAACGGGCTCTTGAAGAGCTTGTCCCAGTTCTGCAGGTAGGTCAGGATCGGCAGCGTCGCGGTCGTCAGCGTGTAGCGGCCGGGATTGAAGACATCGGCGACCTTGCCCTCGTTGACGAACATCGCCATCTGCGATTCGCGCACGGTCAGCGAGCCGCCGTTCTGGATCTCGCGATCCTGCATCGGGAAGCGCCAGGCGAGCGTGCCGTCGCCGGCCTCGACCCATTCGATGATGTCGATGAATTGCTTCTTGATGAAATCCATCAGCGCCATGGCAGCGATCTCCTTCGACCCCGCGAAATCGGGTGCGGCGAATAATACGCTGGCCCTTTCGGCACCACGCCTCGACGAACGGTGAGTCCCATGAACGAAGTCCCATTGAACATCGCGATCGTCGGCGCCGGCCCGGTCGGCCTGGCGCTGGCGCTGCATGCGGCGCAGGCGCTGCCGCAGGCGAACGTCACGCTGTTCGATGCGCGAGCGGCCGAGCAGGACGTGTCGGGCGACCCGCGCACGCTCGCGCTCTCGCTCGGCAGCGTGCAGATCCTCGAACGCCTGGGCGCGTGGCAGGCGCAGGCCGCGCAGCCGATTCTCGAAGTGCATGTGTCGCAGCAGCCGCCCTCGGGGCTGCCCGAGCTGCCGTTCCTTTCCGATGTGCTGCCGAAGTTCCTGGCGCAGCGTTTCAACGAGCCCGAGCTGCGCATCCGCGCGGTCGACGAGGCGGTGCCGCTGCTCGGCGCAGTGCTGAGCTACGGCAGCATCGTCGCGCCGCTGCAGCGCGCCTGGTTCGATGCCGAACGCGCCGAGCCGCAGCGCCTGCACAGCCGCTTCGGCACCGCGGTCGCCGCGTTGAAGAACCTCGAGCACGGCGTCGAGGTCGATGCGGGCATCGCCGAACGCTACGACCTCGCGGTGATCGCCGAGGGCGGCGTGTACACCGAGCGCAGCGCGGCAGTCGACGCCGGCCGCTCGCTCGTCGCGATGCCGACGGCGCCGCTGAAGCACGACTACGCGCAGACCGCGTGGGTCGGCCAGGTCACGTTCGCGGACGACGCCGGTGGCGCCGCGCGGCGCGCACCCGGCATCGCGTTCGAACGCTTCACGCGCCACGGGCCGGCCGCGCTGCTGCCGCTGAAGGACGGTCGCGCGGCGCTGGTCTGGTGCGTCGCGAGCGACGAGGACCCGGTCCGCGAGTTGAACGATGCGCAGCGCGTCGCGGTGCTGAACAGCATCTTCCCGAAGGCGGCCGGGCAGATCGCGGCGATCAGCCCGCTGAAGGCGTTTGCGCTCGGCCTGATCGCCGAGCGCACGTTGACCGACGGCCGCATCGTGCGCATCGGCAATGCGGCGCAGACGCTGCACCCGGTCGCCGGCCAGGGCCTGAACCTCGGGCTGCGCGATGCGTTCGAGCTGGTGCGGGCATTGCGCCACGATGCCGCCGTCGACGCGGTGCTGCGCCGCCTCGAATGGCAACGCGCGCCGGACCGCTGGGCGATGATCGCGGCAACCGACTTCCTCGCGCGCAGTTTCACGTGGAAGCTGCCCGGCGCCGGCGCGGCCCGCGGCGTCGGCATCGCTGCGCTGCAGGCGCTCGGCCCGCTGAAGTCGGCGCTCGCGCGGCAGATGATGTTCGGGCGCCGCTGATGTTTCGGCTCAGGTGATGACGGTCGGCTGCGCCCGGCCCGTGCGCGCGCGGATGCCCGCGAGCTTGTCGGCCAGCGCGATCAGCGGCGCAAGCGCCTGCTGGGTTTCGACCGAGTGCTTCGCGGCATCCGCTTCGAAGCGTTCGAGGTAGACCCGCAGCGTCGCCCCCTCGGTGCCGGTGCCGGAGAGCCGGAACACGATGCGCGAGCCGTCGGCCAGCCCGATGCGCACGCCTTGCGCGGTGGTCACCGAGCCGTCGACCGGGTCGGTGTAGGCGAAGTCGTCGGCGCTCGCGATCGTATGGCCGTCGACGCGTTGGCCCGGCAGCGCCGCCAGCGAGTCGCGCAGGTGCTGCATCAGGCCATTCGCCGCCGCGCTGTCGACGCCTTCGTAGTCGTGGCGCGAATAGAAGTTGCGGCCGTAGCGCTGCCAGTGATCGCGCACGATCGCCTCGACCGACTCGCCGCGCACCGCCAGGATGTTGAGCCAGAACAGCACGGCCCAGACGCCGTCCTTCTCGCGCACGTGGTCGCTGCCGGTGCCGGCGCTTTCTTCGCCGCACAGCGTGGCCTTGCCGGCATCGAGCAGGTTGCCGAAGAATTTCCAGCCGGTGGGGGTCTCGTAGCTGGCGACGCCGAGTGCGGCGGCGACGCGGTCCGCGGCCGCGCTGGTGGGCATCGACCGCGCGATGCCCTTCAGCCCGTTGGCGTAGCCCGGCACGAGCTGCGCGTTCGCCGCGAGCACGGCAAGGCTGTCGCTGGGCGTCACGATGAAGCGGCGGCCGACGATCATGTTGCGGTCGCCGTCGCCGTCGCTGGCCGCGCCGAAGTCGGGCGCGTCGGCAGCGAACATCGTCTTGACCAGCGTCTCGGCGTACGTCGGGTTGGGGTCCGGGTGGCCGCCGCCGAAGTCCGGCAGCGGCACGCCGTTGATCACGCTGGCCGCCGGTGCGCCGAGCCGCTTCACGAAGATCTCGTGCGCGTACGGCCCGGTCACTGCATGCATCGCATCGAAGCACATCCTGAACGTCGGCGAGCGCAGCAGCGTGGCGATGCGCTCGAAGTCGAACAGCGTCGCGAGCAGGTCGGCATGGTCGGCCACGGGGTCGATCACCTCGACGGTCATGCCGCCGAGCTGCGTCGCGCCTAGCCGCGCGAGGTCGAGATCGCCGGCGTCGACGGTCAGGTAGCGCGTGATCGCCTGCGTGTTCGCGTAGATCGCGTCGGTGATCTTCTCGGGCGCCGGGCCGCCGTTGCCGGTGTTGTACTTGATGCCGAAGTCGCCGTCGGGGCCGCCCGGGTTGTGGCTGGCCGACAGGATGATGCCGCCGTAGGCTTGGCGCTTGCGGATCACGCAGCTCGCCGCCGGCGTCGACAGGATGCCGCGCTGCCCGACCAGCACACGGCCGAAGCCGTTGGCCGCGGCCATGCGCAGGATGGTCTGGATTGCCGTGTCGTTGTGGAAGCGCCCGTCGCCGCCGAGCACCAGCGTCTTGCCCTCGAAGCCCTCGAGCGAGTCGAAGATGGCCTGCACGAAGTTCTCGAGATAGCCCGGCTGCCGGAAGACCGTGACCTTCTTGCGCAGACCCGACGTGCCCGGCTTCTGGCCGGCGATCGGCGACGTCGGCTGGCTGACGATGTTCATGGGCACTCCCGTTGCCGTTGTGGGCGCAATCAATCGGTGCGGCTGAACAGCGGCGCCGACGAGTCGGCCGGCACGCCGAACGGCCTCGGCGTGCGGCGCCAGTCGACCCAGGCGCGGGTCAGCCGGTCGCGGCAGCGCCAGCCGAAGCGACGCAGCCGCTGCGCGGCCGGCGCCGCGACGCCGTCTCCCGCCGCGTGGCCGATGCTCGACGTCCCGAGACGCTCGAACACCGGAAACGGGATCACGGCGTAGTTGTCGACGCCGTAGTCCCAATAGCGCGACATCGCCCAGTCGACCGGCATCGTCAGCCGCGCGCACGACCGGCTCAGCGCGGCCGCGCCGCGCCGGCTCAGCACATAGGCCTGGGTTCCGTAGCAATAGCCGCGCAGGCGGACCAGGTGGCTGTGGTCGGAGAAAAGCTTGTAGCGCATCAGCTCCGACTTGGCCGGGTAGGTCGTGAACAGCCTGAGGATGTCGATGCCGTCGCCTGCCAGGTCGCGGCCGCACAGGATCTTCAGCGCCGACCAGTCGACGGCCACGTCGTCCTCGAGCACCAGCAGCTGCGCGTGGTCGGATTCGAGGAACCAGCGCCACAGGCTGTAGTGGCTCGAGTAGCAGCCGATCTCGCCGGGGCGCAGCGGCCGGCCGGTGTGGGTGAGTTCCAGTACCGCGTCATGGACCAGCGGCGCTTCGGGCAGGCGCAGCGCATCGAAGTACGACCATTCGAGTTCGGCCTGCGCCGCTTCGGCCGAGAACCTCGCACGCCGCTCGTGCGCCGACACCATGCTGATCACGCGGATGGCGGTGCTGGCAGGCATCGATCACGCGCTCCGCAAGGCTGCCCGGGACGACGCCGAGCGGTACAGCGCCAGCGCCTGGGTCAGCGACTCGGCCTGGGTCATGCCCGAGAACTCTGCGGTCCAGAGCTTGATGAACCTCGAGACTTTTCCGTAGCTGTTGTCCAGCACCACGTGCGGAATGTCCAGCAGCGTGGAGACGATGTGGACGTGCAGCCGGTCGGTGATCACGAAGTCGCTGGACGACAGCAGCCGCATGCCGCGGCGCAGGCGGCTCATCGCGAGCATCTCGAAGTAGTCGGCGCGCGCGGCCATCTTGCTGGTGCGAAGCTTCAGCAGCGCGTTCAGCGCGGTCGCCGCCTTCACGCCGGCCTTCATGTTCTTCGCGTCGTCGAGCCAGTCGGCGATGAGCGTGCCCGGTGGCAGGTCGACCAGATCACGCGGGTCTTCGCCGCGCTTCTCGCGGTCCTGCCGCAGCAGCAGGAGCAGGTCGCGCTCGGGCCTGCCGATCTTCGCGAGCGGGCCCAGGCAAAAGGCCATGTCGGGGCAGCGCAGCACCTCGCAGTGAAAGTGCTGGCGCGCGAGTTCGAAGCTCGCGTCGTCGCGCACGAGGAGCACGAAGTTGCCGTGCTTCTTGATCGCGTCGGCCGTGCGCGCGATCTTCCCCGCATCGCTGAAGTGGATCGACTGCGGCAGCTGGATCACGCGCCGGCCCGGGAAGCGCGCCAGCACCGCCTCGCGGAAGTCCTGGTGTTCCGGCCAGACGTCACCGAAATTGCCGCCGCCGTGGATGAAGATCGGGTCGTCCCGGCGGGATTCGGCGATGCTGCTCCACGGCACGTCGCCGGCCCCCGACACGATGGCCGGCGCCTTGCCCAGCCGCTTGCGGAAGAAGGCCAGCTCGCCTGCGTAGATCGCGCTGTCGCCAACGTTCGCGTGGTTCGGGAAATCGAGCAGGATCACCTGATCGAGACCGTCGACGTGCGGCAGTATCGCGTCCTCGATCTTCTGCTGCAGTGTCTGGACCAGCTGTGCTCGGTTCATGTGTCGCGCCCCTTGCCTTGTTGCACTTTCTTCACCAGCGGTTTGAACAGCGGCTCCAGGCAGTTGAGCACCTCGCGCCGCTGGAAGATGAACAGCAAGGCTGCATACAGACCCAGTGATGCGGCGCCGAGAATAACAAACAGCCACAGGTCGGACGTGAGCCAGGATTTGACGACTGGTTTCACGAGCCAGGCGCTGCCGAACACCAATGCCGCGATCGCGATGACCGGCAACAGGCTGCGCCAGATGTCCAGGCGCACACCGCCGATCGCCTTGCGCAGCGCCACGAGTTGCACCGGCGCCGTGATGTACGCCCGCAGCACGTAGGCGGCGGCCACTGCCAGCATGCCGAACGGCGTCGCGAGCCAGGTGAGGACGGCGGTCAGCGTGAGCTGCAGCAGCGACACGCGCAGGATGGCCGCGGAGCGCCCCATCGCCGCCAGCCCCGGGCTCGACAGGTAATTCAGGAAGAACGGCACCGCCATCAGCACCAGGATCTCGGCCACCGGCGCAGCGCTCTTCCACTGCGGCCCGAACGCCAGGCCGATCGCCTCGATGGCCAGCGCACCGAACCCGAACATCAACGGTAGCGTGACCATGCCGGCGGCGATCACGAGGCGCCGGAACGCCGACGCGAAACGCTGCGGATCAGCCTGCAGGTTCGACAGCGTCACGACCGTGACGCTGCCGATCGGCGCCAGCACCGTCTGCCCGATCAGCTCGATCAGCCGCCACGCGACGCGGTACTGGCCGACCGCGTCGGTGCCATAGGCGCGGCCGATGAACGGCTCCTGAAGCCGCGCGGTCAGGATCCAGATCAGCTGCGTGCTCATCATGCTGACGCCGAAGTGCAAACACTTGCGCAGGCGCGCCAGGTCGAACTGCAGCCCGGGTACCCAGCGGAACAGGCACCACGACATCACCGAGCCGAGCGCGCCGGTCACCGCGACCTGCACGACCAGGCTGTACGGGCCCATGCCCTGGTAGGCCGAGAAGATCGCAGCCGACCCGGCCACGGCGCTGACGACGAAGCCCTGGATCGCGAGCCGCTGGTGGCCGAAGCCGCGCGCCATGCGGCCGGCATGGATGGTGCCGAACGCCGCGAGCGGCAGCATCACGCTGAGCCAGCGCACCAGGTTCGAGACGCCTGCCGTCCCGGTCACGGCCTCGTACAACGGCGCGGCCGCGAACAACACGGCCGCGACCACGACATTGAGCGCGATGCAGGCCCAGAAGACCGTGTCGGCGGTGACCTCGTCGAGTGCCGCCTCGCGCACGACGGCATCCGGAAGGCCGCTGTTGCCGATGATGCGGGCGACCTCGTACGCCAGGCTCGCGAGCGCGAACTTGCCGAAGTCGCTGGGCCCGAGAAAGCGCGCGAGGAACGCGAAGACGAGAAACGAGACCACCGTGGCCCAGCCGGTGCGCGCCACCGACCACAGGATCGAGGAGATGGTTTTGGACTTGAGTGTCGGCGGCGGGGCCTTCATGCGCGAGGCATTGTGCATCGCACAATGCGGCCACCGGGAGCGCCTGCGCACCTTTGACAATTTCTTACGTCGACGTCTCTTGTCGACGTCTCTGACGTCGACGCCTCGCCGACATCGACGTCTTCGCATGAAGGCTTCGCGCAAACACTTAGTAGATACTCGCCGCGGTGCCGACCGTGATCCTGTTCAAGCTGCTGACGATCTTCGTCGTCGTCGCGATCGGCTGGGGCGTCGGCAAGCTGAAATGGCTGGGCTCGGGCGACCCGTCGCGTACGCTCGCCAACGCGGCGTACTACATCTTCGTGCCGGCGCTGCTGTTTCGCACGACGGCGCGCATCGACTTCCACACGATGCCGTGGCGCACGCTGCTTGCGGTGTTCGCGCCGCTGGTCGCGATGCTGCTGGCCGTCTACGCGAGCCAGCGGTTCGGATCGCGCGGCACGGCGGCAGCAACGCCCGCGGCACCGGCGGTGCGCGCGATCTCGGCCGCGTTCGGCAACACGGTGCAGGTCGGCATCCCGATCGCGGCCGCGCTGTTCGGCGAGACCGGCCTCGCCATTCACCTCGCGATCGTCAGTCTGCACGCGCTGGTGCTGCTGACCGTGACGACCACGCTGGTCGAGCTCGACCTCGCGCATGCGCAGGCGGCGAGCGGGCAGGCCGACGTGCATCTCTTGCGCACGCTCGCCACGACCGCG
>Ga0075370_10001550_pt1 | contig 10060 bp, 7 predicted proteins | sample EndMethybrTD3035_FD_71398 | JGI IMG/M metagenome (GOLD analysis project Ga0075370, IMG submission 71398) | Populus endosphere microbial communities from Tennessee, USA - Endosphere MetaG P. TD hybrid TD303-5 | ecosystem: Host-associated > Plants > Roots > Endosphere | place: USA: Tennessee... | reverse complement strand
AGATTTGGCAGGGGAGAAAGGATTCGAACCTTTGCATGCTGGAATCAAAATCCAGTGCCTTAACCAGCTTGGCGACTCCCCTACACGGGTCGATGGTTTGCACCATCAACCGATATATGTCGCGTCGGACCGCAAAACGTTCCGACTATTTCAGGCTGCCCAGCCTACCAGAGGATGAACAGCCAAATTGCTGCACTGACGAACCTGCCAGCCCGCGGGGGCTTCGAGCAGTTCCGCTTCGTGCGGCCCTTGCGGCATCTTTGCGAACACTGAACTTCCGGAGCCGGTCATCCGGGCTTTCAATCCTTGGTCGCCGAGCCATTCGATGGCATCGGTGACCGCAGGGCAAAGCCGCTGGGCAACCGGCTGCAGGTCGTTGTGGCCGAAGTCGAAAACCTTGTTGCCGAGGTTTGGGGCTTCGTCTCGTTCGCTAACTGCAGCAAAGCCCGAGATTATAGCAACAGGAGTGGCGCGTTGAAGATCACTCGCAGAAAAAATTAGATGGGTATCCAATCCTTCGGGCGGCTTGACCACTGCGAACCGTGCCGGTGGCAGCGAGACGGGCGTGATTTCTTCGCCGATTCCCTCGACCCACGCATTGTGCCCGCCGAGGAAGAAGGGCACGTCGGCACCCAGTTTCAATCCGATCTGCGCCAGCCGGTGCAGGGGCAGGTTCAGGTTCCACAGGCGGTTCAGCGCCAGCAGGCAGGTGGCGGCGTCCGAAGAGCCTCCGCCCATGCCGGCCTGGGCCGGGACATGCTTTGCCACGCCGATGTGGGCGCCCTGGCCGGGTGCCGCGTGCGCCTGCAGCGCACGCGCGGCGCGCAGGACCAGGTCGTCGGCGGGCAGCTCGGTCGTCAGGTCTTCGCGGGTGAGCTGGCCGTCGCGCCGCAGTTCGACGTGCAGCGTGTCGCACCAGTCGATCAGCATGAAGACCGACTGCAGCAGGTGGTAGCCGTCGTCGCGCCGGCCGGTGATGTGCAGGAACAGGTTGAGCTTGGCCGGTGCGCAGAGGTCGTAGAGGGCCTTCATGACCGTTCGAACACGATGCGCAGGTCCGCCCGGGGCCCCGGGGATTCGCGGGTGGCCTGGAGGCGGCCGTTCGCGAGCTGGCCCAGATCGGGGCGCCAGCCGGGCACGCGCTCGTCGCGCCCCGCCAGCCAGCCGAACAGCGCGCCGACCGGGATCGCCGCGCCGGTGGCGGCTTCGATCAACGCGTCGACGGAGTCGTAGCGGCGGGTGTCGCTGCCATTCTTCAGCAGGGCTTCGCCCGGCGCCCAGTGCAATTGGGCCAGGGTATTGCCGATCGGGGTCGTCAGCGTGAGTTCGCCGGCATTGGGCGAGCCGCGCAGCTCGAAGAGCGCGGAAAAAGTCTGGACCGGTTCGCTGTCGATGCGCAGGGACATGCGGCCGCTCCAGCTGTCCGAACCCCGCGGTGCGGAGGAGCCGCCCGTCAACTGGGCGCAGCCTGCGATCAAAAGAAGGGTCGCTCCGACCCCCGTCAGCAAGGCGCGGCGGCCCCCTTCGGGAAACGCCGCGGAACCGGCTTCGCCGGGCCGCTGGTGTTGCCCCTGGCAGGGGGAGGGCGTTGCGACACGAAGTGCGCGCAGCCTGGGGGCGAGCTTGATCACGGCTTGACCCGCAGGCGCTTGAGCGTTTCCTGCAGGGTCTCGTTCTCGGAGTCGCTCAGCAGCGCTTCTTTCCATATCGTGACTGCGCGGTCCTTCTGGCCGACGGTCCACAGCACTTCGCCGAAATGCGCGCCGATTTCGGGATCGGGCCGGGTCTTGTAGGCGGCCTCGAGGATGCGGATCGCCTCCGCCGTGTTGCCGAGCCGGAATTCGACCCAGCCCAGGCTGTCGGCAATGAACGGATCTTCCGGTGCCAGCTGCACCGCTTTCTGGATCAGCGTGCGGGCTTCGTCGAGCCGGATCTTGCGATCGGCGAACGAGTAGCCCAGCGCGTTGTACGCATTCTGGCTCTCGGGCTTCAGCTGGATCAGCCGGCGCAGCAGTCGCTCCATGTCGTCGAGGCGGTTCAGCTTCTCTGCCACCATGGCCTGGTCATAGACCAGGTCGCCGTCGTCGGGCGCGGCCGCGGAGGCCTGGGCCAGCATGTCGAAGGCGGCCTGGTATTGCTTGGCGTCGCGCAGCAGCTGCACTTCGGCGAGGAATTTCTGTTTCTTGTCCTCGGGCGTGCGCTCCGGCAGGCCGCGGATGACTTCGCGTGCCTGGGGCAGCTTGCCCTGGCGTGCCAGCAAGCCCGCGCGGCGGGTTTGCGCGAGGGTCAGCTCATCGGTGCTGTCGATGCGCGCCAGCCAGCGTTCCGCGCCGTTGAAGTCCTTGCGCCGTTCCGAAAGCTGCGAGAGGGCGAGGTAGGCCTGCGTCATCCCGCGCTTGCGATCGGCCGGGTCGACGTCCTTGTCCTTGTCTTTGCCCTGGCTCGAGGCCAGTTCGACGTAACGCTTGAGCGAGGTCTCGGCCGCCGCGTCCTGCCTGGCCTGCATCTGCAGGCTGCCCAGCAGCAGCCAGGGTTCCGCCAGTTCGGAGCGTGCCGTGGTGAGTGTCTGCAGCTGTGCGGCGGCGTCGGCATAGCGCCGGTTCTCAACCAGCACGCGCGCGTAGGCGATGCGCAGGTCGGGCGTGGCCTTGGTGTTGCTGGCGAGGTAGCGCGTCACGATCGGCTCGGCCAGCGGCTGGCCGGGGCCGATCAGTTCGAGCGCGAGCCCGGCCGGTGCGTCGGAAGCGGGATCGAGTTCCTGCCCCTTGCGCGCGGCTTCCAGTGCACCGGAGTTGTCGCCGGCATTGAGGCGCAGCCGGCCCACGGTGGCCCAGGCCAGGCCGCCGGTGGTGGGACTCTTGAGCTCGTCGACCAGGGCGCGTTCGACCACCGAGGCGGCCAGCTTCTTGTCCGAGGCGCGCGAGTAGTTGCGCGCGATCACCGCCATGAGCAGCGGGCGCTCGATCTGCGAGGTGGCTGCCACTTCGGCGCGCAATGGCTCGACCGTTTCGCCGATGCGGTTCAGCGCGATCAGGATCTGCAGTTCGATGCGCCGGGCGTCGCGCGAATTGGGCAGCGTTTCCTGCCAGGCCCGTGCGGCCGCCAGCGCAGCGTCGCCGGAGCGTGACTGCAGGGCGATCTCGACCGCCCGCTGGAACAGCCTGCCGTCGCGCAGCCGCCGGGCGGCATCGAGCACCAGCGCATAGCCGGAGCCGGGATCGCCGGAGCGGGTCGTCAGCTCGCCCATCAGGATTTCGTAGAACAGGTCGGCCGTCAGCGCCGACGCCTGTGCAGCGGGCTCGCTGGCCGCCGGCTTGGCGGCGGTCCTGGGCTTCACCGCGGGCCTCGGCGGCGCGCTGCGCTCGATGACGGGAGCCGGGCTGGCGGGGGCAGCGGGATCGGACGTTTGCGCGTGGACTGCGCAAGCCAGCAGCACGAGAGACGCGGCCGCCGCAAGGCGGTGTCGGCGGGGCGATGGAATCATCCAACCATAATAATCGAGGCTTTTGAACGAGCACCGTGTGGGGCCTCGTCTTCGCCGGAGTTTTACTTTCATGCCTGAGCTACCCGAAGTCGAAGTCACCCGGCGCGGTTTTGCCGACCGCATTGCCGGCGCGCGCGTCGATGCCGTGCGCATCGGCAAACCGCTGCGCTGGGCCTTGATGGTGGTGCCTGGTGCGCTGGTCGGGCGGCATGTGCGCGAGGTCCGCCGGCGCGGCAAATACCTGCTGATCGACCTCGACCAGGGCCTGCTGCTGTTGCACTTGGGCATGTCGGGCAGCCTGCGTTTCGATGCGGCGCTGCCGCCGCCGGGCGCGCACGACCACTTCGACCTCGTCACCGACCGCGGCACCCTGCGGCTCAACGACCCGCGCCGTTTCGGCGCCGTGGTCTACGTGGACGACGAGGCCGCGCCCTGGGCCGTCAAGCTGCTCGGCGGCCTGGGCATGGAGCCGCTGGGCGATGCGTTCGACCTCGACGCCTTCCATGCGGGCCTGCGCAGGCGCAAGGCCGCCGTGAAGCAGGTGCTGCTGGCGGGCGATGTGGTCGTGGGCGTCGGCAACATCTATGCATCCGAAGCGCTGTTCCAGGCCGGCATCCGGCCGACCCTGTCTGCCGCGCGCATCAGCCGGCCGCGGGCGGCGAAGCTGCATGCAGCGGTGCGCGAGATATTGGCCAGGGCGGTGGAGAAGGGCGGCAGCACGCTGCGCGATTTCTCGAACGTGGACGGGCAGAATGGCTATTTCCAGCTCGAGGCGACCGTCTACGGCCGGGCCGGCGAGCCGTGTCGGGTCTGCGCAACGCCGATCCGGCAGCTGCGCCAGGGGCAGCGTTCCACCTACTATTGCCCCCATTGTCAAAAGTAACGTCGCGCACTTTCCACCGAATGCTGCTGCAAATGAGCGCGCCACGGTTTGCGATGCTATATTTGTAAGTTCTTTCTTACATATTTCCCTTGAGCCGCTCTTTCAACCAACAACTCGATCAGCACGGCGCCTGGCGGAGCAATTTCGCCCACCGGCTGCAGTGGCTGTCCCGCTGGCTGACCGAGAACGAGCTGCTCGACCAGTCCGTGGCCGAGCGCCTTCGGGGGCTCGAACTGCAGATCCGCACCAGCAAGGTGATGGTCGCGTTCGTCGCCGAGTTCTCGCGCGGCAAGTCGGAGCTGATCAATGCGATCTTCTTTGCCGACTATGGACGCCGCATCATGCCCGCGAGCGCGGGGCGGACCACGATGTGTCCGACCGAGCTGGGCTACGACGCCGCGCTGGCGCCCAAGCTGCGCCTGCTGCCGATCGAAACCCGCCTGGAGCCGCATTCGCTGACCCACTGGCGCGAGAAGCCGACGCGCTGGACCGAGATTCCGATCGAGATGGGCGATGCCGAACAGCTGGCCCAGGCGATGGGCAAGGTCGCCGAAGTCCGGTGGGTGAACAAGGACGAGGCGCGTGCGCTGGGCTTCTGGAACGACGAGACGCCGGACGACAACCCCGTGCAGGACGCCGAGGGCCGCGTCGAGATTCCGCGTTGGCGCCATGCCGTGCTCAACATGCCGCATCCCTTGCTGGAGCAGGGGCTGGTGATTCTCGACACCCCGGGCCTGAACGCGATCGGCGCCGAGCCCGAGCTGACGGTGAGCCTGATTCCGCAGGCCCATGCCGTCGTCTTCATCCTGGGCGCCGAAACCGGCGTCACGCGTTCCGACCTGTCGATCTGGCGCGAGCACCTGATCACCGAGGACGACGGCGGCGACACGCGCTTTGTCGTGCTCAACAAGATCGACACGATGTGGGATTCGCTGAGCACGCCCGCGCAGATCGAACTGCAGATCGAGCGCCAGCGCGACAGCGCGGCAAGGCTGCTCGAGGTGCCGCTCGCACAGGTGCTGCCGGTTTCCGCGCAGAAGGGCCTGCAGGCCAAGATCCAGCACGACGGCCGGCTGCTTGAAGCCAGCCGCCTGCCGGCGCTCGAAGCCCTGCTGGGCGAAGGCGTGCTCGGCAAGCGCGAGACCATGCTGCGGCTCGCCGTCGACGCCGGCATGACCGCGCTGCGCACCGAGGCCGAACGCATCCTGAAGGTGCGCCAGCGCGACCTGTCGGAGCAGGCGCTCGAGCTGCAGGGGCTGCGCGGCAAGAATGTTTCGGTGATCCGCCACATGCGTTCGCGCATCGACCAGGAGCATGCCGAGTTCGAGGGCAGCAACACCCGCATCCTGGCGCTGCGCTCGGTGCAGGGCAAGCTGCTGCGCGAGGTGTATGCCGTGCTGGGCCGCACCGCGCTCAAGGCCGACATGGTGCGGCTGTCGACGGCGCTCAAGCGCCCCGGCGTCAAGTTCAACGTCCGCAAGGTGTACGGCGAGACTTTCGATTCGCTGCGCAACAACCTGCGCGAAGTGCAGGCAACGACGGCCGAGATCCAGTCGATGCTGCACGCCACCTTCCGTCAGCTCAATGCCGAGCAAGGCTTCACCCTGCAGGCGCCGGCCGAGCCCGACCTGACGGGCTTCGAGCAGGAGCTGAGCCAGATCGAGCGCAGCCACATCCACTACCTGGGCGTGGGCAACCTGCTGAAGCTCGCGCAGGCCGATTTCTGCGACAAGCTGGTTCGCGCGCTGGCCAGCCGCCTGCGGCTGGTGAACGAGGCTGCGATGACCGAGGTCGAGCGCTGGAGCAAGGGTGCGAGTGCGCAGATCGACGCGCAGCTCAAGGAGCGCCGCCGCAACTTCAGCAAGCGCATCGAGGCGATCGAGCGCATCCAGAACGCCGCGGGCAATCTCGACGAGCGGCTGGTCGAGCTTGCTGCACAAGAGAGCAACCTCGCCGAGCTTCATCTCCGCCTGCGCGAGTTCACCTCGCTGATCACGCAGCAGGGAAAGTCGCCGGCCGTGGCCGCCGTCAGCGAGCTGCGTGCGGCCTGAGCGTTCCGTTTCCGTGGCGGCAGCGGGTTTGCAGGCGCTGCCGGATTTCGCCGCCCAGATCGTGAGCTGGCAGCGCAGCCACGGGCGCAGCGAGCTGCCGTGGCAGAACACCCGCGATCCGTACCGCGTCTGGTTGTCGGAGGTGATGCTCCAGCAGACGCAGGTGTCGACGGTGCTCGGCTACTTCGCGCGCTTCCTCGACCGCTTTCCGGACGTGAAGGCGCTGGCCGCCGGGACCGAAGACGAGGTGTTCGGGCTCTGGAGCGGGCTGGGCTACTACAGCCGCGCGCGCAACATGCATCGCTGCGCGCAGGAGGTCGTCGAGCGATTCGGCGGCGAGTTCCCGCACACCGCCGCCGAGCTCATGACCCTGCCCGGCATCGGCCGCTCCACCGGCGCAGCGATTGCCGCCTTCTGCTTCGGCGAGCGGGTGGCGATCCTCGATGGCAATGTGAAGCGCGTGCTGACGCGCGTGCTGGGCTTCGGCGGCGATCTGTCTTCGTCGGCACAGGAGCGCGCGCTGTGGGACCAGGCTACGCAGCTGCTTCCGCCCGCTGAACAGCGGGAGGCCATTGCGAGCTACACGCAAGGGCTGATGGACCTCGGCGCGACGGTCTGCCTGCCGCGCAAGCCGAGCTGCATGATCTGCCCGGTGAACAAGACCTGCGTGGGCTTGCGCGAGGGCGCGCCGGAGCGCTATCCCGTCAAGACCCGCAAGCTGAAGCGCAGCGCGCAGTCGCTCTGGGTGCTGCTGGCGCGTGATGCGCAGGGCCGCATCTGGCTGGAGAAGCGGCCGGCGACAGGCATCTGGGCGGGGCTCCATTGCCTGCCCGTGTTCGGCAGCCGCGAAGACCTGCTCGTCGCGTTGCCGCCGGCTGCGCAGCACGGCGCGCAAGACCTGCCGCCCTTCGTGCATGTGCTGACCCACAAGGACCTGCACCTGCATCCGGTGCTGCTGGAAGGCGTACAGCCCCGCGGCGACGCTGCGCGCTGGGTCGATGCCGAAGAGTGGGGCCGGTTGGGGCTGCCCGCGCCGGTGCGCAAGCTGCTGGAGAGCCGCAGCGCGGCTTAGCCTCAGCTCGCGTCGAGTTCGCGGTGCCGCTTCAGGGCGCCCCAGCGGGCCCCGAAGGTGTGTGCCAGCTGTTCGACCAGGAACACCGAGCGGTGTTGCCCGCCGGTGCATCCGATGGCCACCGTGACGTAGCTGCGATGGTCGCGTGCCAGCGCGTCGAGCCAATGCGAAAGAAACTGCGAGATGTCGTCGTACATGCGCGCCACGTCCTCGTGCGCGCGCAGCCACTCGATCACCGGGGTGTCGCGGCCGGTGAGCGGGCGCAGTGCGGGCACATAGTGCGGGTTGGGCAGCATGCGCACATCGAACACGTAGTCCGCGTCGAGCGGCACGCCGCGCTTGAAGGCGAACGACTCGAACACCAGCGTGAGCGCGCTCTGCGGCGCGGAGATCAGGGCCTTGATGTAGCTCTGCAGCTGGGCGGGGCGGATGAGGCTGGTGTCGATCACGTCGGCGCCGTCGCGCAGATCGGCCAATAGCTCGCGCTCCAGCTCGATGGCCTGCACGAGCACGCGCTGCTGCTCCGGAATGTCGGTGCGGCCTTCCTGGCGCGAGAGCGGATGGCGCCGGCGCGTTTCCGAATAGCGGCGCAGCAGGGCATCGGTGGTCGCATCGAGGAACAGCGAGCGCAGCGAGACGCCGTCGCGGCGCAGCGCTTCGAGCTGTTGCGGAACGATCGGCAGCGAGACGCCGCTGCGCACATCCATCGCGATGGCCACGCGCGTCGCCTGCTGCTCGTGCTGCAGCGCGATGAACGAGGTCAGCAACTCGGGCGGCAGGTTGTCGACGCAGTAGTAGCCCGCGTCTTCCAGCGCGTGCAGCGCCACGGACTTGCCGGAGCCCGACATGCCGGTGATGAGCACCAGGTCGAGGTTCATGGCGCCGCCGTCGCCGAAGCCTGGTGGCCGAGCATTTCGCGGGCATGCGCGAGCGAGGTCTGCGAGACCTTTTCGCCGCCCAGCATGCGGGCGATTTCCCGGGTGCGGTTGTCGTCGTCGAGCCGCGAGACGCCGCTCTCGGTGCGCGGACCGTCCTTGCCGGCCGTCGCCGTCTGGCGCTTGGCCACCACGAGGTGGTGGTCGGCACAGGCGGCCACCTGCGGCAGGTGGGTCACGGCGAGCACCTGGCGGTCGCGGCCGAGCTGCTTCATGAGGCGGCCCACCGTCTCGGCGACGGCCCCGCCGACGCCGGCATCGACCTCGTCGAAGATCAGCGTCTGGGCGGCGCCGAGCTGGCTGGTCGTCACGGCGATGGCCAGCGCGATGCGGGAGAGTTCGCCGCCCGATGCCACCTTGCCGATGGCGCGCGGGGTGCTGCCGGTATGGCCGGCCACGAGGAACGCGATGTCTTCGAGGCCCGCGCGGCTGGGCTGCGCCAGCGGCTGCAGTTCGACCTCGAAACGCCCGCCCTGCATGCCCAGGCCCTGCATGGCCTGCGTGACGGCCTGGGCGAGGCGCGGAGCTGCCTGCTTGCGGGCCTTGCCGAGTGCCTTGGCTTCCTTCAGGTAGGCCTGCTGCGCGTTCTGTTCGGCGCGCTCCAGGCCTTCGAGATCGCTTTGCGCATCGAGCGCCTGCAACTCGGCCTGCCAGCCGGCCAGCAGCGCCGGCAGTTCGCCCGGCGTGCGCTTGTAGCGCCGGGCGAGCGACATCCAGAGCCCCATGCGCTCGTCCAGTTCCGCGAGGCTTTGCGGATCGGCCTCGGCGTCGCGCAGGTAGCTGTGCAGCGTGTGGGCGGCGTCCGAAGCCTGCGCCACGCAAGAGGCGAGCACCTCGCCCAGCGTGCGGAATTCGGGCTCGATGTGCTCGCAGTTCTGCAGCAGCGCGGCCGCACGCGTGAGCGCGGAGAGGGCGCCGTTGTCGTCGTCCTCGAGCGCCTGGCTGGCGCCCTGTGCCGCATCGATGAGGGCCTGGGCGTTGGAGATGCGCGAGTGGTTGGTCGACAGTTCCTCCCACTCGTCGACGCCGGGCGCGAGCTTGGCGACCTCGGAGATCTGCCATTGCAGCCGCTCGCGTTCGCGCTGCAGCGAGTCCTGCGCCGAGCGTGCGTGCTCGAGGGCGGAGAGCGCCTGCCGCCAGCCTTGCCAGGCGGCGTCGAGCGCATCGGTGCGTACGCCCGCATAGGCGTCGAGCAGGCCGCGCACGGCCTCGGGCCGCGTCAGGCTCTGCCAGGCGTGCTGGCCGTGGATGTCGAGCAGGCGGTCACCGAGTTCGCGCAGCTGCGTGGCCGTGGCCGGGCTGCCGTTGATCCAGCCGCGGCTGCGGCCCTGCAGGTCGACGGTGCGGCGCAGCAGCAGGGCGTCGCCGGCCTCGAAGCCGCCTTCGTCGAGCCAGGTATCGAATGCCGGGTCGGCATCGAATTCGGCGCTCACGTCGAGCCGTTCGGCGCCTTCGCGCACCGCGCCGGCGTCGGCGCGGTTGCCGAGCGCCAGTTGCAGCGCGTCGATCAGGATGGACTTGCCCGCGCCGGTTTCACCGGTCAACACCGTGAAGCCGCCGGACAGGTCGAGTTCGAGTGATCGCACGATCACGAAGTCGCGCAGTGCGATGCGTCGCAGCGCCATTTCAGGAGCC
>Ga0075370_10001545_pt1 | contig 10070 bp, 9 predicted proteins | sample EndMethybrTD3035_FD_71398 | JGI IMG/M metagenome (GOLD analysis project Ga0075370, IMG submission 71398) | Populus endosphere microbial communities from Tennessee, USA - Endosphere MetaG P. TD hybrid TD303-5 | ecosystem: Host-associated > Plants > Roots > Endosphere | place: USA: Tennessee... | reverse complement strand
CGGAATCGCAGCGGGGCATGTCGAGCTGAATGCGCTCGTAAAACAGATTCAAACAAACTAACTGCAAACGACGAACGTTTCGCACTCGCCGCTTAATTGCCGGTGAGCTTTGCAACAGCACGCCGATGGGCTGGGCAAGGGGGCATGGAGCAATCCGCGCCTCCCGGCTGCAAAGATAATCTACATCGGCTGGCCTCGATCCGGGTACCTTGGGTCGGGGCGAGATCCAAGGGTACTGGCGGCCGGTGTAGCGTGCGACTGCGCGACACCGGTGGCGAGACTTAAAACAGACCGCTAAACATGTAGATCTGCGCGAAGAAGGCTTGCGGACGGGGGTTCAAATCCCCCCAGCTCCACCACACACCCTGCAAAGACTTTGTCTTTGCGTTCACGATGTCGCGGTTTGCCCCCGAGCTGACCGGCATGGCCATCGTCTCCGCCCTCCCTTCAAGTACGATGCCGCGCCACAAGGCAGGCACGTCAATCGATCGGCCTGTCGTTTCAGCGCAATTCTGGGGAGACGCACAAATGACGATCACCGCGACCTCGACGCAGCTGGTCACCTGGGGTGACCTGTGCAGTGCCGGCTTCTGGCGCTCGCTCGCGCCGCAGCTTGGCATCGGCGGTGTTCAGTCGGAGGCCGGGGCCGCACCGCGGCAGAGCTATGAACGGCTCTCGCAACGGATGTCGAAGGACGGCTATTTCGGCGACAGCGATGAGGCGATCGAGCGGCTGGCGCCGCGCGTCGGCGAGGCCGTGAAGCGTTGCGTCGCTGTCGGGCTGCCGGCAGTGTTCGCGTGGGTGTACGACGAACCCTGGGCTTGCTACGCGCGCCTGCGACCCGTATTCGCGCATTTCCTGGGTGCCGAGTTCAAGCCTTTGCCGGCGTTCTGGGCATGGCATGTCGACCCGAAAAAGGGCGAGACCGGCTGGAAGCCCCACCGGGACAATCGCTGCAACTCGCTCGCCGCGGACGGCTCGCCGCTCTCGCTCACCTGCTGGATCCCGCTGTCCGACGCAAACCCGCTCAACAGCTGCATGTACATCGTGCCGAAACACATGGACCCCGGTTACAGCACGCCTGCCGGCGTGCCGGAGCCGCCGACGCCTGCGTTCGCCGCGCGTGCACTGCCGGCGAAGCCGGGCGACTACCTGGTCTGGAACCAATGCGTCATGCACTGGGGCGGCCCGACCAGCGAGTTCGCCGAGCACCCGCGCATGAGCATGGCGCTCGAGTTTCAGCGCGGCGATGTTCAACCCATCATGAAGCCGTTCCTGCGCGGGGAACATCTTCCGGCCATGCCGCCCTTGCTGGAGCAGAAGCCCCATCCCGGCTTCCGCCTCCGCCTGCAACTCGTCGCGCGGCAGATCCTGCAGTACCAGCACATGTATGGTTTGTCGCAAAGTCTTGCCGATCTGGCGACGTATTTGCTGACGGCACCTACGCGCGATGAGTAGCAGCGCGGCCTCAGAGCTGAGATTCTGATTCTTTCTTTCGCATTCCTCGCGCCTTGTCGCGCGCGGGCTATATTCCGCTCGCTCGCGCCTTCAGCCGGAATGGATCGGCCTTCCGGCAGGTACCGGAGACACCGGTGGACAGCGCGCTGGAGGACATCATGGAATCATCGACGACGCCAGCGACCTCGAATTACTACGATGTCGTTCCGTACGAGTCTCATCCTTTCCCCCAATCGACGATCGAGCATCTCGAAGCCCTGGCCTTTCTCTTTGGCCTCGGCACCCCGCCGCTCGAGCAGGCGCGTGTGCTCGAACTGGGCTGCGCTGCAGGCGGTAACCTGATCCCCATCGCCGCCCGCCATCCGGACGCGTCGATGGTGGGCGTGGACCTTTCCTCGGTGCAGATCCGCACGGGCCAGGGCGCCATCGACCGGGCGAAACTCAAGAACATCGAGCTGCGGGCCCTGGACATCACCGGCATCGATGCTTCCTTCGGCCAGTTCGACTACATCATCTGCCATGGCGTCTACAGCTGGGTGCCGGCGCCCGTGCAGGACGCGATCCTGCGCATCTGCTCGCAGAACCTGGCTCCCGACGGTGTTGCCTACGTCAGCTACAACGTCTACCCCGGCTGGAAGGCTCGCGAGATCGTGCGAGACGCCATGATCCTGCGCGGCGCCCCGCGCGACGAACCCGACGAAAAGCTGTCCTACGCCCGCGGCATGCTCGAGTTCCTGGAGCAGTCGGCGCGGCCGGACAGCGTGCTCAAGAAGACGCTGGAGGAGAACATGCCGATCGTGCGCAACTCGGGGGCTTACTATCTCCTGCACGAATTCCTCGAGCCCCACAACGCCCCTTGCTACTTCAAGGAGTTCGCCGCGCGCGCCGGCGCTCATGGGCTCAGCTACCTGGCGGACGCCGAGCCCTCGACCATGTTCGTGCAGAACTACGGCGAGAAGGTGCGCGATCCGCTGATGCGCGAATGCGGCGGCAGCCAGATCATGATGGAGCAGTACCTGGACTTTCTGGTGAACAGGACCTTCCGGCAGACGCTGCTGGTCAAGCAGGGGCGTGCCCCGGACATCCGCTATCGCCTCGACGCCACGCGCATCCGGGCGCTCGAATACGCGGGCGTGTTCTCGGCAGAGGATGGCGCGGTGCTCACGCTCGATGCGCGCGAGCAGGTCTGCCGTGCGATACGCAACCTCAAAGTCACTCTGCGGCTGCCGGTTCACAAGGCCGTGGCCCAGGTGCTCGACGAGCGCTACCCGGCGAGCACGCCGACCGATTCCTTGATTGCCGCGGTCTCGGCGCGCACCGGCGAACCGCGCGCCGCTGTCGAGCCGCCGGTGATGGCGATGCTGGAGGAGCTGCTGATCCTTGGCGCCGTGCGCATTCGGCGCACGCCGCCGCAGGTTGGCGTCCAGGTGTCGGCCTTCCCGCGGGCGCCGGCCGTGGTGCGCGATGCCCCGGGTCTCGCGCTCAGTGCCGGGCCCACGGCCGTCGCCTGCAACCAGTGGCACGAACTGGTGGGGCTCTCGCTGCTCGAGCGCTGCCTATTGCCGCTTCTCGACGGCAAGCATTCGCACGAGACCCTGGCCCAGCACCTGGCCGCCGAGGCTCGCGCCGGACGCCTGCGCTTCATCAAGGACGAGAAGCCGCTGACCGACGAAGCGGCATTGCGCGAATTCACTCTTCAGCAAGTGGCGCTGGCCTTGCGCGACCTTCGTCGAAAGGCGCTGATAGAGGCATGATCCAGTCCTTTGCAAAAAGGAGATGGTGTTGAAACAACTCAAGCTGGCCTCGTCGCCGTGCAGCGCGCTCGTGGCGCTATCGGCCCTGGCCGACACGGGCCATGCCCTCTGCACGGGCCATGCCCTCTGCACGGGCCATGCCCTCTGATGCGGATCGAGGAGATCCTCTACACCCAGGGCTTCGGCACCCGGCGCGTTTGCGCAGGGCTGGTCCAACAGGGCTTCGTTCGGATTGACGGGGCGGTCGTCGGCGATCCCGGCGAAGAATTCGAGGCGCGGGGTTTGCGTTTCACGGTCCAGGGCACCGCGTGGGCCTACCACGAGAAGGCCTACCTGATGCTCCACAAGCCAGCCGGCACCGAGTGCTCGCAGAAGCCCTCGACATATCCCAGCATCTACACGCTGCTGCCCGCGCCCCTTCGCCAGCGACCCAACAAGAGCGCCGTGCAGGGGGTGCAGGCCATCGGCCGACTCGACCATGACACTACCGGCCTGCTTCTGCTGACCGACGACGGCCAATTCATCCACCGCATGGGTTCGCCGAAGCACCATGTGCCCAAGGTCTACGAAGTGGGCACGAAGCATCCGATCGACCCACGTCAGGTCGAGCGGCTGCTGGGCGGCGTGGTGCTCGACGATGATCCGAAGCCGGTACGGGCGGCGGCCTGCGAGGCGGTCGCTGACCTGCACCTGCGGCTGACACTGACCGAGGGTAAATACCACCAGGTCAAGCGCATGCTGGCCGCTGTGGGCAACCGCGTCGAGTCCCTGCATCGCTCTCGCATCGGAGCTCTCGCGCTGCCGGAAGACCTGGCGCCAGGCCAGTGGCGGTGGCTGGAGGCGGACCAGGTCGAGGCCTTGCGGAACGCGCACGCCGCCGGTCAGCCAGCACACAGGGTGGATCGTTAGAATCCGAAGCCTTCTTCCGGAACGTTCCCATTGCGATTCAAGTTCTCCGTCCCAGGCCGCCTCGCGGCCTTTTTGTTTGCCTGCGCGGCATTGCCTTCACTGGCCGCTGAGCCGCCGCCGGTCTTTGTGCTCAATTCGCTCGACGCCACGGTGAGCGTGGTCGATCCTGCCAACTGGAGCGAGAAGCAGCGTATCCCCACGGGCAAGGAACCGCACCATCTCTACCTCTCGCCCGATGAGAGCTCGCTGATCGTCGCCAACTCGGCCGGCGACTCGCTGACCTTCCTGAACCCGCGCACGGCCGAGGTCCAGCGCGTGGTCTACGGCATCATCGATCCGTACCACCTGCGCTTCTCGCCCGACATGAAGTGGTTCGTCACGGCCGGCAACCGGCTCAACCACATCGACATCTACCGCTGGGACGGAAAAGAGCCCAAGCTGGCCAAGCGCATCCCCTCGGGCAAAACGCCGAGCCACATCTGGATCGACGGCAAGAGCACCACCGCCTACGTGACGATGCAGGACAGCGACGAACTGGTCGCCGTCGACCTGGCCACCCAGACCATCCGCTGGCGCACCCCCACCGGGGCGATGCCGGCCGACATCTTCGGCGTCCACGACGGCAAGACATTGCTGGTTGGCCTGACCGGCAGCGACGGCGTGCAGGTCTTCGACGTCGCAGGCGCAGAGCCCAAGCCGGTCGGCAAGATCCTGACCGGCAAGGGCGCCCACGCCTTCCGCTCGGCCGGCGACGGCCGAAGCGTCTTCGTCAGCAATCGTGTGGCCAACAGCATCAGCCGCATCGACCTGCAGACGCTGCAGGTCATCGACACCTACGCGGTGCCCGGCGGGCCCGACTGCATGGACGTCTCGGCCGACGGCAAGACGCTCTACGTGACCTCGCGCTGGGCCAGGAAGCTCAGCGTGCTCGACCTGGCGGACCACAAGGTGGTGCGGCAGGTGCCCGTCGGCCGCTCGCCGCACGGTGTCTGGACACTGGACCATGCCCGGCGCTAAGGCTGCCGTCGTTTCCATCCTGCTCGTCGGAGCGGGCGCCCTGTCCACGAGCGCAACCGCGCAGGGCAGCTGCGCCAAGCCGCTCTACCTGAGCTTCGACACCGGCCACATGGGCGTGGCCCCGCTGGTGGCGGAGGTGCTCAAGCGCCAGGACGTGCGCGTCACCTTCTTCGCCGCAGCCGAGCGCACCCAGACCGGAGGCGACAGCCTGGACAGCCAATGGGCGCCCTGGTGGAAGGCGAGGGCGGCCGAAGGCCACGAGTTCGCCTCTCACACCTACGACCACGCATACTGGCGCGGCGACATCAAGGGCATCGCGCCACGCTTTCGCATCCAGCCCACGGCCGGAGCTTTCGCCGGACGGCAGTTCACCTGGGACGCGGATCAGTACTGCGCCAACATCGCCAAGGCTTCCGAGCGCCTGCAGCACATCACCGGCAAGAAGCCGCTGCCGCTCTTCCGCGCCCCGGGGGGCAAGACCTCGCCCAAGCTGCTGGCTGCGGCCAAGGCTTGCGGCTACGAGCATGTGGGCTGGTCGCCCGCCGGCTTCCTCGGCGACGAGCTGCCGAGCGAGCAGTTCAGCAACGAGAAGATGCTGCAGCAGGCCCTCGATCGCATCCGGCCCGGCGACATCCTGGTCGCGCACCTCGGCATCTGGTCACGCAAGGACCCGTGGGCGCCGGCGGTGCTGGAGCCCCTGATCGTCGGCCTCAAGGCCAAGGGCTTCTGCTTCGAGACACTGCGTCAGCATCCGGCGTATCGTGTCTGGATCGCATCGCATTCCTGAATCGCGTGGTGGTGTGCCGATGGACTGGCTGACCGACATTTTCGCCAACGTACAGCAATGGCTGTTCGAAGCCGCGGTGCAGCCGCTGGTCTACGCCGTCGGCCTCGGCGGCTGGGTCGAGGACGCCTTCGATGCCACCGGCTGGCTGCTGGTCGGGCTGATCCAGATCGCGGTCCTGATCGCTCTCATCGGCCCGTTGCAGCGCTGGCGACCGGTCGAGCCGGTGGTCGATCGGCCGGCCATCCGCACCGACATCCTCTATACCCTGATCCACCGGCTGGGCCTGTTCCGCCTGGCCATGTTCTTCGCGCTCGATCCGCTGTTCGACGAGGCGCTGGGCGTGGTGCGAGGAGCCGGATGGGGCTCGCTCCACCTGGACCAGTTGTGGCCCGGCGTGACCGACATTCCCTGGGTCGCCTTCGCGATCTACCTGGTGGTGCTGGACTTCGTCGAGTACCTCATCCATCGCGGGCAGCACCGGTTCAACTGGTGGTGGGCATTGCATTCGCTGCACCATTCGCAGCGTCAGATGACCATGTGGAGCGACAACCGCAACCACCTGCTCGACGACGTCCTCCACGACGCGATCATCGTTTTGGTCGCCCAGCTGATCGGCGTGGCGCCGGGCCAGTTCATCGCCATCGTCGCCTTCACCCAGCTCAGCGAGAGCCTGCAGCACGCCAACCTGCGCCTCGGCTTCGGCGCGATCGGCGAGCGGCTCTGGATCAGCCCGCGCTTTCATCGCGTGCACCATGGCATCGGCATCGGGCACGAATCGAAGGGCCCTCGCACGCTCGGCGGCCACAACTTCGGCGTGCTGCTGCCGTGGTGGGACATGCTGTTTCGCACAGTCAATTTCCAAGAGCGCTACGACGCGACCGGCATCCGCGACCAGGTCGAGCCCGATGCGCAGGGCCGGCTGCGCGAGTACGGGCGCGGCTTCTGGGCGCAGCAGTGGCTGGGGCTCAAGCGCCTGGCCGGCCGCGACTGAATATGCCCCACGCGCGGGGTGCCGACCGAGCCCCCGTTCGCGCGCTGGCGTTATCCTCGGCCCCCGATGCGTCTTCTCCTCGATTCCTTCTGGCGTTCGGTCGCCTATTGCATGCACCCGCGGGTGATCGTGCTGTCGCTGCTTCCGCTCGGCCTCATGGTCCTGCTGGCGGCGCTGTTCGGCTACTTCTACTGGGACGCCACCGTGGCCTGGACGCGCGAGGCCCTCGACGCCTGGCCATTGTTGGCCAGCTTCTGGGCCTGGATCGGCCGTCTGTTTTCCGGCGACGTCACCGCCGTGGTGGCGCCGATGGTGGTGGTGATCGCAGCCACGCCGCTGATCGTGGTGGTGTCGCTGCTGGTCGTCTCGGGCCTGATGGCGCCGGCGCTTACCCGCCTGGTGGCCGAGCGGCGTTTCCCGGCACTGGAGCAGAAGAAGGGCGCTTCCTTCCTCGGCAGCGCCTTCCGCTCGCTGGGGCTCACCGTGCTGGCGCTGCTCGCGCTGGTGGTGTCGATGCCGCTGTGGCTGATCCCGCCCCTGGTGCTGGTCCTGCCGCCGCTCATCTGGGGCTGGCTGACCTACCGCGTGATGAGCTTCGACGCCCTGTCCGAGCATGCGAATGCCGAGGAGCGCGCGGCCCTGCTGCGCATCCACCGCCTGCCGCTGCTCGGCATCGGCGTGCTGTGCGGCTACCTGGGCGCCGCGCCCAGCATCGTCTGGGCCTCCGGGCTGCTCTTCGCCGCGGCCTTTCTGGTGCTGGCGCCGCTCGCGATCTGGATCTACACACTGGTGTTCGCGTTCTCGGCGCTCTGGTTTTCGCACTATTGCCTGGACGCCCTGGCGCAGCTGCGGGCGCAGCGCGCCGCGGCCGCCCTTTCTTCCACAACGGCCGAGACGGCGGATGCCCGTGCGGTCGCAACCCAATGGGGGGCTCCATGACCCGCACGGCCGCTCCGAAGGCGAATAGCACCGCAACCGAAGGCGAAGGTAATCTCGTGACCCGTTCCATCGGCCTGCTCGTTGTCGGCGACGAGATCCTCTCCGGCAAACGCGCGGACAAGCATATGCCCAAGCTCATCGAACTGCTCGCCGCCCGCGGCCTGCATCTGGCCTGGGCCGAGTACGTCGGCGACGAGCCGACCCGCATCACCGCCGCGCTGGGGCGCGCCTTCGCCTCGGGCGACGTCGTGTTCTCCACCGGCGGCATCGGCGCGACGCCCGACGACCACACGCGCCAGTGCGCAGCCGCGGCGCTGGGCGTGCCGCTGGCCCTGCATCCCGAGGCCGAGGTGCTGATCCGCGAGCGCATGCAGGACACGGCGCGCGAGCAGGGTAAGGTCTACGAGCCCGACCACCCGGACAACGTGCATCGCCTGAACATGGGTGTGTTCCCGCTGGGCGCCAAGATCATCCGCAACCCTTACAACAAGATCCCCGGCTTCAGCGTGGCCGACGTGCATTTCGTCCCCGGCTTTCCGGTCATGGCCTGGCCGATGATCGAGGCGGTGCTGGATGAACGCTATGGCCACCTGTTCGCCCGCGGCCGGTCGGTTGAGAAATCGGTGATCGTCTATGGCGCCATGGAGGCCACGCTCACGCCGCTGATGGAAGCCGTCGAGCGCACCCATCCGGGTATCAAGGTCTTCAGCCTCCCCAGCGTCGATCATGCCGAGCACGGCCGCCATATCGAGCTGGGCGTCAAGGGCGATGCCGAACGCGTCGACGCTGCCTACGTGCAGCTGCTCGAAGGCCTGCACGCATTTGATGCCCGTCTTGGCCCCGAATTGGTGCGATGATTTGAAGAGCACCAATTTGGTTACAACTTGCCTGTTTTTGGGGTCCCGGCAGCGGGCTGGAAGCCCCTTCGTGCCCCTGACAATGGCACAGAAACTGCATCCCCGATCCCGCTAGTTCCCACCCCTACCATTCCAAGGAGAAGCCTGATGGCTAAGACCGTCGCCGATGTACTCAAACTCGTCAAGGAAAACGAGGTCAAGTTCGTCGACTTTCGATTCACCGACACCCGCGGCAAGGAACAGCACGTGACCGTGCCGGTCTCCGCCTTCGACGAGGGCAAGTTCAACGACGGTCATGCCTTCGACGGCTCGTCGATCGCCGGTTGGAAGGGCATCGAGGCCTCGGACATGCTGCTCATGCCCGACCCGAACACGGCCAACATCGATCCCTTCTTCGAAGAGACCACCCTGATCCTCACCTGCGACGTGGTCGACCCCACCGACGGCAAGCCCTATGAGCGCGATCCGCGTTCGCTGGCCAAGCGCGCCGAGGCCTACATGAAAGCCTCCGGCCTGGGCGATACGGCCTACTTCGGGCCGGAGCCCGAGTTCTTCGTGTTCGACGGTGTCCGCTGGCAGAACGACATGTCCGGCTGCTTCGTCAAGATCGAGTCCGAAGAGGCCTCCTGGAACACCGGCAAGGAGTTCGAGCATGGCAACACCGGCCACCGCCCGGCCGTCAAGGGCGGCTATTTCCCGGTCCCGCCGGTCGACAGCTTCCAGGACATGCGCTCCGAGATGTGCCTGGTCCTCGAATCGCTGGGCATTCCCGTCGAGGTGCATCACCACGAAGTGGCGAACGCCGGCCAGATGGAGCTCGGCACCAAGTTCAGCACGCTGATCCAGCGTGCCGACTGGGTTCAGCTGCAGAAGTACGTGATCCACAACGTGGCCCACGCCTACGGCAAGACGGCGACCTTCATGCCCAAGCCCATCGTCGGCGACAACGGCTCGGGCATGCACGTGCACCAGTCGGTCTGGAAGGACGGCAAGAACCTGTTCGCCGGCGACGGCTATGCGGGCCTGAGCGACTTCGCGCTGCACTACATCGGCGGCATCATCAAGCACGCCCGTGCGCTCAACGCCATCACCAACCCCGGCACCAACAGCTACAAGCGCCTGGTGCCCGGCTTCGAAGCCCCTGTGAAGCTGGCCTACTCGGCCAAGAACCGCTCGGCCTCGATCCGCATTCCCTTCGTGCCCAACCCGAAGGGCCGCCGCGTCGAGGCGCGCTTCCCCGACCCGATGATGAACCCCTACCTCGGCTTCGCCGCCATGCTGATGGCCGGGCTGGACGGTGTGGAAAACAAGATTCATCCGGGCGAGGCCGCCAGCAAGGACCTCTACCACCTGCCGCC
>Ga0075370_10001543_pt1 | contig 10075 bp, 12 predicted proteins | sample EndMethybrTD3035_FD_71398 | JGI IMG/M metagenome (GOLD analysis project Ga0075370, IMG submission 71398) | Populus endosphere microbial communities from Tennessee, USA - Endosphere MetaG P. TD hybrid TD303-5 | ecosystem: Host-associated > Plants > Roots > Endosphere | place: USA: Tennessee... | reverse complement strand
CGCCGGCCCTGGGCACATCGCCCGAGATCCCGGCCGGGCGACCGCAGGGGCGCATCCCGACGCTCAAGATGCCCACCGCGCAAGGCTGGACGGACGGGCAGTTGCCGGCCGCCGCGGCGGGGCTGAAGGTCAACGCGTTCGCGGCCGGGCTCAAGCACCCGCGCTGGATCGAGGTGCTACCGAATGGCGACGTCACCGTGGCCGAGGCGCTGCAGGCGGGCGGCAGCCCGCGCACGCTCTTCGATCATGCGATGGTCGCGACGATGCGGCGCGCGGCGGCGATCGGCGTCAGCCCCAATCGCATCACGCTGCTGCGCGATGCCGACGGCGATGGCGTGGCGGAGCAGCGCCACACGCTGCTCGACAAGCTCAGCCAGCCGTTCGGCATGGCGATGCTCGGCGACACCTTCTATGTCGGCAACACCGATGGCGTGATGGCCTTCCCGTACGCGCCCGGCACCACGACCATCAGCGCACCCGGGCGCCGCCTGACGACCTTCAAGCCCGGCGGCCACTGGACGCGCAGCCTGCTGCCGAGCCGCGACGGGCGGCGGCTCTACATCGGTGTCGGCTCGCTGAGCAACATCGCCGAGCACGGCATGGAGGCCGAGGAAGGCCGCGCGTGCATCTACGAGCTCGATCTGGCAACCAACCGATGCCGCATCTTCGCCGCCGGCCTGCGCAATCCGGTGGGGCTCGCGTGGGAGCCGATGACGAACCGCCTGTGGACCGTCGTCAACGAGCGCGACGGCCTTGGCGACGAGACGCCGCCCGACTACCTGACCTCGGTCACCGATGGCGGCTTCTACGGGTGGCCGTATTGCTATTGGGGCCAGACCGTCGACGATCGCGTGCCTGCCAACCCCTCGATGGTGGCGCAGGCACAGACACCCGACTACGCGCTCGGCGGCCACACCGCATCGCTGGGCCTGTGCTGGATGCCGGCCGGCACCCTGCCCGGCTTCGACGTGGACGGCATGGCCATCGGCCAGCACGGCTCGTGGAACCGCAGCACGCTCAGCGGCTACAAGGTGGTGTTCATTCCGTTCGCGAACGGGCGGCCCGCAGGCCCGCCGCGCGACATCCTGGGGGGCTTTCTCGCGCCGGATGAATCGGTCTCCTACGGTCGCCCGGTGGGCGTGGCGATCGGGCCCGACAAGAAGTCGCTGCTGGTGGCCGACGACGTGGGCGACGTGATCTGGAGGGTCGCCTGAGGTGGACGATTCTTTGTCGGAGAATCGTGCCCATATGTCTTCGACCTCGCCGTCCCTGAACCGCCGCCTGCTGCTGCAGGGCCTGGCAGCGTCGTCGCTGTTGCCGGGCATCGGCATGGCCCAGCCGTCGTCCAAGCCGCTCGTCGTCGGCGGCCTGCCGGTGACCTGCAACCTGACCCTGCCGGTGGCCTGCTCGGCGCGCGAGGCGTCGAACAAGGCGGCCGGCGCTTCGGCGCTTCGCTTCGAGTACAGCAAGTACAACGGGTGGCCCGAGATCAAGGAGTCGCTGATGACGGGCGGCATCCAGGCCGCCTACATGCTGGCGCCGCTGGTGATGGATCTGGCGGACAAGAAGATCCCGGTGAAGATCGTGTCGCTCGGGCATCGTTCGGGCGCCGTGATCATGGTGCGAACCGATTCGCCGTTCAAGAAGTTCAAGGACCTGACCGGAAAGCGCGTCGCGATCCCGAGCCGCTTCGCGGTCGACTTTCTCTTCCTGCGCAAGATGCTCGCCCAGGAGGGTATGACGCCCAAGGACATCCAGATTGTCGAGATGCCGCCGCCCGACATGCCGGCAGCCCTCTTCGCCAAGGCCGTCGACGGCTATTGCACCGGCGAGCCGTTCGGCGCGGCCGCCCAGCGGGCCGGCTACGCGAAGCCGCTGCGCATGACGCGCGATGAATGGCGAAACTACATCTGCTGCGTGCTGACCGTGCGCGAGGAACTGATCCGCGACAACCGCCCGCTGGTCCAGGACCTCGTCAACCACGTGCAGGGTGCGGGCCTGTGGCTTGACCAGCAGCAGGCCAACCGCGAGAAGGCGATCCAGATCGCCGCCGGCCGCAAGTTCTTCAACCAGGACCCGAACATCCTGCGCTTCGTGATGGAGAACCCGACCGACCGCGTGACCTACGGCGATCTGCGCATGATCCGCGCCGAGTTCGAAGAGCTGATGCAGCTGTCCATCGAAGCCGGCACCTTGAAGACGCCCGTCGGCTACGACAAGTACGTCGACGAGAGTTTCGTGAAGGCGGCCAAGGCGGCACCGATCCCGCTATGAGGCGACGCGCCCTGCTTCTCGCGGCGCTGCCGCTGCCCGCCCTTGCGGCCGCGCCGAGCGCGGCGCGGCTCAAGGCCGGCGTCTTCGAGCCCGCGCAGCCTGCGCCCGAGATCGCGCTGAAGGGAAGCGACGGCAGCGAACTCAAGCTCGCACGGTTCAAGGGCAAGTTCGTTCTGCTGGTCTTCGGTTTCACGAACTGTCCCGAGGTCTGCCCGACCACGCTGGCAACGCTCACGCAGGCACGCAAGGAGCTCGGCGCCGATGCGTCCGACGTGCAGGTGGTCTTCCTGACCGTCGACCCCGAACGCGACGACCTCGCCCGCCTGCGCACCTACCTGGCTGCCTTCGATTCCAGCTTCGTCGGCGGCACCGACACGCCGGAGCGGCTCGCGGCCGTTCAGAAGCGCTATGGCGTGGTCGCGACGAAGGTGCCGATGCCGGGCGGCGGCTATGCCGTCAATCACACGAGCTCGGTCTACCTCATCGACCGTGCCGGCCGGCTGCGCGCGATGATGCCGTACGGCCACGAGGCCAAGGACTTCGTGCACGACCTCAAGCTGCTGCTCGCCGCAAAGTGAGAGTGCTGCTCTGGTCCATGCCGGTCGCAGCGGTGGCAGCCGGGGTTGCGTGGGCAGGCTTCTGCCCGATCGAACTCGCCACGCGCGACGAGCTGTTCGAGATTCCGCCCGGCACCTATGCGCGGCGGATGGCGGGCGACAAGGTCGAGATCCTGCCGGACCGCATCGACCTGACGCTCGCGCTGAACGACGTGCTGCTGCTTCGCAACCGCGACGAGGTGCCGCAACAGTTCGGCCCCGTCGTGATCATGCCGGGGCAGAGCTTCCGGTTGCCGTTCGAGGTGGCATCGACGTACAGCTTCGCCTGCAGCGCCCACGCGAGCGGGCAGTTCGCGGTCGTCGTCGCACCCACGCCCGAGCCGGGCTGGCAGCGCATGCGGTGGCGCTGGAAGCAGTGGTCCAAACGATCCATCGACAGAAAGGCAACCTCTTGAACTTCCGCCTGGGCAAGGTATTGCCGCCGCTGGCAGTGATCGCCGCCGTCGTCGCCGTGTGGTGGAGCGTCGTCGTCTACACCGCGAGTCCGATCTTTCCGACGCCGTGGCAGGTCGTGACCGGCACGCTCGAACTGGCCGCGGACGGCACGCTGTGGGAGCACATCGCCGCCTCGCTGTTCCGCGTCGGGGTCGGCTTCGGCCTGGCGATGCTGGTGGGCATTCCGCTCGGCCTGTGGATGGGCTGGGTCGCCGGTGCCTACCGCACCTTCAACCCGATCTTCCAGATGCTGCGGCCGATCTCGCCGATCGCGTGGATTCCGCTGGCCATCCTGTGGTTCGGTGTGGGCGACCTGTCGCCGATCTTCCTGATCTTCATCTCCTCGGTCTTTCCGCTGATCGTGCAGACGACCTCCGGCGTGCACACCATCGACCGCCGCTACCTGCGCGCAGCGGCGAACTTCGGCGTGTCGCGCGGGGCGCTGTTCCGGCAGGTCGTGATTCCCGCGGTGCTGCCCGAGATCATCGTCGGCATGCGGATCGGCGTAGGCGTGGCCTGGCTGGTCGTCGTGGCGGCCGAGATGATCGCGCTGCGTTCGGGCCTGGGCTACCTGATCATGGATTCGCGCAATGCCGGCAACCGCTACGACCTCGTCATCGCCAGCATGATCATGATCGGCTTCATCGGCCTGATGCTCGACGGCATCACGCGCCTGCTCGAAAGACTCAAGACCGTTCGCTGGCGCTATGTCCGATAAGACCTCTCCGAAGATTGCCGTGCGCGGCCTGCGCAAGCAGTTCACCGCTGCCGAGAAGGGACGCGTGGTCCCGGTCATCGAGGGCCTGGACTTCGAAGTCGCCGAGGGTGAGTTCGTCGCGTTCGTCGGCCCGTCGGGCTGCGGCAAGTCGACGCTGATGAACATCCTGGCCGGCTTCGACGCGCCGGACGCCGGCGAGGTGACGATCGATGGGGTCGCCCATCCGGCGCCGAGCCCGAAGGGCATCGTGATCTCGCAATACGGTTCGGTGTTCCCCTGGCTCACCGTGCAGCAGAACCTGATGTTCGGGCTGAACGGCGCCGCCCGCGCGAACGAAACGCTCGCCGACCACTACGCGGCAATGGTAGGGCTCAAGGGCTTCGAGGGCGCCTACCCGCACGAGCTGTCGGGCGGCATGCTCAAGCGCGTGGAGCTCGCCCGCGCGCTGATCGTCAAGCCCGAGATCCTCTATCTCGACGAGCCGTTCTCGGCGCTCGATGCGCTGATGAACCTGCGCATGCGCAATGAGCTGCTGCGCATCCTCGCCGAAGAGCGCCACACGGTGCTGCTCATCACGCACGACGTCGACGAGGCGCTCTACATGGCCGACCGCATCCTCGTGCTGTCGGCGCGGCCCACGCGCATCCAGGCGCGCTTCGAACTCGACATGCCGCACCCGCGGCGCCTCATCAGCGTCGAGATGGATCGGATGCGCGAGGCGATCCTGAAGGAACTCGGGCTCGAGATGCCCGGCTGAGAGACCGACAACGTAGGAGCATGCCGACACGGCCGAGCGCGCACCCGGCCGGCCGAACGCGCACGCGTCCGGCAGCGCTGCGACCGGCGCCGCTCCAGACTCGTCCGGTCCGACCGTCGCGCCAGCCGATCAGCAATGCCCACACCGATCACGATCAGCATCCCGCACCAGCTCGGTCGCGTCGAGGCCCGGCGTCGCATCGAGACCGGCTTCGCGAACATGATCCGCCAGTTCGGCGGCGGCGGCGCCTGCACCGAACGCTGGGAGGGCGACACGATGACCTTCAGCGTCGGGGCAATGGGTCAGAGGCTCACCGGCGTCATCGACGTGCTCGACACGACAGTCACGATGACGATCGAGCTGCCCGGCGTGCTCGGCCTGATCGCCGGCGGCTTCAAGAAGCGGCTCGAGAAGGCGGGGCAGCTGCTGTTGACGAAGAAGTAGGGCCGCAGGCAGAACCGGGCCGAAACGGCTCGGCTTGCCGTCCTACATCACGACCGGGCCTGTTCAGGGCAGCTTGCCAGCGTGCTCCGACATCGCATCACAGACGCGACTCCTAGACTGGCCATGGCATGGTTGTCAGGAGACTCTCATGAACATGGATCGAGACACGTTGATGGCGCTATCTGCCATCGTGATCGTGGTGCTGATTGCACTGGTGGCCTGGTTCGCCTACCGGCAGAAGCAGTCGCAGCACCTGAAGCAACGCTTCGGGCCCGAGTACGGGCGGGCCGTCGATCGGCTCGGCAGCCGCACCAAGGCCGAGTCGGAACTGAAGGCGCGCGAAGCCCGGGTCGAACGCCTGCGCATCGTGCCGCTCGCGCCCGCCGAGGCGCAACGCTTTGCCCAGGAGTGGAAGGTCCTGCAGGGTCGCTTCGTCGACAACCCCAAGGGGGTGCTGTCCGAGGCCGACCAGCTTGTGCGCGAGCTGATGCACAAGCGGGGCTATCCGATGGCCGACTTCGCACGCCGCGCCGCGGACATTTCGGTCGACCACCCGACGGTCGTGCAGCACTACCGCGCGGCCCAGGCGATCGCGATGCGCGATGAACGCGGCGAAGCCGACACCGAGGAACTGCGCAAGGGCGTCGTCCACTACCGCGCACTCTTCCAGGACCTGCTCGAGGTCGGTGACGACCTCGGACCTTCTTCCCGACCCAGACACGCAGAGGTGCACTGATGAACCACGCCACCGATGAAAGAAGACCGTTGACGACAGCCGATCTCGCCGCCGCCACCGATTCAACGCAGCGCTCGCGCGCCGCGCAGCCACAAGAAGTGCTCGAACCGGAAGAGAACGTCATCGAGAACGAACCCAGCCGGGGCGACCGCGACGAAGAGCGGCAGCTCGCGCCGCTGTTCATGCCCGAGGCGGCCGACGATTTCCGCTCGCGCTGGGATGCGATCCAGATCGGTTTTGTCGACGATCCGGGCCTCGCCGTGCGAAGCGCCGACGAACTCGTGGCCCAGGTCATGAAGAGCCTCGCCGAGACCTTCTCGCGAGAGCGGACCGAACTGGAAGCTCAATTCAAGGAAAGCGAAGACACATCGACCGAGAACCTGCGGATCGCGTTGTGTCGCTACCGCTCATTCTTCCAGCGCCTCTTGTCCCTGTAGCGAACGAGCCGGCGTCCGGCGGGGTTCTACGAGCAAACGTATTCCCCGCCTGCTTGTTGCCACCGCTCCTGGATCTGCAAGGCATCCGCGTCGGAGTGCGCTTTCACCCCGAGCAGGATGCCGCCTGCACGGAGCCCGGCCTCGTACTGCTTGACGCGCGAGTCCGGGATGCCCCAGTTCATCAGCATGGCCATGAGGCCGATGGCAGCCCCCGTCGCCGCGGACGCTGCCAGTGCGATCGCTATCGGCCCGGCCGCTATTCCGAAGCCCGGGATCAGCAGCACGCCCACCGCGGCAACGACCGGCGCAATCGTGCCCACCGTTCCGCCCACCGGACCGCCCCACGTCTCGTTCGCTGCGTTGTTCGCATCCGCGGCAGCGGCCTGTTCCAGGTCGGTCGTGCCTGGCGCATCTGAACTCCGGTCATGGGCGGGAAAGCATCGCTCGCGCACCTCGTCGGACATCACCACATTGATGTGGCTCGTGTCGTAGCCCAGGTCGGCCACGGAGCGCACGGCGAGCTCGGCGCCGTCCTTGTCCTTGAACAAGCCAGTGACCATGGTCATCGCACTCTCCTTGTCGAAGCCGGAGCGGGAGGCCGCTGGCCGCACCGGAGCCAGCGGCAAACAATCTATTCCTCGAAGCGGCCCGTGGTGTCGCGATCACGTTCATATCGCCGCGCGAGTGGGAACGGCGGCAACCAGGCCTCGCGGCGCAGTGTCCAGAGCTCGTAGGTCGGCACCAGTTGGTCAGGAGCATCCAGGGCGCCCAGGTTGACATCGATTTCATCGGCGCTGCGTGCGAAAACGGACGAGCCGCAACGCGGGCAGAAGTGGCGCCCGGCGTAGCTTCCTGTTTCGCCGGTGACCGCGACCGCGTCCTGTGGGAATACCGCGGACGCATGAAACAGCGCCCCGTGGTGCTTGCGGCAGTCGAGGCAGTGGCAAACGCCGACGCGGTAGGGGCGCCCCGCCGCCACGAATCGGACGTCGCCGCACAGGCAGCCCCCCGTGAATCGGTCCATGCAGCGTCTCCTGAGGAGTCAGTTGGCGCCATGTTTACAATGACGCTCGCCGTGCGTCCAATGACGATGCGCCCGCCCTTTCGTCTGTAGGCTTTCCAGCGTCGCGATCGCCGGGCACCCGGTGGCCGGAACAACGCTCCTCTCGCCGCCCTTTTCGGGCCATTGCCTCACAGCCCGCTGGCTATCGTGACGTGCGTGCGATCCGCCGCCATCTGTTGTGTTCGTGGCCTGCGGCGCCCGCTGGAGCAATTCGTGATTCCCTCCCAGAACCTGATCGAGGCCGCCCTGACATCGTTCGAAGACCAGGCGCCCCTGTTCTTCGGCGATCTGCCGGTGTCCGACGACGCCGCCCGCAACTGCTTCGTCACAGCGATGGCCACGCTGCGCGACTCGCCCGAGTTTCGCCGTGCCAGCCCGCAGCACCGCGAGCTGTCGCTGCTCGGCCAGCTGGCCCATGCGCTACTGGACGCCGCCCTGCTGCGCGAGCAGCTGCAGCGCGACGAGCAACACGCCGTCACGGCCACCCGCTTCGCGATTGCAAAGGCGGCCGCGGCATGATCAAGACCCTGCTCCGCCGTGTTCGCACGAACCCCCGCATCCCCGTCGCGGCCCTCGTGCTCGCGCTGCTCGTCGGCGGCCTGGTGGCCCTGAACCGCAACGCCACGCACGAACGCGACGCGCGCAAGAGCCCGGAGGCCCTGCAGCTCGAGAAGTCCCCCGAGGACTGGCTCGCGCACCCGCAGACCGCCGCGCATTTGCGCCACGCGATCGACGCGCGCGAGCTGGCGGTCGTCGGCCTGGCCAATGCAGGCAACGGCCCGTCCGGACTCGTTCTGTACACGCTGAGGAGCGGCGAGAAGGCGAGCACCACGGTGCCCGGCTGCACCGCGCTCGGCTGCGCCGGCACCGTGCTCGACAGGCTCGGCGACAAGAGCGTCGAGGCCGGCTTCACGCTGGTGGGCGTCGATGTCGACGCGCGCACCGCCAGCCACCGCGCGCTCGATGCGATCAACAGCCTGCTGTCGCCGCTGATCCTGCTGGGCACGCTGGTCGCGGCCTTGTTCGTCGGGGTGAAGCTGCAGGCCGGCTTCGGCGGCGCGGCGTCGCGCCTGTCGACCCGGCCCGAGACCCAGTTCGCCGACGCGATCGGCAACGACGAGGCAAAGGCGGCGTTGAACCGCGTCAAGGCGTTCATGCGCGACCCGGCGCAGTACGCGAAGCTCGGCGCCTCCGCGCCGCGCGGCGTGCTGCTGGTGGGCCCGCCCGGCACCGGCAAGACCTTGCTCGCGAAGGCGCTCGCCGGCGAGAGCAAGGCGAGCTTCATCTCGGTGGACGGCTCGTACTTCACGTCGATGTTCTACGGAGCGGGCGTCAACAAGGTCAAGGAGCTGTTCAAGCTTGCGCGCAAGAGCGCGCCGTGCGTGCTCTTCATCGACGAGGTCGACGGCATTGGCAAGCGCACGCGCGGCGGCGAAGGCGGCGGTGCCGAGTCGGAGCTGAACCGCATCATCAACCGCGTGCTGGTCGAGATGGACGGCTTCGAGCCGCTCGACAACGTGGTCGTCGTCGCCGCCACGAACCACGAAGACAACATCGACGAAGCGATGCGCCGCCCGGGCCGCTTCGACCTGCTGGTTCGCCTGGCGCTGCCGACGCTGCCTGAGCGGCAGCGCCTGTTCGAGCTGTACCTCGGCAAGGTCTCGCACGACGGCAGCGCCGACACCGCGTCGCTGGCCCGCATGACGGCGGGCCTCTCGCCGGCGGAAATCGCGAACCTCGTGAACAAGGCGGCGTCGAGCGCGGCCGAGGCGAACGCCGAACGGGTCGGTGCCGAGCACGTGCTGCGGGCGATCGAGACCCACCAGCTGGGCGGCGAAGTCTCGCCCGTGAAAGACCTGCTGACCGAGGAGACGCGGGTTCGCCTCGCCTACCACGAGTCGGGCCACGCGCTGGTCGGCCACTGGCTCAAGGCCGGCGTCGTCGAGCGTGTGACGATCGAGCCGCGCGGCCAGGCGCTGGGCGTCACGTACATCACGCGCGAGACCGAAGACCCCCTGTACAAGCAGGACGAGCTGACCGGCCGCCTCGCGATGATGCTGGCCGGGCGCGAGACCGAGCTGCTGGTGTTCGACAGCGTCTCGAGCGGCGCCTCCGACGACCTGAAGCGCGCCACCGAGCTGGCGCTGCGCATGGTCGGCTCGCTCGGCTTCAGCGAGACCTTCGGGCTGCTGAGTGTCGCCGGCGTGCCGAAAGAATTGCTGGGGCCCGACATCCAGGCTGCGCTGCTGAGCGAAGCCCGCGTGCTGCTCGAGCGCAGCCAGGCCGACTGCCAGCGCCTGCTTCGAACCAACCGCGCCCAGCTCGACGCGCTCGCCCACGCGCTGCTCGAGCGCGAGGTCGTGTGCGGCGACGAGTTGAAGGCCTTGCTCGGCGCTGCCCCGCCGCGGGAGTTGGTCGCCGTCTGAGCTCCCGGAGCGGCCGAAACGACCGATCGTCGTTCTCGCGCGCGTCGGGAACGCCGTTTGCCATACGCTTGGTCGACGACGGGCGCCGACGCCCGGAGTGCCACGCCGTGCTGCCCGTTCAGTCGCCTGTCGTGCGTCGGAGGTCAGGCGAAGGAGCTTCGCCATGGC
>Ga0075370_10001541_pt1 | contig 10077 bp, 9 predicted proteins | sample EndMethybrTD3035_FD_71398 | JGI IMG/M metagenome (GOLD analysis project Ga0075370, IMG submission 71398) | Populus endosphere microbial communities from Tennessee, USA - Endosphere MetaG P. TD hybrid TD303-5 | ecosystem: Host-associated > Plants > Roots > Endosphere | place: USA: Tennessee... | reverse complement strand
AGGCCCGCTGCGCCAGCTCACGCCACTGCGCGACAAGCCAGGCAGCCCCTGCGCGCTCCCCCAAAATGCGCACCGCTGCGGGCTCGACCACTTCGATCAACGTACGACGCGCATCGCGCACGGATTCGTGATCCTGCAACGGTGCAGCCGTGCGTTGCTCAAGTGCGCTCACGAGCACGGAAAGCGGCGTCAGGGATTCGTGCTTCGGGAATTCTTCGGCGAACACGCCCAACGCCGATCTGGCGCCGATCGGCTCGCGGCGCTCGAGGGCGGCCGCCACGTCGTTGCACAGCACGGTATCGCGACTGTGGTCGAAGATGTCGAGTTGCTGCGGGTGCATGGTCCCATCCGAACGGGCTGTTCTGCCGCAACTGTAAATCCCCTCGTCCTGGCCGCAGGATGGTGATCGCGCCGCGCAGCTGCCGCTCGCCCCAAAGGGCAAACGAGGGCGTGGGTGCGAGAGTTTCAATGCGACGAATCGCGCCTTGAGAGACGGACCACCAAATGCACTAACGGCGAACCCTTACCAATAACGGCACCCACCCCTTCACCTGATTCCCAGAAAGCAACGATAACTGTCAGCAACTAGTCGTCCCGCCGTTAGCGTATTTTTAAGGCCAACACTGTTCTCATGAGGTCGAACAGCCGTCCGTGCAGAACCACGAACTGGCGTTCGTGAACGTCAGCGCCTTGATCGGCGCGATGGAGCACCGGCGCGCGGTCGATGGCCTGCGCGTGATCGGCCACGATGGCGCGCAGATCTACGAGAGCCGGCTCATTGACGGCGATATCAACCGCCTGCCCCGCGCGCAGGAGACGCTGGACGTGCTGCTGGACAAGCCGCGATCGCCCAGGGAACTGGTCCAGTTCGCGATGCGCTGGGAGACCCTGGTCCAGCGCCTGGCCAACGACCCGGCTGTGCCGCGCGATGTCGCCAGCCAGACCCTGACCTGGCGCAACGAGGCCGTGGCCCGCTGCGAGCGCGATCCGGCCGCTGCCCAGATGCTGCAGTGGGCGCGCGAGGCAGGCGCCTTCCGGGTGATGAACCGCTTCGAGTTCGAGAAGGAGTTTCCGCACCATACCCGAGCCGTGAGCTCGCTGGGCTTGGCGGCAGAGGAAGCTGAGAAGTACGGCGGTGAGGAAGGCAAGCGGCTGCTCTTTCACGCCCGCGAAAACATCGCGCAGCGCATCGAGCGCGGCGACATGGCGCGGATTGCGGCGCGCGAGAAGGCCCAGGAGCAGAAAGCCAAGGAGCTGCCGCCGAAGGATCCGCCCACGCGCTGAGCAGTTGCCTGCGCTGCTTCTGTCGGTCCGCCGCGTGAGGGGCTCTACCATCACGCTGCATTTCTTCGCTTCTTCCGTCCTTTCGGGGCCGGGCTCGAGAGGTCAGCCCCAGGCGCATTGAGCGCATAAAACTCATGCAGCTTGGCAGCCAGCATCCGCTTGTCCGGCAACTGCGTCTGGTACTGGGCCACCAGAGCGGGTGAGAGCGCGCGGCTCAGCGCGTACTCCACCACCTCGCTGTCCTTGCTCGCGCACAACAAAAGCCCGATGGCCGGATTCTCGTGCGGCTTTCTCACGTCGCGATCCAGGGCCTCCAGGTAGAAGTTCAGTTTGCCCAGCTGCTCGGGCTCGAAGCGCTCCACTTTCAGTTCAATGGCAACAAGGCAGTTCAGGCCTCGATGAAAGAACAGCAGGTCCAGCGCGAAGTCGCGCCCGCCCACCTGCAGCGGAAATTCCGAGCCGACGAAGCAAAAGTCGCGTCCCAGCTCAATAAGGAAGGTGCGAAGCTGTGCCAGCAAGCCGCGATGCAGGTCGGCCTCGGTGTGACCGGCAGGCAGATCCAGGAACTCTAGCGCATAGGCGTCCTTGAAGGCATCAGAAGCTGCGGCACCATGAATTTCTCTCACCGCTGGTGAGAGTTTCGGCGGTGTCAGCACGGCCTTTTCGAATGCCGCCAGGCGAAACTGGCGTTCCAGCTCGCGCTTACCCCAGCGCTGCTGCACCGCCATGCGCAGGTAGAACTCGCGTTCCTCAGGCCGCTTGGACTGTCCCAAGATGATGAGGTTGTGGGTCCACGGCAAAACTCTCACCAGCGATGAGAGTTTCTCGTCCCCACGGTAAGTGTCGTAGAGCTGCCGCATGCGCCACAGGTTTTGCGCCGAGAACCCGCGCACGCCGGGCACGGTGCGCGCCAAATGCTGCGCCAAGCTCTCAACGACTCCTTCGCCCCATTCGGCCGCGGTCAGCTTGCTGCTGATGTATTCGCCAATCTGCCAGTACAGGCTGAGAAGCTCCGTGTTCACCGCCCGGTAGACGCGCTGCCGAGCCTGTTCGATGAAACTCACCACCTCGGCAAACGAGGCCTCCAAGCTTGAATGCACATCCTCCGTTGTGGATGCAGCGCGCGAGGCGGTGGCTGGCTTGCGCGTACTCATGCTGGCTGGCCTGCGGCACAGAGGCCCTCGTGCAGGCCCTCTGACTGTCTCTCGGCGGCCAGAGCGGTGGCTCTCATTCCTTCTGGGCCACGCTGCGCAGAAGCGATCTTGTGGTGAGTGTCATGCTCCATTCGCGGAATTGTCTCGCAACGCGGGGGATCGATCGGTTCGAGGGGTCCGTCCGGAACGACAGCACCTTGTCGATGACCGCGGTTCCTCCCTGATGACTTGGTTAGCGCTCCAACGCTCGGTTTCTGGCCTGCTCCCTCCAGCGCTCAGCCATTCGCCGCGCATCGGTCTCCACTCCTGGCATGCGCGCGACGAAGCGATCCACCTGGGCGGCCAGAACCCGTTCACCCTGTCTTCGAAGCGTCTCCGCCGCAGCCCGCCAGTCTGCCTCTACATCCCGCCGGGTGCCCTGCATCGTCTCCTTGCCCGCATCCAAGGCACCCCGGCCCGACCGGAGGACCTGGAGCACGCTGTCCAGCTTGGCGCGCATGAAGGTCGAGGTCTTCGGCGGCTGATGCTTGGACCGCTCGCCGGGCGGCAGCTGCCCGAACGTCCGAAGCGCACGGAGCCGATGATGGATCGCATCGCGGTACGGCCGCCGGATCTGGCCTCGCACCTGACGCGGCGTCGCGTTGGCGGCCACGCCCTGCTCGCGCATCAGCGCGGCGAACTGTTCGCGCCACTGCCGCAACGTGTCCTTGCGGATGTACAGGCGCTTGCCCGGCTCGTACTCGTGCTCGCACTTGACCACCAGATGCACGTGCGGGTGCGGCTGGTCCGTGTGCAGCACCATCGCGTAGCGGTACTGCAGCGCGAAGTTCTCGCGCGCGAACAAGCGCGACGCAGCCAGTACCTTCTCCGGTGGTGTGCCCGCCGGCATCGACAGGACGATGTTGTGCACGACCTTCGCACGGGTGTCCTTCTGGCCCTCGGCCGGCCTGGGCTTGTACTGGCTTCTGCAAAGGTCCAGCTGCCAGTCGGCCGCGATCTCCCTGGCGGCGCCTCGGCCCTGCAGCGTCAGCCCCTCGTCGGTTTCCATCGGCAGCTTGCCGTGCCGCCCGATGTAGCGCAGGTGCGCGTCGACCCCACCGACGTCCCGCCCGCCGCCGGAAACTTTGACCATGACCTCGGGCGTGCGCGCCGCAGTGCGTTGGATCTGCGCGATCTGATCGGCGCCAAAGCGCAGCGTGCCGCTCGGCCCTCGCCGGCCGTAGCTCACGATGTCCAGCGCCATGTCGCGCGCTGCGCCGGCCGGCCCGCGGCTGCTTCGCTCCAGCCGCACCATCTGCTTAGGCATGGCCGATCTCGCTGCCGGTCTCCCAGCTCGCCAGGTTCCGGCGCACGACGGCGGCGGTGGCCTCGCGCGCCGCCTCGATCTCCCGCCGGGCCAGCGCGATCGCATCGCGCAGGTCCGATGCCACCGGCTCCGTCAAGGAGTTCGGCATGCCGAGCATTCGAAGCTGTCGGCCGAGCGCAGCGAGTTGCGCGCCGGTCGCCTTGATCAGGTCCAGCTCGTTGGGCGGCAGCACCGCCGAACCACGAACATGGTTGTGGATCAGCATCGCCAGGTAGCTGCCGGTCTTCATCCCACGGGCACCGGCCCGCCCTGCCGCCAGCGTTCGATCGCCGTGGCGAAGCCGCAGCGTGACACGATCCTCTGCAACGCCGTCAACAGTCGAATCACGCTCGACTCGTTGCACGCCCGATTCGCACACCACCGGGCTGTTGGCTTTCAGCACTTCATCGACGAGTTGGGCGAGCAGACTCGACTCGCTGAGCTGATGGCGCGCGGCCAGCGCGGCAAACCGCGCCTTCGCTTCCGACGGCAGCCTCAATGAGATCACAGCGGATCGAGGAGCGTTGGGCATCTCAAACACCAAGGGTGTAAACAATGTCTGACGGCAGTCTATCCTGCCCTCAACACCGCACAAGGCCTTGGGTGTCGGCATGCCGACACCCTCGCGATTCGCACGACGCCGAGAGTCCGACTGCGACGCACTTCTCCTCGCACCGTGATCACCAGGCAAGCCCGGCAGGCGTCTTCAAGTCCTCTTTGCACACGACAGCGCCCGCCATTTCTGAGGACGAGCCTCGAACGACTCACCGCCCGCCGTGAAAACCTGGATACCTACAGTGGACAGGGTGTCGGCATGCCGACACTTTCAGTCCTGCCATCGCGACGCCAGCCGCCGCGCGTGCAGCACGGCATGCTCCGCATCACGCAGGAATTCGGCGATCAGGCCGAGAGTCGGATCATCGCCATGGCGCTCCTGCGTGTGCTCCACGCCCAGCACGGCCAGTTGCAGTACCTCGTCGCACTCGCAGGTCCGGCGGTACAGGCACCGGCCCTCGAACCGGGACAGCGGCTCGAGCCGATCGACGGGTGGCACGTCAGCGCCGTCGGCTGTGCGGTCCATGGCGATCGCTCCTGGCGGTCTTGCCACCGGCAGATGGGGATGCCTGCTCGGCCTCGCCCAACGGGACCGGTGTCAGATCGCGCGTGCTGCCAATGCCTTCCAGCACGGGCTGGAACCGGGCCGCAAAGTTGCCCTGGGCCACGCCGCCGACACGCTCGGGCGCGGTGGGCCAGGTGGCGAAACCAATGACGACGGCCAGCGCTGCGATGCCGCAGGCGGTGGCCAGGATCGGGATTCTTGCGTTCATGGCAGGAGCCTCCATCGAGAGGAGTTGATCGAACAGGCTGACAGGGAAGGGAGGAGAAGCAGCGCGCAGGCGAGACCTCGCCCGCGCGCCGTCGTCGTCGCTAGGCCTCGTCCTCCGGTGTGGACCGCTGCGCGAGGAGCGATCGCAGCGGCGCCGGCAGCCAGCGCGAGCCTTCCAGCTTCCCGGCGCACAGCGCAATCGCCTCAGGCTTCTTCATGCCCGCGACCGCCTGGGTCGAATCGATGCCGGTGGCCTCCTTCACGGCCTCCAATGCCTTGGCCTTGTTTACGTGGCACAGATAGTTAGCAGTGCTTGGCACCCACCAGTCCGCCATGTCCAACCCGAGCGCTTCGGCCATCGCATCGCTCTGGTCGTAGCTGCGTTCGCGGCCCGCCACCGCGTCGATGCTGCGCGCGGTGCAGTAGGCCAGAAGTTCGAGTAGCGTCGCCTGATCCCGGCCGAGCAGCCAGCGAAACATCGCTTCGGGGTTTCCGGGAAGCCGGTCGCCCCATTCGGCATGCGCCTGCTCGAGCAGGGTGCCTGCCGGTGAGTTCTCGTAGCCGCTCGCCTGCTGCGCCAGCGTGTAGTCGCTCGTGACGCGCACCGACACCTTCACGACGTCGTTGCCGCGGCTGTATTGGTCGAAGATGGTCTCGGCCATCCGATGCACGAGAGCGACGAGCGCGACATGCGTGTTCTGCATCAGCGCGGCCTGGAGGGCGGCGGTGCGGTGCGCGGTCAGGTCGCGCATGAGCTTCTCGCTGAACTCCGGGCGCTTCCTGCCGGCTTGAGATGCTCCTGCGTCTCCCGGCTTGTCTTCATTGCCTTCCGATGCGAGGCCGGACTTCCCTGGGCCCTTCCCTGCCTTCCGGTCCTCGGGACGAATGAGCCCGCGATGGACGGTCACCTGGCCCGCGGCGTCGATGCGCAGCAGTGCCCCGGTGCGGGCCATCTGCTGCGGAGTCCATTCCCGCAACGCAGCGCGGGCCGTGTCGATCCGGTCGTCGAGTTCGTCCAGCGCGCAAGAAAGGCGCTGTTCCTCGGCCTCGTATTCCTCGGCGTTTCGTTCGCCCTCTGCCTCGTCGTCCAGCTTTTGGTATGCCTCGGCCAGCTGGTCGCGCTGCGCCTCCATCGCCCCGATGGCCTGTGCCTCCTCGGGCGTGGGCGACCGCTCGGCCTGGACGACGTGCCCATAGCTGCGCAGTGCGAGTTGATCCCCTTCGATCAGGCAGTCCACCCACGCCCACCCTTCGGCGCGAACTTCCTCGGCAAGACCCCGCAACTTCTCGATGGCGAGCGTCTGCAAGAGGACGGGATTGTCCAGGTAGACACTCGATGCGTCGTCGCCATCGGCAAAGAGGTCACGCCGAACCGCGCCGCCCCGGGCCTCGTAGGCCTCGATGCTCACGAAGCGGGCCAGACGGCCGTCGCCCGAGCAGGACTGCTCGGTGATGAGACGGCGCAAGGTCCACGCGTCGCGGTCGTAGGCGGGCAGACCATCCCAGATCGCTTCCTGCGCTGCAGGGTCCGGCGTCAGCGCCAGCGCCTGCAACTGGTCGGGCTCGATCTCGTCCGCGCGGTACATGGCGAGGAAACGCGGCGCGAGGCGGGCCAGCTTGAGACGGCGCTCCACGGTCAGCGGGGTGACGCCGAAGCGGCCGGCCACCTGCGCGACCGTGAGCCCACCCTCGACCAGCTTGCGGAAGGCCTCCATCTCGTCGGCGGGATGCATGGCTTCGCGCCCTGAGTTCTCGGCCAGGGAGATCTCGACGCTGCGCGGATCATCGTGGAGCTTGCACTCCACGGCTTGCGAAGCGGACCACCGTCCTTCGCTGGCCAGAAGCTGCATGGCGCGCAGGCGCCGGCCACCGGCGATCACGGCGAAGCGCCCACCGGACTGCGCGACCACGGCGAGTCGCTGCAACAGGCCTTGCGACTTGATCAGCACGGCCAGTTCCCGGATGCCCTCCTCGCTGCAGACCCGGCGCACATTGGCCGCGCTGAGGACCAGCTTGTCCAGGGGCACCAGGACGTCGCGTGCCTTGGATTCGCCCGGGGCAAGGCCGGCATGCGCCGCTTCCTCCGCCATGCCGTTGGACACGTCGGAAGCCTTGGCCGTCGCCTTCGAGCCTTTGTCCACCTTGGCAATCTTCGAAGTCTTCGCGCCGCTGATCGTGTGGGACGCGGTGCCTTCCATCGTCGTAGCCGTCATTTCCGTTCCTTTCGGTGTGAGTGGATGAATGGACGAAGAGCCATGCCGGATTCCTAGATTCAGAGCCCTTCGATGAAGGGTTCCGGAGCGCATCGGCCGAGCCTTCCGGGAGCTGGCCGCCGTCTTCCTGAGTTCTTCGCCCGGTGACGGCAGGCGACCGCGGGGACGGGGGAGCAAGGGGGAAGGTTTGTAAAGCGAAGCTTTATGAAAACCCCCTTGCAGGCGAAGCCGGTCCCCCGGCGCCGCGGGCGCAGAGTCATCGACAAAGGCGAAGCACTCAGGAAGACGGCAGCCCCGACAGCGTCGGACCGGGGCGCACCGGAACCGCCGCGCGGCGAGCGCCCTCACCTGCCGCAGGCAGGTCTGATCGATGGAGGTTCGAGCGGCGAAGCCGCTGCGTCAGGGATGCGCAAGGCGGCCGCAGGCCGTCCCCGTGAGGGGATGAGCGCGGATGCGCGAACCTGGAGCAGCCCGACAGCGGCGAAGCCGCTGGGACGCCCAACGGGTCATGGCACGGCATCGGCATGCCCTCCGGCGCCGCACGGACAGGCCCGCGATCCGCCTGGGCTATCAGCCGATCCACAGTCGACCCACATCGCCCGTCAAAGCACCGCAAGCGAGGAGCGCGCCGAAGGCACCCGCAAGCGAACGCTGGGCGCGAAGCCGAAAGCGCGAGGAGGCGCCGCGCCGCGAAGCGATGCACCGCCACACATCCCCGGAGCCGCCGCGCGGCGAGCGCCATCACCTGGCGCAGGCAGGTCTGATCAAGGGATACGAAACGCGACTGCCTCGTGGCGAAGCGCCGCGAGGCACTCGCGCATCGTCTGTGCTGACGATAAATGAAGGCACTTGCGTGGTGCCGCACGGCAAGCCCACCGATGGGCCGCGAATCGAGCGCATGCGCGCACTGCCCGACAGTCGACCCGATGACATCTCGCCGCGGCCTGACCGGCGAATACGAACAATTCACCGGAGATCTGAAACCGCGTGTTGCGGCCCGCGCGGTGATGGTGAGATCGTCACTCTCGACAATACGGCCTGCGCTGGCGCCTATTGCAGCAGGCCGCAAGGCGCTTGATCTGATGGTCGCTTCACGGGTGCACGCGGTCGTAAGGCCGCACGCCTCTCTCAGTTGGCGGAGGACGAAAAAAGAAAACTGCAGCACCATGAATGACTGCGGCGCCTTGCAGCCCACGCGCCGGTTCGACAATCGCCCGCAGCTTGCGCGATCGACAGTGAGTTGAAGAGTCTCCAATCTTCAAATAGCGGCCTGTCTCGAAACGGGATTAAAGTGGGGTTTCAGTACAAATAGGAATCAAGCAATGGCACAGAGTTTCGAGCAACTGCAAAAGCAGATCGACATCCTGCAGAAGCAGGCCGACAAGCTGCGGGCCAAGGAAGTCGATGGTGTGGTCTCTCGCATCAAGGTCGCAATTGCGCACTATGGATTGACCGCCACCCAATTGGGCTTCGGCACCGCGGCTGCAGGAAAGAGAAAGCGCAGCTCGGCAGGGAAGTTGGCTTCGACCTCCGCCGCCGCAAGGTACGCGGACGGCCCGGGTCGCACCTGGAGCGGGCGCGGTCCGCGACCCGCCTGGTTGCGCGAGGCGCTGGCCAATGGCAAGTCCCTGCAAGACTTCGCCTCGGGCGCAGCGCCCGCGCCTACCCAGAGCGGGTCCAAGACCAGGTCGAAGGGAAAGGCCAAGCGCAAGACCCAGATTCGCTACCGTGACCAGGCCGGCAACACGTGGAGCGGCATGGGCCCGCAACCGCGTTGGCTCAAGGAAGCACTCGCGGCGGGAACCTCGCTCGAGCAATTGGCCGCCTGATAGGAAGCCGAGGCACTCGGCATCGGATCGGCGCACCGGAGACCACGACATTTCTCGGGTGCCTACCACTGCCCCACCCTGTTCGACCACGCGCGCTTCGTCGAGGATCTGAACCGCCACATCCACGGTGCACGGCGGTCCGCCGCGCGCGCCGTCAACCGCGAGTCGGTGGCGCTGTAGTGGGACATCGCGCAAGCCATCCGTGCACAGCAGGCACGCCGGGGATGGGGTGACGCGGTGGTCGATCGGCTGGCGCGCGATCTCAAGGCGTCCTTCTCCGGCACCACTGGTCGGCAAGCCTCTGGCGCATGCATCAGTTTCACGAGACCTACAGCGCGCCGGAGTTTCTCGCACAGCTTGTGCGAGAAAGGGAGTGCGATGCCAAGCGCATCCCAGGTCCCAAGGCCGTGACGGCCGTCGACCATCGTCACTCGCACAGGCTGTGCGAGGAATGATGGAAGCGGTGCCCTGGGGCCACCATGTCGAACTGCTGTCCAAGCTCGACGACGCGGGGCAGCGGCTCCTCTATCTGAAGGCCACCGCACGCTTCGACTGGAACCGCAACGTGCTGCTCAATCGCCAGGGCTGCCCAGGGATGCCGCCACTTCGTGACGGCAGTGCTGCAACGAGAGTTACGCAGCCGCCGTCGCGGCGACCGCCTCGGGCGCCGAAGGTGCCTGGCTCTCCACCACCGGCACCTTGCGCGTAGCAGGTTTCGGCGCCACCTTCTTGCGGCTGGGCCCGGCCTTGCGCGCCGCCGCCTTCTTCGCGGCCGCGACAGGCACCGAGCTCGCCACCGGCGTCTTCGGGCTGGTGGTCTTGTTCGCTGCCTTCGAAGCGCGCGCCGTCGTGGCCGCGCGAGCCTTCCTGGCTGCGGACTTCTTCACCGGCGGCTCGACCGCTGGCGTGGACTGCGCAGCGACGT
>Ga0075370_10001540_pt1 | contig 10078 bp, 7 predicted proteins | sample EndMethybrTD3035_FD_71398 | JGI IMG/M metagenome (GOLD analysis project Ga0075370, IMG submission 71398) | Populus endosphere microbial communities from Tennessee, USA - Endosphere MetaG P. TD hybrid TD303-5 | ecosystem: Host-associated > Plants > Roots > Endosphere | place: USA: Tennessee... | reverse complement strand
TCCTTCGAGGCGAGCAGGATCGCGGCGGCGCCGTCGACCACGCCCGAGGAGATGCCGACGTGGTGGATCGGCTTGATCTCGACGTCGGGATAGACCTGGTTGATCAGCTCGACATAGGTCTTGCCGCCTTCCTGCGAAGGCATGTTGAAGAACATCTCGAAAGCGGGCTTGAGCTGGGCGAGGCCTTCCTTGGTCGTTTCGGGGCGCGGATATTCCTCGTGGTCGAGAATTACGTTGCCCTCATCGTCCTTCACCGTGATCGTCGACTTGTCGAAACGGCCTTCCTTGAGTGCGACAGCGGCGCGGCGCTGGCTCTCGACGCCCATCTCTTCGAGCTCTTCGCGGGTAATGCCTTCCATCGCGGCAATCGCGTCGGCGCAGACGCCCTGGTTCGACTGGGGATGCTTGGCCTGGAGGCGCGGGTTGCCCGTGCCCATGCCGCCGCTGCCGCCCATGCCGGCCTCGCGCATCTTCATGCCGTACCAGTTGACATAGGACAGCATGTCCATGCCGCCGGCAATGACGAGATCGTGCATGCCCGACATGATCATGGCCGCGGCGAAGTTGGTCGTGGTGATCGACGAGCCGCAGAAGCGGTTCATCGTCACGCCACCGGCCTTGACGTCGTATCCGGCGTCGAGTGCGGCGTTGCGGCCGATGTCGCCCCCCTGCAGGCCGATCGCGCCCGAGACGCCCCAGATCACGTCGTCGACGTCGGCGGTGTTCAGGTCGTTGCGGTCGCGCAGCGCGGCCAGCACCGTGGCCGAAAGGTGCTCGGGGTGCATGGTCGAGAGGGCGCCTTTGCCCATCTTGCCGATGCTGCGGTAGGTACGAACGGCGTCGATGATATAGGCGTCGGCCACGAATGCTCTCCTCAAAACTATGTTAGCCCGCTCATGCTAGGCCGGACCGGGATTTGCAATTGCCAAAACACGGCCATCGCGGAGGCGATCAGGCGGGTTTCGACACCTATGTGTCAATTATTTGCGGTTGTGCAAGGGGCGGTTGGAGCAACTGGCGATCTTCGGGCATTTGACGCTTCGAGCCTTGACGCAACTGGCTTGGGCGACAACTACGAGACCTCAGGAAAAGAGGGGATTCCATGGCGACCAGCGCTGACATGCCGACCGAAGAGCGCGGCGGCACTTTCGCGCCGCTGAAGGAAAAGACCTTCCGCACGATCTGGACCGCCAGTCTGTTCTCGAACTTCGGCCAGCTCATTCTCGGCGTCGGCGCAGCCTGGGAAATGACCAAGCTGAGCAACGACCCTAGCATGGTCGCGCTGGTGCAGACGGCGCTGATGGTGCCGCTGATGCTCGTCGCCCTGCCGGCGGGCGCGATCGCCGACATGTTCGACCGGCGCAAGATCGCACTCGCCGGTCTCGGCTTCGCCGTCCTGTCGAGCACCCTGCTTACCACGCTCGCCTTCCTCGGCCTGACGACGCCGTGGATGCTGCTCGGTTTCCTCGTCCTCGTGGGCGGGGGCGTCGCGCTCTACAGCCCGTCTTGGCAGGCCTCTATCGGCGAGCAGGTCAGCTCGCAGAACCTGCCTGCCGCAGTGGCGCTCGGCACGATCAGCTACAACGTCGCGCGGAGTTTCGGCCCCGCGCTGGGCGGCCTTATCGTCCTGGCCTTCGGCGCCAAGGCTGCCTTCGGCATCAATGCGGTGTTCTACATTCCGCTCTGGCTCGCTTTCTTCGCCTGGACGCGGCGGCATGTGCCTTCGCGCCTGCCGCCCGAACGGATCGATCGGGCGATCATTTCGGGCGCGCGCTATGCGCTGCATTCGCCGCCCGTACGCACCGCGCTGTTGCGGGCGCTGACCTATGGCCTCGCCAGCGCGACTTCGACCGCGCTGGCACCGCTCGTCGCCAAGGACATGCTCAACGGCAATGCCGGGGTCTATGGCATCCTGCTCGGTGCCACCGGCGTGGGTGCCGTGCTGGGTGCGCTGTTCGTCAGCCAGATCCGCGATCGCATGTCGACCGAGACCGCGATGCGTCTGCTGGCCATCGGCAGCGGGCTGCCGCTGATCGTCATCGGTGTCAGCCACTCATTGCTGCTGACCTGCGCTGCGTTCTTCGTCATGGGTGCCTGCAACATTCTCAGCGTCTCGATGCTCAACGTGACGATCCAGCTTTCGGCACCGCGCTGGGTCACCGCTCGCGCGCTGTCGCTCTATTCTTCGGCGCTGACCGCCGGGATCGGCATAGGCGCCTGGGGCTGGGGCGTGGTTGCGTCGCACACCAACGTCAGCTTCGCCTTCATCGCATCGGGCATCGCGATGCTGACGACGATCATTATCGGCCTGCTGTTCCCGCTCCACGCCGACGAGGAGATCGATACCGAGGCGGTCGACATCGGCTACGAACCCGAGGTCGGGCTGGGTTTGAGCCTGCGGTCGGGGCCGGTCGTGATCGAGGTCGAATATGACATCGAACCCGACCAGGCGCGCGAATTCTATGGTGTGATGGTCCGGCTGCAACGTGCGCGCAACCGCATCGGCGCTTTCGATTGGTCGATCTCGCGCGATATCGCCAATCCGGCACTCTGGGTCGAACGGTACCACTGTCCGACCTGGGGCGATTACCTGCGGATGCGCGATCGGTATACACAGACCGAGTTCGAATTGCAGGAATTGGCCGACAGCTTCAACCGAAGCGGTCATGGCCACCGGGTGCGCCGGCGGCTCGAGCGACCGTTCGGTTCGGTGCGCTGGAAGGCGGATTCGCCCGACCTCTATCGCGGCACGGTCGGCTACATCGGTCCCTGACTCGCCGAAGCGTGTCCTGATGAACACAGATGGGTGACAAAATCTCCTCGGCGCGGATCGTATACTGGACACCGCGCTCGCGCTTCGGATAGCCCGCGCTTCGACTGTACAAGCGTACAGAAGAATTCAGGGAGAGAAATCCATGCGCACCCAGGCTTTCCGCACCGCCACGTCCATGTTCGGGCTGTTCGGTCTTGCCGTCACGGCTACCCCGGCGCTTGCCCAGGCGGATGCCGAAGGGGCGAGCCTCTCTTCGGAAATCGTGGTCACCGCCCAGCGCCGCGAGGAACGCTCGGTCGACGTGCCGATCAGCGTGACCGCGCTCGGCGCCGAAACGCTGGCCACGGCCAACGTCCAGGACCTGTCAGACATTTCGCGCGTCACGCCGTCGCTGCGTTTCGACACCACCGGCGCGTTCTCGCAGCCGACCATCCGCGGCATCGGCACCTCGATCACGACCTCGGGTGGCGGCGCCAACGTCGGCATCTACATCGACGGCTTCTATTCGCCCAACCCGCTCGCGGCGGACATGCAGCTGATGAACGTGCAGAGCGTCCAGGTCCTGAAGGGGCCGCAGGGCACGCTGTTCGGCCGCAACACGACCGGCGGCGCGATCCTCATCCAGAGCGCCGATCCGAGCGCTGATACCTCGGCCCAGCTCAAGGCCTCCTACGGCCGCTTCAACGAAGTCCGCGTCCAGGGCTATGCCACCACCGGCCTCGCCGAAGGCGTTGCCGTCGACATCGAGGGCTCCTATCGCCGCGGCGACGGCTTCGTCACCAACATCATCGACAAGAACGACAAGGTCGGCAAATACGAGTCCTGGACGGTCCGCGCCGGGCTCAAGCTCGACTTCGGTCCGGCCTCGCTGCTGGTTCGCTACCAGCATGGCGATGCCAATGATCCCACCTCGCTGATGTCGAACACTTACGTCGATCCGGTCTTCGGCGCCATGAAGCCCGGGTTCGTGCCGGACATCACCAACGGCATCCTCTACACGACCGATCCCGACAAGGTTGCGCTCGACAAGCCGACATTCTTCAAGTCGATCACCAACGTCGTCCAGGCGACGTTCAAGGCCGATCTCGAGTTCGCCGACCTGACCTCCTACACGCAGTTCCGTTCGGAAAGCGTCGATGCTTCGCAGAACCTCGACAACACCGGCGCCACCATCTTCCAGCTCGGCCTGCCGGTGCAGGACCAGACCTGGAGCCAGGAACTGCTGCTGAACTCGAAGGCCGGTCCCAAGCTGCAGTGGACCGCGGGTCTGTTCTACTTCAGCAACCGTGACACCTACGTCACCTATTCGGACAATGCGACGCCGGCGCGCAATCCGCTGGGTCTGAACCGCCTGGGCGGCTCGAGCACCACGACCAAGAGCTTGGCCGCGTTCATCGACGCGACCTACGAGATCACCCCGCAGCTCTTCGTCACCGCGGGTGCGCGCTATGCGCATGACGAAGTGGGCGATGCCTACTTCAACGCCGGTCCGCCGCGCTTCCCGGTGGCAAGCATCAAGAGCGACCGCGTGACGCCGCGCTTCGTCATCCGCTACAAGCCCAGCGAGCAGTCGAGCATCTATGCTTCGTTCACGCGCGGCTACAAGGCGGCTCTGCTGGACGTCGGCGGCACCTGCCAGAACCTCGTCAACATCCCGACGCCCAGCAATCCCACGGGCGCGGGCCGCACCTGCAACGACGTGAAGCCTGAGACGGTCAACGCTTACGAAGTCGGTTTCAAATACAACGACCGCAAGCTCAGCCTCGATCTGTCTGCGTTCTACTATGACTACAAGAACCTGCAGGTATCGCTGTTCCTCAACAGCCAGGCCAACATCATCAACGCCGCGGCCTCGAAGATCTACGGTATCGACGGTGCGATCCGCTACGACCTGTTCGACGGCTTCCAGCTCAGCGCCGGTGGTTCTTGGACCCATGCCCGCTACAAGAACTTCGGCATTGCGCCGATCTATGTGCCGTGCACCGCGGCCAACGCGGCGAGGCTCGTCTGCACGCCCGGCCTGTTTGGCGTGCAGTTGACCCCGCTCGACGACGTGACAATGCAGCGCGTGCCCGAATTCACCGGCAACGTCGGCGCCCGCTACAAGACCGCGCTCGGCGGCGGCGAGTTCGTGCTTTCGGGCAACCTCTACTACACTTCGACCGTCCACTTTGGGCCGTCGGGCGTGCAGTTCCCGCAGAAGGGCTATGAGGTCGCCTCGGCGCGCGCGCAGTGGACCGATCCCAGCGACAAGTTCACCCTCGCGGTGTGGGGCGATAACCTGACCAACAACCGCTACAAGACCGCGGTGCAGTATAACACCATCGGCCTCGGCGCGAACTGGAGCTCGCCGACGACCTACGGTGTCGAGGTCGGCGTCAAGTTCTGATCCGACCGATCTGAAAATAGGAAGACGTCCCCGGACCCGCTCCGGGGAGGTTTTTCTATGCCCCCGCTACTTTGCTTTGTGCAATCTGCTCGGCAACGGCCACCAGCCGCTGCGCCTGTTCCAGATGGAGCAGCTCGGCCATCTTGCCTTCGACCTGGATCGCGCCCTTGCCGGCATTCTCGGGCAGGGTGAAAGCGGCGATGACCGCCCCGGCCCAGTGCAGTTCGTCCTCGCTCGGCGAAAAGACGTCGTTGCAGGGTTCGATCTGCGCGGGATGGATCAGGCTCTTGCCGTCGAAGCCGAACAGCAGCCCCTGCTCGGCTTCGGCGCGGAACACATCGAGATCGCGGAACTCGTTGCACACGCCGTCGAGGACCGCGACGCCGTGGGCACGGGCCGCGGCGACCGTCATCGACAGGAACGGCAGGAACGGTGTGCGTTCGGGGGTCAGCTGCGCGCGCATTTCCTTGGCGAGATCGTTGGTTCCCATGACGAAGAGCGACAGGCGCGTCGATTTCGCCATCGCGGCGATCGCATCGAGCTGGGGCAGGCAGGCGCAGGTCTCGATCATCGCCCAGAGCTGAAGCGTGGCGGGCGCGGCGGCCAGGGCCGCCTGATAGCGTTCGATGTCGGCGGGCGAGGACACCTTGGGCACCAGCACCGCATCGACGCCCGACGTGGCGATCGCGGCGAGATCGGCGGCGCCCCAGGGCGTGTCGATGCCGTTGGCGCGGATCGCCAGCTCGCGCCGGCCGAAGCCGCCCTCGGCCGCCGCCGCCAGCGCCGCCGCCCGCGCCTCGGCTTTGGCCTCGGGCGCGACCGCATCCTCCAGGTCGAGGATGACGATGTCTGCGGGCAAGGTTCGCGCCTTGGCGATCGCCTTGGCATTCGACGCGGGAAGGTAAAGCGCGCTGCGGCGCGGACGTTCGATCTGGCTCATTGCGGCGCGATAGCGGCTCGCAGGCGAGCTGTCAGTATCCCATGCTCGCAAGCAGGATTTCGCTTTCGGTCCAGAGCCTTTCGGCCGCGGCCGGGTCCTTGCCGTGGGGCTGCACCGCGTGCTCCTCCATGGCGTAGAACATCCGCCCGCCATCGATGCCCGTTTCGGGCGCGGTTGCCATCCAGACCACGGTCTTTGCGACTTCCTCGGGCGTCAGGCCGTCCGCAACCGCCATGTAGCTCTGCATCGTCGCGTCGCCGTGATTGGCGAAATTGGTCTTGACCGGCCCGGGTACGAGCGCCTGCGAGACCATGCCCTTGCCGCTGATCCTGCGGTTCAGTTCGACGTTGAACAGCTGATTGGCGAGCTTGGCCTCGCAATAGACGCCGGCGGCCTGGAAATCGCCGCGCAGGTGCTGGAGGTCGTCCCAATTGAGGCCGTCGACCGGCTGGAGGTAGGCCAGCGACGAGACCGCCAGCACGCGAACCGCACCCGGCGCGCTCTCCGCGGCCGTCGCCTCTAGGAGCGGCATCAGTTCCCGCGTGAGCAGGAACGGCGCGAAGTGATTGGCCGAGAAGGTTTCCTCCATCCCTTCGCCGGTGACATAGCGTTGGTCGCGCACACCGCCAGCGTTGTTCAGCAGAACGTCGATCCGCCCGGTCAAAGCCTTGATTTCATCCGCCAGCCTTTTGGTTTCAGCCATCAGCGAGAGGTTGGCGCGCAGGAAGTCGACCTTGCCGCCATTGGTGCAGGCGGCGCGGATCTCGCGCTCGGCTTTCGCGCTGCGCTCGGCGTCGCGGCCCTGGCCGATCACGTGCCAGCCCATCGCGGCAAGCGCCTTGGCGGTTTCCAGGCCGATGCCCGAACTGGCGCCTGTGACGACGGCAACGCGCTGGGATGTATCGCTCATGTGATCCTCTCTCGTATTGTATTTTATTGAAGTTCAGCGTGGTCGGGCCCCGTCGAGGAACAGGCGCACGCCGAAGGCGACGCGTTTCTCGAGCTCTTCGGGGGGCAGGGGGCTTGCAGCCAGGATGTAGCGAACCGGCCCGGTGACGACCATGCTCATGAAGGCATTGGCGGCGCCGAACGGATCGTCGAGCGCCAGGTTGCCGGCGGCGGTCTCGCGCTTGAGCACACGCGCCATGAACTTGATCGTCGGCATCGCGCCGATCTCGTAGGTATCGGTGAATATGTCGGGGAAGCGGTAGCTCTCGGTCTGGATGATCCGCTGCAGCTTCAGTCCCTGCGGCGTCGACACGAGATCGATCCGCAACATGGCGAGATTGGTCAGCGTCTGCGCCAGATCGCCGACGTCGGTTTCACGGATGCGCTCTTCGGAAATCGCATAGCGTTCTATCGCCCGGCGGACCGCTGCGCGGAACAGCGAGGCCTTGTCGGCATAGCGGGCATAGACGGTGCGCTTGGTCATGCCGACGTCGGCGGCGATCGCCTCGATCGTTGCCTGCTCGAAGCCCTTGTCGAGGAAGTGGTCGAGCGCCCGGTCGAGCAGCTCCTCGTGCCTTGCCTCGGCCTGTTCGCGCGTGGGCCGGCCCGCGCGGGGACGGGCGATGGCGGAGAGTTCATTCATCATTCATCATGGGCCCTCATTGGGCGAATCGGATGGAATGATACGCATGAGTTATCATTCTATGGACGATCCGCTCGATGGCAAGGACAATAAGGACGCCATACCGAGTGGCAAGCTGGGCGAGGTCCGCCCATCGAGAATACGCTTGCCTGGGGGCGAAAGCCCGACATAATGACACGGTAACGTATCTATTAATCCGAGTCGGGAGATAACGATGGGCGAGGCCGCCAACAAGCTGACCAGTTACATGCCGGATGCCTCGGGCTTCGATATTCCCTGGTCGGAGGTCCGCGATTTGCAGATCACCGCGATGAACGAGCGGCTCCAGGAACAGGGCTTCAAGATCAAGCTGGTCGCCCTGCGTGCCAAGGATGCAGACATCACCGAGATCGCCAGGCTCGAGGACGTCGTGCCACTGCTGCTGCCGCATACCGCCTACAAGTCCTATCCGGAGAGCTTCCTCACCGAAAAGAAATGGGATCGGCTCACCAAGTGGCTCGGCACGGTGTCTCCCTATCCGACCGACGATGTCGACCTGTCCGAGGTCAAGGAGATCGACGACTGGGTCGAGGCCTGCGCCAAGGCCGGGCATTTCGTCGCCTGCTCGAGCGGGACCACCGGCAAGTCGGCCATGCTGGTCGCGTCGCAGAAGGATATCGACTTCACCTGCAAGGACGGCGTCGCCGCGGTGCAGTGGGGATCGAACATTCGCGCCGGCGACATGCGCACCTCGGCCGGCGCCGCGGGTGCCGTCGCCTACACCCACAAGAACGCGGCCATGGGCATGGCCATGATGGGCGCCTTCGCCGATCCCGATGCGCCGCGCTTTCAGTCGGGTCTTCCGCCCGTGACCGTCGGTTCGCTGACCAAGATGATAACGCTGCGCAAGGCGATTGCCGACGGTACGGCCAAGCCCGGCGAGATCCAGGATTTTGAAGCAGAGAGCGAGGCCAGGCAGAAGGGCCTCGACCAGGCGCAGATCGGCGCGGTCGAGGACATCATCTCCAAGCGCAACGAGAAGCTCTACATCACCGGCATGTGGGGCGCGCTTTATCCCTTCGCTGAAGCGGTTCGCGCCAAGGGCTACAGCGCGAAGGACTTCCATCCCGAGAACGGCGTCTATCTCGGTGGCGGGCTCAAGCGCGCCAAGCTGCCCGACAACTACCGGGAGTTCGTCTACGAGACCTTCAACCTCCAGCCCGGATACATCTATCAGATGTACGGCATGCAGGAACTCGGCACGTCGATGCCGCGATGCCAGGAAGGCCAGCGCTATCATGTACCGCCATGGCTGGTGTGCCTTCCGCTCGACAAGAGTGGCGACGCGCTGGTCGAAGGCGTGGGAGAGGGCAAGATCGAGGGGCGTGCCGCGTTCTTCGACCTGTCGATGGACGGCCGCTGGGGCGGGGTGATCTCCGGCGACCATATCGAGGTCGATTACAGCCCCTGCAAGTGTGGCAATCGCTCGCCGTCGATCGCTGACAACGTCTATCGCTATGCCGACCTCGAAGGCGACGACAAGATCGGCTGCGCCGGCACGGTCGATGCCTACGTGCGCGGACTGTCATAACCAAGGGAGAGGGGGGCGGCGCAGGCGGGGAAACCGCCGCGCCGCCGCCTGATACGAGAGGAAATCGCGATGGGTGAGGCGGTCGAGCGGCTATTGGCCTACCAGCAGTCGGACCGGTGCTACACGGTTCCGTACCAGGAAGTGCGCGACCTCCAGATCGCGGCGATGAACGAGAAGCTCCAGCAGCAGATCGGCAAGATCAAGCTCGTTAAGTTCCGCGCGGAAGAGGCCGGGATCGCCGAGGTCCGCGAGCTTCGCGACGTCGTTCCGCTGCTGCTGCCGCATACCGCCTACAAGTCCTACCCCGAGAGCTTCCTGATCGAGGAGAAGTGGGACAAACTGACCAAATGGCTGGGCACGGTCTCGGCCTATCCGGTCAGCGACACCGACCTGAATGCCATCGCCGATGTCGACGAATGGATCGAGCGGCTCGAAGCGGCGGGCCATCCGGTATCGTGTTCGAGCGGAACCACCGGCAAGTCGGCGATGCTGATCGCCTCCGACGCTGACCTCGAATGGACGTCGTGGGACTCGGTAGTCGCCTGCGCCTGGGGCACCGGGATCGAGCCGGCGCAGGACCGGCATGTCTTCTCTATGGCCCCCGTGGCCGCCGTCCCGCGCAACCTCAGGATCATGGACGCGCTGCAGCAGGCTTTCGGCAAGCCCGATTCCCAGCTGTTCCGCTATCCGGTGCCGCCGATCACCGTCGGTTCGATCACCCGCATGATCGCGCTGAGGAAGGCTATCGCGGACGGCACGGCCAAGCCGAACGAGCTTGCCGAATACGAAGAGGTCGGCGCTGCGCGCGAGAAGGC
>Ga0075370_10001539_pt1 | contig 10078 bp, 9 predicted proteins | sample EndMethybrTD3035_FD_71398 | JGI IMG/M metagenome (GOLD analysis project Ga0075370, IMG submission 71398) | Populus endosphere microbial communities from Tennessee, USA - Endosphere MetaG P. TD hybrid TD303-5 | ecosystem: Host-associated > Plants > Roots > Endosphere | place: USA: Tennessee... | reverse complement strand
GACAACCGCGCAGGTGCCGGCGGCGTCATCGGCGCCGATGCGGTCGCAAAGTCGAAGCCGGACGGCTACACCTTGCTCGTCGCGGTGGAGTCCTCGCAAACGCGCGGGCAAGCCCTGAATCCGACGCTTTCCTATGACCAGCTCAAGGACTTTGCCTACGTCAGAAACGTCGCCAAGCAGCGAAATCTCGTCGTGGTGAATCCCGACGTGCCGGTCAACAGCATCAAGGAGCTCATCGCCTATGCCAAGGCGAACCCCGGCAAGCTGAATTTCGGCGGCACCTTCGGCGCGACATCGCACATCGGCGGAACGCTGTTCGATGCACGCAATGGCACGCAACTCACGTTCGTGAACTACAAGGGCGGCGCACAGCCCATCACCGATCTCATGGCCGGCGTGGTGCAGGTCGGCTTTTTCACCGAGGCAACGGTCGCCCAGCACATCCGCGCCGGCAAGATCAAGGCCCTGGCGGTCGCCGCGCCGGAGCGTTCGCCCGCATTCCCGGACCTGCCCACGCTCCAGGAAGCCGGCAGCAAGCCGATCGATCTTTCGCCCTGGTTCGGCATTGCGGCGCCTGCCGGCACGCCGGGTCCCGTCGTCCAGAAGATTGCGGCGGCGCTCGACAAGGTGGTGACGAGCCCCGAGTTCCTGGCGCAGCTGGAGACGCTCGGCGCGGTTCCGGTGAAGGTGTCGACACCCGATCAGTACACCAAGCAGGTGGCCAAGGAGATCGTGTTCTGGAACGATTGGGCCAAAACACTGACGACGCCCCTGGCCCGCTGAACGACTGCCAAGTATTCGAACCCGATGAATTTCTACGACCTCTACGACGAGAGACTGTCCGCGGCGGAAAGATCGCTGGTCGAGGCCGCCGGCGACTTCTGCCGCGGCGAATTCAGCGCCCACCTCCTGGCGTCGCACACGCAGGGTCGCGCCTACGATGCTTCGTGGATCGACAGGTGGGCAAAGGAAGGCTTCCTGGGGCTTCAAACGCCAAGGGAATTCGGCGGCCACGATGCCTCGTTCCTCTGCAAGATCCGCGTGGCCCAGGCGATGGCGGAGCATGGCTTTGGCGCCGCCTTTGCCATCAACAATCTGCAGGGCTCCGTGACGCGCGTGGCGCGCTTCGGCTCCGAGAAGCAACGTGCCGAGCTCCTGGGCGCCATGCTGGGCGGACGAACGCTGTGCGCCCCCGCCATGTCGGAGCCCGACGGCGGCAGCGACCTGGCCGCGCTGAAGACAAAGGCACGGCGCGTGGACGGCGGATGGCTGATCAGCGGCACGAAGTCGTGGATCACCAACGGTTCAATCATCCAGCGCGCCAACCTGCTTGCAAGGGTTGAGGACCCCACCGGCGCGGAAGCAGCCGGCGACATCGCGTCTTTTCTGGTGCCCCTGGTCGACGGGCCGACGCTGCGCCGGGAAGAACCCGTCATGCCGGGCGCCCGCTCCTTCCGGCTGGCCTCGCTGGTTTTCCAGGAGCATTTCGTTCCCGACTGGTGTCTCTTCGATCCGTCGGGGCAGGCGTTCAGGTCTTCCATGGCATCGGTCAATGCCGCACGCGTTCATGTCGCGGCAATGTGCGTCGCCTCGGCCAGGGCCGCCTTGGCAGAGACGGTCGGCTACGCGGATTCAAGGCAGGCCTTCGGCAAACCCCTGCTCAGGCACCAAGGACTCGGATGGGAGCTCGCGGAGGTCTCCCTGCGCCTGGAGGCGGCCAATGCACTCGTGCTGCGCGCAGCGATTGCCGTGCAAACAGGAAAGGCCGCACTGACGCTGGCCGCGCAGGCAAAGAAGTTCGCCGTCGACGTGGCCGTCTGGGCACTCGACCAGTGCCAGCGTGCCATGGGCGCCACCGGCGCGAGCGCCGATCACCGCCTTGCCATGCTGTCGAGCGAAACACGGCTGGCGGCGTTCGGCGACGGCACCAGCCAGATGCTGCTCGACCGCATCGCCAAGGGCCTGGCCAAAGACTACGGGCCCTCGCCCGCGCAAAAGGAATCCGATTGATGAGAAATGTGGTCGTCAAGGATGCGCACGCCGCAGTCAGCGGTTTGCGCGACGGAGACACGGTGATGGTCGGCGGCTTCGGCGGCGCGGGGGTTCCGCGCGGAATGATCGAGGCAGTGCTGGACCTGAGGGTGCGCGAACTGACCGTCATCTCCAACAACGCGGGCTCCGGCGGCCAGGACCTTTCGATGTGGTTCGGCGCGCGCATCGTCCGGAAGATCATCTGCTCCTACCCACGAAGCGCGGACGTGTTCGCCGACCAATACCGGGCCGGCGAGGTCGAGCTCGAACTGGTTCCGCAAGGCACGCTGGTCGAGCGCATCCGGGCCGGCGGCGCAGGCCTTGGCGGGTTCCTCACTCCCACGGGTGTGGGCACCGTGTTCGAGAACGGCAAGCAGAAGGTCGTGGTCGATGGCCGCGAGTTCCTCCTGGAGAAGCCCCTGCGTGCACAGTTCTCGCTGCTCAAGGGCCGGCAGGCCGACCTGCTCGGCAACCTGAACTACAACAAGACGGCACGAAACCACTCGGTGGTGATGGCCACCGCCGGTGAAGTGGTTGCGGTCGAGGTGGACGAACTCCTGGAGCCCGGCGAGCTCGACCCTGAAGGCATCATCACCCCCTGCATCTTCGTCGACCGCGTCTTTCTCTCGAGGCCCGCATGAACGCTCTCACCAGACTGGAACTCGCGCGCCTGGTCGCCCATCAGCTTCCGAAGCAAGGATTCGTCAACCTCGGCATCGGCGCGCCGACGAGCGTGGCGGACTATCTTCCCTCCGATACCTCGGTCATGCTCCACAGCGAGAACGGCATTCTCAATGTCGGGCCCAAACCGGCCGAGGGAGAGGAAGACCTGGACCTCATCAATGCCGGGAAGATGCCCGTCACGCTCGCGCGCGGCGGCTCCTTCTTCGATTCGAGCCTGTCGTTCTCGATGATGCGCGGAGGCCACCTCGACATCGCGATCCTCGGTGCGTTCCAGGTGTCCCGGCACGGAGACCTGGCCAACTGGAGCACGGGCGACCTGAACGGCGCGCCGCCGGCCATCGGTGGCGCCATCGATCTTGCCGTGGGCGCAAAGCAGATCTGGGTGATGATGGAACACACCACGCGCGACGCCCAGCCGCGCCTGGTCGAGCGTTGCACCTTGCCGCTCACGGCCGTGGGTGTCGTGGCCAAGGTGTTCACGAACCTCGCCATCATCGACGTCACCGCCGATGGATTCGTGGTGCAGGCGCTTTTCGAGGGTGCATCGCTTGAATCCGTGCAGCAGCTCACCGGCGCGCCGCTGACGCCGGCGCCTGCGCTGCGGCGATTCTCTTCGGATGGGGTGCTCGCGCCGTCCCGCTGATGCCGGAGGTTCAGGCTGAGGGGCGAGCCGCGCCGCAGGACCTATGCGGTGGCGGCAATCACGACAAGGGCCGAAGCCGGTTCATCGGTGAGCGCCGTGAGCTTGTGCGGAATGGTGGAGTCGAACTGCACACAGTCACCGGGCTCCAGTTGCTCCTTGCGTGCCCCGATCTGCATCTCGATGTGGCCGGTCAGAACGAAGAGGATTTCTTCGCCTTCATGGTGGCTCATGATCCGGCCGCGCTTCTGGGTTTTTCCCGGCCGCACGATGAATGCCCGCATCACGCGGTCGTCGCGAAGGCCCGCGACCAGCGAGAGATGCGTCGTGGGGTCTCCCGCGATGGACCCGTTGCCCCGGACGATCGAAACGACATCTTCCTCCGGCTGTTGCCCGAAGAGCCGGTCCACCGTCACGCCCAGCGCCTTGGCGATGTTGAGCGCCGACTCGATCGACGGTGTCGATACGCCCCGCTCGATCTTCGACAGATAGCTGCGCGTGAGCCCCGAGTCTCGCGCCAGGTTCTCCAGCGTCAATCCGCTTTGGACGCGCAGGTACTTGAGGTGTAGTGCCAAGGCTTTGAACGGGTCTGCGGCAGGCCGGTCGGCTGCTCGCAACCCTCTGGAAATTGCTGCGGGGTCCGATTCTGGCACGAGTGTGTCGCCCGGCAGCCTAGAGGTCGAGCACCAACCGGGGTCCTGCGCACTCCGCAACGCAGACGATCACTTCATGGGCGCGCTCCTGAGCACTCAATACCCGGTCGTGATGGATCGGCGGCCCCTCGGTCCAGCGAGTGCGGCATGCGCCGCAGATACCGCCTGCGCATGACACGGAGATATCGGCGTCCATCGCTTCCAGCGTGGCCAGGAGGCCCACCTCGGGCCGCACTTCCATCTCGCGTCCGCTCCTGGCCAGCACCACGCTGTATGGCTGCGCGTTCAGGGTCGGAGCAAGCCTGGGCGCGGTGAATCGCTCCACGTGCTTGCGGCTTTCAGGCCATTCGGCAACAGCGGATTCGAATGCATCGAGCATCCCCGTGGGTCCGCAGCAGAATGCCTTCGCGTCCGGGCCGGAGCCCTCCACGATGGATCGGATGTCCGGCGGACTGGCCTCGAGTGTGTTGTACAGGTGGACCCGTCCGCCCTGGACCGCCGGCTCCAGCATGTCGATCAGGCTCGGCTCGCCCATGCTGGCCCAGTGCAGCTGATAGTTCGACTTGCCTTCACGCTCCAGCGCCAGGATGGCCGAGACGAATGGCGTGACGCCGATGCCGCCCGCCACAAAGATGTTCATTCCGGTGGACGAGAGCTCCAGCCCGCTGCGAGGCACCGAAACACCGATGACCTGCCCCGCGCAAAGCTCGTCGTGGATGTGGCGGGAGCCGCCGCGCCCCTGTTCTTCGCGCTTGATGGCCACAACGTATCTCCTGCAGTCCGCAGGATCGTTGCAGAGCGAATAGGTGCGTACGAGCCCGTTGGCCAGATGGAGATCGATGTGCGCTCCGGGCCTGAAGGCAGGCAGGCGCCAGCCGTCCTGGTCGGCCAATACCAGCCGCTTGACGCCCGGCAGAGGCTCATCGATGTGCCGGACGACAGCCTGAAGATGCTTGATCGCCTTCGGCATGTCACGCCCCGCGGAGAGCGTCGCCCACACGGATCACGCCGCCTTTCAGAATCCGGCAGTTGAGGCCTGATCTGTTGATCAATGGATCGAACACGGCCTTGCCCAGGATCTCCTCGATGTGGCGGCACGGTGTGGAGAGCCGGGTGGCTTCCAGAAGCGTTTCGCCCACCCAGAACTGGCGGCCGACCAGATGATTGAGCGGCACGCCCTGCACGGTCACGTTCCTTCGGTGCTCCTCAGGCAGCATCTGGATGTTTGCATCGCGCGCCAGGGCTTCCAGCGTCTCGATCTCGAACAGCGTGATCTGCCGCCCCTCCTCCGGCTTGTGGGAGTAGAAGCCCGACTCGCGGCCGACCATGTACCGGTCTCCCTCGATGCCCTTGCCGGCCACGAGCGTCAACTCGTCGAACGACTCCATGGGAAGGAAGGCGCGGGGCGTGATGTGCAGGTGCCGAACGACGCCCGTCCAGGCTGGAAGGGCATTCCTTTTCGCAAGTTGCGGGGGTGAGTCTGCGGCAGTGGTCATGTTCAACACTCCTTGGTAGCGGCGCGCGGCCGTTCGAATAACGGTACCGCATTATAGGACACTTTGTGTCCTATCGAACACATCCACATGGGCCACGCGGCTCGGCCGCGTGACCACTCCTTATGCATGCACCGGCTAAGCAATGACAAAAGCCTTCTTTGTCCACAGCGCAGCCCGCGCGTAGCCTGCGGCGTTCCCTTCCCCTCCAAAGGAACCCGCAGATGAACGATCGTTTGAACCGCGTGCACGCATCGCGCTCCGCCGCCGTGAAGGCCGGCCTCGACCATCCTGTGATCGACACGGATGTCCACGTCAACGACTACGCCCCGGTGCTCGAGGACTACGTGGCGCAGTACGGCGGCAACACGCTGGTCGACGCGCTGCGCAAGTCGCTGGGCGGGCGCTTCGTCACGCGCAACGGCGGCGGCAAGGACTGGTATCAGCAGACGGCCGAGGAACGCCAGTTCCACCGCACGCTGCGCGCGCCCTGGTGGGCCCGCGTGACGCGCAACACCTACGACCTGGCCACCTACACGCTGCCCGCGCTGCTCTATGAGCGCCTGGGCGAGCAAGGCTCGGACTACTCGGTCCTGTTTCCCAACGACGTGCTCTCGCCCGCCGCGGCCGGCAGCGAATACCGCCAGCCGCTGCACCGCGCGATCAACCACTTCCATGCCGACCAGTACCGGCCGTACGCCGACCGCCTGACGCCGGTGGCGGGCATTCCGCTGCACACGCCGCAGGAAGGCATCGAGGAACTGGAGTTCGCAGTCAAGACGCTCGGCCTGAAGGTGATCAACATCGCGGGCGGAGTGCGCCGTCCGATCCGCGCCATTGCCGAAAAGTATCCGGCCAAGGAGCACCCGGAGATCGCGAAGCAGACCGGCTACATCGACTTCTACGGCATCGACAGCGAGCACGACTACGACCCCTTCTGGGCCAAGGTAGTGGAGCTGGGCGTGCCCGTCACCACGCACTACGGCAGCCAGGGGTGGACGGGCCGGCAATCGATCAGCAACTACATGAACAACCACATCGGCCACTTCGCCGATGGCTCGCAGGCCTTTGCCAAGGCGCTGTTCTTCGGCGGCGTGACGCGGCGTTTTCCGGCTTTGCGCGTGGGCCTGCTCGAAGGAGGGGCTGATTGGGGATCCCATGTCTACACCCATCTGGTCGACCGCTGGGAGAAGCGCAACAAGAACGCGGTGCGCAACTACGATCCAGCGGAAGCCGACGTCGAGCTGCTCGGCTCGCTGTTCGAGCGCTACGGCGCCGACTTCCTCAAGGGCCGCACGCTCGACAAGTCGAAACTGCTGCGCGACAGCCTCGGCATCTCCGCGCTGCCGCACAGCCGCGAGCCGAACGAATCGGAAATCGACGACTTCGCGCTCGCCGGTATCGAGAATGTCGAGGACATCCGCGACCGCTGGGTCAACAACTTCTACTTCGGCTCCGAGGCCGACGACCGCACGGTGGCCGCGGCCTTCAACACCAAGGTGAACCCGCTGGGCACCAAGATCAACGCGATCTGGTCGTCCGACGTGGGCCACTGGGACGTGCCCGAGTTCACCGAGCCGCTGGCGGAAACCTGGGACCTGGTGCAGCAGGGCGTGATCTCGGCCGACGACTTCAAGGCCTTCGTCTTCGACAACCCGCATCGCTTCTACACCGAAGCCAACCCGCGCTTCTTCGAAGGCACCGAGGTCGGCCGCAAGCTCGGCCTGAAAGGCCCGAAGTGAACCGTACGGCACGCCCCCTGCTCGCCCGCCTGCGCCGTTGGGCCGCGCCGCTCGGTCTTCTCGCACTGATGGCCGGTGCGTTGCCTGCACAGGCGGCCCCGGAGACCATCCGCATCGGCGTGGCCACCGCGGGCGGCGGCGATCCGGTCACCTGGGGCGGCTCACCCGGCGGTGTCGCACGCGCCAACAACTGGCTGGAGGACGAATTCAAGGGCACGGGCGTCAAGGTCGAATGGCTGTTCTTCAAGGGCGCCGGGCCGGCCGTGAACGAGGCGCTGTCGAACAAGCAGATCGACTTCGCCTACCAAGGCGACCTGCCCTCGATCGTCGGCCGCTCCAATGGCCTGAAGACCAAGCTGCTGCTGGCGAGCGGCGCGCGCAACAACCTGTACCTCGTGGCGCCGCCCAAGTCCGACATCCGCTCGATCAAGGACCTGAAGGACCGCACGGTCTCGATCTTCCGCGGCACCAACGGCCACCTCGTCGCCATCAACGTGCTGGCCGCCAACGGGCTGGCCGAGCGCGACGTCAAGGGCGTGAACCTCGACACCGGCAGTGCGCAGGCCGCGCTGGTGTCGAACGGCGTGGATGCGGCCTTCGGCGGCTACGAGTGGTTCAAGGTGCGTGATCAGGGCCTCGCCAAGGTGGTGTATTCCACGCAGGGGCAGGATCCGGCCTACACACGCCAGGCCTCGCTGCTGGTGCGCTCGGACTTCGAGCAGGCCAACCCGGCCGAGGTGCAGCGCGTGGTCGACGTGTTCGTGCGCGCCGCGCGCTGGTCGTCGGACGAGAAGAACCGCGAGGAACTCTTCCGCATCTGGGCGCGCAGCGGGACGCCGGTGGCTTCCTGGGCGGCGGAGTTCGATCAGCAGCAGCTTGCGGTACGCAATTCGCCGCTGGCCGACGACTTCATCATCGGGCGCTACAAGGCCGTGGTGGCCGACGCGCTCAAGCTCAAGCTGATCCGCCGCGAGGTGACGGTGGACGACTGGTTCGACACGCGCTACCTGAAGAATGCGTTGAAGAAACAAGGGCTGGAGAACTACTGGACAGCTTACGATGCCAAGGGACAGCCGAAGGCAGGCCAGTCGGTCGCTTCACGATGAGCAGGCTGTCTTGTTCCCTCGCCCGCTTTGCGGGAGAGGGTCAGGGTGAGGGCATCGGCCTTCGCACGAGCACCGCATCCGCACGCCCCGCTGGCCCTCACCCCAGCCCTCTCCCCGAGGGAGAGGGAGCAACACGCATGAGCGCCGAAGTTGAACTGACAGCCGTCCTGCAGCCGCGCGACGACGCAACCGCATCGTCGCTGCCCTGGCGCCGCATCGGCGATCGCGCGCTCCCCTGGCTGCTGCCCATTGCCCTGCTCGCTCTCTGGTACACCGGCGCGGAGCAAGGCTGGATCTCGCCCCAGGTTTTGCCGCCGCCGCAATTCGTGTGGGAAACCCTGCGCGATCTCGCCACGAGCGGCGACCTGTGGCGGCACGTGAGCACCAGTTTCACCCGCGTGGGCGTCGGCTTCGCGGCCGGCAGCCTGCTGGGTCTCGCACTGGGCTCGGCCATGGGCTTGTCGCGAAGCTTCGAGGCTTATGTGCTGCCCACCTTCAATGCGCTGGTGCAGATCCCGGTGCTGGCATGGCTGCCGTTCGTGCTGCTGATCGTGGGCATCGGCGAACCGCTGAAGTACATCCTCATCGCCAAGGCGGCACTGGTGCCGGTGGCGCTCAACACGCTGCAGGGCTTCCGGCAGACGCCGTCCGCCCTGCGCGAGGTGGGCGAGGTCTACGGCTACACCCCGCGCCAGCAGGTGCTGGAGATCGTGTTGCCGCATGCCGTGCCCACGCTCTTCACCGGCGTGCGGCTGGGCTTCACCAAGGCCTGGCTCTCGCTGGTCGTGGTGGAACTCGTGGCATCGAGCGAAGGGCTGGGCTACCTCATCGTCTATGGCCGGCAGCTGTTCCAACTCGACCTGGTGATGGCGGCCGTGATCGTGGTGGGCGCCATCGGCTATACCATCGACCGCCTGCTCGACCGCCTCGAAACCGCGATGCACCGGCGCCAGCCGGGCGGAGCCGCGCAATGAGCGACGCCGCCGAACTGGCTTCCGTGCAGCCGCTGCGGCCCGAGCAGCGCAGCCGCTGGCGCGGCTTCGTGCTGCCGGTGGCGGCTGCCTTGCTGTGGTGGCTGCTGTCGTCGCTCGATGTCGTGAACTCGGCGCTTCTGGTGTCGCCCGCCAAGGTGTTCGACACCGCGGTCGACCAGGTGTCGAGTGGACGGCTCTGGCGTGCCCTCAGCGCCAGCCTGGCGCGCGAAGCGACGGGCTTCCTCATCGGCACCGCGTCGGGCCTCGTGCTCGGCGCGCTGCTGGGCTTGTCGCCGCTTTTCAACCGAATCGTCGGCCCGAGCTTCAACACCTTCAAGCAGATCTCGCTGTTCGCCTGGATTCCGCTGATCTCGGTCTGGTTCGGCCTGGGCGATGTCGCCAAGGTGGTGTTTCTCTCGCTGGCCGCCCTGGTGCCGGTGGTGGTCAACACCTGCGACGGCATCCGCACCGCGCCCGCCGGCCTGCTCGAGGTGGCGCGCGTCTACGGCTACACGCGCTGGCAGACCGTCACGCAAGTGGTGCTGCCGGCCGCCCTGCCCTCGATCTTCACGGGCGTCTACCTGGCGCTCATCTACTCCTGGCTTGCGACCATCGGCGCCGAATACCTGCTGGTGGCCGGCCGCGGCATCGGCAACACGCTGATCGAGGGCAGCGAGCATTTCCAGATGGACCTGGTCATCTTCGGCATGTTCGTGATCGGCCTCGTCGGCTGGCTCATGAACGCCTCGGCCCGC
>Ga0075370_10001538_pt1 | contig 10082 bp, 4 predicted proteins | sample EndMethybrTD3035_FD_71398 | JGI IMG/M metagenome (GOLD analysis project Ga0075370, IMG submission 71398) | Populus endosphere microbial communities from Tennessee, USA - Endosphere MetaG P. TD hybrid TD303-5 | ecosystem: Host-associated > Plants > Roots > Endosphere | place: USA: Tennessee... | reverse complement strand
GCGCGGGGCTGACCAAAGCTGTGGGAAAGGGGATGTTACAGGCCGTTGCGCTTTGCTCATGGTAGCGCTATCAATTTCGAATCAATCAAGATCGATCTTATAAGATCAACAATGATGGCGGACGCTGATCCGTCGAGGATGCATGCTGAGGGAGGCAACCATGTCCAGTTCGTTTGCTCGTGTTTTTCGTGTTTCCGCGGTTGCGGGAATTTCCGCTCTTGCCCTGATGCCGGGGCTGGCCTTGGCCGAGGAGGCCGGCGACGAGCCGACGAGCGAAGATATCGTCGTCACCGGCACGCTTTTGCGCGGTGCGCCGCCCGTGGGCTCCAACGTCCTCAACGTCGGTGAGGAGAGGATCGCATCCAGCGGTGCTACTACCGCGAACGAACTCCTCGCAACCGTCCCGCAGGTGACGAACCTGTTCAACTCGGTTCCCAACTCCCGGCTAAGCGTCGCTGCCAATCAGATCCAGGTGGTCCGGCCGAACCTGCGCAACCTTGCCGGCGAAACGAGTTCCTCCTCCTCGACACTCGTGATGTTCGATGGTCATCGCATCGCCTCCGTCGGTGTGACCCAGAACGCTATCGATCCCGACATTCTGCCGCCGATTGCTATCGAGCGCGTTGAAGTCGTGACCGACGGCGGCTCGGCGACCTACGGCTCCGATGCAGTTGGCGGCGTGATCAACTTCATTACGCGCAAGCGTTTCGACGGCGTCAAGGTCGAGGCGCGTTACGGACTTGCCGATGACTACCGCCAAATCGATGCCGGAGCGATTGTCGGCAAGGACTGGGGTTCGGGCTCGCTCTTCGCGGCCTACAATTATCAGCACAACGATGCGATCTTCGGCCGCGACCGCGATTTCATCCGTGACGTTGACTGGCTTTCGCCGAATCTTACGCCTCGGGGGCGACAGTGTGCGCCGGGCAATGTTCAGATCGGCTCCAATCTCTACGCGCTTCCCAGCCTGACCTCGACCACGCCCAATGTCTGCGATCCCAGTGACGATTCGACCTCGATTCCGCGCAGCACCCGGCACAGCGCGATCGTCGGGCTGCATCAGGACCTTGCCGACTGGTTGACCGTCGACGCGCGGGGCTTCTACGGCGAACGCAAGGCGACCTCGCTGTCGCCGTTTCGCGGGAGCGCCAACGTCTCGGGTGTCACGCAGCCCGCTGTCGACTTGCGGCCGTTGGGCATTCCGTTCGTGATCCCGGCGAGCTTCCGCAACTTCTACTACACGCCAGTCCCAGGGCAGAGCGCGGCCGCTAATCAGACGGTGCTGTTCAACCTGTCCAATGTTCTTGGCCGGAGCCCCGCGCGGTCTGTGTCGGAATTCCAGGAATGGGGCGCCAACGCGGAATTCAAGGCCAACCTCAATGACAACTGGCAGCTACGCACGCTGTTCAACTACAGCCGCAGTAACAGCGAGTTCCACATCGACGAACTCAACAACACGTTGCTCAACGCTTTCGCATCGGGTCCCAACTCAGTGGCCGCGGCGGGCACGATCAATTTCTACAATCCCGGTGCGGGTTCAAGCGACCTCGCCAACATCGCGCGGCTCGTCGACAACGAGCGTTCCGGCCAAGGCAAGGAGGAACTGTTCAACGCCCGCGCCATTCTCGACGGCACGCTGTTCACCTTGCCGGGCGGTGCGGTGAAGCTCGCCATCGGCTACGAATACATGTCGGATCACTTCCATCAGCGCACCTCGAACGAGGGCGTGATCGGAGCGCTCAAAACCCTGCCTTTCGCGTCCTATGGACGTAATATCAATTCTCTGTTTGGCGAAGTGCAGGTGCCGCTGGTCGGTGCTGACAACCGGATGAGCTTCATTGATACTCTGACGCTGGCAGCTTCGGTCCGCTACGACAAATTCAGCGATTTCGGGCACACGACCAATCCCAAAATTGGCGTGACTTTCAAGCCGGTTTCCTGGCTTGGCCTGCGCGGCAATTACAGCACCTCGTTCAACGCGCCTTCGCCGAACGATCAATTGGGCGCGCTGCGTAACACGGCTTCCTACTTTGGGTTCAATGCCTTCGTCCGGCCCGGCGATACGCCTGTGGCGAATGGTGTGGTCGCTCTTCAGGGCTCGAAGTCGGGCCTGCAGCCACAGACGGCGAAGACCTATTCGTTCGGCATCGACCTCGATCCGCCGATCATCCCGGGTTTGCACGCCAGTGCCAACTACTACAACGTCAAGTTCAACAACATCATCAGCATCCCGACTCCGGGGACTGGAATTTTCGCGAACTTCCCCAATAACATCACGTCGGCGGTGGGCGGACTATCACTTGCGACCATTCAGAGTTTCCTCAACGCCTCGGGAGCCCAGGGTGCGGCGACGACACTGGCAACGGTCGCGGCGGGCTGTACCAATCCGACCGCCTGCCCCAATGTCTATGAACTCGTCGACTTCCGCCAGGGCAACTACGGTACGGTCAAGGTCCAGGGTCTCGATTTCGCTGCCAACTACCAGACCGCGACCAATTTCGGTGGTCTCGATGCCAGCATCTCGGGCAACTATACGCTAAGCCGCAAGAGCCAGACCGGGTTTGGCGCTCCCGTCATCGACGAACTGCATACAACCAATGTCGTGGTCTCCGGTGTTCCGCTGACCAACAACGCGGCGAGCCGCTTGCAGCTCTCGGCTTCGCTCGGCGCCGACATCGGCAACTTCCGAGCCCAGGTAACCCTGAACCACTCGAGCGGGTTCGATGTTGTCCGCTGCGATGCGACGAGCATGCCGGTCTGTGCGCGTTCGCTCACCGGCATTCCGACCGCGTCAGGCTTGCCGCAGGATCACGTCGGCAGCTTCGATACGGTGAACTTGTTCTTCAAGTACGAAGTGCCGTCCGAGAGCTTTTTGCTGAAGGATCTGGTGCTGACGCTCAACATCAACAACCTCTTCGACAAGGATCCGCCAATTTTCCGGCAGGTCGGCAATAGTTCGACGGGCTACGCCAATGGATTCACACTTGGGCGCATGATCCAGGTCGGTATTTCGAAGAAGTTCTGAGTGAAGTGACCAGGGGTCGCTTCGCCGATAGCGGCGAGGCGGCCCCGCCTATTTGGGAGTGACAAGGATGCGGCGTCGCTTGTGCATGCTGGCCAATGGGCTGGCCATGTCTTTGGCGGTGGCAGCCGGCGAGGCTGCATTGCAGGCCGCCGAGCCGGCTCCCGCACAGGCTGTCTCGCCGGCGCCTGCACAGCTCTATTCACCCGACAGCGATCCCTATTTTTCGCAACCTTATATCGACGTGGACGAATGGCGCGATGCGCCGGTGCGGCATCGCTATGTCCATGGCGGCTTCAAGGGGACCGAGACCAAGTTCTCGTTCTACTTTCCGCCCAAGGAGCAATACCAGGGCCGCTTCTTCCAGCATATCACCCCGGCGCCCGACAGCGAGAACCTGGCGCAGCTGATGCCCGCGGGCGAGTTCAACAAGATCGGCTCGTCGGTCGCGGCGGGCGCATACTTCGTCGAGACCAATGGCGGCGGCAAGATCGATCTGGCCAAGGGCTCGCTGGCGCTCGCCGATCCGATGATCACCGCCTACAAGGCGAATGCTGCGGCTGCGGCCTATTCGCGCAAGGTCGCGCTCGAGATGTACGGCGGCAAGCGGCCTTACGGCTATGCCTATGGCGGCAGCGGCGGCGGCTATCGCACGATCGGGTCGATCGAGAACACGCGCGGCGTGTGGGACGGCGTGGTACCTTATGTCATCGGCTCGACCATGGCGATCCCGAACATGTTCACCGTGCGCATGCAGGCGCTGCGCGTGCTGCGCGACAAGTTCCCGCAGATCATCGACGCAGAGGAGCCGGGCGGCAGCGGCAATCCCTATGCCGGCCTCTCGCCCTACGAGGCCTCGGTCCTGCGCGAGATCGAGCAGATGGGTTTCCCGATGAAGAGCTGGTTCGGCTACAAGACCATGGGGCTGCACGGTTTCGCCGCGCTCTATGGCGGCGTCGCCATGGCCGATCCCACCTATTTCAGCGATTTCTGGACCAAGCCCGGCTACCTCGGCCACGACCATCCCGAGTACTTCACCAAGGATCGCATCCAGTTCAAGAGCACGGTCGCCGCGCCGATCACCGCGGCGGAAGCGGCGCGGCTTGGGCTTAGCACGAACCCGTTCGAGCCGAAGAACCGGGGCGGGGTGGACACCGCATTCAAGGGAACACCGGACGAGGCGAACAAGGTGGTCGGCTTCCGGTTGAACACGCTGCCGCCGCCCGTCTATTTCCTCGGCGGCGAACTCGTCGTCGCGAGCGGGGCTGCCAAGGGCAAGCGGTTGATGCTGCTGAACCTTTCCGGCGATTGCGTGCTGCTGGGTTTTGCCGATCCGAATGCCGTTTCGCAAATCACGGCCGGTGACGAGGTGACGGTCGACAACTCGAACTTCCTGGCGATGGAGACCTATCACCGCCACCAGGTGCCCGGGCCCGACTTCACCGTCTGGGACCAGTTCCGCAAGGCCGACGGCACGCCGATCTATCCGCAGAGGCCGATGCTGCTGGGGCCGATCTTCACGAAATCGACCGCGGGGTCGCTGCAGACTGGCGTTTTCGAAGGAAAGATGATCGTCGCCGCCTCGCTCTGGGATCGCGAGGCGATGCCGTGGCAGGCCGACTGGTATCGCGGCCGGGTGCAGGCCCATCTCGGCGCCAGGACCGACCAGAACTTCCGCCTGTGGTACTCCGACCACGCGCTGCACGGCGACGAGCCGACCAGCGAGGCGGCCAGCCGGATCGTCTCCTATGTTCCGGTGCTCCAGCAAGCGCTGATCGATCTTGCCGCCTGGGTCGAGAAGGGCGTCGCGCCGCCGGCCTCTACCGGATACCGCATCGACAAGGGACAGGTCGTCCCCGCTCCGGCCGCCGCGCAAAGGCGCGGAATCCAGCCGGTCGTGACGTTGCGGGTCAACGGATCGAACAAGGCCGAAGTCGCCGCCGGCCAGGTAGTGTCCTTCACCGGGACGATCGAGGTGCCGCCGGGCGCGGGCTCGGTGGTCGCGGCGGAATGGGACTTTGCCGGTACCGGCGAATTCGCCGAGAGCTCGACCGTGGCGCGCGGCGCAAGGCGAGCGACGGTCACCATGACGCATCGTTTCGACAAGCCGGGCACCTATTTCACGGGCCTTCGCGGCGTGTCGCAGCGGCAGGGCGATCCGGCCACGCCTTATATGCGGATCCGCAACCTGGACCGCGTTCGCGTCATAGTGAAGTGACGGCCAATGCGACACCTGTTTGCCGTCAGGTTGCACGTGCGGTGCTCATGAGCGCGAAATAAGGACACCGGTGCGGTTGCGTCCGGCGCGACTTCAAGCTAACGATCGCATTCAACCAAAAACGATCGTTAAAGATCATATCGGGACGATGGATGCACGAAGCCGTTGCCACTGAGTTGATCGAGACCGAGCCGGCCAAGACCGGATCGCCGATGCGCGATTCCATCCTCGCTGGCCTCGCCAACTACATCGACGCGGGCTCGATCGTCGCCGGCTCGGCGGCGCTTGCCTTGTGGGCGGAACTCTATTCCATGAGCCCGACCATGATCGGGCTGATCGGCGCGTTCAGCGCCAACGCGATCTCGGCCGGCGTCGGCGCGCTGATCGGCGGCGTGCTCTGCGACCGCTTCGGGCGCAAGCGCATCTATCAGTACGACATGCTGTTCTACGCCTTCGGCATGGCCTGGCTGACCTTTGCCGCGGCGCCGTGGATGATCGTGCTCGGCTTCGTCCTCGTCGGCCTCGCGGTCGGTGCGGACATCCCCGCCTCGTGGTCGCTGATCGCCGAACTGGCGCCCCAGCGCGAGCGGGCACGGTATAGTGGCATCGCGCAGATGCTCTGGTATCTCGGGCCGGTGGTGGTGCTCACCCTCGGGCTGCTGCTGGCACCATTCGGCCTGCTGGGCATCCGGCTGATCTTCGGCCACCTGCTGGTCCTATCGCTGGTGCTGACGCTGGCGCGGTCTCGGATGCGCGAGTCCCGTTACTGGGAAGAAGCCAGGGCGGCGCAGGACCACGCCGCCAAGGCCGATTGGCGCCAGCTGCTCCAGCCCAAATACCTGAAGTCCATGCTGTTCCTGATCGGCATGTACGGATTCTGGAATCTCTGGGCCGGGACCAACGGCTTCTTCTTCCCCTATATCCTGCGCACGGTCGGCGGGCAAAGCCAGCAGGCGAGCGTCGCGCTGCAGGGGCTGACATTCGGCCTCGGCATGGTCTCGATCTGGTTCGTCTTCATGAAATTGTCGGACCGGGTGAACCAGCGCGCGCTGTTCCTCGTCTCCGCGCTGATGCAGGTCGGCGGCATGACCTTGCTGGCCGTACTGCCGCTGACGGGCCCGGTTGCGGTCGTTCACGTGGTTGTGATGGCCGTGGCGATGGGCTTCGGCGCGCAGTCGTTCTTCCAGCTCTGGAGCGCGGAGCTTTTCCCGACCCTGCTGCGCAGCACGGCGCAGGGCGTCACTTTCGCGGTCGTGCGGGTCGGGCTGGGGGTGTTCAGCTTCTTCGTTCCGCTGCTCACCGCGACCGGCTTTCACACGCTGGCTTGGATACTTGTCGGGTTCTTGCTAGTTAGCGCTATCATTGGTTGGCTCGGCGCGCCGCGGAACGAAGGCAAGAGCCTGGAAGAGATAGAGGCCGAGCGCGCCTGACGGCGACGAAAGGGAGAGACTGCATGAAGAGATTTGCCGGCCTGTTTCTGGCCGCAACGCTGGCCGCCGGGTTCGCCCAGCCTGCCGCCGCCGCGGCCAGCACTGGCGCGCGCCCGGTCACCGATTGTCCGCTGCGCGACGCGCCGTTCTCGATCGATTCGCCGCTGGTCGACATCATGCTGAGCCCGGCCGCCAAGGCCGTGCTCGAAAAGGCCGCACCGGGTCGCTTCAGCAAGCTGCCGCCGCGTTTCGCCGGCACGACGCCGCCGACGTTCGCCGCCATCATCACCCCGCGCGAAGGGACGGCGATGGCGGGTATCAAGGCCGATGCATTGCCGGCGATCGACGCCGAACTGCGCGCGCTGCCCGTCACTGCCGCCGACAAGGTCGCGCGCTGTGCCCGCTACGACAACGAGGTGCCGCGCTTCGACCTGCCCGCCGGCAAGCCGCACCTGCTGCTGTTCGAGAAGATCAACGGCTTCAAGGACGAGCCATCGGTCAACGCCGCCCACGCCGCCTTCCTCGCCATGGCCGAGCGCAAGGGCTGGGCGATCGCGGTCACCGACAAGGCGGGCGCATTCAACCCGGCGACGCTGCGCCGGTTCGATGCGGTGATCTGGAACAACATCAGCGGCGACGTGCTCAGCCTGTCGCAGCGCCGCGCCTTCCAGGGCTGGCTGGAGCAGGGCGGGGCCTTCATCGGCGTGCATGGCTCGGCCGGCGATCCCGCCTATTTCTGGGACTGGTACGTCGACAAGCTGCTCGGCGCGCGCTTCCTCGCGCACCCGATGGCGCCGCAGTTCCAGGATGCGCGCGTGGTGGTCGACAAGACCCATCCGGTCTCGCAGGCGCTGCCCGCCGAGTGGACGATGAACGACGAGTGGTATTCGTTCAAGACCAACCCCCGCGCCGCCGGCGCCAGGGTGATCGCGACGCTGGACGAGAGCACCTACAAGCCGCTCGGCATGATGAACATGGACCTGCACATGGGCGATCACCCGATCGCCTGGACCAACTGCATCGGCAAGGGCCGAATGTTCTATTCGGCGATCGGCCACCGCCCGGAGACCTATTCCGAACCGCACTATGTCGCGATGCTCGAGACGGCGATAGACTGGGCGGCGGTCTCGGGAAAGAGCGCCTGCCCGACGAAGAACTGAGATTGGATTGACAGGACTCGTCTTAGCCGAATAGGTGGTCTGACCAATTTGGGGAGGACCATCGTGGGCAAGCATTTTCTCTTGGCGTCGGCGCTGATCTGCGCGCCGCTGCTCCCCGTCCTTGCCGAAGCGCCTGCCACTTCGGTGCAGGCACCGGCGCAGTCTGCCCGCAATGTCGTGTCGCTCGCCGACGGCTGGCGCTTCCAGTACGGCGTCGAGGGCGATGGCCCATCGGTCCCCGGCTTCGACGACAGCGGTTGGGAAAAGGTCTCAGTCCCGCACAGCTGGAACCGTATCGGCGAATATGCGCTGACGCGCACGGGCCGGCACAACCAGCAGGGCGTGGGCTGGTATCGCCGTACCGTCGACGCGCCGGCTGCGGTGAAGGGCCAGCGCCAGTATCTCGATTTCGCCGCGGTCGGGAAGATCGCAGACGTCTGGGTCAACGGTGTGCACGTCGGCCAGCACAAGGGCGCCTTCGCCCGCTTCCGTTTCGACGTGACCGCGCAGTGGAAACCCGGCGCGACCAATCTGATCGTCGTTCGCGCCGACAATTCCAAGCCGGCCATCGGCAGCTCGACCGAGGACGTGATCCCTCTGTCGGGCGACTTCTTCCTCCACGGCGGCATCTACCGGGAGGTCTCGCTGGTCACCGCGGACGAAGCGGGGATCGATCTGCTCGATCATGGCGGGCCGGGGGTCTATGCACGGACCGCCGAAGTGACCGAGGGCCAGGCTTTCGTTGAGGTCGTCACGCGGCTGCGGAACAGCGGAAGCCGTGCGCGCAGGCTGACGGTCGTGACCAGGATAGAAGACGCGGCCGGCACGGAGGTGGCCTCGCGGTCGGTGGTCGTACCGGTCAAGGCCGGTGCTACCGCAGTGGCCGTGCCGACGCTCAACGTGCTGAAGCCGCACCTGTGGAACGGCCGCGCCGATCCATACCTCTATTCGGTCACCGCCGAGGTATGGGACGGCAAGCGGCCGGTCGATCGCGTCACCCAGCCGCTGGGAATCCGCTCTTTCCGCTTCGATCCCAACGAGGGTTTCTTCCTCAACGGCCAGTACCTGAAGCTCCACGGCGTCTCGCGCCATCAGGACCGTCCCGACAAGGGCTGGGCGCTGACCCCGGCCGATCATGCCGAGGACATGGCGATGATTGCCGAGATGGGCGCCAACACCGTGCGCCAGGCGCACTATCAGCATGCCGACCAGTGGTCGGACGAAGCGGACAAGGCCGGCATGGTCGTCTGGGCCGAGCTGCCTTACGTCACCGCCGTATCGCTGCGTGGCGGGCAGGGCTCGCCGGCGCTGTGGGCCAATGCCGAGGAGCAGCTGCGCGAGCTGATCCGGCAGGACTACAACCACCCTTCGATCATGATGTGGTCGATCGGCAACGAGGTGGATTCGGCCAAGGGCTTCGGCGTGAAAGGCGATCCGCCCAAGCCGCTGGCGCTGCTCCAGCACCTGCAGAAGGTCGCCAAGGAGGAAGACCCCAAGCGGCCCACGACCTTCGCCGACTGCTGCGAGGACCTGGGCCTGGTCCAGACCGCGGGCGAGCAGCTTGCAGGCACGGCGGACCTGATCGGCTACAACCGCTATTTCGGTTGGTACATGCCGCAGCCGCTGAAGGCGCGGGCGCAGCTCGGTGCGCAGATGGACAGGTTCCACGCCAAGCACCCGGCGCTGCCGATCTCGATTTCCGAATATGGCGCCGGCGGGTCGACCAGTCAGCACAGCGACAACATTTTGGCCGGCTTCCTCAACTTCGTCGGCCGCCCGCAGCCCGAGGAGTTCGAAAGTTTCGTCCACGAGGAGAACTGGCCGGCGATCCGCGAACGCAAGTACGTGTTTGCGAGCTGGGTATGGAATATGTTCGATTTCGCCAGCGACCTGCGCGACGAGGGCGACAGCGTCGATCTCAATACCAAGGGCCTCGTCACGGCCGATCGCGAGATCAAGAAGGACGCCTTCTACTATTACCAGGCGCAGTGGACCGACAAACCGATGATCCACCTCACCGGTACGCGCTATGCCGAGCGAGCCTATCCGACGATGGAGGTCAAGGCCTACAGCACCGCGCCACGCGCCAGCCTGACCTTGAACGGCCGGGCGCTGGGCGAGGTGGCCTGCGACGATCGCATCTGCCGCTGGCCCGACGTCGCGCTGCGCGCCGGGCCGAACGAGGCGGTGGTGACGGCATCGACCGGCGCGACCGACCGCGCGATCTGGACCGGGCCGGATGCATCGAAAGG
>Ga0075370_10001536_pt1 | contig 10094 bp, 10 predicted proteins | sample EndMethybrTD3035_FD_71398 | JGI IMG/M metagenome (GOLD analysis project Ga0075370, IMG submission 71398) | Populus endosphere microbial communities from Tennessee, USA - Endosphere MetaG P. TD hybrid TD303-5 | ecosystem: Host-associated > Plants > Roots > Endosphere | place: USA: Tennessee... | reverse complement strand
GATCGGGCTTGGGCGCTTCGGCCTGCGCCGGCGCCGGCCGTCGCGACGACCACGCAGGCCCCGCCGGCGCCGGCGCAGGCCGAAGCGCCCAAGCCCGATCCGAAGGTCGCGGCGCGTGAGCGCGAGGACGCGCGCAAGGCCGCGGACGCGCAGAGGACCGCCGACAAGAAGGCGTCCGAAGACAAGGTCGCCGCCGACAAGCGCGCCGCCGAAGCGGCCGCCGAGGCGGGCCGCCGCCGGCTCGAAGAGCGCGAGCGCCAGGAGAAGCTGGACAAGGAGCGCGCCAAGCGCGAGGCCGAGGTCGCGAAGAAGAACGCGGAGGCCGAGCGCAAGAAGACCGAGGAACAGAAGAAGAAGGACAAGGCGATGACCGACGCCGCCGACCGGCTGAAGCAGGCGCAGGCCGCCTACGACCGCGTCAAGGGCAACTAGGACCGCGCAGCAGGCAGGAGCAACGGTGATGAAGAAGCGACTGATCGCACGCCTGAGAGACGCCACCGGCGCGACGCTGGTCGAAGCGGCCATCATCACGCCGCTGCTCCTCCTGCTCACGTTCTCGATCGTCGACTTCGCGTCGATGTTCTACTGCTATCTCGCGCTCGAGAGCGGCGTGAGCCAGGCGACGCGCGCCGTCGTGACGGGAGGCTCCTCGGAGAGCGCCATCATGACGGCGATGCGGGCGGCGACGCCGACGCTCACCATCCCCGACAGCGCGTTCTCGTTCTCCAACATGCCCGCCGGCAGCACGTCGTTCGTCTCCGGCGTCGGCGGTCCGGGGTCCGTGTCGCGCGTCACCGTCACCTACCAGTGGGACATCATGACGCCGCTGATCCGGCCCTTCTTCACCAACGGCAAGATCACGTTCCGTGTGGAGTCCACCATGAAGAACGAGAAGGCCTTCCCGTCATGAGGAACGTCACTCGCTTCCGCAACGAGCGCGGCCAGAGCATCATCGAGATGGCCATCATCCTGCCGCTGCTCCTGGTCGTGGTCCTCGGCGTCGTCGAAGTCAGCTACGGGCTGATGGACCAGCACGTCGTGACCAAGCTCACCCGCGAGGGATCGAACCTGATCTCGCGCGACACGTCGCTCGGCGACGCCGCCAACGCCCTCAAGGCGATGGCCAGCCGGCCGGTGGACTTCTCCACCAACTCGCGGCTGATCTTCACGGTGATCCGCAAGGGCGCGACCACCGGGACGAGCAACTTCGGGCAGGACATCATCTACCAGCGTTACGAGACCGGCGCGCTCTCGGCCTCGAGCGTCCTGCAGACCAAGGGGAGCGCGAGCTTCGGCGTGCCGCCCGACTACCAGGCGGCCAACGCGGATTCCGACACCGGACTGCAGCTCAACGGACTGCCGTCGGGTCTCGTCGTCGGCGCCGGCTCGATGATCTACGTCACCGAGATCTTCACCAAGCACGAGCTCATCACGCCGTTCGACAAGTTCGGCGTGAAGGTGCCCGACGTGCTGTATTCGATCGCGTATTTCTGACGAGGCTGCTATGAAGACCGTCCGCGCGAGACTCTCCAGCGAACGCGGCTACACGCTGATCTATCTGTCGATCATGCTGGGTGTGCTGCTGATCTTCACCGGCCTGGCGGTCGACTCCGGTCGCGCCTACGTCGTGAAGGCGCAGCTGACCAAGGCCGTCGACGGCGCGGCGCTCGCCGCCGCGCGCAACCTGAACAGCGGCGATCCGAAGGCGGAAGCGGTCCGCGTGTTCAACGCCAACTTCCCGAGCGGCTATTTCGGGACGTTCGCGACCACCAACCCCGCCACCGATCCCGGCTTCTTCGCGTCGTCGGTCGATCCCGCGACGGGCGTCAACACCGTCCGCGTCACCGCCAAGACCAAGCTGCCGACGACGTTCATCCAGCTGGCGAACATCAACGAGGTCGAGGTCGCCAGCATGGGCGAGGCGACGCGCCGCATGGTCGACATCTCGATCGTCCTCGACGTCTCGAGCTCGATCGGGTCCAAGTGGACCGCCGTCCGCGACGCCACCCGCGTGTTCATCGACTCGTTCGACGCCAAGAACGATCGCGTCGCGCTGCTGACGTTCGGCAACGGCGCCACCGTGCTCGACCAGATGCCGACCAGCCGCGGCTTCGACAAGGCGAAGGTCAAGGCCGACGTGCCCAACACGCTGCCGGGCGGCAGCACGAACATGGTCGAGGGCCTCTACCGCGGCTGGGACGAGCTGCGCGTGGTGCCGGCGGGCCAGCAGTCGGGCCTCCGCGTCATCGTGCTCTTCACCGACGGCGCGTCCAACAGCGTGCCCGGCAACTACGACGCCAAGCCGGGTGTGGGCCGGGCGCTGCGCACGTTCGACTTTCCGAAGAACTCGCCCGATCCGGACGGCCAGACCTGGGACAACCCGCAGATCACCGGCCTCTACGACACGGCCACGGGCGCTGCCGATCCCTCCGTCGGGATCACGGTCGCCAACTGGAACAACAAGTGCCTGGTGGCCGCGGACTTCAACGACATCAACTGCCCGAAGGCGCAGCAGTACCTGCCGCTCAAGAGCTATCACGCGAACCGCCGCGGCGGCACGCCGAACTCGTTCGATCTGATGTCGAACACGCTCAAGGTCGACGGCACGGTCCAGGCGACGGCGCGTCCGCTTCGCGACAAGAACGCGACGACCAACCGCTATCCGACCGAGGTCAACAACATCAACAACGCCGCGCGCAACCTCGTCGAGATCATCGCCAACGAGGCGCGCAACGACGTCGGCGACTACCCGATCCGGATCTACACCATCGGGATGGGCGAGCTGGTGCGCTACAAGCTCGGCACCCGCAAGGAGATGTCGGAAGACATCCTCAAGCGGATGGCCAACGACAAGTCGTCGCTCGACTTCAACAGCGCGCAGCTCGAAGGCAAGTACTACTTCGCTCAGACCGCCGCGGACGTCGCTCCCGCGTTCCAGGCGCTTCAGAACCAGCTCATTCGCCTGACCAAGTGACGTTGTAACCATGGCCCACCTCACCGCACAGATCGTCAGCTACGACGACGGGTTCAAACGCCAGCTCTCGGGGCTCCTGCGCGCCTCCGGCGTGCCCGTCGGTCTTGTCGAAGGACGCTCTCCCGAGGGAGCCGGGCCCGATTTGGTCGTGGTCGACATCCGCGGCGACGCGTCGTCGAGCATGGCGGCGATCGAGCGGCTGCGGGCGACCAGCCCGTCGCTGGCGATCTTCGTCATCGCGGCGGCGGCCGAGCCGGATTTGATCCTGCAGGCGATGCGCGCGGGGGCGAACGAGTTCTTCCCGTGGACCGCGGTCGACGGCGTCTCGGCGACGCCGGCGAGCATGGAGGCGTTCCACGGCGCGGTGCGGCGCAGCGCCGCGCGGCGCGAGGCGGCGACCGCGGGCGCCAAGCCGCCCTGCGTGACGCACACGTTCCTCGGCGCCAAGGGCGGCGCCGGCACGACCACCGTCGCGGTGAACTGCGGCGTCGAGCTCGCCCGGCTGACCAAGCGTCCGACCATCGTCGTCGACCTCAAGGCGTGTCTCGGCGAGGTCGCGCTGTTCCTGGGCGCGCGTCCCCGCTTCACGGTGCTCGACGCGATCGAGAACCTGCACCGCCTCGACAAGGAATTCATCAAGGAGCTGGTCGCGAAGCACAAGTCGGGGCTCGACATCCTCGCCGCCTCCGAGCAGTTCGACCGGCCCAACGCGCAGGACGCGGGCGCCATCGAAGAGCTGCTGCGCGTGCTGACCAAGACCTACGACTACGTGGTGATCGACGGCGGCAACTCGATCAACTCGACCGTCGCGGCGGCGCTCTACGCCGCCGACACGATCTTCCTGGTGACCAACCCCGACGTCCCCTCGATCCGCAACGCGCAGCGGCTGGTCGAGCGGATGCGGCAGCTCGGCGCGGGCAGCGAGCGGATCAAGATCCTGCTCAACCGCGTGTCGGGCGAGCACCTGATCGCGCCGAAGCAGATCGAGACGGCGCTCGGCTACGGCATCCATCACCAGTTCTCGAGCGACTACCGCACGGTGTCGACGGCGCTCAACTCCGGCGTGCCGCTGACGATGACCAACTCCACCGAGCTCGCGGCCCAGTTCGACAGCTTCACCCGCCACCTCGTCGGCATGGCCGCCGTCGAGGCCCGGACGGAGGCCGAGAAGAAGCGCGTCTTCCTCGGCATCTTCTGACCACTGAGGGGATCACACGATGAACGCCGCCGTCGCCGCCGCCGCCGCCCCGCGAGCCGGATACATCGAGCTCAAGGCCAACGTCCATCGCAAGCTGCTCAACCGGCTGAACCTGGAAGCGCTGGCCTCGGCCGAGCGCGCGCGGGCGGAATCGGAAATCCGCACGCTGCTCTTCGAGCTGATCTCGGAAGAGGGCATTCCGCTCAGCATGACCGAGCGCGAGGCGTTCTTCTCCGAGATCATCGATGAAGTCTTCGGGCTCGGGCCGCTGGAGCCGCTGCTGCGGGATCCGGGCGTCAGCGACATCCTGGTCAACACCTACAAGAACGTCTACGTCGAGCGCTCCGGCAAGCTCGAACGGCTGGCGACGACGTTCCAGGACGACAAGCACCTGATGCGCGTCATCGACCGCATCGTCAGCGGCGTCGGCCGCCGCGTCGACGACAGCTCGCCGATGGTGGACGCGCGCCTCGCGGACGGTTCCCGTGTCAACGCGATCATCCCGCCGCTGGCGGTCGACGGCCCGCTGCTCTCGATCCGCCGCTTTCCCGCCGAGCGCCTGAAGGCGCACGACCTGGTCAACATCCGCTCGATGACGCGCCCGATGCTCGAGTTCCTCGAGCACTGCGTGCGCTCGCGGCTGAACATGCTGATCAGCGGCGGCACCGGCGCCGGCAAGACGACGCTCCTCAACGTGCTCTCGGCGTTCATCTCCGAGCGCGAGCGCATCGTCACCATCGAGGACGCGGCGGAGCTCCAGCTGCACCAGGAGCACGTGGCGCGCCTCGAGACGCGGCCGCCCAACGTGGAAGGCAAGGGCGCGATCAAGCAGCGCCAGCTGCTGGTCAACGCCCTGCGTATGCGCCCCGACCGCATCGTCGTCGGCGAGACGCGCGGCGAGGAAGCGCTCGACATGCTCCAGGCGATGAACACGGGCCACGACGGCTCGCTGACGACCGTCCACGCCAACACGCCGCGCGACGCGCTGTCGAGAATCGAGACGATGATCGCGATGGGCGCGACCAACCTGCCGGAGCGCGCGATGCGCCAGCAGATCTCCTCGGCGATCCAGCTGGTCGTCCAGCAGTCGCGTCTCAGCGACGGCACCCGCAAGGTGACCAGCATCTCCGAGATCACCGGCATGGAAGGCGACGTGATCACGATGCAGGAGATCTTCCTGTTCGAGAAGCTCGGCGTCTCGCAGGAAGGCAAGGTCATCGGCCGGTTCCGCGCCACCGGCGTGCGGCCGAAAGCCTGCGAGCGCCTCAAGGCGTCCGGCATCCATCTGCCGCCCGACATGTTCGAAGGCGTCACCGAGGTGCGCTGATGACCACCTTCATTCTCGTCGCCTCTGTCTTCGTGCTCGGAACGGGCCTGGTGTTCGCGCTGGCCCAGGGCGTCATGCGGCTGCCGGAGTATCTCGCGCAGCGGCGCCTGCAGGCCCGCCTCGGAGAATTGAGCGGACCCGACGACTCGACGTCGGCGTCCGAGGACGACGGCGGCCTCGTCAAGGCCACCTTCTCCGGTCCGCTGCCGGTGCTCGATCGGTTCGCCAGCGGCACGTCGCGCGGGCTGTCGATGACCAAGTTCGTCGAGCAGTCGGGCGTCCGCATGACGCTGAGCGCGCTCTTCGTGGCGGCGCTCGCGTCCGCCCTGGTGTGCGGCTTCCTGCTCTCCGCGCTGATGCGCATGCAGATCGGCTGGCTGATCGGCGGCGGCATCGGGTTCATGGTGCCGTTCTGGTACGTCAAGATCAAGCGCTCGCGCCGCCTGCGCCACTTCGAGGAGACCTTCCCCGAGGCGCTCGACCTCGTGTCGCGCGCGCTGAAAGCCGGCCACGCCTTCGCGACGGGCCTCAAGATGGTCGCCGACGAAATGTCGGACCCGGTCGGCCCCGAGTTCCGCAAGACGTTCGACGAGCAGAACTTCGGCCTGCCGCTCAAGGACGCGCTGGGCAACCTGACCGAGCGCATCCCGATCCTCGACGTCCGCTTCTTCGCGACGGCGGTGCTCATCCAGCGTGAGACCGGCGGCAACCTGTCGGAGATCCTCGAGAACCTGGCGCACGTCGTCCGCGAGCGGTTCAAGATCCTGCGGCAGGTGCGCGTCTACACGGCGCATGGCCGGCTCACCGGCTACGTCCTGCTGGCGCTGCCGGCGTTTCTCGGCATCGCGCTGATGTTCATCAACCCCGAGCACATGCAGCTGCTCTTCCAGCATCCGATCGGGCACATGCTCCTCATCGCCGCCGTCGTCATGCAGACGGTCGGGTACTTCTGGATCAAGCAGGTCATCAAGATCGAGGTGTAGTCGTGATGCTGCCTTTGCTCGCGTTCGTTTTCGGCATGGCGCTCGTCGGGGCCGCCGCGATGATGTTCATGCCCGCCCGCGCCGGTGCGATCGACCGGCGCGTCGAGGAGCTCACGCTCGGCCGCGGCGACGTCGAGGTCGAGGAGAAGCCGCGGATGCAGTCGCTCGTCGCGATGCTGAAGCGGGTCGGCGAGCGGGTGCCCAAGTCTCCGAAGGAGATGGGCAACCTGCGCCTGCGCCTCGTCCAGGCCGGCTACCGCCGCGAGGAGGCCCTGACGCTCTTCTTCGGCATCCGCATCGCCTTCGCCATCGGGCTGTTCTTCCTGCTCTCGACCGGCGTGATCGTCAAGGCCAACCTGCTCGTCGCGCTCGGCGGCCTCGGCCTCGGCTACATCCTGCCCGGCATGGCGCTGGCGCGGATGGCCAAGAAGCGCTCGCACCGCATCCGCCTCTCGCTGGCGGACATGCTCGACCTGCTCGTGGTCAGCGTCGAAGCGGGCCTGGGCCTCGATCAGGCGCTCTCGCGCGTCGGCACCGAGCTCGCCTTCGCCTATCCCGAGCTCGCCGAGGAGCTGAAGCTGATCAACCTCGAGCTGCGCGCCGGCAAGCCGCGCTCCGAGGCGCTGCGCAACCTCGCCGATCGCACCGGCGTCGACGACCTCAGCTCGATCGTGACGATGCTGATCCAGACCGACAAGTTCGGCACCAGCATCTCGCAGTCGCTGCGCGTCGCCTCCGAGACGCTCCGCACCAAGCGCCGCCAGCGCGCCGAGGAAGCGGCCGCGAAGACGGGCGTGAAGATGGTGTTCCCGCTCGTGCTCTGCATCTTTCCTTCGATCTGGGTCGTGACCATCGGGCCGGCGGCGATTCGCTTCATCACCGTGCTGTTCCCGCTGGTGGAGAACACCAAATGAGGCGTCTCATCGCCCGCAACGCCAGCCTCGACACCGTCATCGCCGACAAGGTCGGCGTCGCCGACACCCGCAGCACGCGCGCGGTCGGCCTGCTCACGCGCAGCGGCCTCGAGCCCGGCGAGGGCCTGTGGATCGTTCCCAGCCGCGGCGTGCACACGTGGGGCATGCGCTTCGCGATCGACGTCGTCGCGCTCGACCAGGCCGGCACCGTGATCGACTGCGTCTCGAACCTGCGGCCGTGGCGGATGCGCCTGCCGCGCGCGGGCACGGCGGGCGTCCTGGAGCTGCCGGCCGGCACGCTCGAGGCCTCGCGCACGAGCATGGGACATCGCATCGTCCTCGAGCTCGCGAACGGAGGCGCCCGATGAGCCTCGCCGCCCTCGACACCTCACGCCAGACCGCCCCGGTGGCGCCGGTGCCGCCGCCTCCGCCCACGACGATCGCCGAGACGGGCCTCCACCCCGACACGCTGGCGCAGCTGATGCTGAAGACGCTGGTGGCCGGCGAGTCGAGCGGCACGCACCTCGCCGACAGCATGCGGCTGCCGTATTCCGTGCTCGACGCGATGATCCAGCACGCGCGCGTCGAGAAGCTCGTGGAGGTCCGCGGCGCCAGCGGCGCCGGCTCGGCCGGCTACCGCTACGCGCTCACCGACCTGGGACGCGAGCGCGCGATGCAGTTCATGGACATCAACCGCTACGTCGGTCCGGCGCCGGTGTCGCTGGCGCAGTACACGGCGTACACGCGCGCCGCGATGGCCGCGCGTCCGTGGATCGATCGCGGCCGGCTGTCCAGCGGCTTCGGCCACCTGATCGTCAACGACAGCGTGCTCGAGAACCTCGGGCCCGCCGTCAACTCCGGCAAGGCGCTGTTCCTCTACGGCGCGCCGGGCAACGGCAAGACCGTCGTCGCCGAGGGCATCGGCCGCGCCCTCGGCACCGACATGCACGTCCCGCACGCGATCGACGTCGACGGCCAGACGATCACGACGTTCGATCCGGTCAACCACGTGCCGGCGTCCAACGCCGGCGCGTCCACGAGCGTCGTCAGCCTGGCCGTGCACGATCGGCGCTGGGAAGCCATCCGGCGTCCCGTCGTGGTCGTCGGCGGCGAGCTGACACTCGAGATGCTCGACCTCACCTTCAACCCGATCTCGCGCTTCTACGAGGCGCCGATCCAGATGAAGGCCAACGGCGGCGTGTTCGTCGTCGACGACTTCGGCCGCCAGCGCATGCCGGCCCGCGACCTGCTCAACCGGTGGATCGTACCGCTCGAGAGCCGGGTGGACTTCCTGACCCTGCACACGGGACGAAAGTTCGAAATCCCGTTCAACGTCTTCATCATCTTCGCGACCAACCTGAAGCCCGAATCGCTGGCCGACGAAGCGTTCCTCCGCCGTATTCCCTACAAGATCCGCGCGAAGAACCCGACGCGCGAGGAGTACGAGCGCATCTTCGAGATGAACTGCCGCAAGCGCGGGATCAACTTCGACCCGATGCTGGTGGACTACCTCGTGACCGAGTACTACGAGCCGCGCAAGCTCGAGATGCGCGCCTGCCATCCGCGCGACCTCGTCGAGCAGGTCGTGGATCAGTGCCGCTACCAACAGCACGAGCTGGCGATTACCCGCTCGTCGCTCGACAAGGCCTGTGCCGCCTACTTCCTCGAGGAGGCCCAGTCCCAGGGGAACGAGTCATGAACGTCGCGCTGCCCAGGTGGGTTGCCTATCGGATCCCGGCTCGCCGGGGCCAGGGAGGCGCCCGTACGCTCGACGTCGGCGAGCTGGCCTCCAAGGTCGTCATCGTCACGCTCTTCTCGTTCATGGCGATGCGCATCGCCGAGGACGCGGCCTCGACCGGCCACGTCACCGGGATCCTGCTGCTCGTCAGCGAGGCGCTGGTCGTCGCGCTCACCATCGTCCGGCGGCCCGCCGGGCTGGTCGATCGCACGTTCAAGGCCCGGCTGCTGACGACGGTCGCCACCTTCGGCCCGCCGCTCGTGCGTCCGGATTCGGTCGACAGCGTGACGTCCGATTCGCTGACGATCGCGTTGTCGGCGATCGGCCTGATCGTCGTCGTCCTCGGCAAGCTGTCGCTCGGCCGCAGCTTCGGCCTGGCGCCGGCCAACCGCGGCGTCGTCAGCACCGGCATCTACCGGCTCGTGCGCCACCCGATCTATCTCGGCTACATGATCACGCACGTCGGCTTCCTGCTGGCCAACCCGGCCGGCTGGAACATCGTCGTGCTCGCCGCCGCGGACCTCGCGCTGATGCTGCGCGCACGGTGCGAAGAGCGGACGCTGTCGACCGACGAGGCCTACCGGAGCTATATGGGCCGCGTCCGCTGGCGCGTCGTGCCCGGCGTGTTCTAGTTTTTTCGAGCGGCTTCACCCGGCACGCGCTCCCGCGCGCTGCTTCACGGGCGTGCTCCGTCCGCGTGGCTCTCACTCGCTGCCGCTCGTTCGCGGTCGTGACCGCCATCGCAGCGCCCTGCGGCGCTGCTGCGCGAGGACGGCCGTGCAGACGGTCCAGACAACGGCCGCGGCCGCTCGTGGCCACGAATCCCGCCGGCGACGCCGTGAAGCCGGCATCCTCCGCCCGGGCGAGCGCGAGTCCCATCGCGGCCTGACGCATGCCGCGCAGCCAGCCCCCGTCCCTGCACCAGGCCGCGTGTCCTCTGGAGTGCCAGCGCTTCCGTTG
>Ga0075370_10001535_pt1 | contig 10100 bp, 6 predicted proteins | sample EndMethybrTD3035_FD_71398 | JGI IMG/M metagenome (GOLD analysis project Ga0075370, IMG submission 71398) | Populus endosphere microbial communities from Tennessee, USA - Endosphere MetaG P. TD hybrid TD303-5 | ecosystem: Host-associated > Plants > Roots > Endosphere | place: USA: Tennessee... | reverse complement strand
GCCGTGCTCGACGCCACCGCCGACGAGTTCCGCGCCGAGCTGCCCGGTGCGCGCGTGGACACGCTCACCTGCGACGTGCGCGACGCCGGGCAGGTCGAGGCGATGATGGAAGGCCTCTGGCAGACCGGCCCGCTCGACGTGCTGGTCAACAACGCGGCGGCCAACTTCATCGCCCGCACCGACAAGCTCTCGGCGCGCGCCGTCGACGCGGTGCTCAACATCGTGCTGCACGGCAGCTTCTACTGCGCGATCGCCGCGGGCCGGCGCTGGATCGAGGCCGGCCGGGCCGGCAACGTGATCAGCACTGTGTCGGCGCCGGTGATCACCGGCCAGGCCTTCACCGCGCCGTCCGCGGCGGCCAAGGCCGGCGTGCTCGCGATGACGCGCAGCCTCGCGGTCGAATGGGGCCCCAAGGGCATCCGCCTGAACTGCGTGGCGCCAGGGCTGTTCCCGACGCCGGGTGCCTGGGAGCAGCTCTTTCCGCCCGGCAGCCAGGTGGAGGCGCAGGAGCGCGGCGTGCCGCTGCGGCGCCTCGGCGAGCACCGCGAGCTGTGCGACCTGTACGCCTATCTCGCGGCCGACGGCTCGGGCTACATGACCGGCGACCTGATCGTGATGGACGGCGGGCGCTGGATGCAGGGCGCCGGCGGCCCGACCTTCCGCGCGATGCAGGACTGGGACGACGCGCAATGGGACGCGATGCGCAAGAAATGAATGGGCCGCGGCGTACGCCTCCACCCCGAAGGCGTGCCGGCCGACCTCAGAAAGGAAATCAACATGTCTGACTCCACCCTCGCCGCTGGCCCCCTGAGCCTGGCCGGCAAGACCGCCGTCGTCACCGGTGCCGGCAGCGGCATCGGCCAGGCGATCGCCGAGCTGTTCGCGCGCGCAGGCGCCAAGGTCGTCGCGGCCGACATCCACGCCGACGGCGCCGAGACCACCGCGGGGGGCATCCGCGCGGCCGGCGGCCAGGCCATCGCGGCAACGGCCGACGTGTCGCAGGACACGCAGGTCGCCGCGATGCTCGACCGCGCGATCGCCGAGTTCGGCAGCCTCGACGTGCTGGTCAACAACGCGGGGATCTTTCCGAAGAAGCCCTTCCTCGAGGTCGACGCCGCGTTCTGGGACAAGCTGCACGCGGTCAACCTGCGTGGCACCTTCCTGTGCCTGCGCGAAGCGATCCGGCGCATGCAGGCGCAGGGGAGCGGCGGCGCGATCGTCAACATCTCGTCGGTGTCGTCGATGCAGGCGGTGGTCTATCACAACGCCACCTACAACGCGTCGAAGGCCGGTGTGAACAGCCTGACCAAGACCACCGCGCTGGAGTTCGCCGCCGATGGCATCCGCGTCAATGCCGTGCTGCCCGGCGGTACGCTGACGCCCGGGGCCAAGGCTGCCAGCACGGATGGCGTCGACATGAAAGGACCGATCATGGGGCCGGGGCGCATCCCGCTCGGCAAGATGGGCGACCCGGAAGACATCGCCATGGCGGCGCTGTTCTTCGCGAGCCCGGCTTCGCGGCTGATCACGGGGCAGCTGCTGGCGGTGGATGGTGGGTTCCAGGTGAGCTAGTGACGCACGCTACGTCGGCCTCCCCTGCGCCATCAACGCCTGCCCGTGCGCATCCGCCGCCCGCACCGGCCGCCGCGGCAGCACCCAGGCAACCAGCCCGCACAGCACGCACACGCCCGTGATGGCTGCCATCGTCCACAGGTAGGCATCGGCGCTCGGATAGACCGCCTGCGGCTGCGTCCCACCGCGCACCACCGCGAGCGCGAGCAGCACGCTGGCCGCCTGCGTGCCGATCGCGGTGCCGAGCGTGCGCACCACCTGCGCGAGGCCGACGAACTCGCTGGTGCGCTCGGCGGGCACCACCTCCACCAGCAGATTCGGCACCGCCGACATCAGCATGGCCCCGCCCAGCGAGGCCAGCATCACCCAGCCCACCAGCATCCAGGCGCTCGAATGCAGCGCGGTCAGGCCGATCCAGCCGACCAGGATCATGACGGTGGCGAGGCGCGCCGCACTGCGGGCACCATGCCGCGCCGCAAGGTGGCCGCCCCACGGCGCACCGAACAGACCCATGAAGTTGGACGGGAGCTTCAGCAGGCCGGCCATCGTCGCGCTCAGGCCCAGGCCGATGCCGGTCCACGATGGCTGCTGCGCGAGCGCCATCAGCACCAGCATCGTCTGCGAGGTGCCGAGGCCGAACAGGAACATCAGGCCGATCGGCAGCCCGACCTTGCGGGTGGCAATGCGGCGCACGTCGATCATCGGCTGGGCGTGCCGCCACTCGTGGCGCCACCACAGGGCGAGCAACAGCACGCCGCCGGCCAGCGCAGCGAGCGTCGCGGCGTCGCCCAGCCCGTGCGCCTTCAGCCGCGAGACGGTCCACAGCAGCGCGGCCACCGCCGGCGCGTAGAGCATGCCGCCGAGCCAGTCGACCCGCGCGCCGGCAGCGGTGGCGGCCGATGCCGGCACCCAGCGCGCGACCAGCACCATCGCCACGACGCCGTGCACCGTACCGAACCAGAACATGGTGCGCCAGCCGGCATGGTCGACCAGCAGCCCGCCGAGCAGCAGCCCGGCGCCGGCGCTGAAGGTGGCCATCGCGGTGAGCCAGCCGACGGCCACCGGTACCCGCTCGGCCCGCAAGCGCTCGCGCACGATGCCGATGGCCAGCGGCAGCAAGGCCGCCGACATGCCCTGCAAGGCACGGCCGCAGACCAGCCCCGGCAGCCCGCTCGACAGGGCGCTGACCAGCGATCCGCTGGCCGAGCACGCCAGCATGACGAGCACCAGCGGCTTGCGCCCGAACAGGTCGCCCAGCCGCGAGGACAGGCCCGCCGAGACCGAGCCGACCAGCAGGTAGGCGGTGATGAGCCAGCCCACGCCGGCCGGATCGCCGAAGTCGCGCATCAGCGTCGGCAGGGCCGCGTAGATCATGCTGACCTCGAACGAGCTGATGATCTCGGCGAACACCAGCGCGACGACGATCGGATGGCCGCGGCCTGCAACGCCGCCGCGCAGCGAACGGCTCACGGAGTACCCTCGCGCAGCAGCGCTTCGGGATTCGCCTTCGGAGCGGCCGTGCGGCTCATGCGTGCGCCGCGGCTGGCGCGGTCGAGCCGCTCGTGCCGCGCTGCTTCACATCGCGCAGCAGGAAGTGCGACAGCGCCGGGATCAGCACCAACGCGCCGATCATGTTCCACAGGAACATGAAGGTCAGCAGGATGCCCATGTCGGCCTGGAACTTGATAGGCGACCAGGCCCAGGTCACGACGCCGGCGGCCATCGTCACGCCGATCAGTGCGACGACCTTGCCGGTGAATTCGAGCGAGTGCTTGTAGGCCTCGCGCAGGCTGCCGCCGCGGCGCTGCACCGCGAGCTGTACCGACAACAGGTACAGCGCATAGTCGACGCCGACGCCCACGCCGAGTGCGATGACCGGCAGCGTCGCAACCTTCACGCCGATGCCCATCATCACCATGATCGCCTCGCAGAGGATCGACGTGATCATCAGAGGCACCAGCGCCACCACCACGGCCCGCCAGGAGCGGAAGGTGACGAAGCACAGCAGCGTCACCGCGATGTAGAGCACCACGTGCATGATGTAGAAGGACTGGTGCACGACGATGTTAGTCACCGCCTCGATGCCGGCCGGGCCGGCCGCCGGCAGAAACTCCGTCCCGGGCCGGCTGTGCGTGGCGGCGAATTCCTCCACAGCCTTCAGCACGCGAGCCAGCGTGTCGGCGCGGTGGTCGCTCAGGTACGCCGTGACCGCGAACAGCGAGCAGTTCGGGTTCATCGCGTCCGGGTTGTCCTGGATCACGCGGTTGGCCGCCGGGCCGAGGATGCGCGGGTCGCGCGCCAGCGTGTTCCACTTGAAATAGCCCTCGCTCGAGGCGGCGACCCCGCGCTTGGTCTGCTCGGCGAAGGAGGTCACGGCCTTCACGCCCTGCACATGCTCGAGCTCCCAGCCCAGCCGGTCGGCCTCGACCAGGCCCTCGTAGCGGTCGCAGGCACTCTTCGGCGTCTTGACGATCACCGCGAACTGGTCGCTCGACAGGCCGTAGTGGCGCGCGATGTAGGCGTTGTCGAGGTTGTAGCGCGAATCGCGGCGCAGCTCCGGCGCGCCTTCGTCGAGATCGCCGATCTTCAGGCCCGTGCGCAGGCTCAGCGCACCGGCGCCGAGCAGTGCCGCTGCCGCGATCGCGACCAGTGCCCAGCGCCGCTCGGTGAGCCGCTCCAGCGCGGTCCACACGCGGCCCATCGCGGAGCGACCGGCGTGCTCGTCCGCGTCGGCATTCAGCGAGCGCTGCGCGGCCTTCGGGCTGACGCCGGTGTACGACAGCAGCACCGGAATCAGCACCAGCTTCGTGAAGATCAGCCCGGTGACGCCGATGCTGGTCATCACCGCCAGGTCGCGGATCACCGGGATGTCGATGATGATCAGCACCATGAAGCCGACCACGTTGGTCAGGAGTGCCGTCAGGCCTGCCAGGAACAGGCGCCGGAAGGTGTAGCGCGCGGCAACGTACTTGTGCGTGCCGCGGCCCACGTCCTGCATGATGCCGTTCATCTTCTGCGCGCCGTGCGACAAGCCGATCGCGAAGAGCAGGAAGGGCACCAGGATCGAATAGGGATCGAGCTCGTAGCCGAGGATCTGCAGCAGGCCCATCAGCCACATCACGCCGAGCACCGCGGTGGCGACCAGCACGATCGTGCTGCGCAGGCAACGGGTGTAGAGGAACACGAACAGCGCCGCGATCCCGACCGAGATCGCGAAGTAGGAGATCACCGTCGCCAAGCCCTCGATCAGGTCGCCGACCAGCTTGCCGAAGCCGACGATGGAGACGCGGAACTTGCCCGTGCTCTTGGCGCGCACCTGTTCCTCGAGAGCGCGCGACAGCTTCAGGTAGTCGATCGGCTCGCCGCTGTCGGCGTAGCGATCGAGCAGCGGCACGACGATCATCGAGGAACGCTGGTCGTCGCTGATGATGCGGCCGGCGGCGCCGGAGCGCGCGATGTTGGCCTTCAGCTCCTCGAGCTTGGCCGGCGAGCCGTCGAAGCGCTCTGGCATCACCGGGCCGCCGCGCATGCCCTCCTCGGTCACCTCGCCCCATCGCAGCACCGGCGTCCACAGGGACTTCAGCCAGGGCCGGTCGACGCCCGGCATGATGTAGAGCGCGTCGTTGACCGATGCGAGGAACTTGAGGTACTCGGGGTCGTAGATGTCGCCCTGGGTGTTCTCGACCACCACCCGAAGCTGGTTGCCCAGCCCGCGCAGCTCGGTCTTGTTGTCGAGGTAGTTCTGGATGTAGGGATGCGAGCGCGGGATCATGCGCTCGAAGTTGGCGTTGATCTTCAGCTGCACCGAGTGCCAGCCGAGGAAGATCGACACCAGCGCGAAGGCGACGAGGATCACCCGGCGGTGGTTGAAGATGAGCCGTTCGATCGCATTGCCGGAGCGCGGGTCGAAGCGGGCGGGGTCCGAAATGACCTCGAAGGTCTCGTCGCTGCCGATGTTCATCGCTCTAGGTCCGTTGACATCCGAATCACTTTGCCGCTGGCGCCATCGCCAGCCGCTGTACGCCCGAGGGGCCGGCGACGAGCAGCCAGTCGGCTTCCATCGAGACCACGTCGAAAGCCGCGCCCAGGCCGGGCATCGGCGCCATCCGCACGAAGCTGTCGCCGAGCGCGGTGCCGACCAGCAGCTCGCCCGCCTGCGTCGCCAGCACCAGGCGGCCATCGGGCAGGACCGCGCCGCCATTGATGGCCGCGCGGGTGCCGGTGGTCAGCGGCTTCCAGTCCGCGCCAGCGTCGGTCGAGAGCCAGGCCGTGCCGCGCAGGCCGAGCGCGACGATCGCGTCCTTCGAGGCCGCCATGCCGAACCAGGTGCCGGGATACGGCGTCTGGATGCGCACGAAGCGCCCGGCCGCCGCATCCAGGCGCATGACCAGGCCGAGCTCGCCGACGATCACTACCTGGGCGCCGGCCTGGCGGATGGCGTGCAGCGAATAGCCGTCGGGGTTGTCGGTTCGATCGAGCCACGGCTCCCACGTCGCGCCGCCATCGACCGTGTGGAGGATCAGGTTGAACTGGCCCACCACCCAGCCCTCGCGCTCATCGCGAAAGTGCACCGCCAAAAAGGGCCGGGTCGGCCCCTCCTCGGCCATGCGCTTGGCGTCGTCGCGCGCCCGTGCGAGCGCCGGATCGGCGGCGGCGCCCTTCTTCTCGTAGTACGAGACCATCATCGCGCCGAGGCTGCGGCCATCGAGCACGCGGCGCCAGTTCAGCCCGCCGTCGGTGCTGCGCAGCAGCACGCCATCGTGGCCCGCGGCCCAGCCCTGCGTGGGGGACGGGAACTGCACGGCGAGCAGATCGGTGCTGACCGGCGCGGGGCGCTGCTCCCAGGTCTTGCCGCGGTCCGCGGAGCGAAGGATGTGGCCGCGCGGGCCGACGGCGACGACATGCTCGGCATCGACCACCGCCAGCGCAAAGACCGGCGCACGCAGCGAGCGCGGCGTCATGCGCGCCGGCGCGTCGAGCGGATCGACGAAGGCGGGTGCGGACGGGCCCGCCGCGCCGACCACGACCGACGCACACAGGCACGCCGCGATCGTCGCGACGGCTCTCACGTGCCGCATGGCGCGAGCGGAGGACGATGCACCCTGGGCCACTCTCGCCTGCACTCAGCGCTGGGTCCGGCGTGCCAGGCCTTCCGGGCTGTAGAAGGCGTCGGCATCGACCGTGTCGATGTCCATGAACAGGCCCTTGTAGCCGCCAAGGATCGAGGAGTTGTACCAGGCCCCCGTCCCGAAGTCGAAGTAGAAGGTGCCGCCCTGCACCACCGCCTGCTTGTCGTAGGCCCAGACCGTCGGATTCAGGATGCCGCGGGAGAGCTTTCCGGTGGCGTCCCAGGCGTCGATCACCACCGCGCCGGGGATGTCCTCGTCCATGTAGAAGCGGCGCTTGGCGGCCACGTGGCGCGCGCCGGGCTTGAGCGTGGCGTCGACCACGGTGACGCGGTGCAGCTCCCAGCGCATCGCGTCCGGGTTCGGGTGGCCCTTCATCAGGATGTCGTCAGGCTTGCCGGCCAGGTACTTGTAGTTGTTGTAGGGGATCAGCATCTCCTTGGTGCCGGCCAGCTTCCAGTCGAAGCGGTCGAGCCGGCCGGAGAAGGCATAGATCTCGTCGTACAGCATGGCCCCGGCGGCCGTGGCGACCGGAAAGTCGTAGCTCGCGTCCGGCGACAGCCGCACGCGGCGCTGGCCCGGCGTGTAGGCCCAGGTCTTGTCGGGTTGCTGCACGGGGTTGATGAACTTGCGCTGCAGGTTGCCCTCGCCCGTGATGCGCGCGGGTGCCGTGTAGATGTTGTTGTTCATGAAGTACTGGCCACCCTTGGCGTAGAACTCCTCGGCCGTCAGCTTCTGGTTGAAGTAGTCGTTCTGGTTGCGGTTGTTCACCTCGCCCGTCATGACCTTGTTGCCGCCGCCGTCCACGTACCAGGCCTGCCCGTACGTCCAGGAAGAGGAGCCCTTGTTCACCAGCATCATGTTCCACATCGCCTCCTCGCCGGTCTTGGGCACCGGGAAAGGCGTGCCGCCGAAGCAGCCGGTCACCGCTTCGCCGTTCTCGATCGCCTTGCAGCGGCCGGCGGCGTTCTTGCGGGTGTTCTCGACGAACCAGGCCGAGTAGTTGGCCGGCCGGCGTGTCGGATAGACATCGAGGCGGAAGGTCGGATAGCGCTTGAGCAGTTCCTTCGTCGCCTCGGAGAGCTTGTCGGCGTACTGCGCCATGTTGGCCGCCGTCACCGTATAGAGCGGCTTGTCGGCGGCGTAGGGGTCGGCCCAGAAGCCGGAGTCCTTCTTGAAGCCGGGCGGGCTGGTGTTGGCCGGAAGGCCGCCGTCCCACGCTGCGATGCTGCCGTCCTTGCTGCCCGCCTTCAAGGCGCCCCAGGGCAGGCGTTCGCCGTCGTCGGCGCTGGCTGCGGGCACGAAGCTCGCGCCGATGCCGAGGCACAGCGCGGCGGTTGCGATGCGTCGAATGTTCATCTCGATTCCTTCGAAGTGCTGCTCAGAACGCGGTCTGGTAGGTGAAGCTCAGGTAGTTGCGATCGCGGAAGTTCGCCAGCCCGGAGGCGAAGAACGGCGCTGCGCCCGGGCCGGTGACGATGTTGCCGGTCTTGCCGCCGCGCGCGGTGTAGGCCAGGTCGAACTGGTGCTTGTACTTGCCGGCCAGGTACTCGACCCGGATGCCCGGACGCACCAGCCACGACCCCTTGGGCGTGACGCCGGCATTGACGGCGGCGGCATTGCCCGAGAGACCGTAGGTCACGAACAGCGGCGCCGAGATGTCGATGCTCGGGAAGACCTGCTGCCACGTCGGCGTGAACGACAGGGCAATGCTGGCAGCATCGCGCGTCGAGCAGCCGCGCAGCACCAGGTTGTCGGTGCAGGCGGGGTTGCCGCCCTGGCCGTTGTAGAGGCTGGCGCCGCTGGTGATCTTGTCCAGGTGCATGGCGTCGAACTGCAGCGCGATCGAGCCCGAATCGAAGAGCGCGTTCTTGTTGATCGTGGAAACGGCGCTCATCAGGAAGTGGACGGTGTTGCCGCGCGGGCCTTCCATGCCGGGATCGTTGACCAGCCCGGGGAAGGTCCCGAAGGCGAAGCCGCTGCGCACGTTCAACGGCATCTTGCGGCGGTAGTTCAGCTCGACGCCGGTGCCCCAGCCGGCGAGCAAGGTGTTGTAGGTCAGGCCGATGAGCTCGATGTCTTTCGCATAGACGGCGCGGCCTATGCGCGAGCCATTGGGATTGACCGCGATCTGACTCAGCCAGCTGGGATTCTTGTCGTCGAAGCGGCGCAGCCACAGGCCGAAGGCGTCGCCCTCGAGCTTCTCCGGCGACCACTTCAGGCCCAGCGCGACGTCGCCCTTGTCGCCCTTGAAGGACGGGGCGCGCGGCACGGCCGGGTTGGAGATGTACTGCGGGCCTTCGAGCGCGGTGTCGTTGACCTGCCAGAAGGTGCCGCCTTCGGAAATGCGCGACGAGCGGAATTCGCCCGTGTACTGGCCCATCAGCGACCACGCATTGTTGAGCTGCCACGTGGCGCCGACCTGGCCGATCGGCAACGCCGTTTCCTTGGCCGAGGCGCCCGGGCTCAGGTCCGACTTGCGGCCGTCGTTGGGCGCCATCGAATAGGACGCGCTGCCGCCGTTGCCGAACAGGAATTCGCCCGGCAGCCAGGCGAAGCGGCCGGCCTTCAGGTTCAGCGAGGTTCCGCCGAAGTCGAGGTTGGTCCATGCGAAGGCGTCCATGAACTCGGCGGAAGGGCCCTTGTAGTAGCGATCGATGTAGCTGGTGAACTCGTTGCGCGCATAGTTCGGCGCGGTCGCGAAGCGCGGGTCGCTGCGGCTCCTGTCGGGGAAGTTATTGTCATACCAGCCTGACGCGCTGAGGCGCAAGCCCATGTTCCTCTTGTAGCTCAGGTCGAACTCGGAGTAGATGTCGAAGCGCGACAGAGCAGTGTCGTGCTTGCCGAACAGCCAGTTGCCCTCGTCCACCGCCGGCGAGTTGACCAGCCGGAGATCGCGCTCGCCGGTACGCATCGCGGCGTTGTAGCGCACCGTGGTGTCGAACGTGAGCTCGAGGTCGGGCGAGCCGGTGTCGATCTTGAAGGCGGCTGCGGGCGCGGCCATGGCCACCGCAGCACCGAAGCAGGCCGCCTTGAAGGCGTGTTCGCTGCGCGGGGCGCGGCGGCGAGTCCCTCGTTCTTTGCTCATCGAGTCTCCAGTTTTGTAGGAATGGGAATCCGGCCGGGGCCGGCGCGGCGCCTTTCGGGGTGCTTGGTGCGCCATGCCAATAATCGAACAGTGTTCATATGGTTGCACAGAGCCCCCCGGAACGTCAACCTAGGGCTATCAGTAATTACCCGTGGACTCGGGTCTCCCGGCCACCTGCGACGGCGTTGGCAACGGCGCCCGGGCGCGGTCGCGGCGCGGCAGAGCCATGGCGAGCAGCACGCCGGTGCCGGCACAAAGGATGACGAAGGCGAAGGTGAGCCCATAGGCGGCCGGGCTCGGATGCGTGCCGGAGC
>Ga0075370_10001533_pt1 | contig 10104 bp, 12 predicted proteins | sample EndMethybrTD3035_FD_71398 | JGI IMG/M metagenome (GOLD analysis project Ga0075370, IMG submission 71398) | Populus endosphere microbial communities from Tennessee, USA - Endosphere MetaG P. TD hybrid TD303-5 | ecosystem: Host-associated > Plants > Roots > Endosphere | place: USA: Tennessee... | reverse complement strand
CATTATAGTCATAGCGTCGATTATTTTATTGACAATATTGCTTATGTCGTACCACCGGCCGACTGTCGCATGCCGCGCACATTTTTTGGGTTGCAAGCCGGCTGAGTCTCGTATCCTTGCCCAACGACAGACGTTTTCAAGCTCCTGCAAGACCAATCCCGCCATCTTGGCCCGTTCCGCCGGTGCATGTGATAGTAGCGGCGCGGCCACCGCTGCGATTCGCGTCTATGCGACTTCGACATCTGCCGGCTCTTATGCCGGCCTTGTTCACGACGAATGGGCATCATGGGGAAGTCGCCCGAACAAACACGAGCGGGACCCTAGAGCCGCCAATAGAGCCGTATCGGATTGTCGACGAGCAGCTTGCGCTGCAGCGTCTCGGTCGGCGCGATGCGGGGGATGAAGTCGACCAATGCCCCGTCATCGGGCATGTGATTCTTCATATTGGGATGCGGCCAGTCGGTACCCCACAGCACGCGGTCTGGGAAGCGCTCGACCAGAGTGCGCGCGAAAGGGACGACATCGTCATAGTCCGGCGGGCCGCTCTTGGAGAGACGCTCGGGGCAGCTGACCTTGGACCAGATGTTGTCGCGCTCCATCAGAGCCACGAAGCGACCGAATTCCGGACCATCGACTGGTTTCGTAACGTCGGGCCGGCCCATATGATCGACGACGACCGTGGTGGGCAGGCTGGTGAAGAAATCCCAGCGCTCTTCAAGATCTGCCGCCTCGAAATAGATGACGATGTGCCAGCCGAGCGGCGCGATACGCTCGATGATGCCGCGATAATAGGCGTCCGGCTTCGGATCCACGAGCCGGCGAACGAAGTTGAAGCGCACACCACGCACGCCGGCCGCATCCATCTCGGCAAGTGCCTCCTCGGTCACGTCGGGGCGAACCGTCGCAACGCCACGAGCTCGTCCATTGGCGGCGCGAAGCGCGTCGACCAGCGCACGGTTGTCGGCACCATGGCAGGTCGCCTGCACGATCACATTGCGCTCGAAACCGAGGAAATCCCTGAGCGCGAACAGCTTGTCCTTGCCGGCATCGCAGGGGGTGTATTTGCGTTCCGGTGCATAGGGGAAGACATCGCCAGGCCCGAAGACGTGGCAATGCGCGTCCACCGCACCCGCCGGCAGTTGGAAGGCCGGCCTGGAAGGCGTGGGATCGAAGCTGAGCCAGTCGGCGTCCATCGTGAAGGCACTCATAGGCTGCGCACCTCAGCTTGGGCGTCGGCATCCATGATATTGTTTTCCGCGCTCCTCGCGTCGAAAGGTGCGGCGGCGGCGTGATGGTCGTGACAATCGATGATCATGCGCGAGATGTTCCTGTCGCGTGGAGAATGGTGTCGAGACTTCGGGAAGAGATGCGATATCGAGGGCGCGGACGATGTTCGGCCGGGAGTTCCCCAACCTGTTTCGCGGCTTCGCCGAATCTGACAAGAGCTATCGTCATCGTCTCTCCCGCGCCGTTTTTACCCATAATGCCAGCGTATGGGCGTATTGGAAGCGGTCAGGGGCTATTCAAATTCCTGAAGATCGCTTTGCGCCGGCGATGGTCAATTCGCTTAGCAGATCAGCCTGTGCAGCCGTCGGCAGCCAGTCGGCGCGGGTGGTTACGCCGATCTGGCGGCGGGAGCCTTGAACGGGGCCTCCGATCGGCGCGAGCAGTCCCGATGCCTGCTCGATCCGGAACTGGTCGGTGGACATCAGGGCAAGCCAGTCTCCATCCAGCAGGAGCCAGCGCGCCATCAGGATGGAGCTGCATTCGATCCGCCTTGCCGGCAGCGCGGGGTCGATGAACAGTGCCTCCCACCGCGCGCGCATGGGCGAGCCCTGTGCGCCGATCACCCAGGGATAATTCGCCAGATCTGCGGGATCGGGATCGCTGGAGCCAGCAAGCGGGTGGCGAGATCGCGCGACGATGAACAGGTCGTCCTCAAACAGCGGCCGCTGGAGGATATCGCGCGTCGGCGCGGGATCGCGAAGTGCGCCGACCACCATGTCGATTTCTCCATTGCGCAGCGCCGCCAGCAGATCGGAATAAGGTCCTTCGATGATCGTGATGGCAGTGTAGGGATGATTGCGTGTGAAACCGGCGAGCGCCTCAGGCAGCAATCCAGCCCGCGGGAGGGGCAGGGCGCCGATCCTGATGGTACCAGCACCCGCCTGTTCCAGCGCGGCCAACTCGTCGAAACCAGCCTGGAGCTCCGCCGCCATCAACCGGATCGCTGAAACCAGCCGCATACCCGCCGGGGTCGGCCGCATGGACCGACCCGCCCGGAACACCAGGGGCAGGCCCAGGATTGCCTCCAGTTCCTTGACAGCCCGATGCACGGATGGCTGGGAGAGGCCAATTTCACGGGCAGCCAGAGAATAACTGCCGGCCTTCTCGACCGCAGCGAGTGCATGAAACTGCCCCATGGACACCAGGCGCTCCAGATAGGCGATCGGCTTCAGCCGCGCCGAACGGCGCAGCCTGCGCCCACTGTCGATGATGCGCTCCAGCCCCCGTTCGACGCGGGCAAGGAAGAGATGGCCTGCCTGTGTGGGAGACGCGCCGCTCGGCTGGCGATCGAAGAGGCGATGGCCGAGCAGCGCTTCCAGTTTGGCCAGCGCCTGCGTCAATGCCGGTTGAGAGAGGTTCACGGCAGCGGAAGCGCCGCTGATGCTCCCTTGGCGCAGCACCGCCAATGCCGCGTCGAGGTGGCGCAAACTCAAATCGAAGGTGGAAACCATGTGAGCATCTATAGCAGCAGCTTATATCCAGGACAAGATTCCGTGTGGCGTCCCGGGGCAATGGCAGGCAGCTATAGGAGGATTGATCGCTGAAGGTTTCTCCGGCGGCGGTGAGGATTTTGCGAATATCCGCTCGGGGCGAGGCGACGGGAGCGGAGGATGGTGCGAATGGCGGGCTGTTCGATCACCGGTGCCTTCGCTCGAGGAAACATGAAATGGGGGAGGAGAGATGATGGACGGTCTCGTAAGCGAGAAGCAGAGTGACGTGAAGACGCCGCCTTTGACGCCCAAGTCGAGGCGTTTCGATATTGCGGGCCAGCTTTGGTTCCAGGTGCTGATCGGCACGGCGGCGGGCGTGATTGTCGGCCATTTCTGGCCGGAATTCGGAGCCTCGATGAAGCCGTTCGGCGATGCCTTCATCTCGCTCATCCGCATCATGATCGGGCCGGTGATCTTCTGCACGGTGGTGCATGGCATTGCCAGCATGACGGACATGAAGCGCGTCGGCCGGCTCGCGTTGAAATCGATCATTTATTTCGAGGCAATCACCATTTTTGCCCTCGTCTTTGCCCTCGTGGCGGCCGATCTGTGGCGGCCAGGCGCGGACATGAACATCGACCCGGCGATGCTCGATACCAAGGCGATCGCCAGCTACATCGCGTCCGCCCATGAGCAAAGCATCTCCGGCTACCTGCTTCATATCATCCCCAAGACCTACGCCTCCGCCTTCACCGAGGGCGAAGTACTCCAGGTTCTGTTCGTCTCGGTGCTGTTTGGGATTGCGCTGGCTGCGATCGGCGAGCGTGGAAAGCCGGCTTTTGCACTGATCGAAAGCCTGTCGAGTGCCTTCTTCAAGATCGTTGGCTACGTCATGTATTTTGCGCCGATCGGCGCCTTCGGTGCGATCGCTTTTACGGTCGGCCGATTCGGATCGGGGTCGTTGCTGGCGCTTGGCGAATTGATTGTCGAGTTCTTTATCGTCTGTGCGCTTTTCACAGCGATCGTGCTCGGGCTGGTCGCGCACTGGGTGGGCGTCAGCCTCTGGAAGCTGCTGGTCTATATGCGTGAGGAGATCGTGATCGTCGCCGCGACGACCTCAACCGAGACGGTGCTGCCGCGCGTCATACAGAAGATGCGGGACGTGGGTTGCGAGGAGAGCGTCGTCGGCTTCGTCGTGCCCGCCGGTTACTCTTTTAATCTCGACGGTACCTGCCTTTACCTGACGACGGTGGTGGTGTTTCTGGCCCAGGCAACGAACACGCAACTGACCCTTTGGCACGAGCTTGGTCTGATCGTGGTGCTGTTGCTGACATCCAAGGGTGCGGCCGGCGTGGCGGGTGCCGCATTCGTCGTGCTGGCGGCGACGCTGAACACCACGGGCATCATCCCCGTCGCAAGCATCGCGCTTATCCTGGGCATTCACCGTATTCTGGCTGAGGGGCTGACTTTCGTGAACCTGATCGGTAATTGCCTGGCGACGATCGTCATTGCCAGGTGGGAAGGGGCGATCGACGAAACCCGCCTCGCAGAGACGATCGGCACAGCATCCCAGCGGCGCCGACACCTCGCCACCGCGTGACCACGGACATATCGGATGGCTTACCTCTGCAATCCGGACGCATTCCAAGAGCAAGCGAGTTTCTGAAAGACGCTGTCAGAGAAGGCGGTCGTCTTCAGTCGGTTGCCGTGCACGGGACCGTGCGCCGTCCGCGCCGGATTTCTTGGGCTCTTCGACTGCTGTTTCGTGGATTTTGTCGGGGCGCTTGTCCTCGACGTCCTTCGGCAAGGGCTTCGGGTCGGCCTTTTTCTCGAAACGGATCATTGTCGTTCTCCTGCGCTGACAGATTGAAAAAGCGCTCCCCACAAATGTGGGGGCGCTTCTGAAACGAAAGTCTTACATGGCGAGGGCGATAGCGCAGCCCTCGACATTGCGGCTCTCGGGTGTGGTCTCGCCGGGCATCATTGCCCAACCGCCGGTTTCGACGAACTGGCGTTTCTTGTAGCTATCGGGAATGGCCTTGAAATCGATGAGTTTCGAGGCCGCATCCGGTGCTGCGTTGAAGCGCTGAACGCATATGGCGGATGCCAGTTCCCCGCGCGCAATGACGCCGGCTGTCGCTGCTGCGGTGCGCGACGTGCCGCCCGTCACCCAGCCGCCCCAGCTGAAGCCGACGATCATGGTGGCGACCGCGGTGACGATGCAGGCCCATACAAGCAACGTTTTGGATGGCTGATAGCTTTCGAAACGCTGTGCGATCGATGCGCTTTGCATGGCCATGGCAATTTTCCTTGTCTAGGGTTGTTCGAGTTCTGTCGCCGGCCAGGCTGGCCGAGCGATGCAGACGCTGGTGTCAGTATCCCATGCCACCCATGTCGCCATTTCCGGCTGCCTGGGCGGATTCTCTTGCCGGAATGTCGGCGATCATCGCCTCGGCTGTGATCAGAAGTGCTGCGATCGAGCCCGCGTCCTGCAGAGCGGTCCGCACGACCTTGGCGGGATCGACGATACCGGCCTTGACCATGTCGACATAGGTTTCCGTCTGCGCGTCGAAACCCTGATTGTGATCGGTGCTGCCGATGAGCTTTCCGACAACGATCGAGCCCTCGACGCCGGCATTGTCGGCGATCTGCCGGATCGGAGCTTCAAGCGCGCGCAACACGATCGAGATGCCGGCCGTCATGTCGGCATTTTCGCCCGTCAGACCTGTCAGAGCCGACTTTGCGCGCAGCAGTGCCACGCCGCCGCCGGGCACGATGCCTTCTTCGACCGCCGCACGGGTGGCGTTCAGAGCATCATCGATGCGGTCCTTCTTTTCCTTGACTTCGATCTCGGTCACGCCGCCGACACGGATCACCGCGACGCCACCGGCAAGCTTTGCCAGCCGCTCCTGCAGCTTTTCCTTGTCGTAGTCGCTGGTTGTATCCTCGATCTGCGCCTTGATCTGCTGGACGCGCGCCTGGATAGCTACCTTCTCACCGGAACCGTCGATGATGGTGGTCGTGTCCTTCTCGATCAGCACGCGCTTGGCGCGTCCCAGCATGTCGATGGTGATATTCTCGAGCTTGATGCCAAGATCTTCGGAGATCACCTGACCGGCGGTGAGGACGGCAATATCCTCCAGCATCGCCTTGCGGCGATCACCGAAGCCCGGAGCCTTGACGGCCGCGACCTTCAGGCCGCCACGCAGCTTGTTGACGACCAATGTCGCCAGCGCTTCGCCTTCCACATCTTCCGAGATGATCAACAGCGGCTGGCCGCTCTGCACCACGGCTTCAAGGATCGGCAGCATCGCCTGCAGATTGCCGAGCTTCTTCTCATGAAGGAGAATGTAGGGATCCTCAAGCTCGACGCGCATCTTCTCGGCATTGGTGACGAAATAGGGCGACAGGTAACCGCGATCGAACTGCATGCCCTCGACGACGTCGAGTTCCGTGTCGGCGGTTCTCGCCTCCTCGACCGTGATGACGCCCTCGTTGCCGACCTTGTCCATTGCCTTGGCGATCATCTCGCCGACGCTTGCGTCGCCATTGGCGGCGATGGTGCCGACCTGGGCGATCTCGCCGGAGGACTGGACCTTCTTGGCGCGCGCCTGGATTTCCTTGACGACGGCGGCAACGGCAATGTCGATGCCGCGCTTGAGGTCCATCGGGTTCATGCCGACGGCAACGAGCTTGATGCCCTCGCGCAGGATGGAGGCGGCGAGCACCGTCGCAGTCGTCGTGCCGTCGCCGGCGAGGTCATTGGTCTTCGAGGCCACTTCGCGCACCATTTGCGCGCCCATGTTCTCGAATTTGTCTTCCAGCTCGATTTCCTTGGCGACGGTGACGCCGTCCTTGGTGATGCGCGGCGCACCATAGGCGCTGGCGATTACGACATTGCGGCCCTTGGGGCCAAGCGTCACCTTGACGGCATTGTTGAGCAGCTCGACGCCGCGGAGCATGCGATCGCGCGCATCGGCGGAGAATCTGATTTGTTTGGCGGTCATGGCGTTTATCCAGTTCAGTCTTGAAATTGTAGGGTCGGAGATCGGCCGTCAGGCGACTTTTTGGGCGGCCGCATCGGTGTTTCCGACGATACCCATGATGTCGGCCTCCTTCATGATGAGGAGTTCCTCGCCATCGATCTTGATCTCGGTTCCGGACCATTTGCCGAACAGGATCGTGTCGCCGGTCTTGACGTCGAGTGGGATCAACGCGCCGCCTTCATTGCGGATGCCCGGACCAACGGCGATGACTTCGCCTTCCTGCGGCTTTTCCTTGGCGGTGTCTGGAATGATGATCCCGCCCTTGGATTTGAGATCGCCTTCCGCGCGCCGAATGACGACGCGATCGTGGAGTGGACGGAATTTCATAGGGGTTCTTTCTGCAGCCGGTGCTTATGGCGGCTGATGTTCCTAAATAGCACTTGTGGCACTCGATAGATAGGAGTGCCAAGAAATATTGCGCACATGTGGAAATTATTATGAAATATAAATTTGATATTCTGCTCCCGATTATAACCTACATTAGATGATTGGCGCCAATTATATGGATATTAATTCAGTATTTTATTTTGAGATTTTTGAATTTTATTGATGAATATTCGCAATGAAATCTGAATTATCCTTGATTGAGCCCCAATGAAGTCGTATGTGTAGGGTTCAATTATTTGAGCTTTTCCGGCTTTCGCGGTGTCTGAGACTTAACGACCCGCCTGCGTCACCGAGTTCTCGATAGCGAACGCATAGCGCCGTTCCAGCGCGCGTCGCACTGTCCGAACCTTCGATGATCCCTCGCACGGACCTTGGATGTACCGGCCGAGTCCGGATCGTTCCGGTTCCGATGAGAATAGTGCAGGGAGATGCATCGGCGTCTTCCAGCGGAGAGCCGCGCCATGACCAACCGCACCACGCAAACCGTCGTTAGCTTTTCGTTCCCATTCCTGTTGCCTGGGTTCGACGCGCCGCAACCGGCCGGCGAATACCGCGTCGATCACGACGAGGAAGTCATCGAGGGAATCTCGTGGCTTGCCTGGCGAGGCGTCGGCACCTTCATTCATCTGCCGGCAATGGCCACGCAGGGAGCAAAGCACCAAATGGTATCGATCAATCCAGCGGATCTCGAAATCGCACTCGAAAAGGACCATAAATAATCATGACCGATACAAAAAGCGGTGCCCATCCGATCCGACGCGATCCCGCCATGCATCTTTTTGCCGTGGGACAGGCCGTCTGGATAAGAAAGGCCCCCGGCATGGCCGCGCCCAAATTCAGAAGCACCTACCGTATCACCGGTACGCTGCCGCCGAGAGGCAATGTGCTGCAATACCGCATCCGCAATGAGGACGAGCCTCATGAACGGGTAATGATGGAGGACCAGCTGGAATCGGCGCGCGCTTCATCCGGTGGCAGAGAGACCCTCATGGAGAAGACTTTCGGTCATGCTCAGGGAGCGAAACCATGGCTCTCGTGAAACGAGAAAGCCAAACACGAAAAATGCCGCCGAAATCTGAACGTCCACATGCTTGTTAGCCTTGCTGCACAGGAGCCTCTTTATGCTGATCCGCTACGGTTACGAAATGACCCTGACCTGCCAGCAGCCGACGGCCCTGGTTTGCCTGCTGTCGGTCCACGACGATCGCGCTGCGGATATCAGAGCGCCGGAAACTGTATTTACCACCCCCGACGTCCCGACATCGACGTATCATGATCTCTTTGGCAACCGGTGCCTCCGGCTTGTCGCACCGGTGGGTGACCTGACGATCTGGGGCGACGCCACGATCGAGGACGACGGCAAGACGGACAGGATATTGCCCGATGCTCGGGAGGTCCCGGTTTCCGATTTACCGGATGATTGCCTCGTCTATCTCATGGGCAGCCGCTATTGCGAAACCGATCGACTGAGCCAATTTGCCTGGGATACGTTTGGCGCGACCCCGCCCGGTTGGGGGCGCGTGCAGGCCATTTGCGATTTCGTTCACGGCCACATCCGCTTTGACTATATGCAGGCGCGATCGACGCGGACGGCGTTCGAGGCGTTCCACGAGCGTGTCGGCGTTTGCCGTGACTACGCACATCTGGCCGTCACGCTCTGCCGCTGCCTCAATATTCCCACCCGATATGTCAACGGCCATCTCGGTGACATCGGCGTTCCCGTCGTCGATCCGATGGATTTCAGTGCCTGGATGGAAGTCTTCCTCGATGGAACATGGCATACGTTCGATCCGCGCAACAACAAGCCGCGGATCGGCCGTATCGTCGTGGCGCGGGGCCGCGATGCCGCCGATATCCCGCTCATCAATTCCTTCGGACCGCATGTGCTGAAGGCATTCCGGGTCTGGACCTACGAAGTGGAGAGCCTCAGCTCAGGCATGAGCGCGCCCGCGTTCAATTCTGGGCAATGAGACATCGCACTCAATTCTGTTGACTTTGCTTTCGACGGCTCTCCACAAGCGTGAGCCGGAAGGGAGTGCTCGTTGTAGTGGAATAGTGCAGCGATCCGATTCCATAAAAAGTCTACTCGGCATCGACAGGAACATCTTGCTTTCATCTTTGGTCTGACGACAAATAAGGGTGTCTCGGACGGCGCATGATGTTGGGATTCGAGGTGCTGGACTTGGAATTACGTGACGCCAATGGACTATAATCTGAAGAAAAGGGCGATCCGCCAACGGGCTTTACTGCGCCTCCTCGAAAAAACGGGCTATGCCTCGGTCGAGGAGTTGACGGCTGCACTTTCCGTCACGCCGCAGACGATCCGGCGCGACATTGCTGATCTGTCGGATAGTGGGAAGGTGCGCCGCTACCATGGCGGGGCCGCCCTTGCGAGTCCGATCGATCCTGGCACCTATCGTCAGCGGCGTGTCGACAAGGTTGACGTGAAGCGCCGGATTGCCCGCCGCGCGGCGGAGCTCGTGCCGAATGGCGCGACGCTTTTTCTCGACGCAGGCTCGACCTGCGAGGCGGTCGCGGAGGCGCTTGCCGAGCGTAAAGGATTGAAGGTTGTCACCTACAGTCTGCGCGCCGCGATGATCCTGATGGATCGAACGGATTTCACCATTGCCGTTCCGGGCGGTTTCGTCCGCCATGTGGATGGTAGCGTTATCGGCGATGCGATGGTCGAGTTCGTGCGGCGGTTCCGGTTCGATGTCGCGGTCATTGCCGTCAGCGGTATCGAAGAAGACGGCAGTATCGGGGACGACGATCAAAACGAAGTCGATATCGTGCGTGTCGCGATTGGCCAGGCTCGCTCCGTCATGCTTGTTGCCGATTCCAGCAAATTCCATCGAGCAGCACTCGTGTCGCTGGGATCGATCACGGAAGTTTCGGATTTTGTCACGGACTTGCCCCCGGACGGGGCTCTGGAGCGAGTGATCGGAGCTTCGGGC
>Ga0075370_10001532_pt1 | contig 10114 bp, 9 predicted proteins | sample EndMethybrTD3035_FD_71398 | JGI IMG/M metagenome (GOLD analysis project Ga0075370, IMG submission 71398) | Populus endosphere microbial communities from Tennessee, USA - Endosphere MetaG P. TD hybrid TD303-5 | ecosystem: Host-associated > Plants > Roots > Endosphere | place: USA: Tennessee... | reverse complement strand
GGCCAGAAGGTTACCAAAGACATTCCGATTGCCGATGCCAGCTGGCATACGTATGATGGAGTTATCACCGTGCCGCAGGGGGCCACAAAGGCGACGGTACGACTTATAACGCGTCCCTCAAACCAAGTTAAAGATACTGCCATGATTTATTTTGCGGAGCCGCAATTGTCAGTCTTGGGCACGGTGGCTAAAATTGATAGCACTACCGGAAGTCTGCAAAAAGTTGCAACGCAAAAAGAACAGCTTGCCAAGTATAAAGCGGATACCTATAAAAATGAGATCACGAATGGTTCATTCGAGGATGGCTTATGGCAAAAAGAAGTTGGTGACTGTAACGCATTCGACAAAAATTCTGACCTTAAAATGTCTTTGAACAAAAGCCAAGCCTCTGACGGCACGCAATCTTTGCAGCTGGAGGCTCGCGCACATACAGCTTGCACGGACGTAAAAAAAATACCGGTGCAGGGCGGTTCAACCTATTTGCTCGAGTTTGATTACCAAAGTCCAAATGCTGATGCGGCTGGTATCAATATAACTATGGACGACAAGGCCTCGACCTATATCGAAGAAAAGATGCCAATCAAAGATAGCGAGTGGCATACATATAGCAAGGCGATCACCCTACCGTCAGACGTCCATGAACTTAGCTTGGCGGTTTTTGCCTACAGCAGCGACGAGGACAAGTCCGAATATGTTGTCAATCGCTACGATAATTTTGTGCTACAAAAGGTCCCGGACATAAAGAACCGTTTTTATGCAGTGAGTAGCCCGACCGTTGCTATGACCAAGCCAAAAGACATTGCATTTGAACAAATCAGCAATACCAAAAAAACAATTACCATCAAGGGGGCAACCAAACCGTTTGTTTTGCTGATGAGCGAGCAATACAGTCCCAATTGGCAACTCTCACCGGCGGTTGATTCTACTAGCCACATGAAGGTAAATGGCTTCCAGAATGCTTGGTACATTCAGCCTGCTGAAGTCTGCAGGGCTCACCCAGGAGCATGCTCACAAAATGCTGACGGTAGCTACGATATGCATCTTACGACAGTATTTACGGCCCAAAAATGGTTTAACATCGGATTGATAATCAGTGTGTCGACATTAGTTGGCTGCACCGCAACGGCAGTTGTCGTAACCCTTCTGCGACGTCGCCAAGATGATGAAGACATACAACCAGCAAAGACGGAGGTGAAACAACATGCACGAAGAAAACACTAAAAAACCAATTCTACTACTGGGCGCATATGGGCGTGGTAATGCTGGCGACGATGTATTCTTGCACAGTGCCCTAGAACTTTTTAAAGACCGCGATGTGTACATCAACTCTGCTGATGACTCATTGTTGCCGCAGCAATTTCGCGATAAGGTAAAGACTATTTCCACGGTCAGCGCTGGCGATACTTTTAAAAAGATCGCACTGTACTTCAAAATTAAAGAAGTTGTGTATTGGGGTGGTGACCTGTGGGTTGAGCTATATGGTACTCGCATGCCACGTATCCTGCTGTACAAAATGATCATCCTGAACACCTTACTGCGATTAACTGGCAAGAAGATATATTATGTTGGCGTGGGAATTGGCCGGCTTCAGGGTTTTTCATTGGCTTTGGCGCGACTGTCTGCTCGTATGGCGAAGCGGGTAGTAGTTCGAGAAAAGCGAAGCGCACAGGTGATTGGGCTGAAGAATGTTGAGGTACTACCGGACTTGGCAATCAACCTTCCGTACAACCAGTCAGTATTGCACAAAAAAGCTACTGATCGTCCATTTCATGTCACCGTGTCCATTTTGCAATCAATCCCAAATCCTGAGGTTAATTTCCCAAAGCTGGTTGAAGCAACCAAGAATCTGATTAATAGCCTCCCCGAAGACAAGTTTACGGTGACATTATTGCCAATGCATGTGTCAAATGATGAGCCAAAAGATGACCTATGGGCATCGCAGCAGTTGCAGGCTGAAATTACCCGAGCAGTAGAAATGTTCGAACCGCGTGATCTTGAAACTATTGTTAAGCAGCTACGTGAAAGTGATGTTATTATCGGCACGCGTCTACATACCGATATTCTGGGCATGCTGAACGGTACCCCGGCAATCGGCATTGCTTACCGCCCGAAAGTTATGTCACTTTTTCAGGATAATGGTATCGGCGAATTCTGTACCGATCTCGATCATCTAGAGACTCTACCGCAAATGTTCAGCAAGGTATATGAGAATTATGATCAGATTGCGCAAACGTTTTATAAACTTAGCAAAGAAAACCTTGCAAAAAGGGCCGATTACGTCGAATTGACGAGTACTATTTAGATAGATGACAAACGAAGCCAAAACGCCAGACCACTACAAACAGCTTGCTATTTGCTGCGCAGTTTACTGCGGATTGGCGTTTTTGGTGTTATTGCCTTTGCTGCGTCCTGGATTTGTACTAACACTTGATATGGTATTTGCTCCAAAAATAGAGATTCCGGCATATGCCAGTGGCCCACTCTATATTTTTTGGGGTTTCCTGCATGTACTTAACGGTATTATCCCAAGCGCAACAATTCAAAAGCTGATTTTGTTTGGTATCTTATTCTTGTCTGGATTTGGCATGCATCGCTTTTTGCAAAAGATAGGGCCTCGATCACTAGCTGATACCTGGCAATGGGGCTGTTACTTTGGCGGCCTCATGTATATGATCAACCCATTTACCTATTCACGGTTTATGGCAGGTCAATTTGCAGTCTTACTGGGCTATGCGCTTGTCCCGTTTTTTGCAGTAGCGTTGATACGATTTTGTAGTAAACCCGAACGGAAGACGGCAGGGTGGCTGGTTGGCTGGATAAGTCTGATTGCTATCATTTCGCTGCATGCACTTGGTCTACTGGCTGTTATAACGCTATTTGTGGTGACGCTAACGGCTGCAAAGGTATATAAGATTCGTGCTTGGCGTAAAGCATTTCTAAAATGGTCGGCCATCGCCATTTTGGCCACACTGGTTGTTAATAGTTATTGGCTGATTCCGTCGGCACTGGGCAGGGGTACTACAGCAGAGATCGTTGGCAGTTTTACACAGGCAGATCAGCAGGCATTCGCAACTGACCCCGGTCACCTTGGCTTATTTGGCAATGTTTTGGCTATGCAAGGTTTTTGGGGTGAAAGCAAAAACCTCTTCATGGTACCAGCAGACAGCTATTCATGGTGGCTAGTCCCAATTGTATTGCTTTGGTGTGTTATTGCATTCGGTATTGTGACGAGTTTTAGGAGCCGACGTAACGTTACAACAATGATGCTGCTAATTGTTCTGTCGGGCGTTGTTTTAGGAATTGGCACCGCCGGAACTTTCGTTGCTCCGTTTAACGAATTTCTCGTTCAGCATGTGCCATTTTTCGCAGGCTACCGGGAGCCACAAAAGTTTGTGGGTTTGATAGTCTTTGGCTATAGCTATTTTGGAGCTGTCGCCGTGGCGCGTTTGGCGGCATGGTTGGAAGACCACGATATTCAGCAGCACGTGGTTTCGGTGATGACGGTCCTCATGATAATACCCTTGCTGGGCAGCTCGCTCATGATTTGGGGATTCCATGGTCAATTGCGCTCTGCTGACTATCCAGTGCAATGGTACGCAGTGCGGGACATGTTGGACGCGACATGTACGGGCGATTGTAAAATACTCTTTTTACCATGGCATCTATACATGCGTTATGATTTTGCTGGTCGTATTGTTGCCAGCCCGGCACAAAAATTCTTTGGCAACAGGATAGTATCTAGTAATGACCCCGAAATGGATGGCGCGACAGCCTATCGTACATCGAGTGACCAAAAGGATATTGGTGATACCGTATTGCCAGCTGCCATGAAGGGTGACGACAAGAACTTCATTACCGAATTGAAGCAGCGTCATATCAAATTTGTCATACTAGTAAAAGAGAATGACTACAAGAAGTATGATTTCCTCAATGACCAAAAAGGTCTCAAGGTTGTCCAGGATATTCCAACAATTAAGTTTTATGAGGTGCAGTAAATGAGAAAGCAACAAGGTTTATCGGCAGTTATTCCCCAAAAATGGCGTACCAAGTTCAAAGGCATTGAGTTATCAACGGGGGCATTGATTGCTTTCTACACCATTGGCATTCTGATATTGGCGGGCGTTGGTGTTCTGTTCCAGAATGCAACAGCAGGCAACTTGTTGATCCTGATTTTTGGAGTTGTGGCTGTTATCGTGAATGTACGGGGTCTCGAAGTTCTTAAGATGATGATCGTGACGCTTATTAGTGCTATGATTTTGACGATTGCCCAGAATCACACGCTGGCAAACGTGTTTGCGCAATACTCATTTTTGTTCCTTTTGATTGCAATGGTGAACATTCTGCGAGAAGAATGGGACCTTATCCGAAAAACTGTGGATAAGTAGTTGATTTACACCTTAAATTAGCCTAAAGTTAGAAGAGTACGGTCAAATTAATTTGAACAGTAGGAGATGCAGATGAAACAAATCGTTAGTTCATTCGTGAAGCGGATTCGTTCCGCTAAGCTAGTAGCTGGTTTTGTCGTCGTTGCTGCGGTCGCTACCGTTAGTGCTAGTAGTGTCGTAGCAGCTGCACCAAGCTACTTCGACGTTGCAAAGCCAACCGCACAAAAAGTTTGTTACAGCCAATATGGCGGTGCAGGCTGGCAGGCCCTTGGATTCAAGGACCTCGACCACTGTCTGCGCTACGTATCAACCCCTGCTCCAAGCAGTAAGGCTGATTGTAACAAAGGTTATTGGTACGTATACGGCTTCAACAGCCTGACCCAATGCTACAACTGGGTAGTCGCCCACGGTGGTAGTGGTTACGCTGGTGATCCAAACGACCGATACTAGGCCGCAAGCTTAAAAAGAGGTCCGAAAGGGCCTCTTTTTCTATGCCCATTTACCGACAGACAACGCTACCATAAGCGCATTGTTGTAATATAGTTTACATTTATCCACACCCATGCTACGGTGTAGGTATAACTAATGTCCAGAGAGGGTCCTGCCACATGGCGGGCCCTTTTTGGCTTTTAATGCGGAGGAAGATGCAATGTACGGAAAAGGTGCAGGTCCAAAGGTGGGAAGCGTAGCAGTAACGGGTGTTGGAGCGGTAGTACTGCCAAACACTGGCGGTAACACCATTGGGACTATCTTGGCGTATAGCGCCATAACCATTGGCGTTGTTGCAATCATCAGCCAACTGGCGGTGCGCGTTATTCGTCGCAAGTACAGCGTCGAAGCCTAAATAGTAATCATGCGTACTTCAGGGCGGTTGGCTGTATCAGGATTTGCCACGCTGCTTATTATCGGCGGCGGCTGCTACCTTGGTATGCCCAAACTCCAAGCCGCGCTGAAGCGTCATGAGGGTGCACACCAGAACACGGCTGCCCTGGCGACAGTTACAAAACAAACAATAGCCCAAAAATCATTCACGCTGCAGGAGCCTATAGCGTTGCAGCTGCCGCGTTTAGATATCAATCTCGCAATCAAGCCCGGCACATACAACGCACAAGCACAAACATGGTCTTTGGATCGCACAAACGCATTTGTTATGCAGCCAGTGACCGACCGTTCTGGAGCTGTTATACCAGCTACGCCTGTTATCTACGGCCATGATATTCCAGCGGTATTCATGCATCTTGACGGTATTGCTGCTGATGAAATTCTACATATCACTCAAAGCAACGGCATAACATATACATTTCGATACGTTGGTGACGTAGTGGTAAAGCCGCATGATATAACGCCACTACAGAACAAGTACCAGAATAGTGTGTTGCTTATGACATGCACCGGGAGCAACTTTCAGGAGCGGCGCATAATGCGATTTGAACTTGTAGGCAAGCAAGACGTGGCAGTAGAGGTGGTCCATGAACCTCTCACGTAGTATGTACAATCTGATCGCTTTTCTCAGTTTGCTGAACTTTATTCGTGTGTTGAGTATGCTGGTGGGATCCGACATCTATGACATAAAACAAATTATTCGTCGTGCCAAGCAACACAAGACACCTTATCGACCGCTCGTGAGTGTGATTATCCCAGCATATAACGAAGAAATAGGCGTTATTCGCACCGTCGCTTCAGTCATGGCGAACAGTTATAGCAGGGTGCAGGTCATCGTTGTCGATGATGGCTCCAAAGACCGCACGCTGGCAATGCTCAAGAATTTCCGCCGTCAGCACCCAGGTGCTATTACGGTCGTGCATCAACAGAATGCCGGAAAGGCTGCAGCTATCAATCGCGCCGTACGCCGATGGGCAAAAGGAAGCCTAATTATGGTGGTTGATGCCGACTCACTACTTGAGCGCGATGCTATCAAAAACATGGTGGCGCATTTCCGTGATCGACACGTGATCGCCGCTGCTTCAAATGTAAAGGTCATTCCTTCACGGAAGATTCTAGGCATTGCTCAGCGTTTTGAATACCTTATTTCGTATCGCATGAAACGAGCGCTAACAGTTTTTAATATGGAATATATCGTTGGTGGGGTGGGTTCGACATTTCGTCGATCTGTATTACTAAAAACTGGTCTCTACGACACGGACACGATGACCGAAGATATCGATTTGACCGTAAAGCTGATTCGCCACTATGGCAACAAAAAGTACAAGGTGCATTACGCTGCTGATTCGGTAGCCTACACTGAGCACGTGCTGTCATTTAAGTCACTGATTCGCCAACGTTTTCGATGGAAATATGGCCGTATGCAAACACTTATCAAGAACCAGGCGATGTTTTTTAATCGCTCTACTAAGTATGACAAGCGCTTAACCTGGTACCAGCTGCCATATGCTATTGTCGGCGAAATTGTGCTGTTGCTTGAGCCTATTTTAGTCGGCTATATTATATATGTGGTTGTACGTTATGCTGACATGACGTCTATGATTAGCGTCTATCTGATAGTAACTGCGTTTGTTTTCCTGATGATATCAGGGGAAGAAAGTGAATCAACCAAAGCAAAAATAGGTCTCGCGCTTGTACTGCCAACGGTGTACATTTTGATGTACATTCTGACAGCTGTTGAGTTTGCGGCACTTATCCAATCTGTTCGCAAGACAAAGCAGCTGGTTAAACGCGAAATGCATACCGCAAGTTGGGAACATGTCGAACGGTCGGGTGAGCCCGTATCTCTTACTTAATTAAAGTGACAAAAATACAAAAATATTGTTGAATATGCATAATGATGGTATAATCAACGGTATTCGTTGTGAAATTTAATTGAAGCCTGTGGATAAGTTCCACAGGAGTAAGGATAGAAGTAGCGGTGGCCATTTCTAGTGCAAACGACAGTCCCTATCTCGTACTATGGTATTTATACCTGCTATTTTTGGGAGCCGTCTTTATTGCTAATATCATAGCAATTAGCATTCGCAAATTTGTTGATTGGCGTACAAAACGCTTGATTGCTCGTTACACTAAAAAGGGTAAAAAAGCATGAAGCGCTTCCTTAAGAACATGACGAGCTGGTCTACTCGCATTGTGGTGTTTGGTGCATGTGGCCTGGTCAGTGCTTTCCTGTTGATGTCTGGTTACGAATCGATTTATAACCGTTCGCTGCCATTTGTTCACACGCTTGATCCAATCAATCTATCATCGCTGGGCGCTACCTATGGGCTCGATAAGACCTCTTTTGATAACCAGAAACTGTTTGGTAGCTTTGGCCGTCCTCGCACCCTCAAACTTCCAGAGCGTAACTCACGTTTTACCGTAGCAGCACCAATTCAACAACAAGATGGTGTCTGGTTGGCACGCGCTAACGTTCTTCATCTCTTAGTTCCCGAAGCACCACGCGATGGAAACATCGGTGTGGCAATTTTGTACTGTCGTGAAGGTTTTCGGACCGTAAGCGATCAGAACCTGCCTAAGGTCGGTAGCAATATCTTTATGGACACCGATAAAGACTGGCGTTATGTCTACCGTATTTCTGCTACCAAGATTGTTTCTGATTCTGTTCCATATGTTGCCAGTGATGCCGGCGCCGTTAGCAAGCTGATTATCAGCTGTAATGACCCTGTACAGCACCGCAACGTTGTTGTTGAAGCAAACTTATTGTCCGTCCAGGGGGTCGACCAGTAATGACCAACGAGACCATTTTTCTTATGTTCCGCAACCTGACCATTTTTCTGGCTACTATTATGGTGGTGAAGTACTTTGTGTTCCTGGTCTTAGCAGCATTCTTTTCAGTAACACAGTCAATCCGACGTAATCGTGTTATCAGGCAGGAAATTAAAAAGTATGGTGAGGTTCGTGATTATCACCCAGTTATATCGGTAGTTATCCCAGCCTGGAATGAAGAAGTCGGCATCCTGCGCACTATACAATCAGTGATTGCCAACAAATACCCGTACAAAGAGATTATCATTATTAACGACGGCTCAACCGATGGTTCACGCGAACTTGTTGATAAGTTTATTGCGAAGTACAAAAAGACTCACAAACGTGCTCACGTCGTTCAACACTACATCGAAAATGGTGGTAAGGGTCGTGCACTGAACTACGGCATCAAAAAGAGCAAGGGAAGTATCATTTTGACTATGGATGCTGACTCTGCTTTGGCACCGGATGCCCTTACTAACCTTGTTGAACATTTCCGTGACCCACGCGTTGCAGCTGTTGTTGGTCAGGTGCGCGTTGGTAACATTCGTGGCCGTCTGATTGGCCGCATGCAACAGCTTGAATACCTCTTTGGGTTTTACTTTAAGCGTGCTCACTGCGTCATGGGCGCCGAGTATATCTATGGTGGCGCTTGTGCTGCGTTCCGTCGTGCAAAAACCTTTGACTACTTTGGCATGTTTGACGAAGCCAACAAGACCGAGGATATCGAAATGTCGATGCGTAGTAAATTCCACGGATTGCGCTCAATCTATGCCGAAGATGTTGTTTGCTACACCGAAGGTGCTGCAAGCTATATGGGTTTGATCAACCAGCGGTTACGCTGGAAGAAGGGTCGTTTTGACACTTTTCTGCACTACCGCCGCATGTTCTTCTCGCTCGATCGTGGCCACAATAAGTTTTTGGGCTGGTTTATCTTGCCATTTGCATTGTTTGCCGAAATTCAACTGCTATTGGAGCCAATTGGCGCCACATTACTGCTGACGTATAGTATCGTATCTGGTGAGTACGTGTCGTTGGCGCTCAGTATGCTCTTTGTCGGTATCTCGTACTTTATGGTTGCTATCTTTGGTACGCGTCTGACACTCCGTGAACGTTTTGAACTGCTGGCCATGTGGCCAATAACCTGGCCACTATTTTACATTGTGGTGTGGATCGAATTCCATGCCTTGCTTCGCAGTACCCATATGGTGCTTCGTGGCGATTCGCTTGAGTGGCAGCAATGGAAGCGAGAAGGTATCTAGGATGAAACGTCGTCACATCATTCTCATTAATATAATCTTTGTGGGCCTGATGCTCTTTTCGGCAGCAACGGTGTATCAGTTTATGACTGGCATTAAGCCACTCGATGCTCTGAAGCGTTTTGGTCATCACACTAAAACCGAAGTTGTTACTACTGACAACTGTAGCACGCAAAAGCCACTCGACCTCAAGGGCGCAAAAGCTGCACCACTTGTTAAGCTGGGTGTCTACCAACAGGCTTGTCACTCATTCGTAACAGGTACCGTCATGGTGTTTGTGTCAATGCCAACCACTACCAGTGAAGCTATTTCATACGCCAAAGAAGACGCAGCTATGCTGCAGGATTTCTCGAAACACGGTGTTCGCCCGTTAGTAATTGCCGAGCCGACTGATAAAGAAGGCACGCAAATTGACTTTGCCTTGACCGCCAATGGTACGTACAATAGCGCCTATGCGGCATATTTCCAGGCTCTGAAGGCCAATGGCATTACCGATACTCAACTTGGCATTTGGACGCCATTCCCCGAGGCAAACCTGCCATACTGGAAGAATAACGAGCCTCAGTATTTTGCACCATCCGTCAACAACTACATCACCGCTCTGCGCGCCACATTCCCAACCGCACAGACTAGTGTAATGCTCAACTCAGCAACGTACAGCACATCTGACTTTAACTGGGAAAACGGCGATTACAGCAGCTTGCTGCCGTATGTAAAGGGTATTACGCCCGGGTCAATCAACTATGCTGGTTTGCAGGGCTTTCCGTGGATGTCACG
>Ga0075370_10001530_pt1 | contig 10118 bp, 8 predicted proteins | sample EndMethybrTD3035_FD_71398 | JGI IMG/M metagenome (GOLD analysis project Ga0075370, IMG submission 71398) | Populus endosphere microbial communities from Tennessee, USA - Endosphere MetaG P. TD hybrid TD303-5 | ecosystem: Host-associated > Plants > Roots > Endosphere | place: USA: Tennessee... | reverse complement strand
CGCTGACGGTCTATCTCTCGCTGAACTACATCGCCGAGCAGAGGCTCGAGGTCGGCAGCCGGCTGCCGACCTCGAGCCTCTGCTCGGCGATGTAGTTCAGCGAGAGATAGACCGTCAGCGGCTGCGGCCCGATCTCGGCCGAACGCACGCTGACGTGGCAGAACGAGCCGAGGAACTCGATCTTCTCGATGTCGGCCTGGAACACGTTCGGGTCGCCCGGCGAAATCGGGCGGGCGAGCAGATCCTCGGGGCGCAGGTAGACCTTGACGTCTCGCGGCGCATCGGCATCGAGCTCGCAGGCGAAGCGGCTCGCACCGATGTCGACCGCGCGCCCGGGTTGCAGCCGCCCGGGCAGCACGTTGATCTTGCCGACGAAGTCGGCCACGAAGGGCGTGGCCGGCTCGCGGTAGACCTGCATCGGCGTGCCGATCTGCTCGATCCGGCCCTGGTTCATCACGACGATGCGGTCGGCGACCGACAACGCCTCTTCCTGGTCGTGCGTGACCATGATCGTCGTCACGCCGAGCTTGCGCTGCAGCGAGCGGATCTCCTGGCGCAGATGCACGCGCACGATCGCATCGAGCGCCGAGAGCGGCTCATCGAGCAGCAGCAGCCCCGGCGACGTGGCGAGCGCGCGCGCCAGCGCGATGCGCTGCTGCTGGCCGCCGGAGAGCTGCGCCGGGAACTTCGGCCCGCTGCCGGGCAGGCCGACCAGCTTCAGCAGTTCCTCGACCCGCTGCGCGATCTGCGCCTTCGGCTGCTTGCGGTTGACGAGACCGTAGGCGACGTTGTCGGCCACGCTCAGGTTCGGGAACAGCGCGTACGACTGGAACACGATCCCGTAGTCGCGCTGCGCCGGTGGCAGCACCGAGATGTCGCGCCCGGCCTGCTCGATGCGGCCGGCGGACTGCGTCTCGAGACCCGCAACAATGCGCAGCAAGGTTGTCTTGCCGCAGCCCGAAGGGCCGAGGAAGCAGACGAACTCGCCCTTCTCGATCGTCAGATCGATGTCGTGCAGCGCCTGAAAGCTGCCGAACGACTTTCGGATGCCTTCGAGGCGCAGGTACTCGGCAGCCATCAGGCCCTTACTTCTTCGGCTCCGACTTGGCGTCGTAGCGCTTGTTCCACTCGGCGAGCACACGCTCGCGATTCTTCGCGGTGGTGGCGAAGTCCATCTTCACGAGCCGCGCCTCGTAGTCGCTCGGCACATTCTTCAGCGGCTCGGCGACGCCCGGAATCGCGGTGATCGCGAAGTTCTTGCCGTACAGCTTCATCGCGTCCTTGCTCGAGGCCCAGTCGGCGAGCTTCTTCGCGGCGTCGAGCTTCTTCGTGCCCTGGTGGATCGCGAAGGCCTCCAGGTCCCAGCCAAGGCCTTCCTTCGGGAACACCAGGTCGATCGGTGCGCCCTTGGCCTTGTTGGTGTTGGCGCGGTACTCGAACGAGATGCCCATCACGTACTCGCCGGTCGCCGCCATGTTGCAGGGCTTCGAGCCCGAGTGCGTGTACTGCGCGATGTTCTCGTGCAGCGCATCCATGTACTTCCAGCCACCGCCCTTGCCGTTGTCGTCACCCCAGAGCGTGAGCCAGGCGCTGACGTCGAAGAAGCCGGTACCCGACGAAGCCGGGTTCGGCATCACGATCTGGCCCTTGTAGATCGGCTTGGTCAGGTCTTTCCAGGTCTCGGGCTTCGGCAGGCCCTTCTTCTGCGCCTCGACCGTGTTGAAGCAGACGGTCGCGCCCCACACGTCCATGCCGAACCAGGCCGGCGGGTTCTTCTTGTCGCGGTACTGGCTCATGATGCCGTCGAGGTTGAGCGGCGCGTAAGGGATCAGCATGCCCTGCGTGTCGAGCAGCGCAAGGCTGGAGGCGGCCACGCCCATCACCACGTCGGCCTGCGGGTTCGCCTTCTCGGCGAGCAGCTTCGCGGTGATCACGCCGGTCGAGTCGCGCACCCACTTGATCTCGATGTCGGGGTTCGCCTTCGTGAAGCCGGCCTCGTAGGCCTTCAGCTGGTCGGTCTCGAGGGCGGTATAGACCGTGAGCTGCGTCTTCTGCGCGAACGCGGCCGTCGCTGCGGCCAGCGCCAGCAGCGCGAGCGCCGCCTTGAGGATGCCCAGGTTCATGCGGTTCTCCTGTCGAGAATGGTCGTCGATGCGGTAGGGATCGGGAGACGGGACGGCTCGCCGGCAGCGAGAGCCTGTGCAAGCGTTGTGCCAGCAAGACCTTTTGCTTGCGGCCATTCTGCGGGTGGGCCAGAATGGCCGTCAACTGTTTCCTGCCGATTGTTGACAATCAACAGCGCAGGCAAACCCTGACATCACCCTGTCATCGATGAGTGCCACCATCGCGCCCCACCCGACGATCGCGCTGCTGCAGACCAGCTCGCTGACCAGCGTCGTCCAGGGCGAGCTCGAACGCATGATCCTGTCCGGCGAACTCGCGCCCGGCGAGAAGCTCACCGAGGTGGCGCTCGCCGCCCGCCTCGGCGTCTCTCGCGGCCCGCTGCGCGAGGCCTTCCGGATGCTCGAGGAGGCAGGCCTCGTGCGCACCGAGAAGAACCGCGGCGTGTTCGTGCGCGACATCCCGATCGAGGAAGCGGTCGAGATCTTCGACCTGCGGGCCGCGATGGACGAGCTGGTCGGCCGTCGCCTGGCCGAGAAGATCACGCCCGCCCAGGTGAAGGAAATCCGCGGCCTGGTCGAGCAGATGGAGCAGGCGGTCAAGGCCAAGGACGCGCGCCACTACCACCTCTTGAACCTGCAGTTCCATGACCGGCTGGTCGAGCTGGCCGGCAACGGCAAGCTCACCGCGATCTACCGCAAGCTGATCAAGGAGCTGAGCCTCTTCCGCCGCCTGAACCTGGCCGACGGCTGGCTGCTGCCGATCTCCGCCAACGAGCACCGCCAGATCGTCAAGGCGATCGCCTCGGGCGACCCCGAGCTCGCCGGCCGCGCGATGTTCGACCATGTGATCGAAAGCAAGGAGCGCACGATCAAGAACAATCTGCGCCAGCAAGCTGCAGCGCCTGTTGCGCCGCCGCCCATCCCACCGGCACCGCCGCGCGCTCGGCTGCGCCGAATCGAGAAGGCCTCGTGATGCTCCAGGTCAACGATCGCAGCTACCGGCTGCCCACGCACCCGACGGTCGTCGTCTGCGTCGACGGGTGCGAGCCCGACTACATCGCCCAGGCGGTCGCGCACGGCCGCATGCCCTGGCTGAAATCGGTGCTCGCGCAGGGCACGGCGCTCACCGCCGACTGCGTGATCCCGAGCTTCACGAACCCGAACAACCTGTCGATCGTGACCGGCGCGCCGCCCTCGGTGCACGGCATCTGCGGCAACTACCTGTACGACGCCGCCAGCAACGCCGAGGTCATGATGAACGACCCGAAGTGGCTGCGCGCGCCGAGCATCCTCGCCGCGCTCGCCGACGCGGGGCGCTCGGTGGCAGTCGTGACCGCGAAGGACAAGCTGCGCAAGCTGCTCGGCCACAACATGAAGGGCGTCTGCTTCTCCGCGGAGAAGGCCGAAGAGGCGACGCACGAGGAGAACGGCATCAGCGGCGTCGTCGATCTGGTCGGCATGAACGTGCCTTCGGTCTACAGCGCCGAGCTGTCCGAGTTCGTGTTCGCCGCCGGCGTGAAGCTGATGCAGCGCTCGAGCACGCGGCCCGACGTGATGTACCTGTCGACGACCGACTACGTGCAGCACAAGCATGCGCCCGGCACCGACGGTGCCGATGCGTTCTACCGGATGATGGACGGCTACCTCGGCCAGCTCGACGCCATGGGCTGCGTGATCGCGCTGACCGCCGACCATGGCATGAACGCGAAGACCCGCATGGACGCGCAACCCGACGTGATCTACCTGCAGGACGTGCTCGACGAGTGGCTCGCGCAAGGCAAGACACGGGTGATCCTGCCGATCACCGACCCGTACGTGGTGCATCACGGCGCGCTCGGCTCGTTCGCGACCGTCTACCTGCCGGCCGATGCCGACGTGCCGGCGCTGGTCTCGCGCATCGGCACGCTGCGCGGCGTCGAGCTGGTGCTGGATCGCGCCGCGGCGGCCGCACGCTTCGAGCTGCCGGCCGACCGCATCGGCGACCTCGTGGTCGTCTCGGAGCGCTTCACGGTGATCGGCACGTCGCGCTCGCGCCACGACCTGTCGGCGCTGGATGCGCCGCTGCGTTCGCATGGCGGGATCTCGGAGCAGCGCGTGCCGCTGATCCTGAACCGGCTCGCGCACGACATCGACCCGCTGCGGCGCTGGCGGAATTTCGATGCGTTCGAGCTGGCGTTGAATCATGCGCATTGACCTCCCCAACCACGGCATGCGCATCGCCGGCGAACGCGTCGGCACCGACCGCAGCGGCGAGCGCACGATCGTCGTGCACAACCCTTTCACCCGCGCACCGATCGCCAGCGTCCCGAAGGCCACGCTCGCCGAAGTGCGCCGTGCGTTGGAGATCGCGAAGGCCTGCCGCCCTCGCCTGACCCGTTTCGAGCGCGCCAACATCCTCACCAAGTGCGCCGCGCTGGTACGCGAACGTAGCCCGCAGATCGCCGACCTGATCAGCGCCGAGTCAGGCCTGAGCCTGAAGGACGCCACCTACGAGACCGGCCGCGTCGCCGACGTGCTGCACTTCGGCGCCACCGAGGCGCTGCGCGACGACGGCCAGGTGTTTTCCTGCGACCTGACGCCGCACGGCAAGAAGCGCCGCGTCTACACGCAGCGCGATCCGCTGCTCGGCGTGATCACCGCGATCACGCCGTTCAACCATCCGATGAACCAGGTCGCGCACAAAGTCGTGCCGTCGGTCGCGACCAACAACCGGATGGTGCTCAAGCCCTCCGAGAAGGTGCCGCTCTCGGCGATCCTGTTCGCCGACCTGCTTTATGAAGCCGGCCTGCCGCCCGAGATGCTGTCGGTCGTCACCGGCGACCCGCGCGAGATTGCCGACGAGCTGATCACCAACGAGCACGTCGACCTCGTCACCTTCACCGGCGGTGTCGCGATCGGCAAGTCCATCGCGAGCAAGGCCGGCTACCGGCGCATGGTGCTCGAGCTCGGCGGCAACGACCCGATCATCGTGATGGACGATGCCGATCTCGACGAGGCGTCCACGCTCGCGGTGCAGGGTTCGTACAAGAACTCGGGCCAGCGCTGCACGGCCGTCAAACGCATGCTGGTGCACGAGGCGGTGGCCAGCCGCTTCACCGAGCTGGTCGTCGAGAAGACCCGCGCCTGGAGTTTCGGCGACCCCGCCGACCCGAAGACCGAGATGGGCACCGTGATCGACGAGGCGGCGGCGCGGCTGTTCGAGGCTCGCATCAACGAGGCAGTCTCCCACGGCGCTCGCCTGCTCGTCGGCAACGTGCGCGATGGCGCGCTCTACTCGCCGACGGTGATCGACCGGGTCCGGCCCGAAATGACGGTCGTGCGCGAGGAGACCTTCGGCCCGGTCTCGCCGATCATCACGTTCAAGGACATCGACGAGGCGATCCGCATCAGCAACGGCACCGCCTACGGGCTGTCGTCGGCCGTCTGCACGAACCGGCTCGACCACATCGCGCGTTTCGTCGCCGAACTGCATGTCGGCACCGTCAACGTGCGCGAGGTCCCGGGCTACCGGCTCGAGCTGACGCCCTTCGGCGGCATCAAGGACTCGGGCCTGGGGTACAAGGAAGGGGTTCAGGAAGCGATGAAGAGCTTCACGAACACCAAGACCTATTCGCTGCCGTGGAGCTGATGACCAACCGTCCACCCCCCTCCGTTCGGGCTGAGCCTGTCGAAGCCCAACGCGCATCGCCAACAGCCCTTCGACAAGCTCAGGGCGAACGGGTGGTTGGTCGATGATCCACCTGCTGAACCTGCTTGCCGCAATCGCACTGCTCGTGTGGGGCACCCACATCGTGCGCACCGGCGTGCTGCGGGTGTTCGGTGAAAGCCTGCGCCAGGTGCTCGCGAAGAGTTTCAGTAACCGCCTCAGCGCCCTGATCTCCGGCCTCGGCGTCACGACGGTCGTGCAGTCGAGCACCGCCACCTGCCTGATCGTCGCATCGTTCGTCGGCAAGGGGCTGGTGACGACGGCGGCCGCGCTCGCGGTGATCCTCGGCGCCGACGTCGGCACCGCACTGATGGCAGTCGTGTTCTCGTTCGACCTCTCGTGGCTGTCGCCGCTGCTGATCTTCATCGGCGTCGTGATGTTCATCTCGCGCCAAGACACGGGCGCGGGCCGCATCGGACGGATCCTGATCGGGCTCGGGCTGATCACGCTTGCGCTGCAGCTGATCGTCGGCGCCACGAAGCCGCTGACCGAATCGCCCGCGGTGCGCGCGCTGCTCGTCGCGCTGCCGAACGAGGTGCTGCTCGACATCTTCGTCGGCGCGGTGCTGACCGTGCTGTCGTACTCCAGCCTCGCACTGGTGCTGCTGACCGCCACGCTCGCGAGCTCGGCCCTGCTGCCGGTGCCGGTCGCGCTCGGGCTGGTGCTCGGCGCGAACGTCGGCAGCGGGCTGCTCGCGATGATCGCCACCGGCGGCGCGTCGGCCTCGGTGCGGCGGCTGCCGCTCGGCAACCTGCTCTTCAAGGGCATCGGTGCGGCCGCCGCCGTCCCGCTGCTGCCGCAGGCGCACATCCTGCTCCAGCAGATCGTTCCCGAGGTGCACCAGCAGGTCGTCGTGTTCCACCTCGGCTTCAACGTCGTGCTGGCGCTCGCGTTCATCAGCTTCACCGGGCTGGTCGGGCGCACGGTCGAGCGCATCCTGAAAGAGCCGACGCTGTCAGGCGACATCGCCCGGCCGCGCCACCTCGACCCGTCGGCGCTCGCGACACCCTCGCTCGCGATCACCTGCGCCGCGCGCGAGGCACTGCACCAGGCCGACGTGGTCGAGACGATGCTGCGCGGCATCCTGCCGGTGCTGCGCCACAACGACCTCGCACTCGCCGAGCAGCTGCGCAAGATGGACGACACGGTCGACGAGCTGTACTCGGCGATCAAGTTCTACCTGACGCAAATCTCGCGCGAGGCGCTCTCCGAACGCGAGGGCCGGCGCTGGACCGACATCGTCTCCTTCACGATCAACATGGAGCAGATCGGCGACATCATCGAGCGCGTGCTCCAGGACATCGAGGACAAGAAGGTCCGCAAGAACCGCAGCTTCTCGGAGGCCGGCATGGCCGAGATCGTGCACCTGCACGAGCGGCTGATGGCCAACCTGCGCCTCGGGATGAGCGTATTCCTCGACGGCCATGTGCGCGACGCGAAGAAGCTGCTCGAGGAGAAGGCGCGCTTTCGCGACCTCGAGCACGAATACGCCGGCGCCCACATCACGCGACTGCAGGAGAACACCGCGCAGAGCATCGAGACCAGCTCGCTGCACCTGGACCTGATCAGCGACCTCAAGCGCATCAACTCGCACATCTGCTCGATCGCCTACCCGATCCTCGAGTCGGCCGGCGCGCTGACGAAGACGCGGATCCGCCATTCGCAGCTGGCCGCGCTCTCGTCGGACGACACGCCCCACTGAGCACGGATTCACCAGCGGACGCCCATCATGCTGAACATCGCCGACATCGAACTGCTCTTCTGCCGCCACGGCGCCAGCCAGTACAGCGGCGAGCCGGTCACGCAGCTCCAGCATGCGCTGCAGACAGCGCTCCTGGCCGAAGAGTCGGGGGCCGGCGACGAGCTCGTCACGGCCTGCCTGCTGCACGATGTCGGCCACCTGCTGAACGACCAGGGCCGAGGTTTCGACGATACCCCCTCGCTGCGCGGCATCGACGACACCCACCAGTACTTCGCGCTGCCCTTCCTGCGCGGGCTGTTCCCCGGCGCGGTGCTCGACGCGATCAAGCTGCACGTGGATGCGAAGCGCTACCTGTGCCAGGCCAACCCCGACTACTACGCGAAGCTGTCCGAAGATTCGAAGCGCAGCCTCGCTCTGCAAGGCGGCGTGTTCAGCGCCGAACAGTCCGACGCGTTCATGCGCCAGCGCAGCGCGCGCGACGCGGTGATGCTGCGCCAGTGGGATGACCTCGCGAAACAGGCCGACCTGCCGACGCCCTCCCTCGCGCACTTCCTCTCCCGCGCCGAGCGCTGCGCGCTCGCCCAGACCGCGGCCTGAATGGCGCTGACCTGGCCGGTCGTGCTGGCCGTGCTGCTCGGCGCGCTCTTGCACGCGTCGTGGAACGCGCTGATCAAGTCTGGCCACGACAAGGCGCTGGACACCGCACTCGTGCACTTCCTGGGCGCCTGCGTCGCACTGCCGTTCGCGCTGTGGCTGGGCGCGCCGCCGCCGGCCGCGTGGCCGTTCATCGCCGCGTCGCTGGTCATCCACATCGGCTACTACATCGCGCTGGTCGGCGCGTACCGGCATGGCGAGCTCGGGCTGACCTACCCGATCATGCGCGGCTTCGCGCCGCTGCTGGTGGCGCTGTCGAGCGGCGCCTTCATCGGCGAGGCACCGTCGCTCGTCGCGTGGCTCGGCATCGTCGGCATCACGCTGGGCGTGACGCTGGTGGGCCTGGCCCATCCCGGTGAAACGCTGCACCACCGCAAGGCCCTCGCGTTCGCGTTCGCCAACGCGGCGATCATCGCGCTGTACACGGTGGTCGACGGGCGCGGCGTGCGCGCCAGCGTCATCGACGACCGCGGCGCGCTGCGCTATGTGATGACGCTGTTCGTGCTCGACGGCATTGCCTACCCGCTGATGGTGTGGCTGCGCCGCGATGCAGCCAGCCGGCGCGACATCGTGCGCTACGCGGCGCGCCGCTGGCCGGTCGCTGCCCTCGGCGGCAGCGCCTCGATCGGCTCGTATGCGATCGCGCTGTGGGCGATGACGCGCGCCCCGGTCGCCTCGGTCGCCGCTCTGCGCGAGACCTCCGTGCTGTTCGCCGCCGTGCTGGGCACCGTGCTGCTGAAGGAGCGCTTCGGCCTGCAGCGCGCGTTCGGCACCTGCGTGATCGTCGGCGGGGTGATGGCACTGCGCTTCGGATGACGTCAAGGCATCAATACCTGGGCCTTCACGGGCTCTCACGATGAACTCAAGCCTCCCAACCCAAGCCCGCATCGTGATCGTCGGCGGCGGCATCGCCGGCTGCTCCACGGCCTATCACCTGAGCCTGCTGGGCCAGACCGACGTGCTGCTCGTCGAACAGGGCAAGCTCACCTGCGGCACCACCTGGCATGCGGCCGGGCTGGTCGGCCAGATGCGGCCCAACCGCAACATGACGCGGATGAGCAAGTACGGCATCGAGCTGTACTCGACGCTCGAGGCCGAGACCGGTCTGGCCACCGGCTGGAAGCAGTGCGGCAGCGTCAACGTCGCGCGCACGCCCGAGCGCATGCAGGTGCTGCGCAAGCAGGCCGCGCTCGCGCGCAGCTTCGGCGTCGACGTCGAGCTGATCAGCGCCCAGCGGGCCGGTGAGCTGTACCCGCTCTTGCGCACCGACGACCTGCAGGGCGCGATCTGGATCCCCGGCGACGGCAAGGCGAACCCGGCCGACCTGACGATGTCGCTCGCGAAGGGTGCGCGCAACCGCGGGGTGAGGATCGTCGAGGACGTCGAGGTGACCGGCGTGATCCGCGAGGACGGGCCGAGCGGCCCGCGCGTCGCCGGCATCCGCACCGCGCAAGGTGACGTGCGCTGCGAGATCCTCGTCAACTGCGCCGGCCAGTGGGCGCGCCAGTTCGGCGCGCTCGCCGGCGTCAGCGTGCCGCTGTACTCCGCCGAGCATTTCTACATCGTCACCGACAAGATCGACGGGGTGCACCCGATGCTGCCGGTGATGCGCGACCCCGACGGCTACATCTACTACAAGGAAGAAGTCGGCGGCCTCGTGATGGGCGGCTTCGAGCCGCAGGCCAAGCCGTGGGCGATGGACCCGATCCCGAGCACCTTCCAGTTCCAGCTGCTCGGCGAAGACTGGGACCAGTTCGAGATCCTGATGACGAACGCGATCCACCGCACACCCTGTCTCGAGACCGCGAAGATCAAGATGCTGCTCAACGGGCCGGAGAGCTTCACGCCCGACGGCAACTTCATCCTCGGCGAGGCGCCCGAGCTGCGCAACTGCTTCGTCGCCGCCGGCTTCAACTCGGCCGGCATCGCGAAC
>Ga0075370_10001529_pt1 | contig 10120 bp, 9 predicted proteins | sample EndMethybrTD3035_FD_71398 | JGI IMG/M metagenome (GOLD analysis project Ga0075370, IMG submission 71398) | Populus endosphere microbial communities from Tennessee, USA - Endosphere MetaG P. TD hybrid TD303-5 | ecosystem: Host-associated > Plants > Roots > Endosphere | place: USA: Tennessee... | reverse complement strand
TTTCCCGCAGGAGTCCAGACGTCCGAGAATCTGTTTTCGTGCGGTCTCATCGACGCCGTCGTGCCGACCAGCGACCTCGCGAAGATGGTCGAGCGCACGTTGAGCATCATCGATAAGACAGTGACGCCGGCCGATCCCGCGGCGACGCCGTATTGGATGTCCGCGCTCGTCGACCTTCCGGCGTGGCATTCGGTGACAGCCTCGCGCCGGCCAGACCGCCCGGGCGTCCGAGATCTGTTGCGGCACTCGACCGTTGACATGCTGGCTCTCAACGGAACAGGCCAGGGCGAGAACGAACCTGGCCTTCTGTTGGCGCTCACTCGATTCGGTGACTCGCCCTGCGTATTACTCGGTCAGGACCGCGCCGCTCAGACAGCCGAGGAGCCGCTCGGGCCAGGTGCGCTTCGACAAGCCCGTCGTGGGATGCGCCTGGCCGCGGAGCTGGGACTGCCCCTGGTGACTGTGATCGATACCGCCGGTGCGGCCTTGTCACGTGAAGCCGAAGAAGGCGGGCTCGCGGGCGAGATCGCGCGGTGCATCGCAGAGATGGTGGCTCTGGCAATCCCTACGGTGTCGGTCCTGCTCGGACAGGGCACGGGCGGTGGTGCGCTGGCACTGGTTCCCGCCGATCGGGTGCTCGCCGCCCAGAATGGCTGGCTGTCCCCGCTACCGCCCGAGGGCGCCAGCGCAATCCTGCATCACGACATCAGCAAGGCCGCGGAGATGGCCGCCCAGCAGGGCGTGCGATCCACTGACCTGCAGCGGCACGGCGTCGTTGACCACGTAATTCCTGAATACCCTGACGCCGCAGCGGAACCCGTGGCGTTCTGTCGACGTGTCGGTTCTGCATTGCAGCAGCAATTGGCGGCGCTGAACCAGCAGGACCCAGACGACCGGCGCGCGGAACGCGCGCGCAGGTTCGAGCGGCTCGGAGAAGTCGGCTCGAGCCTGGCGCAAGCCGGCTGAATACCCGTTCGGGACCACGTGACCGGCTTCCTTGACGAGGGGCGACAATCGGGTGATGCGCCTGCCCGTGATGCCGCCGGTGTCCCCGATGCTGGCCAAAGCGGTCGCGACGATCCCGCCCGATGCTTCGTACGAGCCGAAATGGGACGGGTTCCGGTCGATCTGCTTTCGCGACGACTTCGACGTCGAGCTTGGCAGCCGCAACGAACGCCCGCTGACCAGGTACTTCCCCGAGCTTGTGGCTGCGGTCCGCGCCGAACTGCCGACGCGCTGCGTCATCGACGGCGAGATCGTCCTACCCATTCGAACTGCGACCGGCACCAGACTCCATTTCGAAGCGCTACAACAGCGCATCCACCCGGCCGACTCGCGTGTACAGATGCTGGCGCAGAAGACCCCGGCGTCATTCATCGCCTTTGACCTGCTCGCACTCGACGACGAGGACTACACGTCGAGGCCGTTCAGCGAGCGTCGTGCCGCACTGGTCGACGCGTTGGCGGGATCGGGACCGTCGATTCACGTCACGCCCGCGACCACGGACATGGCCACCGCGCAACGCTGGTTCACCGAATTCGAGGGCGCCGGTCTCGACGGCTTGATCGCCAAACCGCTGACCGTCGCCTATCTGCCCGACAAACGCGTCATGTTCAAGATCAAGCCCGAGCGCACCGCGGACTGCGTCGTCGCCGGCTACCGGGTCCACAAGTCGAGCGACGAGGCGATCGGTTCGCTGCTACTCGGCCTGCACAAGGACGACGGAACCCTTGCGTCGGTCGGTGTCATCGGCGCGTTCCCGATGGCCAAGCGGCGCGCACTCTTCACCGAATTGCAGTCGCTGGTCACGACATTCGATGAGCATCCGTGGAACTGGGCCGCGCATATGTCGGGTGAACGCACCCCACGCCGCAACGAGGGATCTCGGTGGAACGCGGGTAAGGACCTCTCGTTCGTCCCGTTGCGACCCGAGCGGGTCGTCGAAGTCCGCTACGACCACATGGAGGGCGAGCGATTTCGCCATACCGCGCAGTTCAACCGCTGGCGTCCGGACCGGGACCCGCGTTCATGCACCTACGAACAGCTCGAGCAGCCGGTCACCTTCAGCCTCGGCGATATCGTCCCCGGACTCGGCGCGTCCGTGTGATGCTCGCGTGATGATGATTCGAGCGGTTGCGGCATTCAACGCAGTCCTGGCCGCGGTGGCCCTCGGGCTGGCGAGCCCCGCTTCGGCCGACGATCGCCTCGACGGCGACTACAGATTCATCAACGGTCCGGTGACCAACACGTGGAACATCACCACGCAGTGCAACGCGGAGGTCACGTGCGGGGGAACGATCTCGTCCTCCACCGGGCTGCTCGAGCAGATCCTCCGGGTCGCCGGCGGTCCGTGGACAATCGAACGCACAGACGTCCCCAACGGCCGCGTATGTCCGGACGGCAGCACGGGTCCCGCGGATCTCATGTATTCGTTCGACCCCGCGACGCTGGTGGGGGCCGTCAGCTTCCGATCGAAGCCCGGCGTCTGCGGGGACCCGGACTGGACCAGCGGTCAGAACCCGATCAGCCTCGTCAAGGTCTAGCCAGACAGATCGTCCGATCGGCCCGCCTCGATCCGCGACCACTGCGACGTCGGCCGTTCGCCGGTGCGGAACTGCGCCCCGGCCGACGGGTCGTAGGGCTGCGGCCACCCGTCGGGCGACTCCTCCCACTGCTCCTGCCTGCCGTATACCGTGAGATCCAGCAGGTGGTAACTGTTGGCGCCGGCCTCGGTGCCGCGGCCGGTGTTCCAGTACGTCTCGAAGACCCGCTCGCCGTCGCGCAGGTAGCAGGCATAGAAACCGAACGAGCGGCCGGCGAGGATCGCCTCCGAATCGCGCGCCGAGTACCACGGCATGTCCCAGCCCATGAAGTCCCGGTACCGGATGCTCTCCTCGAAGGTGCCCTGGCAGAACGTCGCGTACGTGACGTCGCGGCTGTGCAGATACGACAGCTCCTGCGCGTGGCCGGTGAAGAACGTGCAGCCCTCGCACTGCTCCGGTGCCGGCTTGCCGTCGTGCCACATGTGGAAATAGGTGAGCAGCTGCGTGCGGCCCTCGAACACGTCGATCAACGGCACCGTGCCCGTCGCGCCGACGAGCGGCGCCTGGGCATCCACCTCGACCATCGGCAGCCGCCGACGCGCGGCGGCAATCGCGTCACCCTCGCGGGTGTGCGCCTTCTCCCGCACGCTCAATTCGTCGAGGCCGGCCTGCCAGGAGGTCCGGTCGACGATATTCGGTGTTGCCATCGCAACCACTCCCTTAATCTCGTGTCATGAACTGGCGATGTTGATTTAGACCGCTAAAGGGCCCCAAAAGTCATCGCCGCCTGGCCGGCGTTCTCTACGCGTACCTGTTTCTCGACGATTTCGTGCTGCTGTACCCCGTGTACACACTGCTGTTCAGCGACACCGGACTGTCGGTATGGCAGATCTCATCGCTGTTCGTCATCTGGTCGGTGTCCAGCCTTGTGCTCGAGGTGCCCTCGGGCGCCTGGGCCGACGCGACCTCGCGCCGCAAGCTGCTGATCGCCGGGCCGCTGCTGACGGCCGTGGCCTTCACATTGTGGGTGATGGCTCCGGGCTACTGGGTGTTCGCGCTCGGATTCGTGTTGTGGGGCCTCAAGTCGGCGCTGACGTCGGGCGCGTTGGAAGCGCTTGTCTACGAGGAATTGCAGCGTCGCAACGCGTCCGAGAAGTACGCCACGTTGATGGGGCGCGGGCAGGTGGCGGGTGTGATGGCCGCGATGTGTTCGGGCGCGGTTGCGGCGCCAATGATCTCGGCAGGCGGTTTCGTGGCGGTCGGAGCGGCCAGTGTCGTCGCCTCCATGCTGGCGTCGCTGGTCGCGATGCTGTTCCCGGAGAACCGGATTCGACCGCACGACGAAGCCACTCTCGGCTGGGCGGACACGTTGACAGCCGGCCTGCAGGAGACTCGGCGGTCGGAATCCGTGCGTGCGGCGGTGATCCTCGTCGCGGTCATCGCGTCGATCTGGGGTGCGCTCGACGAGTACACGCCGCTGTTGATCGGGAGTGGCGGCGTGACGGCTGCCGACGTCTCCCTGCTGCTGGTGGTCATCTGGGCAGGCGCCTCGGCGGGAGGCCTCGCGGCGGGACGTGTTGCGCGCTGGGGGTCGACGGCGTACGCGGTTTTCGTCGGTGCCGGTGCGGTATTGATGGCTGCGGGGGCGCTTTCGGAACATCCGCTCGGCGTCGTCGCCCTGGCCGCCGCGTTCGGTGTCTTCCAGTGCGCCACCGTCGTGGCCGATACCCGCCTGCAGAACAGCATCACCGGGCCCGCCAGGGCAACCGTCACTTCGCTTGCGGGCATGTCGACCGACGTCGCGACGCTGGCCGTCTACGGCAGCTACGCAGCATTGGTCGACCTCAGCGGTCACCCCGGCGCCTTCGCGCTCTTGATGCTCCCCTACCTGGCAATCGCCTTCTGGGTGCGACGACGGCGGTTTGAACCGTCGCGACCCGGGCACGCATAACCCATGTCTGTGACGAGTTTCCAGGACCTCCCGCTGGCCGACCGGGACCGTGAATGGGACGGTTCCGCAGCCGAGAAGCGCGTGCGCAAATGGGCGGACGCGGAGGACGAGCCGAACCAGAAGTACCGCGACGCCCACGTCTGGTACGACAGCGACAACAAGCACAACTTCACCGCCTACAAGCTGCTCATCGCCGATGTGGTGGGCGGCAAGCTGGAGGTCGTGCCTCGTGGTGTCATGGCGGCCGGCGGCATCATGAACGGCGCCCGCGGCGGTGTCGATCTGCCCAGAGAGGACATCGATCGCGTCAAGAGCCACCTCGCCAAGTACTACAAGAAGATGGGCGAGGATCCGCCCTGGGAGCGCGACTAGCTAGATTGCGGGGGTGAGTGCAGGCAGGTTCGCCCCGAGCCCGTCCGCCGACCTGCACATCGGCAATCTGCGCACCGCGGTGCTCGCGTGGCTGTTCGCTCGCTCGACCGGGCGCCGATTCCTCATGCGCGTCGACGATCTCGACGATCGCACCTTCACCGAGATCGCGAACCGGCAACTCGACGACCTCGCCGCCATCGGTCTCACGTGGGACGAGCCTGCTGAGTGGCAGACGCAGCACTCCGACCGCTACGACGCGGCGATCGCAGGTCTTTCCGACCGCGGGCTGTTGTACGAATGCTATTGCAGCCGAAAGGATATCGCTCAGGCACCGCGCGCACCCCACGCTCCGGAGGGAGCGTATCCGGGGACCTGCCGCGATCTGACCGACGCCGAACGCTCGGACAGGCGAGCGCAACTCGGACGTCCGCCCGCGCTGCGGCTGCGCACCGAGGCGGGAGCTGAATTGCCGGCACCGCCGGCGGTCACGTACACGGTGCACGATCTGCTGCACGGCGACTACACCGGAATCGTCGACGATTTCGTGGTGCGCCGTGGTGACGGTGTTCCCGCCTACAACCTGGCCGTCGTGGTCGACGACGCCGCACAGGACATCGACCAGGTGGTGCGCGGCGACGATCTGCTGCCGTCATCACCGCGCCAGGCGTATCTGGCCCGGCTGCTCGGGTATCCGGAGCCGACGTACGCGCACGTCGCCCTGGTGCTCAACGAGGACGGGGCGCGGCTGGCCAAACGCGACGGCGCCATCACGCTCGCCGAGATCGGCGTCGAAAGGGCGTTGGCGCAGATCGCGGAATCCCTCGGCTACACCGGCGGAACCGTTGAGCAGATGCTCACGCAGTTCAAACCCGGTGCGCTGCCGCGACACCCATGGATATATCGGCCCGCTTGAGCAGAACCCTTGGGCCGCGGCCGCGCCCTTGCTAGCGTCCGCCGGTGATCTCATATCTACGGCGGGGCCTGCTGGCGCTGTTGGCGCTCTTGATGGTCTTCGTCTCGGCCTGCGGCACCTCGGGCAACACCCAGGACCCGATCAAGTCGGCCGGGGTGCTGCGCGTCGGAACCGAGGGCGTCTACTCGCCGTTCAGCTACCACGACCCCGCAACCGGTCAACTGGCCGGCTACGACGTCGACGTGGCCAAGGCGGTCGCCGAGAAGCTAGGCGTGCGAGTCGAATTCGTCGAGACCCCGTGGGACTCGATATTCGCCGCGCTGGAGGCCAACCGGTTCGACGTCGTCGCCAACCAGGTGACCATCAACCCCGAACGCCAGGGCAAGTACGACCTGTCCCAGCCGTACACCGTCGGCGAAGGCGTGATCGTCACCCGGGCGAATGACAACTCGATCAAGACGCTGGCCGACATCAAGGGCAAGACCGCCGCCGAGAACGCCACCAGCAACTGGGCCCAGGTGGCTCGTGATGCCGGCGCGAACGTCGAGACCGTCGAGGGCTTCACCCAGGCCATCACCCTGCTCAACCAGGGTCGTGTCGACGTCGTCATCAACGACAGCATCGCCGTCTACGCCTACCTCGCCGAGACCGGCGACACGTCGGTCAAGATCGCGGGCACCGTCGGCGAGAAGAGCGAACAGGGTTTCGCCGCCCGCAAGGACAGCGGCTACCTACCCGAACTGAACGGCGCACTCAATGAGCTCCGCGCCGATGGCACACTCACCGAGATTTCGGAGAAGTACCTCAAGACCGACGCGACAGGTGCCCCGCCGGAGAGCCCGATCCGGTCGGCGGGCGTGCTGCGCGTCGGCACCGAGGGGACGTATGCGCCGTTCAGCTACCACGACCCCGGCACCGGTGAGCTCGTCGGCTACGACATCGACGTGGCGCGCGCGGTCGGTGAGAAGCTCGGAGTACCAGTAGAATTCGTCGAGACGCCGTGGGATTCGATGTTCGCCGCGCTCGAAGCGAACCGGTTCGACGTCGTGGCCAACCAGGTTACGGTCTCCCCGGAACGCGAAGGCAAGTACGACCTTTCGGTCCCGTACGCGGTCGGCGAGGGTGTGATCGTGACGAGGGCCGACGACGACTCGATCAAGTCCGTCGAGGACCTGAAGGGCAAGACGACCGCGCAGTCGGCTACCAGCAACTGGGCGCAGGTCGCGCGGGACGCCGGCGCGACCGTCGAGTCAGTCGAGGGCTTCGCGCAGGCGATCACGCTGCTCAACCAGGGCCGGGTGGACGCGACGGTCAACGACAGCATCGCGGTGTACGCCTACCTCGCCGAGACCGGGGATACGTCGATCAAGATCGCTGGTGAGACCGGTGAGAAGAGCGAGCAGGCGCTGGCCGCGCGCAAGAACAGCGGTCTGCTTCCCGAACTGAACGGTGCTCTTGAGGAACTGCGCACCGACGGCAAGCTGTCCGAGATATCACAGCAGTACCTCAAGGCCGACGCCTCCGGAGGCGAGCAACCGCAGCAGGCCCAACCACCGCCGGTGCGGTCGGCATGGCAGCTGGTCCTCGACAACCTGTGGCCGCTGGCCAAGGCCGCGCTCACCATGACGATCCCGCTGACGATCATCAGCTTCATCCTCGGCCTGGTGATCGCGCTGGCGGTGGCGCTGGCGCGGCTGTCGTCGAATGTGGTGGTGAGCAACGTCGCCCGCTTCTACATCTCGATCATCCGCGGCACACCTCTGCTGGTGCAGTTGTTCATCGTGTTCTACGCAATGCCGGAGTTCGGCGTGAAGATCGACCCGTTCCCCGCCGCGGTGATCGCGTTCAGCCTGAACGTCGGCGGCTACGCGGCGGAGATCATCCGCTCGGCGATCCTGAGCGTGCCGAAGGGGCAGTGGGAGGCGGCCGAGACCATCGGCTTGAACTACACGGGCGCGCTGCGGCGCATCATCCTGCCGCAGGCCACCCGCGTCGCGGTGCCTCCGCTGTCGAACACGTTGATCTCCTTGGTCAAAGACACCTCGCTGGCATCGACGATCCTCGTCACCGAACTGTTGCGGCGGGCGCAGGAGGTCGCGGCGCCGACGTTCGAGTTCTTCGCGCTGTACGGCACGGCGGCGATCTACTACTGGGTGATCTGCCTGGTGCTGTCATTCGGACAGGCCCGCGTGGAACGCCGACTGGAAAGGTATGTGGCGCGATGAGCGAACCCACTGACAGCGCACCCGAGTATCGCGTCACCGCCGAGAACGTCGAGAAGGCGTTCGGCGAGAACAAGGTGCTGCGCGGTGTCTCGTTCACCGTGGAGCGTGGCACCGCGACGGCCATCATCGGCCCGTCGGGGTCGGGCAAGACGACGCTGCTGCGCACGTTGAACGCGCTCGACAGGGCCGACTCCGGCGTAATCCGGGTCGACGACGTCGAGATCGACTTCTCCACGCCCACACCGAAATCCGAGGTGCGCAGGTTCCAATCGCGCAGCGGCTTCGTGTTCCAGGGGCACAACCTTTTCCCACACAAGACTGTGCTCGAGAACATCATCGAGGGCCCGGTCGTCGTGCAGAAGCGGCCAAAGGAGGAGGCCGTCGCCGATGCCGTCGAGTTGCTCGAGCAGGTCGGACTGGCCGAAAAGAGGGACCAGTACCCGTTCCAGCTCTCGGGCGGACAGCAGCAGCGCGTTGGCATCGCGCGGGCGTTGGCGCTCAAGCCGAAGCTGGTGCTGTTCGACGAGCCGACGTCCGCGCTCGACCCGGAACTCGTCGGCGAGGTGCTCTCGGTCATCAAGGACCTGGCCGTCGAGGGCTGGACGCTGGTGATCGTCACGCACGAAATCCAGTTCGCCCGCCAGGTTTCGCATCAGGTGCTGTTCACCGATCAGGGCATCATCCTCGAAAAGGGTTCGCCCGACGAGGTGATCGGGGACCCGAAGGAAGAGCGCACCCGTCAGTTCCTACAGCGAATCCTCAACCCGCTGTAGGGGACTCACTCGACGGGTGAACGGCCCTTGGATGCGCGCTCGGCGGCGGCCAGCAGATCGTCGCGGAACTGCGGGTGGGCTATCGCGGCGAGCGCCTCACCGCGCTCACGGATGGTCTTGCCCTCCAGCTCCGCGGCGCCGTACTCGGTGATGATCACGTCGACCTGATGCCGCGGCGTGGTGGTCACCGCGCCGGGGCCGAACCACGGCACGATCCGCGACTGCAGCTGACCGTTCTTCTCGAACGTCGACGGCAGGCAGATCAATGAGCGGTCCGACAGTTCCAGACCCGCCCCGGCGACGAAGTCCTCAGCGCCGCCGATCCCGCTGAACTGGCCGCCGGCGATCGTGTCGGCGACCACCTGACCGTGGATGTCGACGGCCAGCGCGCCGTTGATGGTGACCATGTGGTTGTTGGCGGCGATCACCTCCGGCGCGTTGACGACCTCGACAGGCAGGAACGCGACGTCGGTGTTGTCGTTGAGCCAGGCGTAGAGGTCCGGCGATCCGAATGCGAACGTCGTCACGCTCAACCCGTCGTACTGACCCTTGCGGGTGTTGGTGACCTTGCCCGCCTGGTGCAACCGCATACAGCCGTCGGTGAACATTTCGCTGTGCAGGCCGAACTCGCCGCCGTCACCCTCGGCGAGCAGTGTCGCGATCTGGTTCGGGATCGAGCCGATCCCCGTCTGCAGGGTCACCCCGGACGGCATGTAGTCGACGGCGTGCCGTGCGATCTCACGGTCCACGTCGCTCGGCGGTGCATCGCCGCCCGGCAGCGCGAGCGGTGGCTCGGAGGAGCGCACGAGGATGTCGATCTCGTCGACGTGCAGCGCATGCCGGTGCTCTTCGCCGATGCCGAACGTCCGCGGGTAGGCATCCGATGCCTCGACGATCAGTAGTCGCTCGGAATCGGCACCCGCGCGACGTAATTCGGCGATGGTCCCACCGGCGTGCAGCGAAAGTGAGCACCAGCCGTCCTTGTCGGGCGGCGTCGCGACGGTCGTCATCACCCGAGGCGCCTGGCGCTCCAGCAGGGGCCCGAACCGGCGGAAGTCTGCAGGCGTGAACTCGACGTTGGCGCCGCTGTCGCGCAACCCTCGGTCGAGCGGACCGAAGAAGCCCGACGTGTAGCGAACGCCCTGGTGCGAGAACAGTTCGGTGAGGACCGCCAGCAGCGCGCCGTATACGCGCAGATCCGTCCAGTCCTTGCGGTCGCCCAGCGCCCGCAGAAATGCCGGCGGCTGGCCCGGTCCGAGCGGGATCCCCAAAGTGTCGACGACGTTGAGTCTGGCGGCGGCCTGCTCGGCGCTGAGCTCTTCTGGCATGGCCTGAAACTACCC
>Ga0075370_10001528_pt1 | contig 10121 bp, 7 predicted proteins | sample EndMethybrTD3035_FD_71398 | JGI IMG/M metagenome (GOLD analysis project Ga0075370, IMG submission 71398) | Populus endosphere microbial communities from Tennessee, USA - Endosphere MetaG P. TD hybrid TD303-5 | ecosystem: Host-associated > Plants > Roots > Endosphere | place: USA: Tennessee... | reverse complement strand
ATCTGGGTCAGCTCGGCCCACGGCGGGCGGATCCTGGTCTACGACCTGTAACCGAACCCGCCTTCGCCACCCCCGAACGTGGAAGCGTTCAAATGTTGAAAATTCTCAATCTTCCCGCGCGAAGGCCGGGAAGTCCTCGCGCGACATTCGAAAGTATATGGTTTTCATAAACTTGGCTTTCCTGTCACAGGACTGATTCAAAACCTACATATTCTCTTCATTTGAGCCCGCGCCCGCGGCCTGCTGGAAGGTCCCTGCTTTTACGCAAGTGGGGCGTCAGGGGCTCGAAGGCTCGTCCGGGAACAAGGACAGGCCGGTCTTGGGACCGGCCGGCCAAGGCCCGTCGCCCCCATTCCTGTGGGGACCAAGATGAACTCAATCGCATTGCGGATGCGCGCGCTGGCCGCCGCCTCACGCTCCGTCATCATCGTGGCGGCGAGCCTGGGGGCGATGGCCTCGACGGCGCACGCCTCGGGCGCCGCGGACGGCGGGCGCACCAGCGTCGAGGAGGGCGACGTCGCCGAGGTGCTGGTGGTGGCGCCCAAGAACCCCGCCGCGAATGTGGCGCCGGTAAAATCCTCGCTGACGGCGGTGGAGCCCCAGGCGGTGATCGATCGCGCCTTCATCGAGCAGAACACCCCCACCGTCGGCGACTATTCCACGACCGCCTCCCTCGCCCCCTCGATGGTCAGCTCCGGCAACCCCAACGGCTCGGGCTCGACCGACGGCGCCAAGCTCTCCCTGCGCGGCGTGGCGGACGGGGCGTTTAACGTCACCTACGACGGCATCCCCTGGGGCGACACCAACGGGCCCTCGCACCACGCCAATTCCTTCTTCCCCAACTCGACGATCGGCGGCGTCATCATCGACCGCGGCCCTGGCCAGGCGACCGACATCGGCCAAGCGAGCTTCGGCGGGTCGGTGAACCTCTTCTCGCTGCCGCTCGAGGACCAGATGGGCGCGCGCCAGAAGCTGACCTTCGGCAGCTGGTCGACCCTGCAATCGGTGACCACCCTGTTCACCGGCCCGATCGAGACGCTGCACGGCGCGAGCTTCCTGGCCAATTTCCAGGAATACAAGACCGACGGCTACCTGACCAACAGCCCGTCCGGCGGCGCCAACCAGCTCCTCAAGTTCCAGGTCCCGGTGACCGACAACCTGACCGTCACCGGCCTGTTCACGCGCAACGACGACCACTACTACCAGTCGGATATCAACAACGGATCGATCGCCGAGATCGAGAAGACGGGACAGCGCAACTTCGCCCTCTGCGATGACCCCCGCTACACCTGCTACAAGGGCTACAACTACACCAAGAAGCAGACCGATTTCGAATATCTCAAGGAGGTGGGCGACCTGCTGGGGGTGAAGTTCGACAACACCACCTACAGCTACTGGTACACAAACAAGACCCTCACCGGGAACACCAACGACTTCTCCCAGGCGGTAGGAACGGCGGGCGGCCCGACCGTGATCACCAACATCACCGGCCTCGCCTATCCCGCCGGCGGCGCGGGCTACACCGCCAACAAGGTCGCCGGCCTTCCCGGCTACCTGAAACGCAACGAATACCGGGTGAGCGGCGATGTCCTGCGCCTGACCAAGGACCTGGGCTTTGGCCAACTCACCCTGGGCGGCCTCTATGAGGTCGCCCACACCAAGCGCTTCACCTTCCAGATCGCCCTGCCGGCGCCGGGGACCGGGATCACCGGCTACGACACCCCCGACTACAGCCAGATCAAGGCGGCGAAATTTCCCACGGTCCCGGCCGTCCCGGGCTGCTACGGCTATCCGCAGACCGTCGCGCCGGGGAAGACCTACAACGGCATCTGCCAGACGCCGCTGAACGTCAAATACAACGAATACTCCGGCTGGCACTACTGGCAGGCGTTCAGCGAGTTCGCCTGGCGCCCGACGGAGAAGCTCACCCTGACGCCCGGCATCAAATACCTGAACTACCAGCTCTTCATCCATGCGCCGGTGATCAGCATCGAGCAGCCGCTGAACATCTCCAAGACCTACACCAAGACGCTCGGCTACTTCACGGCCAACTACCGGGCCACGCCCTACCTGACCACCTACCTGCAGGCCTCTCAGGGCTTCCTCGTGCCGAACATCAGCTCGATGTACGTCAACACGCCCAATTTCAGCGCCGTGCAGCCGCAGGAGTCGATGGCCTATCAGGCTGGCGTGGTCTATTCGCGCGGCCGCCTGACCTTCGATGCGGACATCTACAACATCGACTTCAAGCACAAGCTGCAGTCGAACACGGTCACCGATCCGACCAGCCCCTTCTTCGGCCAGAGCTATTTCACCAACTCCGGCGGGGCGACCTATAAGGGCTTCGAGGGCCAGGCGACCTATGTGGTCGTTCCCGATTTCTCGGTGTTCGCCAACTACAGCAACAACGCCGCGACGGGTAAGGACGACCCGATCAACCCGGGCGGCAACGGCAAGCAGTTGGCCGGCGCGCCGCGCTGGACCTCGGCGCTGGGCCTGCGCCTGGCGCGCCACGACATACTGGCGTCCAACGACGAACTGGTGCTGACGCTGGACGACAAGTGGGTCGGCCCGCAACTGGCCACGGCCGCGTCCGGAAACGCCGGGCCGACCGGCCTGATCAAGACCTGGTCGCAGGCCAATTTCGCGGCGACCTATCGCTTCGGGCAGTACGCCATCCAGGCGCAGATCCTGAACCTGGCGGACAAGCAGTTCCTGACCGGCATCAAGGGCAAGGCGCTGATCGCGGGGACCAACCAGTTCGCGCTGACATCGGCCCAGGGCGGAGCCGCCAACGCCCCGCAGTACCTGACGCCCCGCAGCTACCAGATCACGCTCAAGGCGGCGTTCTAGACCCCCCAGGAACGCTGCGTGGAGGCTCTCTCCGGGGCGACCCGGGGAGAGCCCCGTCCGCGCCAGCCATCAGGTCCCTTCCCTTGCGCCACCGCCTGCCGCGAAAGCTGCACCGCTACGCCGGGGTCTTCTTCGCCCCGGCCCTGCTCTTCTTCTGCGCCACCGGCCTGGTGCAGACGCTGGACCTGCACAAGGCCCGCGCCGGCGTCCAGCCGCCGCGCCTGGTCCTGGAACTGGCCGCCCTGCACAAGAACCAGACCCTCAAGCTCCCGCGCCGGACGCCGGCGCGGCCGGACGCCGAGCGTCCCGAGCCCACGCCCCGCCGCGCCGGGCTTGGCGAGACCCTGATGAAGCTCTTCGCGGCGGGCGCCTCGGTCACCCTTGGCGCGACGACGCTGGCGGGGCTTTACCTGGCGCTGCAGCCCCGCAATGGGCGCGCGGCCGCGCTGGTCCTCTTCGCCCTGGGCGTGGCGACGCCGGTCGTCCTGGTGCTCCTGATGTAGCGGCTAGGGCTCGTAGTCGAAGGCCGCCTTGTCCTTCCTGCGGCCGCCGAAGCTGTGGACCACGCCCACATAGGCGATGCGCCCGAACTGGTGGCGGACATAGACCTCGCCAAAGCCCGGCTGGAGGTTGCGGCGGACGGTCTTCTGGCTGTCGAACAGGTCGCTGACGGTGACCACCACCGAAAGGTCCGACCCAAGGTCATGCTTGTAGCCCAGGTTGACCACCGTGACGGCGTCCACCGAGCCCTGTGGCGTGAGGCGGCGCGCCTGCCGGCTGAGGGTGACCTGGACCGCGTCCCTGGCGCCCGGCCGATAGTCGAGGTTCGCCTTGAGGTCCAAGCGGGTGTTGGATCGAAGGTCGCCGGCGCCCAGGCCACGCGCGTCGATCTGGGCGTAGTAGGCCGCGCCGCTCAGGCCTAGGGAGAGCTGCCGGACGAGCTTGCCGCTCAGGCTGAATTCGACCCCGCCCGAGCGCCGAAGCGGCAGGTTGGCCTTGGTGGTCAGGACCACGTCCGGCCCGATCGGCTCGACCACCTCTGTGACGCTGTCGCGGTCGATCCGCCAGAAGGCCGTCGCGCCATAGCTCAGGGCGCCGGCGTGGCTGTAGCCCGCCTCCAAGGACCAGGTCTGCTGGGGGCGCAGGTCCGGGTTCCCGGCGCGCAGGTTGTGGGTGTCCTGGTGGTCGGCGAAGGGATTGAGGGATTCCGGATCGGGCCGCGTCACGCGCTTGGCCACCGCCGCCGACAGCGTGCCGTCATCGCCCAGAGCACGCTCGAGGTGGAGCGAGGGAAAGAGGTCCAGCGCATGCCAGCCGCCAGCCACGGCGCCGGTGATCTGCAGGGTCTTCACGCGGGTGGCCTCGGCCCGCAGGCCGGCGTCGAGCCGCACCGGGCCCAGCGTGGTCTGGTAGTCGGCGTAAGCGGCGCCGACGTCCTGACGATAGCGGAAATGGTTGGTCACGGCCGCATCGATCGTGGGCGCGCGGGTCACCGGATCGAGGTCGTCGCCGACATTGTCGAAGCGGTTGCGGTCGGCCTCGAAGGCCAGGCCAAGCTTCAGGTCGCGGTCGCCCGGCAGCGGCAGCTCATAGTCGGCGCTGGCCTCGGTCTTCACCAGGTCCAGGCTCAGGCGCAGGTCGTCGAAACTCGCCGGGGCGAGCGGAAGCTCGAAGGTGTTGCGGTAGGCGTAGCGCTCGCGCTCGCGCGTGGCGCTGCGCTGGAGGCCAAGGCTCAGCGTCTCGTGCGGGCGCCATAGCGCCTGCTCGAAGGTCAGGCCCTTGGCGTCGCTGACGCTCCACTCGTGGCCGTCGCTGTGCCGGTCTGACCGGCCAATCGCCGCGCCGCCGACCGCGGCGTCTGCGTCATGTTGGTCGAAATAGCGGTTCCCGCTGAGCTCGCGGTGGCTGAACGAGGCGCCCAGGGTGCGGCGCGGATCGATCTCGTAGGTGAACCCAAGCTGGACCGAGGGGATCAGCCGGCGAAACCGCTCGTCGCTGCTCTGCAGGGCCCGCACGCCGCCAAGCGTGGGATCGGCCGTGGTCCGGTCGGAGGTGACCAGCCGCTCCTTGGCCTCCTGCCGCAGGCCAAGGCCCCCACTGAGCCGAAGCGGCCCATCGTTGTAGGCGCCGTCGAAGCCTGCGACGAACCGGCGCTTGTCGCCGAGGCTGGCGCGCAGGACGCCGGTGAAACCCGCCTGCCGGGTCTTCCTGGTGACGATGTTGATGACCCCGCCCGCCCCCTCGGACTTATACTGCGCCGGGGGATGGGTGAGCACCTCGATGCGGTCGATGTCGCTGGCGGGGAACTGCAGCAGGCCAAGGCCCTGGGCGGGTCCGTTGAACTGGGCCGACGGCTTGCCGTCCACCAGGATGGTGACGTTGCTGTCGCCCCGCACGCTGATCGCGCCGTCCTGGTCGACGGCGACCGAGGGGATCTTGTTCAGCACGTCGGCCGCCACGCCGGTGGTCGCCTGAAGGTCACGGCTCACCGTGTAGACCTTGCGGTCCAGCAGCACCTGCTCGGCCGCGCGCTGACCGCTGACGACGATCTCCTCGACGCTGGCGGCGGGCGGGGCGGCGCAGGCGGGCGCGGCGCAGCCGAGCGCGAGCGTCGCCGCCGAAGCGAATAGGGCCTTCACGTCTGGATGCCGGCGGGTCAGCGTGAGGGATCGAGGGCGAGGATCTTGAAGCTCCCGGGGATGGGCGTCGGCCGCCCGCCCGGGTTGGGCGTGAACTCGGCGCTGGGCAGGAAGAGCCGCCCGCTCGCCGGATCAATGGCCCCCGAGCGGCTGCCCACATGGCCTGCGACCCTGGCCGTCACCTCCGCGCCCTTGGCGAAGACCGCGATCAGATTGACCAGGCCGTCCTCGCCGGTGGGGATCAGCACCTGGCCGGTCCTGGCGTCGTAGCCGGCCCAGTCGGGGCGCCCGCCGATCTCCAGGGTGGCCACGAGCGCGCCCGTGTCCGCCGCCAGGACCAGCGCCTTGTGGTTGGCGCAGGCCGAGACCAGCAGCTTGGGCCCGGGCGCATAGGCCAGTCCGCTGGGGGACTCGCACCCCGGCAACGGGTAGTGGGCGACCACGCGGCGGGCCGGCGCGTCGAGCACCACGACCTCCGCCAGGTCCTCGACGTTGACGAACACCCGCCCCGATCCGTCCGCCGCGGGGGACTCCAAGGCGCCTGGCGTGGCGATGGCGCCCACGGCCCGAGCCGTCCTCGGATCGATCAGGGTCACGCCGCCGCCAGCGTTGTCGAACACCATGGCCAGGCCCGTCGCCGGCTCGACCATGGCCGCGTCGGGCTTCTTGCCGGTTGGGAGGGACGCCCTGAGCGCGCCGGTCGTCGCATTGGCGATGATGGCGGAGCCGCTGCTGGTCACGGTGACCAGGATCTCCTCGCCGCCGTTGATCGGCACGGCGGCGTGGGTGCGGCTGGCGGTGAGCAGGTGATCGGTCACCTGGCCGCTGGCCGCGTCCAGGGCGGTGACGCCATCAGTCCGCGCCACATAGAGCCGGCCGCGGACAGGATCGAAGCTCGAGAAGTCCCAGCCCCCGTCGGGGCCGGCCCATTGGCGGGTCAGCGCCAGAGCCGGGGGCTCGGCCGCCCAGGCGGGCGCGACCAGGCCCAGCAGGGCGGCTGCGGCCATCAGGTGGGAGCGAAGCGTCATGGTCTCTCCGGAACCAACTTCCAGCGCAACTCACGGCGAGTCGCGTCGGTGAACCTCCGCATATTTCACAGGGCGGTCTCGCCTTCCAGATGTTGCAATATTGAATATTCTCAATGTTGGGCCAAAATCAGCTCGGTATTCCGAAAAATCAACAACTTTCGCGTCCGACTATCGTGCGTGTCCGGACGTATTCTTCCTGCGTCATCATTTCTTCATTTGAAAACATGACCGGTGGCCGCCGATACCTTCGGGCGAAATCGGTTCAAGCCGCGCCGTGCATCGGCCATCGCGTCCGATCCGGCCCCGACAGAAGGCGCCTGATGATGTTTACCCGCCCCGCGATCGCCGCGGCCGCCTGGCTGGTTTTCGCCGCGCCGACGGCCCTGGCCGAGCCTGCGCCCCAGGCCGGGGCGCAGGCGCCGGCGCCAAAGCCAAAGAAGGCGTTCAAGGTGCTCACGCCCGACCAGGTGGACCCGGCGCGGATCCTGCCCGCCCCGCCCGCCGATGGCTCGGACGCCCAGAAGGCGGACCTGGCCGAGATCCAGCGGCTCTATCGCACCCGCACGCCAGAGCGACTCGCCCAGGCCCGGTGGGACGACGTCCACGAGACCTCCGAACTCTTCGCCGGGGTCCTTGGGCCGGCCTTCGACCTGGCCAAGCTGCCGCGGACGGCCGAACTCCTGGCGCTGGTGGAGAACGAGCAATCGGTGAGCGCGAACATGGCCAAGCGCCATTTCCTGCGGAACCGACCCTGGGCGATCGACCCCAGCCTCAAGGCCTGCGACTACAAGCCGAACGCCAATCCGCTGACCTCCTATCCCAGCGGCCACGCGACGCTGAGCTATTCGGTCGGCCTGATCCTCGCCGACCTCATGCCGGAGAAGGCCGACGCGATCCTGGCGCGCGCCCGGGACTACGCCTACAGCCGCCAGATCTGCGCCGCCCACTACGCCAGCGACACCGAGGCCAGCCACGTCCTGGGGACGGTGGTGGCGCTGGACCTGCTGGCCAGCCCCAAGGTCGCGCCCCTGCTGAACGCGGCCCGCGAGGAGCTGGCTGCGGCGCGCCTCACCAGCTCAGTGGCGGTGGCCGCCCGCTAGGGCGCCGGGCGTCACAAAGCTGTAGCCCAGGGTCCGCAGAATGGGCCCATGCAAACCCATGGGACGGTGAGCGAGCGCGCCGGCGCGGGCGGCCTGCGCGTGCTGCTGGTCGAAGACGAGCCGGAGATGGCGCGGCACATGGCCGCCAACGTCGCCGCGCAAGGCCATTGGCCGCAGGTCGCCGGCGACGGGCTCGAGGCCCTGGCGCTGGGCGCGAGCCAGACCTTCGATGTCATGGTGGTCGATCGCCTGCTGCCCCGCATGGACGGGCTCTCGCTGGTACGCTCGCTTCGGGCGCGCGGCGTGCGCACGCCGGTGATCTTCCTCACCGCGCTTGGCACGGTGGCCGATCGCGTCGCGGGCCTGGAGGCGGGCGGAGACGACTACCTCGTCAAGCCGTTCGCCATCGACGAGCTGCTGGCGCGGATGAAGGCGCTGCGTCGGCGCAGCCAGGAGGGAAGCGGCGCGTCCACCCGGCTCTCCTGCGGCGAGCTGGTGATGGACCGCCTGCTGCGGCAGGTCCGCGTCGGCGCGGTCGAGGTGGAGCTGCTGCCGCTGGAATACCGCATCCTGGAGGTGCTGCTGCTCAACGCCGGACAGCCGGTGACGCGGATGATGCTGTTCGAGCAGGTCTGGGGCATCCACTTCGACCCGCGCACCAACCTCGTCGAGACCCACATCAGCCGGATGCGGGCCAAGCTGGAGCCCGCGGGCGGCGGTCCATTGATCCGCACAGTCCGTGGCGCGGGCTACATGGTCGATCCGGCGCGGGCCCCGTCGGCGGCGTGACCCGCTCCGCCGTCTTGGACCGCCGCAACCTGTGGCGCCACACCGGCGTGCGGCTGGCGATCCTGCAGGTGGTGATCGTGGTCGTCGCCTTCGGCTTCGCCGGCTTGGTGGCCCGCGCCGACATCCAGGCCGCGACCGAGCGCACCCTCAGGCGCGAAATCCAGGGCGAGATGGGCGCCATGCGGGACGAGGTGCTGCGCCATGGCGAGCCGCGGCTGGCGGCCACCGTCCAGCGCCGCACGCTCCTATGGCGAGGCTTCGAATACGGCCTCCTCGGCCCGGGCGGCGAGCTGAGGGGCGGCCGGCTGGCGGATGCCCGCGGCCGCGAGGGATGGTCGGTGCTGGCCGGTCGCGGCGCCTGGGGTCAGCCGCGACGCTTCCTGGCGCTCACGGAGCGGACTCCCGGCGGCGGCTGGTTGTCGGTGGGCAAGGATCTGGCCGACGTCAGCCGCGAGATGCGGCTTCTGACCTGGCGCCTGGCCACGGCGGGGCTGGTCGGCGCCCTGGTCTGCGTGGCGACCTGGATGGTCTTCGCCCGGGACGCCTGGCGCCGGCTCAGCGCCATTTCGGCGACCGCGCACGCCGTCTCCGAAGGCCGCCTGGGGGTGCGCGTGCCCAAGCTTGGGCGCCGCCGGGGCGACGACATCGACGAGGTCGGCTCGGCGCTCAACCAGATGCTCGACCGGATCGGCGGGCTGATCGAGCAGTTGCGGCGAGTCACCACCGACGTCGCCCATGACCTGCGCACGCCGCTCGCCCGCATGCGGCTCAAGATCGAGGCGCTGGAGCATGCCCCGGACCTCTCGCTCCGCCATCGCGCCAGCCTCGGCGCCGTCCAGGTCGACCTTGACGAGCTGATGCGCACCTTCGACGCCCTGCTGCAGATGGCTGAGATCGAGGGGCGAAACCTCTCCCAGGACGGCGTGGTCTTCGACGCCGGGGAGGTCGCCGGCCAGATGGCGGAGGCCTTCCGGCCCGACGTCGAGGAGAGCGGCCGCTTACTCCTGATGGCCCAGGACGCGCCGGCCCCGGTCAAAGGCGACCCTGCCCTCATCGCCCAGCTCATCGCCAATCTCATCGAGAACGCCATGCGCCACACCCCGCCGGGCTCGTCCATCCGCATCGCCGCAGGCGGCGGCTCAGGCGAAAGCTGGCTCAGCGTCGCCGACGACGGCCATGGGATCGCCCCGCACCTGCGGCAGGCCGTGCTCGCGCCCTACTTCCGGCTGGATGAGAGCCGCAGCACGCCGGGCTCGGGCCTGGGGCTCTCGATCGTCGCGGCCATCGCCAGCCGCCACGAGGCGAGGCTGCAGCTCGACGACAACCATCCTGGGTTGCGGGTGACCGCCACCTTCAGGCCCCCGCTGGAGGCCAGCCCCGCCGAGCCGACGGCATTAGCGGTTGCCTGACGCCGTCGATTGGCGAGGATGGCGCGATAGGCCTGGGGAGGATTTGCGATGTCAGCGTCGATCACGGCGGGCGAGCGCCCGGTGCGTTCGGATCCGAGCCAGCCGGCCAGCAAGATCTGGGCGAACTCCGGTGATTCCCACGTGATGGAGCCGCCCGGCCTCTGGGCGGAGCGCATGAGCGCGGACCTCGCCGCCCGCATGCCCCGCGTCGAGCCGGTGGATGAGCGCAGCGAGCTGCTGCACGTCGACGGCCGCACCTTCAAGCGGCGCAAGCAGTGGAACCCCGAGTTCAGCGAGGAGGAG
>Ga0075370_10001527_pt1 | contig 10125 bp, 9 predicted proteins | sample EndMethybrTD3035_FD_71398 | JGI IMG/M metagenome (GOLD analysis project Ga0075370, IMG submission 71398) | Populus endosphere microbial communities from Tennessee, USA - Endosphere MetaG P. TD hybrid TD303-5 | ecosystem: Host-associated > Plants > Roots > Endosphere | place: USA: Tennessee... | reverse complement strand
GCCACCAGCAAGGCAAAGTCGACTCCTGATGCCGACCCCGGAGCTTTGGCCAACCCCAGCACGCCTCCCGGGGGTCCGGGGGCAGGTCCTTACCCGGCTGCCCCGTAGCCCATTTGCGGGCCTCCGCCGGCGCACCGGCAGCTAGTCACCGACGAGGCTGGCCTTAACCATGCGGCTCTCGGGGCCGACCAACGATATTGCCAGCTGCGGCGTTCGTGCCCATTTCAGTGCTGGTGGATTAGGCGCAGCAAAAGTAGTCTGCGATGTATCCCGTAACCCCGCTGGAATCGCTGTTTTCTTGGAAAATATAGGCGGATAGTGATTTATGCCCGGAGAGTCCCTCCCTCTCCGCCATCAATTCTCGGTAGCGCATATGTCCTTTAAGGGCAGGCGGATTCTCGAACCGCCGGAAAATGACGGTGTAGCACCACGGTGGAGTACCGTGGCGCTCGAATTGCTATCATTGTAATGCCGGTCAAAGGGAAATTTGGGTCGAACGCAATCCCTATTCCCAATGTTCCGCCTGTCAGCGCGAGAAAGGCCGGCAAGATTGCAGGTCGAACGGAGCCTGCACAGGGCGGCCATTCGGTAGATGCGCGATGCTCGCCGAAGGCGCTGTCGATACGACCCAGCTATTCTTCCAGGTGAGCTTCAAGGAACCACAACTGCTTGTCGAGGCCGCGCGAGACCTCGGTGAAGATGTCGGAGCTGTTGGCGTCTCCCGCCTCCGCGGACTCAGAGACAGCTTTGCGTACGGTGTTTGCGACCTGGCCGTAGCGCTCCGCCAACGCCTTCAGATGGTCTTCGATGCCATGAATGTCCGTGGGATAGGCGGGCAAGCTTGTGGCAGAGTTGACGGCCTGTGTCGTACCCAACGGCGTGCCTCCAAGCTGGACGACACGCTCGGCCATCGTATCGGACCATTCGTCGATCTGGCCGCGGAAGCCATCCAGCATTTCGTGCACAGCGATGAACTGTTTGCCTTTGAGATTCCAGTGCGCCTGCTTGGTCAACAGGGCGAGATCGATGGTGTCCGCGAGGCGAGCATTGAGCAATGCCATGGAAGCCTGCTTCACGTTGGAAGGTATGTCGATTCGCGTTCGGTAACTGGATCCTTCCGCGTGGTTAGTACCCTTCATTCCGTGTGAGCTGGCCATGATTGTTCCTCTCCGCATGCCCCAACCACGAGCTAGTTCACTGTTCGATGCCGCGAAAGGCCTCAAAATCCGAACCCAGCGTCCCAATCATTGGACGGTGATCGCGGACAAAATGCCGTGAAAAGGCTGGAGTTTCTCGAACCGTCCGTTTGCGCGGTGAAGTATCATGGTGGCGCATCGCGGTTAGCAAAAGACTGACGTCAGATTGCATCGCGGGGAAAGACCGGGCTCACCCACTCAGGGTCTGCCTTCAAGCCGGGATCAAGCCTGATCCGCGAAAGCTTTCGATCAGCGCATCGAAAAGTTTCAGGTCTGCGCGGCTCCGCGCCATCAGTTGCGCGCCGGCAACGGCGGCATAGATCGCGCGAGCCCTCGTTTCACGCTTGCTGGCAGGAACGGAAGCCGCGGCGAGCACCCTGGCAAGCCACGCTACGTTGACGTCGGCGAAAGCCTGCACCTCAGCCTTCACCGCGTCCGGCAGATCATCATACTCGGCCGACATGAAACTGCAGAGGCACATTCGATTGTCTTGTTCGAGCGATCGGCGAAAAAGTCCTGGATAGGCCCGGAGCGCCTTTTTCGGATCGCGGTTCGCGGTTGAAAGGGCTTCGAGACTCGCCGCCGTGTCCTCCCAATAGCGTTTCGCCACCGCAGCGCCCAGATCGGCCTTGCTGGGGAAGTGATGGTAGATGCTGGCGGCCTTGATGCCGACTTCAGCCCCGATGTCACGGAAGTTCAGCCCGCCATAGCCGTGTGCCTGAGCCGTCCTGCGCGCGACGGCAAGGATCGCCTCTCTCGCATTTTCACTCACCGTGATCACCTCATCGTGTCCCAACCAACTGATAGGTAGGGATTGAAGTCCGCAAATACGAGGGCATCTGCAGCCTACCAAATGATAGGTAGGATAAACATGACTGATCATATTGTAGAAATGGACGCCACTCGCATCGCTGAACTCATCGCTGACCGGGAGCTTTCCCCGGTGGAGGTCATGCAGGCACATCTCGACCGCATCGCCACGGTCAATCCCAAGGTAAACGCCATTGTGACGATGGCCGATGGTGCACTGGATGCTGCCAAAAAAGCCGAGGCGGCGGTCAGGCCGGGCGCTCGATTGGGTCCGCTCCATGGCGTTCCGTTCACGGTCAAGGATGGAATCGACACGGCGGGTGTGCTGACACAGCGCGGTTCGCCAATTTTTAAAGGGCGCGTGCCCGATACCGATGCCACCGTCGTGGCCAGACTGAAGGCCGCCGGCGCCATCCTCATCGCAAAGACGAACCCGCCGGAGTTTTCCTACTCGATCGAAACGGACAATTTCCTGACGGGCCGAACGAACAACCCATGGAATCCCGACTACACCCCGGGCGGATCCAGCGGTGGTGAATCCGCGGCCATCGCCGCGGGCATGTCGCCACTCGGTGTTGGCAGTGATCTGTCGATCTCATTGCGCGGCCCGGCAGCGCATACCGGTATTGTTGGATTTAAAGCGACGCACGGTCGACTGCCGATGACTGGCCACTGGCCACGGGTGCCGCGTCGCTTCTGGCACATCGGTCCGATGGCGCGTTCGGTCCGCGATGTGGCGCTCGCATATTCCTTGCTGGCAGGACCCGACGGTGCCGACGGCTTCTCAATCAGCTCGCCCGACCTTGATACCGGAGTGGGCACGAAACCGGCCCGTCCACTTCGTGTGGGCTGGCTGGCCTCGCCGGGCTTCTTCGGGCCAACCGATCCAGAGGTGGTCGCGACCGTGAAGGCTGCCGCTCATGCGCTGAGCAATGCCGGCTGCCACGTCGAACAGGTCCGGCTGCCCGTGCTGGAGCAGACCGATGCCGGCAGCGTCCTCTGGCAGCTCCAGCAGATGGAGAGCCGGCCGGAGTTCGAGAGGGTTACCGCCGGCCACGAGGCCGAGATATTCAGGCATGCCAAATTGATCCTTGGCACACCTGACACGCCGATCTCCGACTTCGTCGCCGCCGAGCAGGCGGTGGAGCGCCTCCGCGACAGCTTCGTCGATTATTTTCAACGTTACGATGCGCTGCTCGGCCCGGTTACGCCGTTCCCGGCGACCAGGCACGGACTCAATGATCTCGTAGTAGCTGGCAAGACGGCCTCACCGTTCCACGTGCAGAGTGCGACAGCGCCCTTCAGCCTGACTGGCCTACCGGCGCTATCGATGCGGTTCGGAACAAGCCGCGACGGTCTTCCGATCGGCGTGCAAATCGTCTCCTCCTGGCTGGCGGAATCGACGACGCTGAAGGTCGCCTCGCTGCTGGAGGAACTGAGCCCCGTCCGCAATCTTCACCCAGCCATCTAGCGCTACAGGGGCGGGATCTTCCCGCCCCTTCGGGGGGATTATCGAAACATGAATGATGAGCGCGGCGACCTGCGCAAGATGGCACCCGCCGATCGCGAAGTGGGCGTATCGACGGGCTCGACGAGGCTACCGCGCCCCACCAAACCCCTTTCTTACCGTAGCGGCGATTGCGCCGCGCAGGCTGGCGGTGCCGGCAACGTTGCCGTCCAGCAAGCCGAACAGCTTGGTCGCGAGCGCCTTGCGCTGCGCAGCGGTTGGTTGGAGCTGAAGCCCGATGGTGAGCTTGTTGCGATCCGAGACGGCCGCATCGATCCAGCCCAATGAATTGAGATAAAGCTGCACGGGCCCGCCGACCGGAGAAGCCGGCCGGCTGCAGCGCACACGGGCGGTCGACATCGATAATTCCGTAAGCAGGCCGGAAATGACGCTGCCACCTGACGCCAGTTGGGTTGATTCGTCGACGTCGAACGCTGTTTCGCCGCGCCCCAGTTCGAAGCATGCGAGAAATGCGATGAAGGCGATCAGCATTGCGACGCCGGACCAAAGCAGGTTGAAATAATCGAGAGGCGAAATCTCGCTGGCGGCATATGGCGAAGCGATTGCCCAGATAATGCTGGCCGCGGAGCCGAACGAGATAAGGCCGAACAGCGCCGCGAACTTCCATTGGGTTCTGGGTTCGGAGCGGTCGCCGCCCTTGTTGGTGATCTTGAACGGCCTGCCGAACGGCTTTACGGCGGCACTGACAAGCGTAGCCGAAATCGCAAAGGCGGCTATGGCATGGGTCGCTTCCATGAATAGCGGCAGGGTGCGCGACCTCGAGACCCAGGCCATGTAGATCATCTGGCCGAGCAGCGCCGGCAGCCCATATCGCAGGAACGAGAGATAGTCCGCCTCGAAGGCTGGAATGTCCGCGAACCAGTAGATGGACGGTGCCACCAGCAACAAGACCAAGAACGGTATGCACAGCCAGTTCAGGATACCATGCAAATATTGCCATCTTTGGGTCAGCGAGAACCCGCGCCCAAAGAGCGGCCCATCGGCAAGCAGAGCAAGCTGGATCGTGCCGAGGCACCAGCGGGACCTTTGCGTGACGTACTCAGGCAAGCCCTCGGCGGAGAGGCCCGCGCTCAGTCGTTCATTCAGCCACCAGGTCTCATAACCTTTTGCCAGCAGGGCGTAAGTCAGATGGATATCTTCCGTGACCGTCTTGTCCGGAAATCCTCCGATCTCGGTCAGGCGATCGCGGCGAACGACAAGGGCGGTGCCAACGCAGAATGCGCATCCCCATGCATCCTTGGCAGGCTGAAAAACATCGAAGAAAAATCGTTGGTCGTCGACCCAGCTCTGTGCCGCCAGCAAATTGTGCTGGATGGGGTCCGCGTTGTGGTAGAATTGCGGGGTCTGCACCAGTGCGACCTGCGGGTTCGAAAGCAATCCGACCGTGCGCCGCAGGAAATCCGGACGCGGCGCGAAGTCCGCATCCAGCACCATGATGACCGGGGCGTTGGTCTGCACAGCCGTGAACGCGAGGGCGTTGTTGAGATTGCCAGCCTTGGCGTGCTCGTTGCTGGCTCGCGTGATGTATCTCGCGCCCGCCTGGTCGCAATATCCGCGCAGCCATTCGCGTCTCGTATCGTCGAGAACCCAGACGGTGACGTTAGGATAGTCCAGCGCGAGCGCTGTCGGGATCGATCTTTCCAGAACCTCGAGCGGTTCGTCGTATGTGCAAATGAAGACGTCGACAGCGGGATAGCTGCCAGTCTGCTCCATCATGCGCTGTGCCGTGTCGGCCTGCGCGGATCGGTCGATGCTTCGAAAAAGTATGATGATCGACATCATTGTGTAGGTGATGGCGAGCGCCTCGAACGCAAAAAACAGATACTGCCACGAGGCTTGGAGTGAGAATGCGGGCGCGGGGAGGGTGTCGTGCCAGCGCCACACGGCGTATATCACCAGGAGCGATCCGGCTGCGATCCCAAACAGAATCCGGTCGCCGCTGCGCGCAGGGTCGAGCAGCCGTGTCAGGACGAGCAACCCGATCAGCAGGCCGAGATCGATCGATAGAATGGTGGAGATGTCGGCAGCGGTTTCGAACATCAGTCTATCCTTTTACCGGTGAACGGATTCCATGCCTTGGCCGCCAGCGTCGCCCATGCGGTAGCTCCGAGGTGCGGACGCTTGAAGTAGAAAAAATCCGCGCCCGTCTTGGTCGGATCGATCGAAAGACCGGTCGATAGCCGCGGGATCCGGCTCGCATTGAGAAAGCCGGACGGCGTGCGGTCGGCTTCAAGCTCCATCAGCAACTGCCTGCTTTTCACGGGATCGCCTGCAATCCGGTACGCCAGGGAGGCCTGCGCGGTACCCTCGGTCCACACGCCGTCGCGGTCGCCGTTGAAGTCAAACCCGCCGCCGACGTTGAGGTGCGTGGCCGCGAATTGCAGGGCGGATCGCCATTTGGCCGGTCCGTCCGCGATAGCCATCCATGGCCAGAGCTGGACATCCAGCGCAAGCATCGCGGGATCGGCGAGGCTGCCGTCGGGCTTCGTTCCCAACAGGAAATGATCCCCGGCAAACGCCCGCTCGACGAACCGCCACGCTTGAGCTGCGGCTTGCTCATACTTGGCCTTGCCAGTGAGGCGGTAGAGCCAGGCGGCCGCTGCATGAATGTCGACGTTGTGTTCCGTCGATATCCAGAGGATGGGTACCGTATTCGGATCGTAGCCGTGAAAGCCCCCACGGAAACCTGCGCTTGACGAGATGTTGGCCATCACCCAATCCATCAGGCGCTCGGCGTCGGCCAGGTAGGATGCATCGCCGGTGGCTTGATGCAGCGTCAGCAGTGCGAGAATCGTCCAGCCGGCGTTGCCGGTCGAACTACCGTCCTGCGCGGCGTCTTCGGCCCAGATGTTCTGGTTCTTGTCCCACCAGCCGGGCAGCGCTGGTGGTCCTTCCCCAAGTGGACCGGCGCGATAGGCATTTCGTACCCGACCGTCCGTGAAGGTGCGATCGTTCTGAACCGCGCGCTTCAAGGCGTTCCCGATCGGGATGGCCCGGCGTACATCGCCGCAAGCCACAAGAGCGACCGCCGCAAGTGCGTTGTCATAAACGAATGCAGAGGTGGCCAGCGCTGCCGGCAAGCCGCTCTCGTCCTCGCCTGGTTCATAGCTGCGCAGGAACACCGCGCTCGCGCCGGCCGCTTGCGTCGTCACGGCGTTTGCCAGCGCGACGCAACCTTGGCCCGCCTCGAAGGTTCGATCTCCGTTCGAACCTCCGGCGGCGGGCACCATCATTGTCAGCCAGATTGCGACAGCGGCGCCGCGCCTTGCAGCGACATTACGCCTCAAGGAAAACCGCATGGTCATGGCATCGAGGGCTGGGCGGCCAATGCAGCGGACCGGAACATGGCAATGAGCGAGGCGATGCCCGTTGCGCGCTTGCTTTCGTTGCTGTCGGCGGGTGCCGGCTCATCGCCGGCGTACCACGAGGCGGCGAGCCTTTCGACCCTGCGCCAGGTCACGGACATCGACGGGACCAACGCCTTGTCCTTGGTGACTGTTACCCATCGGCCGACGGTGCAAGGCGTCGTTTCACCGGAAGTGGCGGCCGGCTCCGAGTTCGTCACTTCGCCCTGATGATCGTCGGGCGTAATGATCGCGTAAAGCTCGCGCCGTTCGGTCTGCGGGAACGGTACTGCGTATCGCTCGTCGACCTTGTCGGTCGTCTTTGGCAGGATGGCGGCGACGATGCCGGATCTGAAATCGGCTTTGTCGATATTGACGCGCGTTCCGACCTTCATGCTCTGGGACTGCCGATAGGAAAAGATCGCCGCAACGAAGCGCTTGTTGCAATCGACCAGCGAGGCGAGTGAATCGCCCGCATTGACGCGGCGGCCCGGCGTAACTCCCACGGTCAGAATCTTGCCTGGCGTGGAAATCATCACATCGGCGTCGGCCAGGCTCGCCAGCCGTTGACGCTCCTTGTCAACGATGGATTGTTGATCCTGCAGAGCCGCCGAGAGCTCCTTTTCCTCGATCTCCATCCGAGTGGCGTCGAGGTTGATGTCACGGCGTTTCTGAACGAGAATTCCGGTCGAGACGAGATCGTCACCGACATAGATGCCTTTCTGCAGTGCATCGAGTTGCGCGATCTTCTCGTTGAGCTTGGCCCGTTCGGCATCGGCATTGTGGAGCGCCGCCGAGTATTGCGCTTTCGTCGGATTCAACATGTCCATACTCGCAGCGTTGCGGGCAACCAGAGTGGACTGGCGATCTACCAAGGCCTTCTTCGCTCCGCTCAAGGAGTCCGACTCTGCGACTTTGGCGCGCAATGCGACGATCTGCGACTGCAGCTGCGCTCGCAATGTTTCAGTCTGACTGCTGATTTCAGAGTCCAGCGCCTTTACATAGGCCTGGTCGGATTCCTTCTTTTGCTTCGTGGCCTCCAGCTTCGCACGCGCATCGGAAGTCTTCTGCTCCAATGATATCAGTGCGGACCGATCGATCCGTGCATTGGATATCCGCGCCAGCGAATCGCCCGGTTCCACCGCGTTGCTGACCTGTTTGGAAAGCGAGCCAACCTCGCCATCGATTGGGGCCGTCAACAACGTCAATGGTGCATTGACCACCGCCCGGTCGGATTGATCGGCGATGATCGGCGGAACAACGGCGTTGACGAGCAGTACCGAAAGCACGCCTCCTATCACAAGGGAGGATGCTCGAAGGATCACGGAGTGACCTCTGGCCCGCTTCTGGCTGTTTCTAGGCGCAGAAGCGCCATTGGTGGTCTGGTGCATTGCTGGCTCCCTGGTTGATCGATGCCTCAGAGAGCGTTGCCTCCAGACGTCGCGATTGGAAGTTCCTGTCTTTGCGAACTGTCTTGTTCGTCACCCAACAAGAGCCGATGGCATGCGTTCCAAATTCGCGGGCGGGAAAAATAGGCAATCGGAATCTGCGGATCGGGAACAGAGGCGCTTGCGGTTTGGAACAAGCAGGCGACGGCTTTCAGATCGGCGTGCAAATCGTCTCCCCTGGTTGGAGGAACCGACGACGCTCAAGGTCGCCTTGCTGCTCGAGGAATTGATACCCGCCCGCATCCTGCATCCCACCACATAACGCGGCTTGCCAAATCTACAATACGGGTATATACCCGCATTGTAGAAAGGATATGAGAATGCCCCTCGTTCGCATTGACATCGACGCCTCTACTTCTCCGAAAGCCATCAGCACCATATGCGATGCTGTATACGACGCGATGACATCGACGGCCAAAGTGCCCGCTCACGATAAATTCATGGTTGTCACGAAGCATGACGCCGGTGATCTCGTGTTTCCTCAGGAGGGCTATCTCGGCGTCAAATACACGCCCGGCATCGTCTTCATTCAGATCACCTGGAATGTCGGCCGCACGACGGACGTCAAGAAGGCCTTCTACAGAAAGGTCGCCGACGATATTCATGAGAAGACAGGTGTTCGCAAGGAAGACGTCTGGATCAACCTCGTCGAGGTCTCACCGGAGAACTGGTCGTTCGGTAACGGTGAGATGCAGTACGCACCGAAGTGATCGGCTCAATCGCGATGTTTATCGTCCAAAGCAGAAAGATCCGCGATGACCGATGATGCGTGTCTATGCACAGGCTTGCGGCAGGCAGCTCATGCGATGACGGCGATTTACGACGAGGCGCTTGCCCCGAGCGGGCTGAAAATTACGATGTTCAGGGTTATTCGCCGTCTTTCAGAGGCGGACGAGCCCACAATAACTGAGCTTGCGGCAGTTGTGGATCTCGACCGCAGCTCTCTGGGCCGCAATCTGAAAGTGCTCGAGCGCGACGGGCTTGTTGCTTTCGGCGGTGGTGAGGACGAGCGGAAAAAGGTCGTCCGGCTTACCGCGAAAGGCAAGACCGCGTTGGCCAGGGCGAAGCCGCTGTGGCTTGGTGTTCAGCGACGCATGAAGGCAAAGCTCTCGGCTGAAAAGGATGCGCTGCTTCGCATGATGTCTGTCGTGAATGCGGAGCTCGAGCAGGGAAAGCAAGCGTGACCGGATATCTTGCGAGGTTCGTGGAATGGTGCGCGAATTCTACGGACGTACATCGCTTATCTGGAGTTTCGAAAGCCTTGCGCAGCGTGTGTCGCTGCGCAGCAAAGTTTTTTCTACCGGGGTCTGGGCCCGAAGCGCGGAGCGGAAAACGTCCTCGAGGCAGTCTCTCTCATCGCGATGCCAGAGTTATTTCGACCGATAATATCAGCCGACGATTCTGGGCGTCGGAATCGGGATGATGAACTTGCCACCCCGATCCGAAAACTCCTTCAGATTGTTCATGATCTCTTCAGCGAAATTCCAGGCCAGCAGAAGCGCATAATCAGGCTGATGCGTCAGTAACATATCGTCCGGAACGACTTCAATGTTCACGCCCGGCGTGTAGCGCCCGAGCTTCAGTCTCGATTTCTCGGTGACGAAGTCGAGGAAATCGGTGCCGAGCGAACAATAGTTCAGCAGCGTCATCCCCTTGGCCGGCGCGCTCACCGCGACAATCTTGCTGCCGCTCTGCTTCAGGCTGGTCAGCAGCGCCCGCAGCGCCTCGCGATTATTGGCGACGTTTTTGGCGAACTGCCGGAGCGTCTCCAGCTCGTAGATCTTCTCGCGCTCCTCGTT
>Ga0075370_10001526_pt1 | contig 10126 bp, 14 predicted proteins | sample EndMethybrTD3035_FD_71398 | JGI IMG/M metagenome (GOLD analysis project Ga0075370, IMG submission 71398) | Populus endosphere microbial communities from Tennessee, USA - Endosphere MetaG P. TD hybrid TD303-5 | ecosystem: Host-associated > Plants > Roots > Endosphere | place: USA: Tennessee... | reverse complement strand
GGCGTCAGATTCGCGACGAGATCGAAACCATCGCCGAGTTCCTGGGCGTGGTGCGCGAGGCGTCTGCATGACCCGCAAGCACTCCAACCGCATACCTCGCGCGCTGATCAACCCGCTGACGCGCATGAGGCCGGCTCCCAAGTCCAAGCGCGACCGCGTGATGCTGAGCTTCCACACCGCGCTGGAGGCCATGGCAGGCGGTAAGCACCCTGGCGAGGAGGAGTGGCGCAGCCTGTCGGATGCGATCAACACCCTCGAAACCATGGTGCTGATGGGAAAGCTCCTCGACCACGAGGTCATGCCGCTGGTCACCGCGGCAATTGAAGGGATGGTCCACGCCGCTCGCCGGTACCGCGCCGGCCAAGGGATGCGCCTGGACGGCCCGGGCTTCACCGCCCTGCGCGAGATCGTCGCCGTGTACGAACAGTGCCTGCAGGGTTTCACCGAAGCCGAGATGGCAGAAGCCCAGCACCAGACCCAGCAGCGGCTCAACGCCGTGTGGCGTGCCAAGAAGCTGCCGGACAACGTGATTGCTGTTTGAGGATCGACACCATGAGCGAATACGAAAACCAAGGCCGCGGCGACCGCCCGCAACTCCCCGAGGGCTCTGGCTGGGTATGGTGCTCGATCGTTGGGGGTGCCATCTGGTGCGCGCTGATGATCATTGCGGACGCGGTGAGGAGCGCGCTGTGAGCCTCAAGACCTGCTCCAAGACAAAGGGCGGATGCGGTGAGAAGTTCCAACCGCTTCGCCCCATGCAAGAGGCCTGCAGCTTCCAGTGCGCGCTGAAGATCGGCGCCAGGCGCAAGGAGAAGCAGGCGGCGAAGGCGAAGACGGACGAAAGCCGCCAGACCCGGGCCAAGCGTGAGGCGATGAAGACGCTGCCTGAACTCAAGCGAGAGGCACAGCGCGAATTCAACCGGTACATCCGGGCGCGCGATCGCAACGCCGGCGTGTCCTGCATCTGCTGCGGGAAGCCGCTCGACTGGAACTCTGGCCGAGGTGGGTCCGTCGACTGCGGCCACTACCGCAGCACGGGGAGCGCTGATCACCTGCGGTTCCATGAGGACAACGCCCATGCCCAGCGCACGGTCTGTAACCGGCACGGAGCAGGCCGGGCAGTGGACTACCGGATCGGCCTGATCCACCGCATCGGCCTGGAGCGCGTCGAAGCCCTGGAGACGGCCGATAGCACGCCCAAGAAGTGGACCCGCGACGGTCTCAGGGCCATACGTGACCTTTACCGGGCCAGGGCGAACGCCATCGAGAAGCAGATCAATGAATGGCAGTGCGAGCTGCATGGAGAGACCGCATGAACCACGACCAAGACATGCGCTCTGAGCGCCCGAGCATCCTGGCCTATCGAGGCAACGGGGTGAACATCAAGTTCCTGTGCGCCCGCTGCGACAAGCCCAGCCTTCAGCTCGGATCCAAGCTCCGCCGGGTGGGCGGAATGCGCCAGAAGGTGTGCGCCAAGTGCTACGAGGAGATGACGATGGATGTGAAGACTGAGCAGGTGGCGAAGTGAGCGCCCGGACATTGGTGGCGGTCGCGGCGATGCTGCTCGCTGGGTGTTCCTCGCCTATTGAGCCGCCCGATATTGCCGCCGCTGAGAAGATGTGCCACTTCCGGGGTGGCATGGCGACGGTGGAGCGTTACGAGGGAGGCCGAACGCTCTTCATCCGCTGCAAGGACGGCGCCTACGTCGAGCTCAAGCTTCGATGGTTGGTGCTGAAATGACCACCGTCACCCTCATCACCGGCCAACAGGCCGACACCTCCAGCGAGGAATACAGGCTGGAGTGCGAGGCCCGCCAGCTGCTCAGGCGCAACACCGTCGACAGACGTGAGTACCTGGCAGCAGTGGAGCGCAAGCGAGGCGCTGAGGCTTGCAAAGCCCTCAAAGACGTGTTCCTCAAGCTGTGGGAGGCAAAGCCTCGGAAAGGTGGAATGTGATGAGCCAAAGACCAAGCCTTAGGTCGCGCATTCGGCACTACTTCAGCGAAAATCCGGATGAGTACCTGAAACTCGACGACATCGCGGCCAAGTTCGGATGCACGCGTCAACAGGCTCATTGGGCCGTCGCCGCCCTCCGGTCCGAAGGAGAATTGGAGACGCTGTTTGTGGTGGCGAAGGCGAGGCAGGAGGAGGTGGCGTAATGCCGGCAGGTCGTCCAACCAAGTACAAACCAGAGTACGTCGCTCAGGCTGCAAAGCTGTGCGCACTCGGGGCAACTGACGCTCAACTCGCCGACTTCTTCGAGGTGAGTGTTTCCACTATTGCACTGTGGAAGGTGCAGCACAAGGAATTTTCGGACGCCATAAGGGTCCCGAAGGCCGAGGCGGACGAGCGCGTCGAGCAGAGCCTGTACCGCCGTGCCATGGGCTACGAGCATGACGAGGTGGACATCCGCGTGGTCGGTGGCGAGATCATCCAGACGCCAATCCGCAAGTTCTACCCACCCGATACGGCGGCGGCGATATTCTGGCTGAAGAACCGAGCTGGATGGCGTGATGGCGTAACGCTCTCTGGCGACCCTGCGGCGCCGCTCAACACGGGCGCTACTCCAGAGGTTATCGGCGCGCTCGCCCAGATGACGCCCGAGCAACTGAGGGCGCTGGCGTCGAAGCGTGTGGAGGGGGAATGATGGAACGGCCAGATTGTCCGCATCAGTTTGTGGTGACGGAGCTGGTTGAGTACGGCCACGACTGCATTACCCGCTGCCGGCAGTGCGGAAAGGAGCTTTGGCGTCAGAGCGTTGACGGCATCATCGGAGCGATGGCGCGCGAGGCGCGTCAGGCGCTGGGCGAGAGCGAATGAACCTCGCCGAGATTCCCGACTCCGTGGTGATGGCCGCCCGCCAGGCGCTGGCGCGGCAGTCGCTGCCTGACTTCGCGACGCTGGTTGACATCCCCACGGTGCCGCTCACGGACGAGGCTGAAGAGGATCGCTTCAGCGTCATGCGGCTGGGGACGCTAGCCAAGCACCATCAGTTCCTGTGCGACAAGCTGCAGGGCGTCGAGGATGGAAGCATCCCGAACCTGATGGTGCTGATGCCACCAGGGAGCGCGAAGAGCACGTACGTCGACGTCGTGTTCATCCCCTGGTTCATGGCGCGCAAGAAGCGCCGGCATGTGATTCTGGCCTCCTACGCCTCGGAGATCGCAGAGAAGCAGGGCAGGCGAGCCCGCCAGCTCATCAACTCGCGCAGCTTCCGCAACCTGATGGGCCTGGGGCTGAGGGCTGACAACAAGGCAGTCCATCAGTGGACGCTTGAGAACGGATCGGAGTTCATGGCAGGCGGCCTGCTCTCAGGTCTGACCGGCAACCGTGCCGCGCTGGGAATCGTCGACGACCCCATGAAGGGCCGCAAGGAGGCCGAGTCCGAGCTGATCCGCAACTCGACTTGGAACGCCTACGTTGACGACTTCTGCTCGCGCCTGATTCCTGGAGCGCCTCAGGTGATGGTGCTGACGCGCTGGCACGAGGACGACCTGGCTGGGCGCATCCTCCCCGCGGGCTGGGATGGCGAGTCGGGCTGGTTTTGATGGGCGCGATGGCCGCAAGTGGTACGTGATCTGCCTGCCAGCCATCGCCGACCGCGTGGACGACCCGCTGGGGCGAAAGCTGGGTGAAAGCCTGTGGCCGGAATGGTTCGGCTCAGCCACGGGCGATCCGATGGATCACTGGCGTCCGTTCATGAAGAGCCTTCGCACATGGACGAGCTTGTACCAGCAAAAGCCGCGCGCACAGGAGGGAACCTTCTTCAAGCGCGAATGGTTCAAGCGCTACACGCCGAAGATGCTGCCCAAGCACCTGAACTACTACCTCACGTCAGACCATGCGCCCGGAGCGGCGGAGTCCAACGACTTCAACTGCGCCCGCGTGTGGGGTGTAGATGCCGCTGGTGATGCGTGGATGGTGGCCGGCTTCCGCAAGCAGTGCACCATGAACTCGGTAGCGGACCAGATCATCGGCAACAAGCGCCAGGCCGAGTTGGGCAGGCTTGCCCGTGGCGAACCCGTGATCGACGGCCTTCTTAGGCGCTACAGGCCATTCGCCTGGTTCCCCGAGGCCGACAACAACTGGAAGTCCGCCGCTGGCTTCATGGAGCGCCAGATGCGGGAAGAGGGCGTCTACGTTCGAATCGAGCCCATCAGCCCCCACGGAAGCGACAAGCCGACCAAGGCGCAGGCCTTCCAGGGCATGGCCGCATCCGGGCGAGTGTGGATTCCGGAGGGGCCGGAAGGCGATGACGTCATCAGCCAGTACGTCGGCTTCCCGGGCGCGGCGAACGATGACGAGGTTGATGCCGCGAGCCTGATTGGTCGGGCACTTGCTGATGCGCATCCGGCAGTCGTCCCGGTGACAACTCAGTCCGGTACTGGTGATCGCTGGGACAAGGCGTTCGACCGTGACGACGGCGACGAGGACAGTTGGAAGACCACTTGACGTTGGCGGGCAGTCGGCGACAATCGGCAGCAGAGGCCAGATCTCTACCTTCTGCAATGCGACTTGTGAGAACCGAAAGCGGAACAGCGCTCAGCGCCAGTTTTGAGTAGGAACGACAGTCAGGGCGCATCGCAGAGGGTTGAAGCCCGAGAGTCTCGACAGTCCGAGCATCCGAGGAAGCGTAAGACCAGCGCCTGCTTGCAGGCCCGCGTCGATGACGGAGCCGGTGAGAGTACGCCTGACATGCTGCTGTCTGACGCCCCGGAAAGACGGGGATCCTCATCACAGCGGCGGCGTGGATGGACACGCGTCAGCAGGCGACTAGGGGCACCGATGTCGAAGCTGTTCTGTAGCCAGGTAGGCAAATTGTGCGCACAAGGGTTCGAATCCCGACAGACACCCGGTATCAAGCCCGGGACGCTGTGATGAGGGTCTAGGGCATAGCCCGCGACACCACCCGAGGCAGTACGTGGTGCCCTCATACCGGAGCGGCCGGGAAAGCCTGGCGACAAGACGGAGCCACTGGGGCCGCCGGGCCGCCATACCCAGAGACAGCCGGAGAGACGGCACCTTCACGCATGCGCCCAGCTGGTACCGACGGACCAGTCCTCGTCGGAGGCGAAGATCCCTAGTGGGTGCAGTCGTGAGGGTGAATGCGCAGGCTGATGCGCGCATCTGCTTGGCTTCCGTGGAAGCACCGGACTTTGCCAAATGCCGGAGATCAGCACCGGCCATCCTCGACACACCTACCACGGTGAAGGCCCCAGTGAGGCAGTGATGCATTTTTGCGGCCGCCAAAACGCCACCAAGCGCAAGCCGGGTGGCGTTTTCATTTGTTAGCCGACGCTAACTTTCTGGCTTGAGGCTTCGATAGTGCGTGCATAGACTGCCGCGCATGGCGGAGCAAGCACTAACTTCTGTTGAGGCGCGTTCGGAAGACGCGCCGGCGTCGCCATCGGATCGAGGGATCGATCTGGAAGCGCACCTAAAGCACTGCGTCCGATCCTTTGAGGAGGCGGACGATATGACCGTCGAGGCGCGCAATGCATCGGAGCTGTGCCGGGACTACTACAACGGGCAGCAGTACACGGCAGCCGAACTCGCAACGCTGCGCAAGCGTGGCCAGGCGCCGGTTTACGACAACCACATCCGCCGCAAGATCGACTCGGTGTGCGGTCTTGAGCGTCGCACGCGCACGGACCCGAAGGCGTTCCCGCGCACGCCGCGGGAAGAGCGGATGGCGGAGGCGGCCACGGACGCGCTGCGGTTCGTCGCCGACCAGAACCGGCTCAACCAGATCCGCTCGGATGTGTTCAACGACATCCTTGTCGAGGGCACCGGCGCTGCAGAGGTGATCGTGCAGCAGGCCCGGGACGGGTTCGATGTGCTGATCAAGCGCATCCCCTGGGATCGCTTCTTCGCGGACCCGCATTCGCGAGCGCTGGACTTCAGTGATGCCGCGTACAAGGGCATCGTCATCTGGGACGACGCGGCCAACGTCAAGCGCGACTATCCGGGCAAAGAGAAGGCCATCGAGGACACGCTATCGACGTCGGCCTACAGCGATACGTACGACGACCGTCCGAAGTACACCTGGTTCGACAGCAAGCGAAAGCGCGTGCGCGTCGTTCAGCTTCACTACCGGTACGAGGGTGAATGGTGGATCGCTACGTTTACGCGCGGTGGGTTCCTGGTTGACCCTGAGGTATCGCCGTACCTCGACAAGGACGGCAATTCGGCCTGCCCGATCATCGCCCGCTCCGGGTACATCGATCGCGAGAACAGGCGCTACGGTCACTGCAAGGACTTGGTGCCGCTGCAGGACGAGATCAACAAGCGGCGCTCTAAGGCGCTGCACCTGATGAGCCAGCGCCAGACCTACGGGAACAAGCGCGCGATCTCGGACGTCAAGAGGGCTAAGACCGAGCTCGCCAAGCCGGATGGTCACGTCGAGATCAACGAAGCTGCAGTGTTCGGTCAGGACTTCGGCGTGATCCCGACCGGAGACATGGTGCAGGGCCAGGTGCTGATGCTGGACCAGGCGCTGACCAGCATGAACGCGACTGGCGCCAATGCCGCTGTTCAGGGCAAGGATGAGCGTCAGCAATCCGGCGTTGCTCTGCAAACCCGCATTCAAGCCGGCGCGACTGAGTTGGAGCCGCAGGTAGATGGTTTGCGCGAGTGGACGCACCAGATCTATGAAGCGAGCTGGATGCGCGTGCGCCAGTTCTGGACCGGTGAGAAGTGGGTCCGCGTCACCGACGACGATCGGAACCTGAAGTGGGTTGGCCTGAATCGGCCGGTCACGCTCAAGGAGAGGCTGGAACAACTTCCGCCCGAGAAGCAGCAAGAGGCCGCCCAGCAACTGCAGCTCCAGCCAAACGATCCACGCCTCAATGAGGTGGTTGGGGTCGAGAACGATGTGTCCGGACTCGATGTGGACATCGTGGTCGATGAGGGCCCGGATGTGGCGACTCTGCAGAGCGAGCAATTCGCTGCCCTGGTGGAGCTGGCTGGAACGCCGCAAGGCCAGCAGGTCATCCCAATCACCGCAATCATCAAAGCCTCCTCTCTGCGCAACAAGGACCAGCTCCTGAGCGAGATCGAGCAGCGGCAAGCGCAAGCACAGCAGGCCCAGAAAGAGGCCCAGCAGAAGGCGCAGCAGCTCGGCGAGGCCAAGGCCGTCAGCGACATCCGAAACAAGGATGCCGACACCGTCAAGAAGCTCGCCGACGCGCAAGCGACTGAGGCGGACACACAACTCAAGGGCGTGCAGGCACTGATGCCTCAGCCTCCGATTTACCAGTGAGGAAGCCATGACAGTTCGCCTGCTCGTTCCGTACGGGAAATACCCCAAGAACACCAACCTCACGACCGGTGCAGACGAAGAGGCGCGGCTGCTTCGTGAGGGGTTGGCCGACACGAACACCGCAGCGGGAACCGCCTACGTCAGCCCGACGCCTGATCGTCGCATTGATGAGGTGCAGACCGGCGTCATCGGTGTCCAGTCCAGCCGTGCGCTCAATCAGGGCGACAACGGCATGACGCTTGAGGTTCTGGCTGACGGTGTGATGCTAACCGCGGCGCCTGGGCTGAGCGCTGACTTCGCCTGCGCCGTAATCCCGAACGGAACGACCAGCATTGCAAGCTCCGGGGGAGTTCTGCTCAACGGCGGCACGTCGACTGTGACGCGAACGGCTGGCTCCAACCAGCTGTTTGGCATTCAGTCCCGAGCTTCCGCTGTCAACAGCTACATCGTCACCGGGAGCTAATCATGGGGCTGCCCAAGCGCCTCTTGATGGCGGTCGCCTCCGGAGGCAGGAGTGTTCCAACAGAGATGTCGGTGCTCCAGCAGATCCGGGTCTTCGACCAGTCGGTCACGTGCCGCGCCGTCCACCGCGCCAGCCCTCGCACTGGCCTGATCGTGCGCAACAAAGAGGCGTCCAACATCCTCGAATACGGGTTCACGACGAACAACAACAACAACAACTCGGCGCCGACGGTCTGGACTGCGATCCCACCGGGTCAGGAGTTCTACGAGGGCGATGTCGACCACCAAGTGTGGATTCGCTCCCAGACGAACGGGCAATCGTGCCTGGCAGAGATCGAATGGACTTCGCCGAGGATCTGATATGCCGCTGCGCTCGCTCACAACCCCAGCACCCTCGCGCTACGCGTTCACCAACATCGCCATTGCGTCGGCCGGTGGCTACAAGGTCATTGCGCTCAATCGTGCCCGCACGACCTTCTACGGCACGCGGGTAGGCGGAAGCAGTGCGCGCAACATCATCTGCCGATCGACGGATGGTGGCGCCACGTGGTCAGACGTCCAGACGACCTCGCTGCCCGCGGCGAACTACAACGTCAACGGCATGATCGAGCGGCCTGATGGCGAGGTCCTCATCACAACGTCCAGCGGCCTCAATGGGACGCAGAACTATGTCTACAAGAGTGTCGGCTGGGCAGGCAATCCGCTCACTGCGACCTGGACGCAGGTGCTGCAGTTCCAGGGTGGACTGACTGGTTACCCGCGCTCGTTCAATGACCAGTGCATGGGCCCAGACGGGACTGTCGTCATTGCTGAATGCGGCGCACAAACGCAGAACACCGGAATTACGGTGACGACGGCAGGCAGCGGTTACACGACCATCACCCTGACGCCTCAAAGCGGCACCGGCGCGGACATTCGCGTGAACCTTGACCCGTCTACCGGCGCAGTCCGGCGAGTCGGTGTCCTCAATGGCGGCACTGGCCACAGTCCGACAAGCGGCACCTTCTCATTCAACATTACAGGCGATGGTACGGGCGCTGCAGTCACCTACACGGTGACCAGCGGAGCCATCACCGCAGCGGCGCTGGACAAGGCGCGTCGACTCTACGTGTCTTCCGACTTCGGCGACACCTGGACGATGCGCTATGACCTGTACCTGACGCCTGACTACAAGTACGGACCTGGTCTGCACTGGCACGGCGTCACCTTCGACCCAGAGTGGAGCCGCATCTGGGCGACCTTCGGCGACAACACCGGCGCCGGCTACGCGATCACTAGCCCGACAGGGACTGGAAAAACGCAGGTCATGTACTCGGACGACAAGGGCGTCACGTGGACTTTCTTGGACTCGGAGCCCTACTACCCGGGCCAGGTGGCGCAGTACACCCCAATTCGGGCCACGAAGTACGGTGTGATGCTTGGCGGCGACGCAATGAAGAACCTAGGTATCACCGTCTTCGGGAAGGCTGGATACCGGGTGCTAGGCGGCCAAATGTTCGGACCTTCTGTCTACGCGCCGAACCACGTTGAGGGAACCTTCCGCTCGGCTTGGAGCCCCAACGACTCAATGCCGATCTTCCTCACCTACAACAGCCAATCGGACGGATACGAGCCCGTCCTTCTGGTGACGGACAACGGCTACAGCTGGCGCGAGATCTGGCGCGAGACGGACCTCGCCACGCGTCCGCTCACGCAGGGCTTCTCCTGTGAGGAGCCTTTCGGCCCCGACACGTCCGGCCGCGTGGTTGCCAACTACCTTCGCCCTGCCGGCGCGGACCTGTTCCTTCGAGCCACGATGACAGGCGTTTGAGCAACTCGAATCTGAGTTGTTAAAGCGGGCAGGCACCACCAAAATTGATAGTGAGCGCTGACTAATGAGCGCACCTGCCGCCGAGGAACCGGGCGAGACGCCGAAGCCGGGCGAGAACGGGCGTAGGAGATGAGCGTGAGTCTTGAACAGGTCTTGAATCCTCAACCTGAGGAAACGGTCGAACAGCCTGAGGTGCAGGCGCAGGAGCAATCCGGTGCGAGTCCCGAAGGCGGCGGTGAGCCGACGTCACCGGAGACGCAGAGCCAGACGCACGTTCCGCTGGCCGCACTCGAAGCCGAGCGCAGGGGCCGACAGGACTGGAAGGAAAAGGCGATCCGCTACGAGGAAGAGCTGAAGCAACTGCGCCAGCAGCCGCAACAGCAATTCCAGCAGCAGACTGACCCGCTGCAGAACATGCAGCAGCAGCTCATCAACGAGCGCTTCAACATGTCCGAAATGCTGGTTCGCCAGCAATACAAGGACGTGGATGACAAGGTGAATGTCTTCATGGAAGCCGCGCGCGAAAACCCCGCGCTTGTGGCTGCTCTGCACCAGCAGCGTAATCCGTGGGACTTCGCCTATCGAGAGGGCGCC
>Ga0075370_10001525_pt1 | contig 10127 bp, 10 predicted proteins | sample EndMethybrTD3035_FD_71398 | JGI IMG/M metagenome (GOLD analysis project Ga0075370, IMG submission 71398) | Populus endosphere microbial communities from Tennessee, USA - Endosphere MetaG P. TD hybrid TD303-5 | ecosystem: Host-associated > Plants > Roots > Endosphere | place: USA: Tennessee... | reverse complement strand
ACCGCGATTATGTCAAAGCCAAAACCTGCCCCATTGCCATCCGGCACCGTGGTGGGCGGCTACCAGGTCATCAAGAAGCTGGCAGCCGGTGGTTTTGGCGTGGTGTACCTCTGCGAGGACCCGGAACGCCACCTGGTCGCGCTGAAGGAATACCTGCCGTCGTCGCTCGCAGAGCGTTCGCCGGGCGAGTTGACGCCTCGGGTGAAGCCCGAGAAGCAGCCGCTCTACCGGCTCGGGCTGAAGAGCTTCTTTGAAGAAGGCCGTTCGCTCGCGCAAATCAGCCACCCGAGCGTTGTTTCGGTTCTCAACTTCTTTCGCGAGAACGAAACCGTCTACATGGTGATGAACTACCTGCAGGGCGACACGCTGCAGGACTTCATCGTCACCGCGCGCGACCTCAAGCGTGACAAGGTGTTCCGCGAATCGACCATCCGTTCGCTGTTCGACGAGATCCTGCGGGGCTTGCGGATCGTGCATCAGCACAAGATGCTGCACCTGGACATCAAGCCGGCAAACATCTTCATCACGAACGAGAACAAGGCGGTGCTGCTCGACTTCGGCGCCGCGCGCGAAGTGCTGAGCAAGGAAGGCAACTTCATCCGCCCGATGTACACGCCAGGCTTCGCGGCGCCCGAGATGTACCGGCGTGACGGTACGCTCGGCCCGTGGACCGACATCTACGCGATCGGCGCCTGCATCTATGCCTGCATGCAGGGCTATCCGCCGAATGACGCGCCGCAGCGGATCGAGAAGGACCGGCTCGCTCTGAGCCTTTCGCGCCTGCGCAATGTCTACTCCGACAACCTGATCGAAGTGACCGAGTGGTGCATGTCGCTCGACCCGCTGTCGCGGCCGCAAAGCGTGTTCGCGCTGCAGAAGGAGTTGGCGCGCGAGACCGAACGCCGCTATACGAAGCTCAGCTTCAGCGAACGCCTCAAGCTGCAGCTCGAAAACCTGACGACCGGCGCCAAGGCCTGAGCCGGGCCTTCAGCCACACCATTCACGCCGGTACGAGAAATCACGCATGCGCTTTTCCGTCTATCAGGTCAGTCGCAAAGGCGGTCGCGAAAAGAACGAAGACCGCATGGGCTATTGCTACACGCGTGATGCCGGCCTGTTCGCGCTCGCTGACGGCATGGGCGGCCACCCGGAAGGCGAGGTCGCCTCGCAGCTGGCGCTGCAGACGCTTGCGGCGATGTTCCAACGCGATTGCAAGCCGACGCTGGCCGACCCGCTGCGCTTTTTGCATGAGTCGATCATCGCCGGCCACCATCAGCTCTTGCGCTACGCGACGCAGAAGGCGCTCATCGACACGCCGCGCACGACGGTCGTCGCCTGCCTGCTGCAGGGCAACGCCGCCTATTGGGCGCATTGCGGCGATTCGCGCCTGTACCTGGTGCGCGGCGAAAAGCTGATCGCCCGCACGCGCGACCACTCGTACTCGGAGCTGCAGCAAACGATGAGCCAGGTCGTCCCGATGAACGACCGCTTCAATCGCAACGTGCTGTTCACCTGCCTTGGCAGCCCGGGCAAGCCGGTCGTCGACACGGTCGGGCCGCTGCTCATGCAGTCGGGCGACCGGATCCTGCTCTGCTCCGACGGGCTCTGGGGTACCGTCGACGACAACGTGATCACGGAGCAGCTTGCACGCCGCGATATCTCCGACGCGGTCCCCGAGCTGGTCGAGCAGGCGCTGCGCAACGGCGGCGCGAAGAGCGACAACGTCTCGGTGCTCGCGGTCGAATGGGAAGCTGCCGAAGACAGCGACAGCACGAGCGGCATCTCGACCGAACAGCTCGGCGAGGAAGTGTTCGCGTCGACGATCCAGGCAAGCGTCAACGGCAGCGACGCGCCCGATGAGCTGGACGACGCCGAGATCGAACGCTCCATTCGCGAGATCAACGAGGCGATCCGTCGCTCGTCGCAGAAGAAGTAGTCGTTCTAGAGCCGGTGCGGCCGGCTGTTCGCGAGCGCGCTGCGACAATACGTGCCATGACTTTCCAACGTTCGCAAGACCGGGCCGCGAATGCGCTGCGCCCCGTGACGATCCAACGCGCCTACACCCGCCATGCCGAAGGCTCGGTATTGATCGGCTTCGGCGACACGAAGGTGCTGTGCACCGCCTCCGTCGAAGAGAAAGTGCCGCCGCACAAGCGCGGCAGCGGCGAGGGCTGGGTCACCGCCGAATACGGCATGCTGCCGCGTGCCACCCATACCCGCAGCGACCGCGAGGCGGCGCGCGGCAAGCAGAGCGGTCGCACGCAGGAGATCCAGCGCCTGATCGGACGCTCGCTGCGCTGCGTCGTCGATCTGGGGGCGCTCGGCGAGCGCACGATCTCGCTCGATTGCGACGTGATCCAGGCCGACGGCGGCACCCGCACCGCGGCGATCACCGGGGCCTACGTGGCCCTGCACGATGCCGTCACCTGGCTGCTCGCGCAGGGCAAGATCGCCGCGTCGCCGATCCGCGATGCGGTCGCCGCAGTGTCGGTAGGCATCGTCCAGGGCACGCCGCTGCTCGACCTCGAGTACACGGAAGATTCCAGCTGCGACACCGACATGAACGTCGTGATGACCGGTGCCGGCGGCTTCGTCGAACTGCAGGGTACGGCCGAAGGCGCCGCATTCTCGCGGGCCGAGATGGATGCGCTGCTGAACCTTGCCGACAAGGGCATTCGCGAACTTGTGACAGCGCAGCGCAAGGCGCTTGGGCTGTAGCTGGAGGACCGGTCGGGTGCGGCTCGTCCTTGCATCGAACAATGCGAAGAAGCTTGCGGAGCTGGCGGCGCTGCTCGCACCTGCTCGCGTCGAGCTTGTCACGCAAGGCTCGCTCGGCATTGCCGAAGTCGACGAGCCGCACGGCACCTTTGTCGAGAACGCGCTGGTCAAGGCGCGCCACGCTGCTGCAGCGGCCGGCGGGCCAGCGATCGCCGACGACTCCGGCTTGTGCGTTGCTGCGCTCGGCGGCGCGCCGGGTGTGATCTCTGCGCATTTCGCGAGCGTCGAATTGCCGGCCGGCGACCGCGAGGCGCGGCGTCGCGTCCAGGACAGCGCGAACAATCAGCTGCTGCTCGAACGCCTTGCCGCAGCGACGCAGCGGCGTGCCCATTTCATCAGTACCTTGATCGCGCTGCGCACAGCCGACGACCCCGAGCCGCTGATTGCGGTCGGCCGCTGGCACGGCGAGATCCTGACCGAGCGGCGCGGCAGCGGCGGCTTCGGCTACGACCCGCTGATGTTCATCCCTGCACTGGGCAAGACGGTGGCCGAACTGCCGGCCGATGTGAAGAACGCGCACAGTCACCGCGCCATCGCCGCGCGCACGATGCTCGGGTTGTTGCGAGACGTGTGGCACCTTGGCTGAGCCGATCCGCATCCAACCCGACCGCGGCGCGCAACCGGCGAGCGAGACGGTCGACCAGCGGCTCGCCCGCTACATGCGAGCCGGCACGCTGAACCTCGCCGCGCTGCCGCCGCTGTCGCTGTACGTGCATCTGCCTTGGTGCCTGAAGAAGTGTCCGTACTGCGACTTCAACTCGCACGAGTTGATCACGGCTTCCCCGTCCGCGAGTACGCCGATGCACTTCACGGACGGCCGCGAGCCGGCCCGCGATCGGCCGGCGATCGGCCCGGCTGACGAGGCGCGGTACCTCGACGCACTGCGCGCCGATCTGGAAGCGGCGCTGCCGTTCATCTGGGGCCGCCGCGTGCACAGCATCTTCATCGGCGGCGGCACGCCGAGCCTGTTCGCGCCGCAATCGATCGACCGGCTGCTGGCCGACATCCGCGCGCGCCTGCCGCTCGAAGCGGCGTGCGAGGTCACGCTCGAAGCGAACCCGGGCACCTTCGAGCGCGAGCGCTTCAGGGCCTATCGGTCTGCCGGCGTCACCCGCTTGTCGGTCGGCGTGCAGAGCTTCGATGACGCCAAGCTCGCCGCGCTGGGCCGCGTGCACGACGCGGCGCAGGCGCGCGCCGCGGTCGAGGAGGCCGCATCCGCGTTCGAGACATTCAACATCGATCTGATGTATGCGCTGCCCGGGCAGACGCTCGCCGAACTCGACGCCGATCTGAAGACCGCGCTCGCATTCGCGCCGCCTCACTTGTCGATCTATCACCTGACGATCGAGCCCAATACCGTGTTCGCGAAGTTTCCGCCTGTCGTGCCGGACGACGATCTCGCGTCCGACATGCTCGACCGCATCGTCGAACGCACCGCGGCGAGCGGTCTCGTGCGCTACGAGGTTTCCGCATTCGCAAGACCCGGCCACGCCTGCGCGCACAACCTGAACTACTGGCAGTTCGGCGACTACCTCGGCATCGGCGCCGGCGCGCACAGCAAGCTCAGTTTTCCGCATCGCGTGGTGCGCCAGCAGCGCTGGCGCGAGCCGATCAGCTACATGCAGCGTGCGCTCACCGGCAATGCGTTGGCGAACGACGACGAAGTCACGCGATCGGCGTTGCCCTTCGAGTTCATGCTGAACGCGCTGCGGCTGCGCGACGGCTTCGAGCTCGTGCGCTTCAGCGAACGCACCGGTTTGCCGCTGTCGGCAATCGACGCGACGCTGGCCGAGGCCGAGCAGCGCGGCTGGATCGAGCGCGATGCCGCGAGCGTGCGGCCCAGTGTGCGCGGATTCGACTTCCTGAACGATCTGCAGGCCTTGTTCCTTTGACCAAACCGACGAGCCCTTAGCGACTCGGGGCTAGCGAAGGTTGGCGTCGAGCACTTGCTGGGCGCGGCCGAACTCTTCGAACAGCCAGGCCCGCAATGCATTCACCGGCGCCCAGTCGGCCAGTGCATGGGTGTGGACGAGGTAGTAGGCGTCGCCGTGTTCGTCATCGTCGACTTGCAGCGGCGACAGCCGGACCAGGCGACCTTCGCAGATCGCGTCGGCCGCCAGCAGCTCGCGCGTCAACGCCAGGCCGAGGTTCTGTTCCGCGGCTTGCAGCATCAGCCCGGCGTCGTTGAAGGTGGCGACTGGATTGATGCGCTGGCGCGGCAGCCCGGCGGTCGCAAACCAGCGCTCCCAGCGGCCTGGGTTGCCCAGCAGCGGTTCGTGCGCAATCGCCTGGGCGCCCCGCGTGCCGAGGCGTTGTGCCGCAGCCGGACAACCGACGACGATCAGCGGGCTGTCGATCAGCCGCTCGGCCACCAGCGGAGGCCAGTGACCCCGCCCTTGGCGGATCGCCGCGTGAAAGCCTTCGCGCTGCAGATCGACGAGCTGCTGCGAGGCGTGGATCTCGATCGCGATGTCGGGATGCCGCTCGCGCCAGCGTCCCATGCGCGGCAGCAGCCAGCGCTGGGCGAACGAGGGCAGCACGGTCACGCGCATGCGCTGCTCCGCGCCTGATGCGGCGGCGGCCGCGGCTTGCACGCCATCATCGATCTGCAGCAGCGCCGGCTCGACGCTGCGCAGCAGCGCGGCGCCGGCCGGGTTCAGCACCACGCGGCGGCCGCGTCGCTCGAACAGCTCGAAGCCGAGCTGCTGCTCGAGAAGGCGGATCTGCTGGCTCACCGCGCTGTGCGTGATGCTGAGCGCATCGGCTGCTGCCCGCAGGTTGGCGAGTTGCGCAACGGTGCGAAAGGTGGGCAGGACGTGCAGCGGGATGCGAGCCATGACCGCGAGCATACATCTTGGTAAGAATATCTGACCAAGTGGCCCTGAATTGATCGCTTCCTCGCTGGCGAATGGGCTTCTATGCTTACCAGACCAACGCGCGAAGGAGCTCATCATGGCAAACCGGTTCTTCTCTTCTCCCGTGTCGCAGCTGGCGCTTGAATGCGGCGCCGCCAGCGGCTTGGCGACGCCGGTTCTGCTCGGGTGGCGAGAACGGCTGCTGCATGCACTGAACCAGATCCGCTGGTCACGTTTCCCGGCGCCTGCCGAGCCGATCCCTGCCGGCTGCGAGGCGCTGGCTGGACTGGACGAACACCTGCTCGCGGACATCGGCGCGCCCGAGTCGGTGCGCGAACGTGCCCGGCACTGGCGGCATCTGCAGCATCAGCGCGTGCTCGAGATGGAACACGGTCATCGTTCGATCGGCGACGGCCGCTGGTAGGACCGCAAGCCGCAAGAATCCCTAGAGTGCAGGCCCCGACGACTTGCAATGGGCGATCCGTGGTCTAGGTTTGTAGCGCGCGCCGTTGCATTCCAGCCCGGCTCGACGTGGAGGCTTCGGCCCCAGGCTTTTTCGGCTGCGCAATGCCTCCATTCCGGTCTGGAGGTATGGCCATGGCAATCGACGAAGCGAAGCTGAATGAATTCATGGGAGGTTTCGTGCGCGACATGGGCGCCGTCGCGCACGCGGCGACCGTCACGATCGGCGATCAGCTCGGCCTCTACAAGGCCCTTGCTGAGGAGCCGGTGACTGCGGAGCAACTGGCTGCGAAAACCTCGACCGACGCGCGCTATGTGCTCGAGTGGTTGTCGGCCCAAGCGGCCGCCGGCTACGCGAACTACGACGCCGCGGCGGGGCGTTTCAGCCTGAGCGAAGAGCAGGCGCTCGCACTCGCGGTCGAGGGCAGTCCGGCGTTCATTCCGGGCGCCTTCCAGGTTGCGATCGCGATGTTCGCTGCGGTTCCCAAGCTGGTCGAGGCGTTCAAGACCGGCGCGGGTGTCGGTTGGCACGAACACCATCCGGCGCTCTTCGCCGGCACGGAGCGCTTCTTCAAGCCTGGCTATGTCGCGAACCTCGTGAGCAACTGGATTCCGGCGCTCGATGGCATGCAGGCCAAGCTCGAGGCTGGCGCGAAGGTCGCCGATGTCGGCTGCGGTCACGGTGCGTCGACCATCATCATGGCGCAGCACTATCCGAAGTCGAGTTTCGTCGGCTTCGACTACCACGAGCCGTCGATCCGCTATGCGCGCGACGCCGCCCAGAAGGCTGGCGTAGCCGATCGCGTCACCTTCCAGACCGCGAGTGCGCAGGACTTTCCGGGCCGCGGCTACGACATGGTCGCGTTCTTCGACTGCCTTCACGACATGGGCGACCCGATCGGCGCGGCGACCCACGTACGAGAGTCGATGAAGTCGGACGGCAGCTGGATGATCGTCGAACCGTTCGCGAACGACACGCTCGAAGGCAACCTGAACCCGATCGGTCGAATCTTCTACTCGGCGTCTACCTGCATCTGCACACCTGCATCGCGTTCACAGGCAGTCGGGCTGTGCCTGGGTGCGCAGGCAGGGGAGCAGCGCCTTGGCAGCGTCGCACGCAAGGGCGGCTTCGGCCGCTTCCGGCGCGCAACCGAAACGCCGTTCAATCTGGTGTTCGAAGCACGACCTTGACGTCGCTCCCGCGACACCGCCTGCTCAAACCCGGTTCGTCGACATTCCGGATGTGCTGCGCAGCCGCTCGATCAGCTTCGTGCTGATCTGGCCGAGCGGCAGCACTTCGTGTGCGGCGCCGGCGTTGATGGCCTCGCGCGGCATGCCGAAGACGACGCAGCTCGCCTCGTCCTGGACGAGGTTGTAGCTGCCGGCGTCGCGCATGTCCTTCATCGCCTTGGCGCCGTCGGCGCCCATGCCCGTCAGCATGATGCCCAGCGCATTCTGGCCCACGATGCGTGCGGCCGACTTGAACAGCACCTCGACGGACGGTTTGTGGCGATTGACCGGCTCGCCGTCCTGCACGCGCGCGATGTAGTTCGCGCCCGAGCGCTCGACGCTCAGGTGCAGGCCGCCCGGCGCAATGTAGGCGTGGCCCGGAAGCACGCGTTCGCCGTCGCGCGCTTCGGCCACACGGATGCGGCACAGCCCGTCCAGCCGCGCTGCATAGCTGCGCGTGAAGCCGGCCGGCATGTGCTGGGTGATCATCACGGCCGGACAATCCGCCGGCAGGCTGATCAGCACTTCCTTGGTCGCCTCGGTGCCGCCGGTCGAGGCGCCGATGAAGATGATCTTCTCGGTCGAGAGCCGGCCGAGCTGCGCGATCAGCGCGGTTGCGCCGGGCGCATGCCCCGACGCCGCGCCTGTCGAAGCGTTCGCCGCGGGGCGACGCAGTTGTGCGCGGGTTGCGACGCGGATCTTGTCGGTGATGTCGTCGGCCAGCTGGCGCAATCCGTCGGCCACGCCGATCTTCGGCTTCGCGACGAAGTCGATCGCACCGAGCTCGAGCGCTCGCATCGTCACGTCGGCCCCGCGCTCGGTCAGCGTCGAGACCATCACGACCGGCATCGGCCGAAGCCGCATCAGCTTGCCGAGAAAATCGATGCCGTCCATGCGGGGCATCTCGACATCGAGCGTGATCACGTCCGGGTTCAGGTTGCGGATCATCTCGCGCGCGACCAGCGGGTCGGCCGCCGCGCCGATGCACTCCATGTCCTTTTGCCGGTTGATGATTTCGGCCAGCAGGCTTCGCACCAGCGCCGAGTCGTCCACCACCACCACGCGGGTCTTCGCCATCATTGCCAGGCTTTCAAAACAGATCGACCGAGCCGCCGCCGGTGTTGGCCGGCACGGCCTTCTGCACGGCTGCGCGGTCTTGGGCGACGAGGGCTTCGGGGTTGCTCGGCGCGAGCCGCTTGACCATGGCCTTGCCGCTCGCGGGCAGGAAACAGACCTTGCGCGGATAGATGTCGAGCACGTCCTTGGACATGATCGGAATGCGCTCGGTCTTCAGGTAATCGATCACGAACGCGGTGTTGCGCTCGCCGACGTTCATCGTGCTCATGCCGCTGATCACCTGGCCGCCGCCGAAGACTTTCGCTTCCAGCGAGTGGCGCGCCGCGCCGCGCTTCATCAGCTCGTTGATCAGCAGCTCCATGGCATACGATCCGTAGCGGCCCGAGCCGGCGTCTCCGTCTGGCAGCATGAAATGGTTCATGCCGCCGATCTTCGCGTCGCGGTCCCACAGGCATGCGGCGATGCAGGAGCCGAGCGTCGTCATGATCAGGATGTCTTCGTCGAACACGAAGTACTCGCCGGGCAGGATCTTGACGGCCTCGTTCTTGAAGTGTGCGTCGTAGTAAAAGAATGATGCCTCGCCGGGCTTGCGCTGCTGTGCCTTCAGGCGGCTCAGGCGCGGCGATGTACCCAGGGTGCTGGCGGGCGCCGAAAACGGCGCGGATGCGGGCGATGTCATCGGAAGCCTCAGACGCGCTCGTAGATCGTCTTGCCGCGCAGGCGGAACAACTGCTTCGAGTCGGTGAAGTTCTCCGAATGGCCGACGAACAGCAGACTGCCCGGGCGCATCACCGAGTGGATCTGCGCGAGCACGCGGCGCTGCGTTGCCGCGTCGAAGTAGATCATCACGTTGCGGCAGAACACGATGTCGAACGGCTCGCCGAGCGACCAGTGCGTATCCATCAGGTTGAGTGCGCGGAATTCGATCAGGCGCGTCAGCTCCGGCTTGATGCGCATCTTGCCGGCGTTCGCACCGGTACCGCGCAGGCAGTGCCGGCGAAGGCGCTCGGGGCTCAGCCCGCGCGAGTCGGCCGGGTAGACGGCGCGGGCGGCGGTCGCAAGCACCTTGGTGTCGATGTCGCTCGCAACGATCTTGACCGGTGCATTCGCGCCAAGCGCCTCGACGGCGGTCATCGCGAGCGTGTATGGCTCCTCGCCGGTCGAGGCGGCGTTGCACCAGATTCGCAGCGGCCGGCCGGCACGAGCCTTCAGGTCTTCGGCCAGCGCATGGAAGTGATGCTCTTCACGGAAGAACGAGGTCAGGTTGGTCGTCAGGCAGTTGATGAATTCCTGCCATTCCTGCTCGCCGGCCGGACCGCTCGTCCGTTCCAGCCATTCGAGGTACGACGCGAACGAGCGGTGGCTGGTTTCGCGCAGCCGGCGCGACAGGCGGCTGTAGACCATGGCCTGCTTGCCGGTGTGCAGGCTGATGCCGGCACGCTGGTAGATCAGCGCACGAACGCGCTCGAAGTCGCGCGCGTCGAAGCTGAACTCGGCGCCTGTGTGATCGGAGTCGCCAGGCGACGGACGGCCTGGCTCGGCTCGGGCAACGGACAGCACAGCGCTCATGGAATCTCCGGAATCTTCGTCGGCGAGGGAAGGGGGCGGCGAACCGCGTTGGCCTGTCCCTGTCGGTACAGCTTTATCGGCGGCGGTCGATACGCCTTGAGGACTCGTTCGCAGCCCCGCTGCTAGACTCGTTCATACCCCCGTACCCCGCCAATC
>Ga0075370_10001524_pt1 | contig 10129 bp, 8 predicted proteins | sample EndMethybrTD3035_FD_71398 | JGI IMG/M metagenome (GOLD analysis project Ga0075370, IMG submission 71398) | Populus endosphere microbial communities from Tennessee, USA - Endosphere MetaG P. TD hybrid TD303-5 | ecosystem: Host-associated > Plants > Roots > Endosphere | place: USA: Tennessee... | reverse complement strand
GCAGGCGCCTGCCGGGGCTGTATCGGATGGCGCGAGTGGCGCTCGTCACGCCGCTGCGCGACGGCATGAACCTGGTCGCGAAGGAATACGTTGCGGTCCAAGACGAAGCCGACCCCGGCGTGCTGGTCCTGTCGCGCTTTGCAGGCGCGGCCGAGCAGATGCGTGAAGCGCTGCTCGTGAACCCGTACGACGTCCCGGCCACCGCGCAGGCGATCCAGCGCGCGTTGCACATGCCGCTTGCGGAGCGGCGAGAACGCCACGCTGCCCTGCTTGCCAGCATCACGCGAGAGAGCGCCTCGCAATGGCGGCAGAACTTCCTGAATGCGCTCGCAGCGGCGCCGGTGTCCGCCGAGCGCAGCAGGGAATCGGCCGACGACCGGCTCAGCGCTTCGGCCTGAGCTCGAACACGCGTTCGTCGGTCGCCGCGAACACACGCTCGCCGCGGCTGGCGCGGATCGTCTGCATGCCGGTGAACGCGCCGAACGCGGGCAGGACCCCGAACTGCGCGGTGAACCAGAAGCACGGCAGGCGGTGCCAGTCGTGCGCGCGTCCGCCGATGCTCAGGCACGGGTGCATGTGGCCCGCGAGCACGTAGGCATCCGGCTGCGACTGGGGCATGTGGCAAAGCGCGATATCACCATGCATCAGCGGTTCGTCGACCGCCTGGATGTCCAGATGCTCCGGCGGGTCGCCGGCGCGTTCGTCATGGTTGCCGCGCACGAGGATCAGTTCGAGCGACGCATGCCGCTCGCGCCATTCGGACATCGCGGCGATCGTGGTCGGCGCGCGCGAGCGCGCCGAATGCAGGAAGTCGCCGAGGAACACGATGCGCTGCACCTGCAGCCGCTTCACGATGCCAGCGAGCACGTCGAGCGTCTCGCCGGTCGTGCCGCTCGGCACCGGCACGCCGAGCTGGCGGAAGGTCGAGGCCTTGCCGAAGTGTGCATCGGCGATCAACAGGGTGTCGCTGGCAGGCATGAAGACGGCCCTTTCGGGCAGCAGCATCAGGTCCTGGCCGGCAACCCGGACCGTCGCGATCGTCGACAACGAGTTCACGGGGGCGCCCTTGCGTGCAAGGTACCGGGGGTGCGCGTTCAGCCGACCAGCAGGTGCAGCGCAGCGTCGAGATGTTCGGTCGGTTGGCGCTTGAAACCCGAGCGCGCATAGCGCTGCAGCCGGCCGACCGCAAACGCGGTCAGCACCGAGGCTTGCGCATTCGCGTCGACCGTCGGCGTCGCCGAACCGGTCGCTTCGGCCGCACCGCGCAGGCACTGGCGCAGTTGCGACTCGATCTTGTCGAAGAACTGGTTCATGCGGGCGAGCAGCCGGTCGTTCTCGAACACCAGCGCATCGCCCACCATCACGCGGGTCATCCCGGGGTTCTTTTCGCCGAATTGCAACAGCACGGTCAGCACGCGCTGGACCTGCACGACGGCGTCGGTTTCGCGCTCGTGGATCTGGTTGATCAGCGTGAACACGCTTTGTTCGATGAACTCGATCAGCCCTTCGAACATCTGCGCCTTGCTCGCAAAGTGGCGGTAAAGCGCCGCTTCGGAAACATCGAGCTTCGCAGCCAGCGCAGCAGTCGTCACACGCTCGGCGCCGGGCTGCTCCAGCATGCTCGCGAGCGTCTGCAGGATCTGCACGCGGCGCTCACCCGGCTTGGGCCGCTTGCGCACCGGCGCCTTGCCGGACGGCTCGTCGGCCGACGCCGCGACCTCGATGTCCGCGTCGGACACAACGGGTTCTGTTGCGGGCGGGTCTGAGGCTGGGGTCATTACAGCGTGCGTAACTTCTGTAGTGATTTGATTTTGGCACACACGTATGTGGGCTTGGTGCAGCGGTGAACACCTACTTCACGCCGTTTGAATCCATGGTTCGCCCGCGCGTTGAAAGCGTCACGAATCGAGCCGCCAAACCTCCCTTCGAGGTAGCGCTGCATCCATGCGGTTGTCATTCCCAAGCCACGCGCGGCCTTTTGATGCTCGAGCGTGTCTTCCACCAGCACGCAGTCGGACGGCCGGACTTTCAGCTTCGCGGCGATGTAGCGGAACATGCGGGCATCGGGTTTCGGACGCAGATCGCCGAACATCGTCATGTCTTCGATGCTGATCACCCCATCGAAGCATTCGGCGAGCCGCAAGGTGTTCAGCACGCGCAGCGCATAGTCGCGCGGAGCATTCGTCAGCACGTAGCGCCGCCCGCGCAGCTTCTTCAGAACGGCGCGGTCGTGCACGCTGGTGCGCACCCGCTGCTCGAGCCCGGGTTGCAGATGCGTCTGCTCGAGAAAGTGCGATGCCTTCACGCCGTGGTGGCGCACCAGCCCGAGCAAGGTCGCACCGTAGTGCTTCCAGTAGTGCTGGCGCAGCGTCGAGGCTTCGTCGATCGTCTTGCCGAGATGCTTGGCGATGTACTCGGTCATCGCCTGGTTGGTCCAGCCGAAGGCTGCGTGGCTCGCGTCGTGCAGCGTGTTGTCGAGGTCGAACAGCCAGACTCGACTCATGGGCGCGGGGACCGGCCGAGCGCCGGACCGCTCCCAAGCCGGCCCGCATCCCCTCGTGGGGTCGGCCGACGTACTCGTCGGTTGGGAGGCTCCATCAGTGCGAGCGAATCATGGTGCCGTAGGCCTGTTCGGTGAGCACCTCCAGCAACATCGCGTGCGGCACGCGGCCATCGATGATGTGCACGGTGTTGACGCCGTTCTTCGCTGCGTCGAGCGCTGAGGCGATCTTCGGCAGCATGCCGCCGCTGATGGTGCCGTCCTCGAACAGCTCGTCGATCTCGCGCGCGCTCAGGTTCGTCAGCAGCTTGCCCGCCTTGTCGAGCACACCCGGGATGTTGGTCAGCATGATCAGCTTTTCCGCCTTCAGCACCTCGGCGAGCTTGCCTGCGACGACATCGGCGTTGATGTTGTAGTTCTCGTTGTGCTCGCCGAAGCCGAGCGGCGAGATCACCGGAATGAACTGGTCATCCTGCAGCGCCATCACGACGCTCGGATCGATCGACTCGATCTCGCCCACCTGGCCGACATCGTGCACCTTGTTCGGGTCCTTGTGGTCGACCATCTTGAGCTTGCGCGCGCGGATCAGCCCGCCGTCGCGCCCGGTCAATCCAACCGCCTTGCCGCCGGCGACATTGATCAGGCCGACGATGTCCTGCTGCACCTGCCCCGCCAGCACCCATTCGACGACTTCCATCGTCTCTTCGTCGGTGACCCGCATGCCCTGGATGAAGGTTCCCTTCTTGCCGATCTTCGCAAGCGCGTCCTCGATCTGCGGGCCGCCGCCGTGCACGACGACCGGGTTCAAGCCGACCAGCTTGAGCAGCACCACGTCTTCGGCGAAGTCCTGCTGCAGCGCCGGATCGGTCATGGCATTGCCGCCGTACTTGATGACGATGGTCTTGCCATGGAACTTGCGGATGTACGGCAGCGCCTGCGCGAGGATCTCGGCCTTGTCGCGCGGGGAGATGTGCGTCAGGTCCGGAGAGGCATTGGAATGCGAGGGCGCGGGGGCGTCGGTGCTCATGGCGGCGGCCGTTTCATGGAGGTTCGAAAGATTGTAGGGTTGCAGCGCGGCTAGCATGTCGTCATGAGCACAGCACGGTTGCGCGTCGGCATCGTCGGAATCGGCGCGATGGGCATGGCGATCGCCCGCAATCTGCAGGCACGCGGCCACACCATCGTGGTGCGAGACATTCGCGCCGAGGCCGAGCAGCAGGCGCGCTCGCTCGGCATGCAGGTCTGCGCATCGCCGCGCGCGCTCGCGCTGGCCTGCGAGATCGTGCTGATCGTTGTCGTCGACGCGGCACAGATCGAGTCGGTACTATTCGGCGAAGATGGCGTCGCGCACTCGCAAGGCGGCGCCGCCACCGTGATGCTTTGCTCCACGATCGCGCCGCAAGACACGGCCTCGTTCGCTCGGCGCCTGGCCGCGCATCGCATCGCGGCGATCGACGCGCCGATCTCCGGCGGCCCGGCCCGCGCGCTCGCCGGCACGATGAGCGTGATGTTGGCTGCGCCAGCCGAGACATTGGCTCCATGGCAAGGCCTGCTGGCCGAGATGGCGGCCAAGCGGTTCGAACTCGGCGCGACGATCGGCGACGCTGCGAAGGCGAAGCTCGTCAACAACCTGCTGGCGGGCACCAATCTGGTGGCCGGCGCCGAAGCGCTCGCGCTGGCCGAAAGGCTCGGGCTGGATGCGCGGCGCATGTTCGAGATCGTCAACGCATCGAGCGGCGCATCCTGGATCTTCGAAGACCGCATGGCACGCGCGTTGGACGACGACTTCGAACCGCGAGCGGCCGTGCACATCCTGACGAAGGATCTCGGCCTCGCGACGTCGCTGGCAGCCCGCGTCCAGCAACCGACACCGCTGGGCGACGCAGCGCTGGCCACTTTCCGCGAGACCGCTCGCCGCGGCTGGGCAGCACTCGACGATGCCGCGGTGCTGAAGAGCTACCGCAGCCCAGCGGCGACGATCGCGTCCGTGCCCATCATCGATGTCGCCCCGCTCATTCGCGGGACGGACTCGGCGGAGGCCGTCGCCCAGCAGATCGCTGCCGCTTGCCGCGCCCACGGGTTTTTCTACATCGTCGGCCACGGCGTCGATGAGGCGTTGTGCGAGCGGCTCGAATCCTTGAGCCGCGAATTCTTCGCGCTGCCCGACGAGCGCAAGGCTCCCGTTCGCATGGCGCTTGGCGGGCCGGCCTGGCGCGGCTGGTTCCCGCTCGGCGGCGAACTCACGTCCGGCCGACCGGACTGGAAGGAAGGCCTCTATTTCGGCATTGAACTGCCCGACGACGACCCGCGCGTGCGCGCTGGAGTGCCGCTGCACGGCCGCAACCTGTTCCCTGCCGAGCCACCGGCTTTGCGCGAGACGGTCCTCGCGTACCTGGATGCGCTCACCCGACTCGGTCACGCGTTGATGCGCGGCATCGCGCTGAGCCTCGGGCTCGATGCCGAGTACTTCGCCGAACACGGCACGCGCGACCCGCTCGTGCTGTTTCGAATCTTCAACTACCCGTCGCGGCCGGCGGCGCCTGAGGTGCGCTGGGGCGTCGGCGAGCACACCGACTACGGCTTGCTGACAATCCTTCGGCAGGACGATGTCGGCGGCCTCGAGATCAAGACCGCCTCCGGCTGGGTCGCGGCACCGCCGGTCGAAGGCTCGTTCGTCTGCAACATCGGCGACATGCTCGAGCGCATGACCGGCGGGCTCTACAAGTCGACGCCGCATCGCGTCGCGCTGAACACCAGCGGCCGCGACCGCATCTCGCTGCCGTTCTTCTTCGACCCGAATTTCGGTGCGCGCATCCAGAGCGTGCCGCGCCTGGCTGCACATGCGAAGGTCGACGCCGACGGCGACAGCGCGAGCCGCTGGGATCACAGCAGCGTGCACACGTTCGACGGCAGCTACGGCGAATACCTGCTCGGCAAGATCGGCAAAGTGTTCCCTGAGCTGAAGCAGCAGGTCCTCGGCACGAAGCACTGAACCCAGGGCGGCGACAAGTCCGAATACGGCGAGCGCGCAGTCTCGAACAGGCCGATCATCGCGCCCTGACACAAGCCGAGCTTCCATGACTGCCCCACTCCCCCGACCGTTCGTCGCCCTCGCCTGGTCGAACCTCGCCGCTCAATCCGCAGAACAGCTGAGCCTCGCCGCGACGCCGATCGTCGCGGTCCTCGCGTTGAACGCCGGCCCCGGCGAAATCGGCGCGCTCGCGACGGTGCAGACTCTGCCGTTCCTGCTCCTGTCGATCCCGCTCGGGCTGCTCGCCGACCGCCGCTCGCGCCGCTCGCTGATGATCGCCGCCGAAGCCCTGCGCGCGCTGTCGCTGCTCGGCCTGCTCGCGCTCGTGCTGCTCGGCCAGGTCTCGCTGGTCGGGCTCGCGCTGCTCGGGTTTGTCGGCGCCGTCGGCACGGTCGGCTTCAGCGTGGCCGCGCCGTCGCTCGTACCGTCTCTCGTGCCGCGGGCCGCGCTCGCTCAGGCGAACGGCCGGCTCGAACTGGCGCGCAGCGCTGCGTTCGCAGCCGGACCGGCGCTCGCCGGAGCGCTGGTCAGCTGGGCTGGCGCGTCGGCTGCGTTCACGATCGCGGCGATGCTCTCTTCGACCGCCGTCGGCCTGCTCTGGCGAATCGTCGAGCCGGCGCGCGAACGCGCCGCGCCGCGCCATCCGCTGCTCGAACTGCAGGACGGTGCGCGCCTGGTCTGGAGCCACGAACTGCTGCGCCCGATCCTGCTGACGGCCGTCGCCTGGAATATCTCGTGGTTCGTGCTCCAGGCGGCGTATGTGCCGTACGCGGTGCGCGCACTCGGCCTGAGCGCAAGCGGCGTCGGGATCACGCTCGCGTGCTACGGCGTCGGCATGGTGCTCGGTGCGTTGCTCGCGCCGCGCATCGTCGGCGCGATGGCGTTCGGGCGCGCGATCCAGTTCGGGCCGGCGATGTCGGTGCTCGCGTCGCTGACGATGGTCGCCACGCTGCTGCTGCCGACGGCTGCGCTTGCCGGATTCGCGTTCTTCCTGTTCGGTGCCGGCCCCATCATCTGGACGATCACGTCGACCACCTTGCGCCAGACCGTCACGCCCAGCGCGATGCTCGGGCGCGTCTCGGCAATTTTCCTCGCCGTCAACACTGGTGCCCGGCCGATTGGCGCCGCGCTCGGCGGCATTGTCGGCGCGGCCTGGGGCGAGCCGGCATGCCTGGTGCTGGCGTCTGTCGGCTTCGCCGTGCAGGCACTGCTGATCACCTGCTCGGCCGTGCGCACGCTGCAACGCCTGCCGGCCGCCGCTTGAACTATGCCTGCTGGAGATGCGCTCGCAGCGCATCGATCAGCACACGCACCTTCTGCGGGCGATAGCGCGTCGCCGGAAACACTGCATAAACGCCGCCGCTCGGCACCGACCATTTCGGCAGCACGTGCACGAGCCGGCCGCTGCGGATGTCGGCGGCGACAGCGTACTCGGGAAGGATCGCCATCCCGCCGCCCGCAATGGCGGCCGAGCGCGTCGTATGGGCCGAGTTGGCCGTGAGCCGCGGCTCGAAATGAACCCGCTCGCGCCGTTGGCCGGGGCCTTCGAAGATCCAGGACGAAGGCTCGGGCAATACCGACAGCGCGACGAACGGCAGCGCCAGCAGATCTCGCGGCCGCGACAGCTTCACGCCGGCGAGCAGCGACGGCGCCGCGACCAGCCAGCTCGCCAGCGGCGCGATGCGAACCGCCTGATGGTTCGAATCGGCAAGCTTGCCGAGCCGGATCGCGACGTCGATGCCCTCGGCCACGAGGTCAAAACGCCGATCGCCCGAGTGCAGCTCGATCTTCAGTCCGGGATGGGTTCGCTGCAGCGCAACGGCCAGCGGCGCGACCACATCGGCGCTGTAGTCGACGGGCGCGGTGATGCGCAAGGTTCCGTGCAACTCGGCGCGGTCCTGCCCGATGGCGTTGACGGCTTCTTCGGCCGACTGCACGATGCCGCGCGCCGCCTCGTAGAACTTCTCGCCTGCCTCGGTCAGCGCGATCCGGCGCGTCGTGCGCACGAGCAGGTTCACGCCGAGTTCTGCTTCGAGCCGCTGCATGTGCGCGCTGACCATCGTCTTGGCAACGCCCAGCCGCCCGGCGGCGGCGGTCAGCGAACCGGCCTCGACGACGGCGACGAATGCGACCAGCCGGTTCAGGTTGATGCCGCTCAGCGTGCTCGACATGGCTTGGCGTCCTTCGATTGCGACTCGCGATCGTCCACTCCGCATGGACAGTGAATCGCGAATTGTCCATCTAGTCGGAGGCCATGGGGCCGCCTAAGCTTGCAGCATCACCCACTCGCCACAGCAACCCATGAAGATCGCCATCATCGGCGCCACCGGCAACGTCGGCCGGCGCCTCGTCGAAGAAGCCCTGCGCCGCGGCCACGACGTGACAGCCATCGCGCGCGGCACATCGACGCTCGCACCCGGCCCGAAGCTCTCTCTCGCGCAGGCCGATGCGCACGACACCGCAGCACTCGCCGCCGCGATCGCCGGCCACGACGCCGTCGTCAGCAGCGTGAAGTTTCAAATGGTCGAACCTGCCGAACTGATCGGCGCGGTGCGCCGCTCCGGCGTCAAGCGCTATCTCGTGGTCGGCGGCGCGGGCAGCCTGGAGGTTGCGCCGGGCAGCCTCCTGGTGGATTCACCCAACTTCCCGTCCGCCTACAAGGAAGAAGCGACCAAGGGCAAGCTGTTTCTCGACGCGCTTCGCGGCGTCGATGACCTCGACTGGACCTTGCTGAGCCCTTCGGCACTGTTCGTCGCCGGCGAGCGCACCGGCAAGTTCCGTCTCGGTACCGATTCGCTCCTCACCGCGAGCGACGGCAAGAGCTGGATCTCGTACGAAGACTATGCGGTCGCGATGCTCGACGAAATCGAGCAGCCCAAGCACATTCGGCGCCGTTTCACCGTCGGCTACTGAAGCAGGCGGGGCGAGCGTTCAGCCATGCTCGCGCAGCCATGCGGCAGCCTGGCCGCGCGATGCGAGGCCGAGCTTGTCGAGGATGTTGCCGACATGCCGCTTCACGGTGTGCGGGCTGATGTCGAGCACGCGCGCGATCAGCTTGTTGCTGTCGCCGGCTGCGATCCGCTCGAGGACTTCGCGTTCGCGCGCGCTCAGCGGCGGATCGCCGGCGGCCGGCGCAGTGCCTGCCAGCACCGTGGGGCCCCGGGTTGGCGCCGCCGTTGCGGCGCCGCCGCGCAAATCGCTCGCCAACGCCGCGATGTCGACCAGTTCGGCATGCAGCGCCGGCGCGAGCCGCAGGCCCCACGGCGCTTCGGCGAGCGCGGCGAGCACGAGCGGTCCGGCCATCAGCGCGTGGCCGCGTTCGCCATCGCTGCGGATGCGTTCGAGCGCCGGCTTCAACGCCGCCGCGCCCGCGTCGATCCGCCCGCATTGCAGCAGCGCATGCGCGGCGCGCAAGTGCAGCTCGTTTGCCTGGCCGAGCGAATCCATGCTCGCCGCAATCGGCAGCAAACGCTCGTAGAGCGCTGCAGCGTCGTCCCAACGGCGTTCGGCTGCGGCATGGCGAGCGGCGTAGGCCGAACTCGCGGCGGCGTTGCTTTCGATCTTCGCCGGTTCGGGCACGCCGAACTTCAGGTGCCGCGCCCAGCGCTCGAACTCGGCCGGGGCACTGCCGAGCACGTCGTTCATGCGGATCGCGAACCCTGCGATGTCGTTGCACCAGGCGGCGGCACTGTCGGCGTCCAGGCCAGCAGCGCGCGCGAGCCAGGCATCGAGCATGCGGTTGACCGCGTCGACACGCCCCGACATCGCATCGACGATCGCATGGAACACCAGCAGGTTGCCTTCCATGTTGGCCGAACCCGCAAGCCAGCGCACGTCGCTCGCGGCGACCTCAGCCTCCACGCTCGCAGCGTCGATCTCGCCCGACCAGAGCAGCGCCCACGCCTGCAGCATGTGGACGTCGGCTCGCATCGCCAGCTCGCGCTCTCCCACGCGATGCAGCGCGCCGCGGCAAAAGCGCTGGATCAGCGGGCGCATGCCGCGAACGCTCAGCCACGCGCTTGACGGCCCGCAGCTCCACCAGACGAACAGGCTGGCGCCGCGTTCGAGCATGTCGAGCTGCTCGGCGTAGGCTACCGGCAACTCGGCGTGTTGACCGGCTCGAAACAGCATAGAGCATTCGCTCGTCAGGAACAGCATGCGGGCAGCCGGCTCAAGCGGCTGCGGACGCAACTCGTCGAGCAAGGCCAGGCACGGCCGGTGACGGCCCATGCTGTGCCACGCGGCGGCCAGATAGCATTGCGCGAGCTGCCGCTCGGACTCGTTTCCGGCCGCACGCGCAGCCGCCACTGCCGCCTCGGCCGACTGCGCCATCTCGGCCCATTGCCAGCCTTGCGCGAGGCAGGCGGTGCGCAGGCGCAGCAGGCGTGGCGAAGCGGCTCGCCATTCGGCGGGGAATTGCTCGATCGCGCGCCGCACTTCGGTCGCGCCGCCTTGCATGATGAGCTCCTCCGACGCGTCCGCGAGCGCACGCTCGGCCTGCGCGAAGTCGGCCGCCCGCAGCAGAAAGCCGAAACGGCGCAACGGGTCGGGTTCGCCGAGCGCCGCGCGCTTCAGCAGAAGCGGCAATTCCTGCGGGA
>Ga0075370_10001523_pt1 | contig 10131 bp, 7 predicted proteins | sample EndMethybrTD3035_FD_71398 | JGI IMG/M metagenome (GOLD analysis project Ga0075370, IMG submission 71398) | Populus endosphere microbial communities from Tennessee, USA - Endosphere MetaG P. TD hybrid TD303-5 | ecosystem: Host-associated > Plants > Roots > Endosphere | place: USA: Tennessee... | reverse complement strand
TTGATGATCGGCGTGAAGTCGGTCAGCGGGTTGTACGCGATCTTCGGATTGATCGCAGGGTTCGCGGCGGTGGTCGACACGGTCGCCATGCCGAGCGAATAGCCGTCCGGCGCCGAGCGCGCGGTGTCGGTCGCGCCGACGGTTCCGCCCCCGCCGGCCTTGTTCTCGACGATCAGCGTCTGCCCGAGCGGCACGGTGATGCGCTCGGCAACGACGCGCGCGACGATGTCGGTCGTGCCGCCCGGTGCGAACGGCACGACGAGCTTGACCGGCTTGTTCGGATAGGCCTGGGCCCAGGCGCTGCCGGCGCCGAGCGCGGTGACGGCCGCGAAGGCGCTGACGAGGACGATTCTGCGTTGCATTCGACGGGTCTCCATTTCGAGCGGGGAATGTGTCAAGCGGTTTGCCGAGCGGCACTGCACCAGGGCGCGCTAGTGTAGAACCCGCCGCCCGGCGAGCCATTCGTGGTGGTACTTAGCACTGTCTTCGGCACTGGCACACTCGCAGCCCATGTCGAATGCCTTGTTGCTGCTGCCGGACTTTCTGCTCATCGTCGTCGGCTTCGTGGTGTGCCGCTACACGGCTCTGAACCGGCCGGTCTGGGATGCCGCCGAGCGCCTCGTGTACTACCTGCTGTTTCCGGTGCTTCTGTTCAACTCGATCGTCAAGAGCCCGTTGCAGCCGGCCCAGACCTTGAGCCTCGCCGCCGCGGGCGTCGGCACCGTCGCCTGCGGCATCGTGCTGGCGCTTGCGCTGAAACGCTGGCCAGGTGTCGATGCGCGTCTGCATGCCTCGGGCGCGCAGACGGTGTTCCGCTTCAACTCGTTCATCGCACTCGCGCTGGCCGAGCGTCTTGGCGGCCCGCAAGGGCTGGCGTGGATGGCGCTGATCATCGCGTTGTGCGTGCCGCTGTGCAATGTCGCTGCCGTGTGGCCGCTGGCGCAGCACAGCGGGCATTCGTACGGCCGCGAGCTGTTGCGCAACCCGCTGATCCTCAGCACGGTGGCAGGTCTCGTCGCGAACCTGCTCGGCCTGAAGTTTCCCGATGCGGTCGCGACGACGCTGCAGCGCATCGGCCTGGCCGCGCTGCCGGTCGGTCTGATGGCTGTCGGCGCGGGGTTGCGGCTCGGCGGACTGAAGGCCTCGCCGGCGCTCGCCGCCGCGTTCCTGTCGCTGCGCCACGCGGTGCTGCCGATGATCGCGATCGGCCTCACCGCGGCGCTCGCGCTCGGCGTCGAACAGCGCCTGATCGTCGTGCTGTTCGCATCGCTGCCGACCGCGTCGAGCGCTTATGTGCTCGCAGCGCGCATGGGCGGCGACGGTGCCTTCGTGGCCGGGCTCGTCACGGTGTCGACCTTGCTCGGCATGGTCAGCGTGCCGATCTGGCTGGCGGTGCTGGCGGGCTTGACATGAGACGTTGCATCAGGAGCCTCAGCAGGCGTGGCTCGTCCGCGGCAAGACAGACCTGCGCATTCGACGCGCCGGCGATCTCCTTCGTCATGCCATCGGCATCCACGTCGATCCGCAACGGCAACGTCGGGCACAGGCTCGGGTCCATCGCATAGGCCACCGGCACGACGTCGAACAGCGTCGGCGTCGTGCTCGACCATGGCTGGTAAGCATCCAGCCACTGGTGGTACAGCAGCGTCAGCGCGTCGGTCAGCGGCGTGGCATGCGCGAACAGCGCGTTGCGTGCGGCCTCTTCGAAACGGATCTGCGTCGAGTCGAGCGGCATCATCACGATGCTCACGCCCGAGCCGAACAGTGCCTGCGCCGCCGCCACGTCGGAGACGATGTTGTATTCCTTGTCAGGCGGTCGCGGCGCATGGAACGCCGACTTCGAATAGCCGCGCCGCACCGAGCCGCCCATCAGCACGACACGCTTGAGTTGGCGAAACGTCGCCGCGTCGCGCTGGATGGCGGCGCCGAGGTTGGTCAGCGGCCCGAGCGCGAGCAGCGTGATCTCGCCCGGATGGCGGCGGATGCTGTCGAGCAGGAAGTCGACCGACGGCGGCGCTGCACGCCGTGCGGCGGCAGCATCCGCCGAGCCACCCTGCGCCCAGCGTGCCTGCGTGAACGGCGTGCGCGATTCGGTCGCGATGCCTTGGGCGACCGGGATGTCGCCCCGCCCGAGCTCGGCCAGCAAGCGCCGCACGAGGCGCACCCGCAGTGCCGTGTCGCCCCAGGCCGTGCTGATGCCGAGCACCTCGAACTCGGGGCTCGCGAGCACCAGCGCAAGTGCAAAGGCGTCGTCGATGTCGTCGCCGATGTCGGCGTCGACGATCACACGCTGCCGTGCGGTCGGTGCGCCCTGTGCGTGAACGCTCGCGCTCGTGGCGAGCAGCGCGGCTGCGCAGGCACCGGCCCACACACAGGCCCGGACGCAGCGCGCTGCGCCGCCCGCCATGGTCACTGCGGTGTCGGCCGCGGCGTGGCCCGATTCGTCAACTCGATCATCACCCGCTCCAGGCCCTTCACGTCGACCTCGCGCACCACGGTGACCGGGCGCTCGCCGAGCCCCGGCCCCTCGCCCTTCGGCCAGCTCAATGTGTTGCCATAGCCGGCCGTGAAGCTCGTGTCGACATCGACCGCGAGCTCGTCCGCGGTCGCGATCAGCGCCGGGTTCAGCCAGACAGCAGTCGCGATCTCGTCCCACATCGGGAAGCCGGCCTCGCTGAATCGCTTCACGCTGCGCGCGAGCGGCGTCTCGCTGCGGGTCATCGCGTTCAGCAACGCGGGCGTCAGCTCGGTCGCGGTCGACGGATCGACCGGCACCATCACGATGCGCCGCCATGGCGCCCGCAGCGCGATGCTCGCGGCTTCCGGATCCCAGCGGAAGTTGAACTCGAGCCGCGGCGTGTTCAGGAACTCGCGGCCGAACTGCTGCGCCGACAGTGACGCCAGCTTGCGCTGCGGGTTCAGGCTGCCGCCCATGAAGACCAGCTCCTTCGCGTTGGCAGCGAACTCCGGATCGAGCCTCTGCGCAAGCGCGAGGTTGGTCAGCGGGCCGGTCGCGATGATCGTCACCTGCCCCGGGAACCGGCGCACCGTGCGGATCAGGAAGTTCGCCGCGATCTCGTTCGCCGCGCGTGTCGTCGGGTTGCCCTCGGGCAGCTCGGGCACATGGTCGTGCGCGTGGTACAGCGGCTGGCTCTGCAAGGTCCCGTCGGGCCACTTGCGGTCCATCCATGCGCCCTTGTAGACCAGCTTGCCGTACAGGGCCTCCCAGCGCCGCGTCGCCTGCTCGGTGTTGACGAGCGGGAAGGTCGAGCCGGGCACGACCGGGATGTCGGTGCGACCGGCGATCTCCAGCATGCGCAGCGCATGCGCGACGCCCTCGTCCCGCCACACCGAGCCGCTGACGATCGTGATGCCCAGCACCTCGACATCGGGTGACTGGACGGCCAGCATCGCGCTCGATCGCACCCCGGTGATGTCGTCGTCGACGATGACCTTGCGCGGTGCGTCGCCCGCAGTGGCGCCGCTGGCGGCCAGCACGCTCGCCGCGAGCAGCAGCAACGCCCCGAGCCGGGAGTGGATCGTCTTGGCGAAGTTCATGGCTGCAGAAAGTCTCCGAGCACCGCGAGGAATGCGGCGGGTGTTTCGATCATCGGTGCATGGCCCGCATCGGGCACGACGACGAGTCGCGCGCCGGGAATCTCCGCGGCCATGCGGCGGCCCTTCGACAGCGGGATCAGTTCGTCGTATTGGCCCCAGACCACGAGCGTCGGGACGGTGATGCCGCCGAGCCGGCCGTCCAGGCTGTCGTTCATCACGGCAGGGTTGTCGAGCACTGCGGCGATCGTGTGGCTGTCGCCCTTCGCAAGGCTCCAAGCCATGCCGCGGCGCACCGCGTCTTCGCTGCTGAACGCCGGCGCGTGGAAGATGCTCGCGAGCAAGGCCTTCTGCTTCGCGAGGCTGGGTCCCGGGCCGGGAGCGGGTGCGGCGCCGGCCTTCGCCTCTTTCGGGCCGTCGCGCAGCCCCGCGGAATCGGCGAGCACGAGGCGGCCCGGCCTGGGCAGCACGAAGCTCGCGCCAGCGGCCTCGCCACGCAGCGCCTGCAGCGTGTACTGCGCGGCGATCCAGCCGCCGAGCGACTCGCCCATCAGCATGAACTCGCCGACCTTCTTCTCGCGCAGGAACTCGCCGAGGAAGTCGACCCAGGTCTGGATGCCGTAGGGGACGAAGGGCTTGTCGGAGTTGCCGAAGCCGAGCTGATCGGGCGCCAGCACATGGTGCGTGCGGGCGAGCTGCGGCATGACCTGCCCCCAATCGCCCGCGGCACTGCTGCCCAGGCCATGCAGCAGCACGAGCGTCGGGCGGCGACCGCGCTGGCCGAGCTCGTGGTAGCGGATGCGCGCGCCGAAGAGCGTCAGCGTCTTCTGCGCCGGCAGCCGCTGCGCGCCGGCGAACACCGGCCCCGCGAGAACGCTGGCGGAGCCAGCCGCAGCCAGGGCCAGCCAGCCGCGCCGATGCTTATCGATCATCCGGCGATCGAGTGCGACGTCGCGTGTCAGAACTGCGCCCTGAACTGAACACCGTAGGTGCGCGGGTCGTTGATGAAGCCGGTCAGATTGTTGAAGTCGATCGCGCCGACGGCCACGATCTTGTTCGTGATGTTGCGGCCGAACGCGGCGACTTCGTACTTGCCGTCGCCCCAGATGTAGCCCACGCGCAGGCCACCGGTCAGCAGCGACTTGCCGGTGAACTCGGTCGCTTCATAGAGGAAGAAGTTGACCTTGCTGCGATACGCCCAGTCGGTGTAGATGTAGTACTCGCCGCTGGCCGTCGGAATGCCGTAGCGCGCCGTGACGTTGGCGATGTACTTGGGCGCCTGCGGCAGCGGGTTGCCGTCGATGAAGTACTGCCCGGTCGTGCCGTTTTGCGGGTTCAGCATCGTGCACATGCCCGAGCCGCAGCCGGCAACGGTCAGGTCCGGGTCCTTGATCTTCGTGTCGTTGTAGCTGCCGGAGAGCGTCACGAGCAGGTTCGGCGTCAGGTACGCGTCGAGGCTCAGTTCGACGCCCTGGCCGATCGCTTTCTTTGCGGTCTTCAGCGTGTTCGCGTTGCCGGAACCGCCGACCTCGGTGAGCTGCAGGTCCTTCACGTCGTAGTGGAACGCGCTGAACGACACGCGGGCGCGCTTGTCGAACAGGTCCGACTTGATGCCGGCCTCGTACGAAGTCGTGTTCTCCTGCCCCGCGAGCGATTGCGGGCCGAACAGGCTGGCCGGCTGCACGCTGGAGCCGCGGTAGCCGGTCGCGACGCGTGCGTAGACGTTGGTCGCCGGGCTGAGCTTGTAGAGCGCGCTGAGGTCGCCGGTGGGCTTGGAATCGCTCAGGTGCGCCGAAGTACCCTGGCTCGTGTCGATGCCAGTGGTGGGATCGCTTTCGAGATCCTTCTTGTCCTTCGTGTAGCGCACGCCGGCGCGCATGCTGAAGTCCTTGGTGACGTCGTACTTGACCGAGCCGAACACCGCCCACGACTTGCTCGTCTGCTCGTCGGTCAGCTTGCTGGTCTGCGCGTTGCCGCCCAGGCTGTTGTAGCTGTAGCTGTCGGAGATGAACTTCTCGTCGAAGTAGTACAGGCCGGCCTGCCAGTTCAGCGGCGCCGCGTAGCGCGATTCGACGCGGAACTCCTGCGTGAACTGGCGATGGCCGTGCACCGCGCCAGCCGTCTCCGAAGGGAATGGAATCGACACGCCCGGCTCGAAGGCTCCGAAGTACGGACCTGCGCTGCCGTCGATATCGCCACGGCTGAAGGTGTGCACCGTCTCGAAGCCGGTGATCGAGTGCAGGCTGTAGTCGCCCATGTCCCAGCGCAGCCGTGCGCTGCCGCCATAGCTCTGGATCTTCTGCTCGTTGACGCCGTCGGTCGCGACCTTGCTCGGCTCGAACCCGTCGACCAGGTCATTGCTGCCGGGCTTGATGATGTTGGCGCGGAACAGGCGCGCGGTGCCGTTGAGGTCGCGGGCATGTGCGTTGAACAGCGCGCTGAAGCCGCTGCCGCTCGGCTTGTAGAGAACCTGCGCGCGCAGCGCGCGGTCGTCGTAGCCCTCCATCTTCTGCGTCGGACCGGCGGCGTTGGTGTTGTCGACCCAATCGTCGCGGTGCTGAACCAGCAGCGCGATGCGCGCCGCCCACTCGGGGCCGAGCGCAATGGTCTTTGCACCCTCGACGTTGGTCGTCTTGTAGGTTCCGAACGAGATGCTGCCGTAGCCGTCGCTCGCACCGATCGCCGGCTTGGCCGAATCGAATTTGACGACGCCGCCCGGCGTGTTGCGGCCGAACAGCGTGCCCTGCGGCCCCGCCAGCACTTCCACGCGATCCAGGTCGAAGATCGGGAAGCCCTTGAGCAGCGGGTTCTCCTGGACCACATCGTCATAGACCAGCGAAACCGGCTGCGACGCATTGACGCGGAAGTCGGTGTTGCCGTAGCCGCGAATATAGAAGCGCGGGAATGCGCGGCCGAACGACGATTCGATGTTCAAGCTGGGCACGCGACCGGAGATCGCACGCACGTCTTCGCCGGAGGAGTTGATGATGTCGAGCTTCTCGCCGCTGAGCGTCGAGACGGAGCTCGGCACGTCACGGATGTTCTCGGCCCGGCGCTCCGCCGTGACCGTGACGGTGGGCAGCGTGCCCGCGGGAGCGGCGTCTTGTGCCGAGGCCATCGGCATACCGAACGCGAGCACGAGCAAGGCCGCGAGCGGCGTCAGTGCGAACAGGCGATCGGCATGGCGTTCGGTCGGGCGGCGTTGAGCGGTCATCGTGCACTTCGGTGGGTGGAGAAGTGCAGCAAGTCAGCAAGCGGTGTGCCACCACCTGCCCGGGCAGCGTGCCTCTTGTCAGGGCGGCGGCACGCCGTCGCGCCACTGCGCCCAGTTCGCGACGATGTCGCGCACCAGCAGCCCGCCGACGTTGTAGAGGTTCTGCGTCGCGGGCACGAAGCCGCCGGTCGCGCCGGTGGTCGAGGCCTTCAGCGAGGCCTGTGCGCTCTGCCCCGGATAGGGGCGATCGAAGTTCGAACCGGTGCGCAGCACCGCCAAGCGCTTCAGATCGACCTTGCCGACCGCCGCCGCGCGCGCGAGCGCGTTCTGCGTCGCGTTGTCTTCCTGCTGCGTCGTGCAGTACGTGCCTTGCCCGTCGGTCAGGAGCTTCGTCCACGAGCGCGCGTGTTCGCCGAGCCGGTCGCCGTGCCACCAGGTGTCGCCGCCCAGCGTGTCGCACTGGATCACCTGCGGCGGCTTGCTCGCCGGCGTGCGGCTGTACCTGCCGCGATAGTTCGCGCGGTAGGCGCGCGCCTTGTCGCTGTCGGCGAGCGTCGCGTGGCGGCTCAGCGCGAGCGCCTTCTGCAGCAGCGCTTCGTCGAGCCGCGCGACTTCGGTGTGGTACTCGAGCTTGGGCTTCTGTCCCGGCCCCGAGGTCATGATGCCGAAGTAGCCGGTCGCCCAGCTCTTGGGCTTGTCGCGCGCGTCGAACTCGTGCGCGATGCCGAAGTCGACCAGCCAGCGCGCCCAGGCCGCGGAGCCGAGCGTGCCCTGGGCCGGGTCGATGCCGGCGATGCCGGCGATCAGGAAGTAGGTGCGCCGCAGGTCGAACTGCGGGTCCAGCGCCACGGCCATCGTCGACGCGGCAACGTTCGCGTGGCCCATGCCCGCCGTCAGCAGGCACACGTCGTCGGCATTGCAGCGCAGCGCAGGGCTCTCCGGCAGCAGGCCCGGCACCGGCACCTTCTGCTCGAGCTTCAGCGGCTCGATCCACGGTTGCGACTCAGGCTCGAACATCGTGATGATCAGCACCTTCAACGCGCGCGGCGCGGCCGGCTGCGACTGTGCGTGCGCATGGCCCGCGATGATCGCCGCACCGAGCAGCAGCGTGCGAACGAGCGTGGTCGAGAGTCGATGAGTCATCGTGCGCCCTTTGCTGTGGTTGCGGCGCGCGTCTTCGCCGCCGCCGGATGTCGTGCCCAGGCCTGCAGGAATGCGATCGTCACGGCGGCCTCGTTCGCCTCCGCCAGCCCGCTTGCGAACAGCGCGCCGACATCGGTGTTGAACTCCTCGGCGCCGGCCAGATCGCTCAGGCTTCGAAACGAGATATACGGAATGCCGTTCGCGAACGCGACATGCGCGAGCGCGCCGCCCTCCATCTCGAAGGCCTGGACCTGCAATTGCTCGAAAAGGTACTTGCGGTAATGCGGGTTCGCGAGGAACACCGGCGCGCTGACGCCACGTCCGCCGACGAACAGTTTGGGCTGGGTCGTCACGCACAGCTTGGGGTCGGGCGCCGCGTTCGCGGCGCTCTTCGCGCGCGGGCCGCAACGCTCCAGCGCGGGCGTGATCGTGCGGGCAACGCCGAGCATCGCCGCGTCCACCTCGTAGTCGAAGCGGAATTCGCCCTTCGGCGCGTTCGCGGCATTCATCGCGAAGGTGTCGCGCATGAAGAGCCCGGTCGGCACGTCGCCCGGCAGCTTGAACGACGGCATCGGCTGGCCGTCGGCGCCGCGGTGCAGCTGCAGCCCGAGGCACGCGACGTCGCCGGGCTTGCCGCAGGGACCGGGCACGCTCGCATCGTGGTTCCAGTACACCTCCATCGGCATCGCCCAGCGCTCCGGCACGATCACGTCGCCGACGTGATGCGCCGGGTCGATGCCGCCCGCGATGCCGCTCATCACGAGCCGCTCGATGCGGAAGTGGTCGGCCATCAGCTGCGTGACCATCGTCGCGTTGACGATGCTGACGCCGCTCAGCACGATGACGACGCGGTTGCCGGCCAGCGTGCCGGTCGTGAAGCGGTTGCCGTTGATCGTCCAGCTGCGCTTGCCGGTGGTGCGCGCGACCAGGATGTCGGCCTCCTGGCCGAAGGCCGAGACGATGCCGATGCGCGGCGTGCACTCGCTCAGGCAGCGCGGCACGGCCGCGTGCGCCGGGCTGGTGCCGGCGAGCGATGCGGCCAGCGCCAGCAGGGCCGACAGGAAAACTCTCATCATTCTTGCCACTCCTCTCGTTCTTCTCGTTCCGGTGCGGGCGCTGCGAGCAATGTTCATGCCGCGAGCGCCCAATCGATGTGCACGGCGACCAGCGGGCTCGCATCCATCCGTGCCTGGTTCAGAGCATTGCGCAGCATCGCTCGCGCCGCCGGATCATCCGAGCGCCGCAGCGCGTTGCCGAGCCCGACCGCCAGGTTGCGCCGCCAGCGCTCGAAGCCGATGCGGCGGATCGCGCTGCCTTCGGTACGGCGCAGGAATTCGGCCTCGTCCCAGCGCCACAGCTCGAGCAACGTTGCGCTGGCCAACGGCTCGCGCACGTCGAAGTCCGGCAGTGCGCTGAGCTGCGCGTACTTGTTCCAGGGACAGACGAGCTGGCAGTCGTCGCAGCCGTAGATGCGGTTGCCGATCGATTCGCGCAGCTCGAGCGGGATCGGCCCGTCGTGCTCGATGGTCAGGTAAGAGATGCAACGCCGCGCGTCGAGCCGGTAAGGCGCGACGATCGCCCGGGTCGGGCAGACATCGATGCAGGCCGTGCAGCTCCCGCAGTGCGGGGCGCTCGGCTCGGTCAGCGGCAGCGCCAGGTCGACATAGATCTCACCGAGAAAGAACATCGAGCCGGCGTCGCGGCTGAGCACCAGCGTGTGCTTGCCGCGCCAGCCGATGCCGCTGCGCGAGGCGAGCTCGGCCTCGAGCACCGGGGCGGAATCGGTGAACACGCGGTGCCCGAACGGGCCGATCAGCGCGGCCAGCTGGTCCGCAAGGCGCTGCAGCCGGTTGCGCATCACCTTGTGATAGTCGCGGCCGCGCGCGTACATCGAAAGCGCCGCATGCGCCGGTTCACGCAGGCGCTGCCATTCGATCGCCTGCCAGCCCGGCGGCGTGTCGTGAGGCAGGTAGTCCATCCTCGCGGTCACCACACGCACCGTGCCCGGCACCAGCTCGGCAGGCCGCGCCCGCTTCAATCCATGCACGGCCATGTAAGCCATCGAGCCGTTGAAACCGTTGTTCAACCACTCCAACAAGCCCTTTTCAGCGTGCGACAAGTCGACGCCAGCCACCCCGATCTGGGAAAATCCGAGCGCCGTGCCCCACTCGCGCAACTGCGCCAGTGCGGCTGCCCCGTCGCGATCGACGTCCCATTCA
>Ga0075370_10001522_pt1 | contig 10132 bp, 9 predicted proteins | sample EndMethybrTD3035_FD_71398 | JGI IMG/M metagenome (GOLD analysis project Ga0075370, IMG submission 71398) | Populus endosphere microbial communities from Tennessee, USA - Endosphere MetaG P. TD hybrid TD303-5 | ecosystem: Host-associated > Plants > Roots > Endosphere | place: USA: Tennessee... | reverse complement strand
CACACCTACCCGACCTCGGCCAAGCTCTCGGTCAAGCCTTACGAGTTCGACATCGGCTGGGCCTACATCCGCGGTCTCGAGATGATCGGTCTGGCCAAGGTTCGCAAGACACCGCCGCTGCTCAAGCTGGGCAGCGTGAAACCGGTGGCCGACGACAAGACGCTCGAAGCCATCATCGCGAACCGCTATGAGGTGATGGCGAAATACGCGCGCAACCTGCGCCGCGCCAGCCGTGCCGAGGTGGCACGCCTGAGGGCCGAGGGCGCGGCGAGCGCTGGCAAGCTCGCGAACATGGAGCTGGCGCGCCGCTGGCTGCACCGCGACGAAGACAAGATTCCGCACAGCGTGAAGGCGCAGGTCGCTGCGGCGGTTGAGCACAGCCCGGGCCTCGCGAAGCTGGTCGCGATGCGCGAGGAACTGCGCTCGCTGTGGACCCGTACCAACGTCTCGGCCGAGCAGCTCGTTGCCGACCTGCAGGCGTGGTGCAAGAAGGCCGAGGAGAGCGGCATTGCCGCGCTCCAGGAATTCGCACTGAAGCTGCGCGCAGCGCACGCTTGAAGCGCTGAACGCGCGGTGACGCGCGTCACAGAATACCTCAGGCGTGCTTCGTCGCGCCGATCTCGATCGATGGCGCAGCCACGCTGGGTTTGACCGCCGCCGGCTGGCTCGAATCCAGGTAGCCGTCCAGCAGCTCGAAGAATCGTTGCTGCGACTCGCGCGTCGTGAACGTGTGATCGGTGTCGGTCATCACGTCCATGCTGAAACGGCCGCTGCGCCGCAGTTCGGGCAGGATGTGCGAGGCCCGCACGTTCATTCGCGCATAGCCCGGATCGTCGCTCGAGAAGATCAGGCGCAGCGACGTCTGGCGCGAGGTGGCAGCACGCAGCTTCGCCACCGAGATGTCCTCGGCGCGGCCCAAGCCGAGCGGGCGCAGCAGCGGCCCGAACACCTTGCCGAGCAGATCGAGCGCGTGCTCGCCCATCGCGCCGAGGTGGCGCTTGAGGTCGATCTCGCCCCGCAGCAGGCGTTTCCATTGGCCGATGTCGGTCGCCGAACGCGATGCGTTGCGGGTCAGGATGAGGTGTCCGATGTCGGCCTTGGTCGGATCCAGCGACATCCCGGGCAGCCACTGATAGATCACCTGGTTGACCGAGTAGACCGTGTCGATCGGCGCCTCGAGCAGGATCGCGTTCAGCGCGTGATACGCGCCGGCGCACAGGCCGACGACCGCGCAGCGATCGATCGGAAGCTTCGCGCGCATCCAGGCGACGATCTTGGCGACGTCCGACGCATTGTCTTCGTCGTACATGTGCATGTCGTCGCGCCCTGGGCGCAGCTCGCTGTCGCCCGTCCCCGCCAGGTTCACCCGCACGACGATGTCGCCGCGCTCGGCACGCCGCCGCGCCAGTTGCACCCACATGCGGCCGGTGCCCACGCGGTCCAGCACCAGCAAGCCCTGACGGCGCTCGCCGGTCCGGATGTTCGCCGGCTCCGACAAGATGCCGCTCAGCGCGGGCGCGCTGCCGATCAGCAGCGGACGTTCGACGATCACGCCGCCGCCATCTCCCTGCAGTCGCGCGGCGGCGGCGATGCCGGCAGATGTACCGGTTGACACAGGCGCTGGCTGCGCCGGCGCCACCGCCGCGTCCAGCCACGCGGTCACCGCATCGATGATCGCGGCCGGAACGATCGCTTCGTACGGCGTTGCCAGCATGCCGGGAACGCCCGGCAGAATCTCGTAGCGGCAATCGGCACACGCCTGGCTCAACGCGTCCGCACAAGCCTTGCCCGCGGGAATGTCGTCACGATCGACGACGAAGGCGCTGCGTAGGCCGGGCGGAAGGGACGTCGGCCACTTGAGGGCCGAAATCGATGCGCAGCTGGCCTCGCTGATCCGGAAGCCTTCGGGCATCACCAGCCCGGTGTAACCGGCGTCGGCGCGCTGTGCTCCACCGCCGAACATCCGGCTCTCCCGGATATAAGCGCGTCCGCTCTGCGGCGGAGCGATCGCGATCAAGCCGCAGATGTCGTTGCGCGCTGCCGCGACCGAGGCCGCCAGCAGCGCGCTGAGGCGAAAGCCGACCACGACCGCCCGGTCGACTCCGAAGCGCGCGCGCGCCGCGTCGATCGCGCGGTGTATCGACTCGGACAGCACCGGTACGGCGTCGGCATTGTCGAGATCGGCCCCGGCGCTGTCGCCCGTGGCGACATAGTCGAACCGCAGCGTCGGATAGCCGCGCGCTGCCAGCTGCAACGCCAGCGCACGCAGGGTCCGGTGCGCCGACAGGGTTTCCAGGCCGTAGGGAGGGCACAGAACGACGGCCGGTCGACCAGGCCGCTCGGCCTCGTGGAACCAGCCGAACTGGGCGCGCGACGGATCGCCGAAGTAGCACGGCTGCGCCGGTCCCTGGAGGTCGCTTGGCACGGCGGGGCGAGTCGCTTCAATCATGCGGAACGGTCGCGCGGCGGCTCACGTCGATCATGTGCGGACGGCGGGCACGGCGCCAAAGACTGAATCGAGCGAGCTCATGCCGCGTTGCCATGCTGCGCTCATCGCATCGAACATCTGCGCATCGGTGAACGGCCGCTTGTTCATCACCAGGCGCGCGCCTTTGAGGATGAACGCCTTGTTCAACGCAGTGATTTCCTCGAAGGCGAGCACGGCCGTCTCCAGCGAGCCCGACAGCGGCTCGCCGCCGGCGATCCAGCGCAGATTGAGGGCGGCGAGTTCGAACGCCGCGCCGAGCTGCCGCGTGGCGGCAAAGGCCCATGCGTGATAGTGCTCGAGCCCCATCGCCTGCAGGCTCGGAAGCTCGAGCTCGAATCGCTGGCGGAACCGGTCGATCGGGTTCGTCAACGGGCGGCGCTCGAGGTACTTCACGACCAGCGCGCGCGACATCGCACGCAACTGCTCGCTGGGCCGTACCACGCGGCGCTCGACGCTGACGACCTCGGCGAACAGCGGCATGAAGGTCGGGTCGTGCGGTTCGCCGATGCGAAACGTGCGGTCGAAATCCTCGCCCTCGAGCTCGAAGTAACCGGCGTTGTGGAAGTAGCCGAGCCGGCGGTTCTGGATGTCGAGGTCGTTCAGCACGATCGTCGACTTCGTGTGCTTGGCGCGATAGTCGGTTCCGGCCGTGTCGGGCAGCCAGAAGGCGTCGGACTCGGTGCTGATCAAGCGGCCGGCGGCGAGGTGCTCCTGCGCATGCTCGATCAACGGGCGCCAGACGGTCAGCTCCTGCACGTCGATGCCGTACAGCTCGTACAGGTCGTCGTGCTGCGGCTTGAAGAAGGTCCATTGATCGCCGAGGAAGTCGGCAGCCAGCGTGAACGGCATCGCCGCCAGCGGCTCGAGTCCGAGCGCGTGGATCAGCTCGATCCAGATGTCCGTGTAGCAGTTCTTCTCGAGCCAGACGGCGCCTTCGGCATGCAGGCCATTGCGCTCGTAGCTCGCGCCGTCGAGCGCGCGCAGCGCGCAGCGCCGGGTCATCGAGCCGGCCGGCGGTGTCACGCCCATAGCCGTTCTCGGACGGCCTTGGGCCACGCCTTCGGATCGAAGCCGTGCGCCTTGAAGAGCGCCATCGTCACGCGCTCGAGGCCGAAGCCCAGGCACGCCGTGTTCGCAACGTTGCCGTCGGGTGTGCGGATGTCGAACGTGGTGCCGAAGTGGTCCTGGTGGAAGTTGAACGAGCAGCAGGCGGTCGGGTCGTCGAGCGAGATCACCGGCACCAGGACCTCGAACTTGAGCTTCTGCTCCTTCTGGTTCATCGCGAGGATTTTGCCGCCGCGGCCGAAGAACGGATCGGCCGCCACATCCGATTTGGCGGGCAGGCCGAGCGAGGTCAGCAGATCGAGCCCGCGCTGCAGCCACATGTCGCGCCACTGCACCACCTGCTCCGGAGTGCCCACGCGCACGAACTCGCGCACCCGGAACGACTGCATGCGCGTCGGCTCGGGCGAGGGCTCGTGGCGATATACCCAGTTCAGCATCGTCACGAGCCGGCCCTGCTCGGGAACCGTGCCGGTGAAGCTCGGATAGACCGGATAACACGCTGCAGGGTTGAGCACCACATGCGTCGGCCCGAGCAATTCGCCCCAGTTGCCGCCGCTGTTCGCGCGCTCGGCGACCGCGAGCGCCTGGATCGCGTTGCCGAAGAAACTGTGCACCGAGCCGCACAGGTGCGGGAACGAATCGAGGTAGTGAACGCGTTCGAGGATCGAGCGATCGATGATCGGCGGGAAGGTGTAGACCTCGGCACCGTCGTTGCGCGCCACCTCGCTGACGAGCGCGTTGAAGCGTTCGAGGACGTCCTCGAACACGGCGCCGCGGCCGAATGCGCCTTGCACGGTGGTCGGGATGATCAGGCCGTGCGCCACCAGCCCGTTGTAGAACGACTCGACGTCGTAGGTTTGTTCCATGGCGGGGCCTGCTCAGTCGTCCTTGAAAACCATCAGCATTGACGCGCTCTTCGCGGCGATGCGGTCGTTCGAGATCATCAGCGACGCGGAGAGAACGTCGCGATAGTGACGGCCCAGGCTGAACGGGCTGTCGTTCTTGAAAGCCAGGATGCCGATGATCTGGAGCGCGCGATGCACGATTTGCGGTGCCGTGTCGGACGCGCCGATCTTCAGGTTGTTCATCTTCAGGGCCCAGCCTAGGCCGAGCAGATCCTGCTGTCCATCGGGCCGTGCGGCGAGCGCATCGAACTCGTCGGCCAGTGCGAGCCAGTTGTGACGCATCGCCTGCAGCTGCTGCGAGACCTCGGCCAGCCGCATCGCGGTTGGCGGTACGGTGCCCGGATTCTTGCGCGCTTCGCCACGCACGAAAGTCGCGGCCTTGCCGACCGCGTCGGCCGCGATGCCCCACCACAGCGAGGCCCACAGGATGTGCGAGTACGGGACCATCGACATCGCCGAACTGTCGGCAAACGAGCCCGGAATGATCTGATCGATCGGGCCGCTCGACTGCAGCTTGAAGCCCGGGCTGCACGTGCCGCGCATGCCCATCGTGTCCCAGGTCGTCGATTGGACGAGCGTGTAGTCGCTCTTGCGCACGAGCACCAGCACCTGATCGCTCTTCGGGGCATCGGCGTCGCGCCGGCAAGTGACGAGGATTGCGTCGGCGTGAGCGCAGTACGAGCCGGTCGTCGCATCCTTGTTGAGCACGAAGCGCTCGCCCTGGCGCTCGACGGCGCAGATGCTCGAGCGGGTGTCGCCGAACGTGCCGACCTCGGAGGTCATCGACGCGAGAAGGTACTGCTCGCGAACGATGTCGCGCATGTACTGCTGGAAGAGGGCGCTCTCGTTGGCGTGCCGGACGATGCAGGCGATCTGGATGAAGTGCATCGCGAGCACCATGCCGCTCGAGCCGCAGGCGCCCGACAGCGTCGAGCAGAGCTGGGCCAGTTCGCGCATCGTGCAACCGAGCCCGCCGTGGGCCACCGGGATCGGCGCCGACAGCACGCCGGCGCGCTTGAGCGCATCGACTGTCTCGGTCGGAAAACGCGCCTTCGAGTCGACGTCCGGCGCGTTCGGCGCCGCTACTTCCTTCGCGATCGTCTTGACCTGGGTCAGCAGCTCTTCAAACGTTGTGGAGCGCTTGGTCATGTCCATGGGGTCTCCTGGGGGAACAGCCGAGGTTGGCGTCTGTCTCGGGGGCCAGACCGCTCAGGGGTACGGAGCGCGAGTGTTCGCGTCTGACCGCAGTGCACCGCAGTGTATTCTGCGAGTTCCCTACCGGAACGTTGCCCCCCCATGTTTGAGTGTTGGACAGGCGCGACTTCATCCTCGGTGCGCTGCGCATGATCTCGCCGCTGGTCGTCGATACCGCTGCGGACCCGCGTCTTGTGGTGGTGATTCTTCACGGGCGCGCGATGCGTGCAGGAGACCTCGCACCATTCGCCAACTCCATCGGCGTGCCGGCCCGGTTCGTCTTCCCGCAGGGCGCGGTGCCGCTTGCCAGCGGCGGGTATGCGTGGTGGCCGATCGACGAGGAGCGCCGCATCGAAGCGCTGCAGCGCGGCCCGCGCGACCTCGCTGCGGCGTACCCGGAAGGGCGCCCCGCAGCGCGTGCCGGCCTGGTGAAGGTGCTGCGCGAGGCGCGGCATCGCGCACCCGATGCGCGCCTTGCGCTGGTCGGTTTCTCGCAGGGCGGCATGTTGGCGGTCGACACCTTGCTGCACGAGCCTGTTGAAGTCGATGCGCTGGCATTGTTCTCGTCGTCATGCATCGCACTCGACGAGTGGCGCACACGCTGGGCCCGGCTGCGCGGGCTGCCGGTGCTCGTGACCCACGGGCGCGCCGACAGCGACCTCGCCCTCGGGGCCGGCGAACGCCTGCGCGACGAGTTGCTCGGCGCTGGCGCCGCCGTGCAATGGCTCGCCTTCGACGGTGGGCACGAGATTCCGCTGCAGGTCTGGCGCCAACTGCGCAAGATGCTTCACGCGGCGCTGGCGGACGGCACCGATATCATCCGGCGTTGAGATGAACGCCACCTCCTCTTCATCGATGGGCCAGCCGGAGCGCCTGCGCGTCGGTATCGACCTCGTGCAGATCAGCCGCATCCGCGAATCGATCGCCGCTTTCGGAGAGCGATTCGCGCAGCGCCTGTTCACCGCCGAAGAGATCGCCTATGCCGGCGCTGAAGAGGCTCTTGCTGCAGAGCGCTTCGCTGCCCGCTTCGCTGCGAAGGAGGCGGCGTTGAAGGCGTTCGGCCTGAGCCACGCCGGCATCGACTGGCGCGAGATCGAGGTCCTTCGGCATGCCGATGGCCACTGCAGCCTGCGCTTGCACGGCAAGGCAAACAGTCTTGCCGGCGCGCCGCTCGATCACGAAACGGCGCTCAGCCTGAGCCACGATGGCGACTATGCCGTGGCCATCGTCACGGCGCTGATAGCCGCACCACCCATCACCACCCACAGCCACTGAAGTACGCCATGAGCACTGCCCCCGCCCTGGACGAGAAGATCAAGACCGTACTGCGCGACCATGGTCGCCTGAACAAGGATGCGATGAGCCTGAACCCGGATGCCGACCTCTACCAGGCCGGCCTGACCTCGCATGCGAGCGTCAACGTGATGCTCGGCCTCGAGGGCCTGTTCGACATCGAGTTCCCGGATCAGATGCTGAACCGCAGTGTCTTCAGCAGCGTGCAGGCGATCCGCTCGGCGCTGCTCGAGCTGGGCGTGGCCGCCTGAGGCAGCGCATGCAGGTTCGGGCGGTGCGCATCGAGTCGTCGCCGCGCGAAACGCTTGCCGAAGGCTGGTCGATCCGCGCCGCCGAGCCCGGCGAGTTCACGAGCCCCGATGTGCTGCCGGCCGAGGGCTGGCAGCCTATCGCGACACTGGCCACGGTGGCTGCGTGCGAGCGCGAAGCCGGCCGCTGGTCGCTCGACCGCTCGCCCGTGCGAAGCTTCGACACGCAGGACTGGTGGTACCGCCTGGCATTCGACCTGCCCGAGCCCACTGAGGTGCCGCTGCGCCTGTGCTTCGACGGCCTCGCGACCTTGGCCGAGGTCTGGCTGAACGGGCAGTCGATCTTGACCAGCGACAACATGTTCGTCGCCCACGTCTGTGAACTCGTGCCTGGGCAACTGCGCGAGTCGGACAACGAGCTGGTCATGCGGTTTCGCTCGCTCGACCAGGAGCTCGCGCGCCGCCGCCCTCGGCCGGCATGGCGAGTGCCCATGCTTGAGCAGCAACAGTTGCGCTGGGTCCGCACGACGCTGCTCGGCCGCACGCCAGGCTGGTCCCCGCCGGCGCCTCCGATCGGGCCATGGCGCGAGATTCGCCTCGAGCGGGCCATCGGCGCTCGGCTGGAGACCAGGCAGCTGCGAGCTGCTCTCGACGGCGCCGACGGCGTGCTTGACGTTGTGCTCGCGTTCGAGGGGAGCGAGCTGCCCGCCGATGTCTCGGTCGAACTGTTCGCGCCCGGCGATGAGTCGGCAGAAGTGCGTGGCGCACTCACGGCCGATGGATCGCGTTGGGGCGGCCGGCTGCGCATTTCGGCGCCGGCCCTCTGGTGGCCGCACACGCACGGGACCCCGGCGCTGTACCGCGCGCGGGCGATCGTGCGTCTGCGCGGTGGCGCCGAGGCCTCGATGGAGCTCGGCAACGTCGGTTTCCGCTCGGTCGAGCTGGACACGGACGCTGACGCGTTCGCGCTGCGCATCAACGGCACGTCGGTCTTCTGCCGCGGCGCGTGCTGGACGCCTGCGGACCCGATCGGCTTTCGCGCCGATCCCGGGGCCCTGCGCCGTCTTCTCGAAGAGGTGCGCGACGCCGGCATGAACATGCTGCGCGTCGGCGGCACGATGGTGTACGAAGACGAGGCCTTCTTCGACGCCTGCGATGCGCTCGGCATCATGGTCTGGCAGGAGTTCATGTTCGCGAACATGGACTACCCGTCGGCCGACGCTTCGTTTCTTGCCAGCGTCGAACATGAACTGCGCCAGCAGATGACGCGCTGGGGCGGGCGCGCCTGCCTTGCCGTGGTGTGCGGCAACTCGGAGGTCTCGCAGCAGGCGGCGATGTGGGGTGCGCAGCGCGGTGCGTGGAGTCCGGCGCTGTTCCATGAGATCGTGCCGGCGTTGGCTCGGCAGTGCTTGCCCGATGTGCCGTACTGGCCGTCGAGCGCCTGGGGCGGCGCGTTCCCGCATCAGGTCGACGCCGGCAGCACCTCGTACTACGGCGTTGGCGCCTACTTGCGACCCCTCGACGATGCGCGCCGCAGCGGCCTGCGCTTTGCGACCGAATGCCTCGGCTTCTCGAACGTGCCGGCGCCACACACGATCGATCGCATGCCGGGTGGATCGGCATTGCGCGTGACTCATGCGGCATGGAAGGCGCGTGCCTCGCGCGACCTGACGGCCGGCTGGGACTTCGAGGACGTCCGCGATCACTACCTGGGCGAACTCTTCGGCGTCGACGCGACGCGGCTGCGCTACTCGGACCACGAGCGCTATCTCGCACTGTCGCGCGCCACCAGCGGCGAAGTGATGATCGCGGCGTTCAGCGAATGGCGTCGCCGCGGCTCGCCGTGCGGCGGCGCGCTCGTCTGGTTTCTGCGTGACCTCTGGGCGGGTGCCGGCTGGGGTGTGCTCGACGATGCGGGGCTGCCCAAGCCCTGCTGGCATGCGCTAAAGCGGGTTCTGCAGCCGCTCGCGGTGCTGCTGACCGACGAGGGTAACAACGGGTTGGTCGCGCATGTCGTCAACGAGCGGCCGGAGCCTCTCGTCGGGTTGCTGACGCTCGATGCATGGCGTGGCGACGTATTGCTTGCACATGCCGAGGGCTCGATCGAGATCGCCCCGCGCACCACGATCGAGCGCAACGTCGCCTCGATGCTCGATCACTTCATCGACCTCAGCGACGCATTCCGCTTCGGGCGCCGTGCGCACGACGCGGTCGTGCTGAGCTTGACGAGCGCAGCCGGCGAACGGCTTGGTCAGGCATTCCACTTCCCCGGCGGCATGGGCCTGCCGATGGAGGCCGATCTCGGGCTCACGGCCCAGGCCCGTCCGCTCGAGGGCGGAAGCGTCGAGGTGCGGGTCAGCAGCCGGCGCTTCGCGCTCGGCGTGCACTTCGAGACGCCCGGCTATGTGCCGAGCGACGAGTTCTTCCACCTGCCGCCACGGCAGGAAGCGCTCGTCGTGTTCCGGCCGCTGCCTGGCGCGCGCACCTGGCGTGGCGTCGTGAGCGCGTTGAACTCGGCGCAGCCGGGGGCGATCAGCTCGGCTGGCTGACGTCGCCCAATGAAAAAGGGGTCGCCATGCGACCCCTTTTGTCGTGCCTTCGTCGAAGGGCTTACTTGAGCTTCGTTTCCTTGTAGGTCACGTGCTTGCGTGCCTTCGGATCGAACTTCATCATTTCGAGCTTTTCGGGCGTCGTCTTCTTGTTCTTGTCGGTCGTGTAGAAATGACCGGTGCCAGCGCTCGACTCGAGCTTGATCTTTTCGCGTCCACCTTTTGCCATGATCAGCTCCTTAGATTTCGCCGCGGGCTCGCAGGTCGGCAACGACCTGCTCGATGCCGACCTTGTCGATCAGCCGAAGCGCAGCGTTGCTGATGCGCAGGCGCACCCAGCGGTTTTCGGTTTCGAGCCAGAAGCGGCGGTACTGCAGGTTGGGCAGGAAC
>Ga0075370_10001519_pt1 | contig 10149 bp, 6 predicted proteins | sample EndMethybrTD3035_FD_71398 | JGI IMG/M metagenome (GOLD analysis project Ga0075370, IMG submission 71398) | Populus endosphere microbial communities from Tennessee, USA - Endosphere MetaG P. TD hybrid TD303-5 | ecosystem: Host-associated > Plants > Roots > Endosphere | place: USA: Tennessee... | reverse complement strand
GGCTCCTTCTCGGGCATGGCGCTCAATCTCTCCACCTGGCGCCGCAACGCCGACGGCACCTATTCGAGCAGCATGACGACGCTGCCCGACCGCGGCCCCTTCGACGGCGGAATCGACTATCGCGACCGTATCCACACGCACAATATCACGTTCAGCCCGCTGGCCGCCGGCTCGGCCGCCCTGCCCCAGGCCACGACCTCGCAGAGCCAGCTGACGATCACGCCGACCGGCGGCTTCACGCTGAAGGACGCGACCGGAGTCGAATTCACCGGCCGCGATCCAGGCGCCAGCACGGTCACGCGCGGCGGCATCGTCTATCCGCTCGCCACCGACGGTACGGCGAACGGCCACATCGCGCTCGACCCCGAGGCGATCGCCTTCCTGCCCAACGGCAACTTCTACGTGTCCGACGAATATGCCGCGGGCATCTATCTGTTCGATCCGACCGGCAAGCAGATCGGCGCGATCCAGACCGTGAATGCCTTGCTTCCGCGCAACGCCCAGGGCGTGATCGACATGAACAGCGTCAATCCGGGCGTGACCGGCCGCCGCAACAACCAGGGCCTGGAGGCCATGGCGCTGACCCCGGACAACAAGAAGCTGGTGACGATCCTGCAGTCGGCCACGGTCCAGGACACCAACGGTGCCCAGCAGCAGACCCGCAACAACACGCGCATCCTGATCTACGACATCAGCAGCAATGCGACGCCGACGAACCCGATCGCGCACTATGTGCTGCAGTTGCCGGTGTTCAACAACAACGGTTCGGGCGGCGCTGCGGACCGTACCGCGGCGCAGTCCGAAGTGCTGGCGCTCAACGACAACCAGTTCCTCGTCCTGTCGCGCGACGGCATCGGCCGCGGGGTGGCAGCGAACGCCAGCACCAGCACGACGCCGGTCTTCAAGTCGGTGCTGCTGGTCGACATCACCGGCGCGACCAATCTCGTCGGCACCCAGTACGAGACGGGCAACTCGCCGCTCGCGACGAATGGCACGCTGAACTCCAGCATCGTGCCGGTCCAGCAGGTCGAACTGGTCAACCTGCTGAACACGGCGCAGCTCGCCCGCGTCGGCATGAACGCCACGCGCCTGCCGGTGACCAGCCGCACGACGATCAGCGAGAAGATCGAAGCGTTGGCGCTGGCCCCGGTGCTCGAGGAAGGCGCGCCGCAGGACTTCTTCCTCTTCGTCGGCAACGACAACGATTTTCAGGCGACCCAGGCCAGTTTCAACGGCACGAACTATACGCTCGGCGCGCTCGACGGGTCGGGCAACAACGACAGCGTCATGCTCGTCTACCGCCTGACTCTGCCGACCTATGTCGATCCGCAGGCGCTGGCCGCGCTCAATGCCACGGCCCCGGCGATGCTCTATGGCACGCGCCTCGCGCTCAGCGGTCTCGGCGCCAGCACGACCGAGCCGGCGATGCGCTTTCTCAACGGGCAGAAGGGCTGGAGCACGGCCGATAACGCTGGAGGCACGACCCGCCGTCCCCAGCTGTGGATGGATACCAACTGGAGCAGCGTCGGCGCCGGTGCTAGCACGCTGACGGGGGTCCACGGCGACGTCATGGGCCGGACTGTCGGCTTCGATCTGCCGATCGGCGACGCCTTCCGCGTCGGCGTGATGGGCGGCTACCGCAAGCTCGAGGCGGCCTATGCGCCGGGCGTGCCGCTCAACGTCGATGCATGGACGGTGGGCGGCTATGCCGCGTTCCAGCTACCCACGGGCATCTATGCCCAGGCCTCGGCCGCCTGGCTGGGCGACGCCAAGTTCAAGCTGCAGCGCGCTTCGGCCTATGGCCAGACCGGCACGGGGCGGACCAAGGGCCAGGGCTGGGCCGCGAGCGGCGAGATCGGCTGGATCTTCCCCGTCGGCGGCATGGCCAGCGTGACGCCCTTCGCGGCAGTGGACTACATCGACCTCGACCTCGACGGCTATACCGAGCACGGCGCCTCGGTTTCGAACCTTGTCTTTCCCGACCGCAGCTTCAAGCGCGTGACCGCGAGCTTCGGCGGCGAACTGGCGGTGCAGCTCGGCGCGCTGCGCCCGGCGATCCGCGCCGGCTATTCGATCGAGGACGAAACCGGCGACAGGGCCGCAATCGTCCGGCTCGCCTCGGCGCAGCACGCCATGGGCACGGTCGCGCTCCCGCTCGTCGATACAGAGCGTGACACGGCATTCACCGAACTGCGCATCGCCATGCACCAGGGCCCCTGGTCGGCCTATGCGTCGGGCCGGGGCCGCTGGGGTCGCGGTGACGACGAGGCCCAGGCCTCGATCGGCATCTCCTACGCCTTCTGATCGGGGTTTTCCCGGCGGGCAGGAACTCTCTCGCCCTGCCGGCGTTACCTGAAGGACGATCCCTTTCCGGCGCACCTCCCCCCACCCCCCGCAGCGCTGGAAAGGGGTCGCATCGTCCGAGAGGAAGGATCATGTCCCTAGGCACAATCGCCCCCTATCGCCGCCGTTTCTTCGGCCGCGACGAAAGGTTTGCCACGGGCTCGCTGGTGTTCGATCTGCATCGCCACCAGCGGCGCAAGATGGGCAAGGAATCTACCGAACCGCACAAGACGCGGCTGTTCCCCGACCTCTGACGCGCGCACCGCAGAACCTGTTGCCCCTTCGCTGTGCTGAGGGGCCTTCTGCGCTCTGCCGATAGAGCTGATCGCGTTCGGTTAAGGGCTTAAGGCTATTGGCTGGTGCTGTGCCGCTTCGGCACGCCGGGAAATTCCCGGCTGCGGAGCGACGAGCGAAACGATACGCGAGTCTCCGTGCGTAGCGACCAGCGAGGCCGATGAACCCGATTTCCGCCCTTACCCCGCACTTGTCCGGCGATATTCCCCCGCGCGATTTCTCCGCACGGCTGCGACGTTCGCGCGTGCGCAGCCTGCGCGCGGTCAAGGCACCGCGGCATTACGGGCGCCGCGCCATAGTCTTGGCGGCCGCTTTCGCGCTGCCTGCTTTCGCCGCCCCAGCCGAATGGAGTTTCGACATCGGCGAAGCCGGACGCGCGGTGTCTGCGGTGACGCCGATGCCCTTCGAGCGGCCGGGCGACAGCTTCCCCGGCGGCGCCTTCTACTATCTGTCGAACGATCCCATCCCCGCGCGGCTCGATCAGGGCGTCCACTCGGACGCCGAAGCAGCGCCGATGCCACTCGATCCGGTCGGCCCGGCCGCCCGCGCGCTGCGCGTCGACAACAGCGGCGTCGATCGCAACCGAGCGCTGCAGTGCCTCACCGCGGCGATCTACTACGAAGCCGCGAGCGAGCCCGACGCCGGCCAGCGCGCCGTGGCGCAGGTCGTGCTCAACCGCGTCGCCCACCCGGCCTATCCCAAGACGGTCTGCGGGGTGGTCTATCAAGGGTCCGAGAAGAACACGGGCTGCCAGTTCAGCTTCACCTGCGACGGCTCGCTGGCGCGCGTGCCCAGCCGAATGTTCTGGCAGCGCGCCGAAAATGTCGCGCGCGATGCGCTGTCGGGCTCCGTCTATGCCCCGGTGGGGCTGGCCACGCATTACCATACTGTGGCCGTGCATCCCTATTGGGCGCCGACGCTGACCTATCTCGGCACCATCGGCGCGCATCGCTTCTACCGCTTCGGCGGGGCCGCGGGCGCCCCTTCGACCTTCCGTTTCGCCTATGCGGGCGGCGAACCGCTGGCTCAACCACACCAGCGCGGTGCAGTGCTGGATGCCACCGAGGCAGCAGCGCCCGATCCGGTCGCAATCCAGCGGGCCTACGATGCCGGGCTCAAGCTGGCCCAGGCCAATGCCCCCGCCACCCACGGCGTGGGTCTGGCTCCGGCCAAGGTGCCTGTCTATGCAGCGCCGGTCTATGCGTCCGAACTCCAGCGCCGCGGCGGCGATGCGCTCTATCGCGGCGACGGCCTGCCCGCCTCCACCGGCGTACTCCCCCAGTACGAGCAGAGCGGGCGCTGGATCGCCGAGCCGACTAACTGACAACATGGTGAACAGGCCGGCAACCATAGGCCAGAACAAAGGCTTAGGTCTGGGCGGCTAGGTAGACGGCAAGAATTTGCCGGAGACCGTGCCGCAATGATGATCCGTTATGCTGCCGCCGACCATGGGGACAGCTACCTGCGCAGTGTCCTCCGCGGTGCCTTTCCCCGGGTGGCGGTGAACGACAATGTCGGCAGCATCGGCGACGACCGGATGCTGCGTGAGGCGTTGCGCCATTTCGCCGCCCATGGCCTCGGTGCCGCCGATGCCGCGCGGAGCAGGGCCGAGAGCGCCTTCTTCGCCGGCGACCGCAACGAGTATCGCTGGTGGCTGGGGATATGCCGGATGCTGGACCGCCGCATGGCCGATGCCGTCGCCGCGCGGCAGGAAGCGGCCAATCACGGGTGAAGGCGTCGAGACGGGGCTTCCGGGCATCCATCCGGAGCAGAAACAAGCCCGACACCACGGCACGGGCAGTTCCCCAAGGCCGGCACTCGCCAAGGCAGTAAACGCTCGATAAACGTCGGTTATCACCGCGCCGTTAACCATTCAGTGAGAGCTTTCGCGCTAGTGGCTTGGCTTCGAGTGGGAGCTATTCGATTTCGCGTTTGCGCAACTTGATGCGGGTGCGGCTCCGCACCAATGCCTTGGACGACCGGGTGCGCAGCATTCTGGTCGAAACGCTGTATACACAGCCGGCCAGCCTTGCGGTCGGCGCGCTCTGCGGAATTGCCACCAGCGCCACCACTGCCTACGTCTCGCAGCAACCGCTTATCACCGGTACGGCCACGGTCGTCGCCTTCATCGCCGCCGCGCGCGCGATCGCCGCCTATGTCCTGCCCCGGCTGAAGAACGTCGAAGCTCTCCCGCTCGAACTGATCTTCGAGATCGGCGCTTTCGGCTATGCAGTGATGATCGGCCTGCTCGCGGCGGTCACGGTCGAACTCGACGCGCCACTGGTCGCCCAGCTGCTGACCGTGATCACCGCCTTCTGCTATGGCGTGGGCATCGCGGCGCGCAACGCCGGGCGACCAGCGATCGCAATCGGCCAGTTGCTACTGTCGATGGTTCCGACGATCGCAGTGTTCTTCTTGAAGGAAGGCTGGGCTTACAAGGTCCTCGCCGTAGCCTGTCTGCTGCTCATCCCGGCGATGATCTCGATCACGCTCAACGTCTTCAAGGTGCTGCGCAATTCGATAGCCGCGGCCGAGACCAGCGCGCGCCTTGCCGAGAAGATGCAGGTCCTCGCCCGCAGCGATGTGGTCACCGGCCTGCTCAACCGGGCGGGCCTCAACCACCATCTGATCGAACGGCTCCCCAGGCTCGATCCGGAAAAGAAGTTCGCGCTGTTCTGGATGGATCTCGACCGCTTCAAGGAGGTCAACGACTCGCTTGGTCACCAGACCGGCGACAAGCTCCTCGCCGAAGTTGCCAGCCGCCTGAAGGCCTGCGCCCCCGCCGACGCGACCGTCGCCCGTTTCGGCGGCGACGAGTTCATCGTCGCCTGCGAGATGACGGCCCGTCGCGAGGTCGAGCAGCTCGCCAGCCGCATGATGGACGAGATCAGCCGTCCCATCCGCATCGACGACGACCGGCTCGAAATCGCCAGCTCGATGGGCATCGCCCTGCTCCCCGACGACGGCGAGGACTTCGACACGCTGATGCAGGGCGCCGACCTCGCGCTCTACCGCTCGAAGGTCAACGGCCGCAAGCAGGTCACCTTCTTCGACCCCTCGATGACGCGCAATCTCGTCCGCCGGCGCGAGATCGAGACCGAGCTGCGCCTCGCGCTCCAGCGCGACGAGCTGTCGATCTTCTTCCAGCCGCTGGTCGACCTGGAGACGGGCCGCATCCGCGCCTTCGAGGCGCTGGTGCGGTGGTTCCACCCCGAGAAGGGGGAGCTTCGTCCCGACGAGTTCATCCCCGTCGCCGAAGAGACCGGCGCGATCATCACCCTCGGCAACTGGATCACCGCGCAGGCAGCCAAGGCGGCCGCTCAGTGGCCCGACGACATCACCATCGCGGTCAACCTCTCGCCGCTGCAGATCAAGGCGCCGGGCGCCGCGCTCGGCATCCTGCAGGCGCTGCGCGAGGCCAAGCTCTCTCCCGCGCGGCTCGAGCTCGAAATCACCGAGACGGTACTGCTCGACCACAGCCAGAACACCGAGAACTTCATCAACGAGCTGGCCAATGCCGGCGTGCGCTTCGCGCTCGACGACTTCGGCACCGGCTATTCCTCGCTCGGCTATCTCAACAAGTATCCGTTCTCGAAGATCAAGGTCGACCGCAGCTTCGTCTCGGGCATCAACCAGGGCAAGAAGAGCGACGCGATCATCCGCGCGGTCTCGGGCATGGGCGCCACGCTCGGCATGGAGATCGTCGCCGAAGGACTCGAGACGATCGAGCAGGTCCGCGCCGTTTCCGAGGCCGGCTGCACGCTCGGCCAGGGCTACTACTTCAGCCGGCCCGTGCCCGACTACCTTGCCGCCATGCTCCTCGCCAAGGAGCGCGAGAAGCCCGTGGGCAAGACTCGCCGCCGCGGCTAAGTCATCATTCTGCAATAGCCGCGCCACCGGAAACGACACAGCATGGATCGCTTCGAGGCCTCAATTCGAGGCCTTATTGATACTGCGAACTGTTATCATAAAAAGCCTGATATTTCCGTATTTTTGCGCCTTTTCGCGGTTGCAATGCGCAGATCACGCGCCTAGGGCACCTCACGAAACCCGGCACCTGCCTCCCCGGGGTACGAGCAGGCTGCCTTTCGCCGACGCGCACTATTCGCCCCACTGAAGGACAGTCATCCATGGCTCGCAAGAAGATCGCCCTCATCGGCGCCGGCAACATCGGCGGCACGCTGGCCCACCTGGCCGCGCAGAAGGAACTGGGCGACGTCGTCCTGTTCGACATCGTCGATGGCGTTCCCCAGGGCAAGGCGCTGGACCTGCTGCAGTGCGGACCGGTCGAAGGCTTCGACGTCAACGTCAAGGGCAGCAACGACTACAAGGACATCGCGGGCGCGGACGTGGTCATCGTCACCGCCGGCGTCCCCCGCAAGCCCGGCATGAGCCGCGACGACCTGCTGGGCATCAACCTCAAGGTCATGAAGGCCGTCGGCGAAGGCATCAAGGCCAACGCTCCCGATGCTTTCGTCATCTGCATCACCAACCCGCTCGACGCCATGGTCTGGGCGCTGCGCGAATTCTCGGGCCTGCCGCACAACAAGGTCGTCGGCATGGCTGGCGTGCTCGATTCGGCTCGCTTCTCGACCTTCCTTGCCGAAGAGTTCGGCGTCTCGGTGCGTGACGTCTCGAGCTTCGTGCTCGGCGGCCACGGCGACACCATGGTGCCGGTGGCTCAGTATTCGACGGTCAAGGGCATCCCCGTGCCCGACCTCATCAAGATGGGCCGTTCGACGCAGGAGAAGATCGACGCGATCATCAAGCGCACGGCCAACGGCGGCGGCGAGATCGTCGGCTTGATGGGCACCTCGGCCTTCTACGCGCCCGCCGCCTCGGCGATCGCCATGGCCGAAAGCTATCTGGGCGACCAGAAGCGCGTCTTGCCCTGCGCCGCGCGCGTCCAGGGCAAGTACGGCATCGACGATCTCTATGTCGGCGTTCCCGTTGTCATCGGCGCCGGCGGCGTCGAGGAAGTCATCGAGATCGAACTGGATGCCACGGCCAAGGCCGGCCTCCAGGTTTCGATCGACGCGGTCAAGGAACTGCTCGTTGCCTGCAAGGGCATCGATCCCAGCCTCGGTTGATTTTCAGCGGCCGATGGACTTCGGCCCAAAGGACCCCAAACTTCCTCCCCAGGAGCACTGAATGTCCATCCTCGTCGACAAGAACACCAAGGTCATCACCCAGGGCATGACCGGCTCGACCGGCAGCTTCCACACCGAAGCTGCGCTGGCCTATGGCACGCAGATGGTCGCCGGCGTCACCCCCGGCAAGGGCGGCCAGACGCACCTCAATCTGCCGCAGTACGACACCGTCGCCGAGGCGAAGGCCGCGACCGGCGCCACCGCGAGCTGCATCTACGTGCCGCCCGCCGGCGCTGCCGATGCGATCCTCGAAGCGATTGACGCGCAGATCGAGCTGATCGTCGCCATCACCGAGGGCATTCCGGTGCTCGACATGGTCCGCGTCAAGCGCGCGCTCTCGGGTTCGAAGTCGCGCCTGATCGGCCCGAACTGCCCCGGCGTGCTGACGCCCGGCGAATGCAAGATCGGCATCATGCCCGGCTCCATCTTCTCGAAGGGTTCGGTCGGCGTCGTCTCGCGCTCGGGCACGCTGACCTATGAGGCCGTGTTCCAGACCACCAACGAAGGCCTGGGCCAGACCACCGCGGTCGGCATCGGCGGCGATCCGGTCAACGGCACCAACTTCATCGACGTGCTCGAGCTGTTCCTCGCCGACGACGCGACCAAGTCGATCATCATGATCGGCGAGATCGGCGGTTCGGCCGAGGAAGAAGCAGCGCAGTTCATCAAGGACGAGGCCAAGAAGGGCCGGAAGAAGCCGATGGTCGGCTTCATCGCCGGCCGCACGGCGCCTCCGGGCCGCCGCATGGGCCACGCCGGGGCGATCGTCTCGGGCGGCCAGGGCGGCGCCGAGGACAAGATCGCGGCGATGGAAGCCGCGGGCATCCGCGTCTCGCCCTCGCCCTCGGAGCTCGGCACGACCCTCTCGGGCCTGCTCAAGGAACTCGCATAAGACCTCCACATTCCGGGAGGACATCCGTGGGAGCGCATCCAATGCGCTCCCCTGCAAATACCTGAGGCTCTCGCGCTGCGCGGAGTCGCATGAGGTTGCGCGCTATGGGTAACGAAAACTTCGACTTCCTTCCCGAGGACCCGCAGCCGGGCCCGAGCTGGCAACGCGCCGGCTGGCCGCTGGTCGGCGGAGCGGACGAGGACGACCTGACCCAGGCGCTCGACCCGACCGTGATGAAGGCGGCGATCAAGGCCGCGGTCGAAAAGGCCGGCGCGCCGCTCGACGAGACCGCGATCGAGGCCGCGGCGATGGATTCGATCCGCGCCATGATGCTGATCCGCACCTACCGCGTGCGCGGGCACCTCGCCGCCGACCTCGACCCGCTGGGGCTCACCAAGGAAGAGATTCCGGCCGACCTCTCGCCCGAATACCATGGCTTCAGTGGCGCCAGCCTCGACCGCAAGATCTTCATCGGCGGGTTCCTCGGCCTGCAATGGGCGACGATCCGCGAGCTCGTCGATATCCTGCGCGCGAACTACTGCGGCAAGGTCGGCCTCGAATACATGCACATCGCCGACGTGGAGGAGCGCCGCTTCCTCCAGGACCGCATGGAAGGCGCCGACAAGACGATCGACTTCACCATCCTGGGCAAGAAGGCGATCCTCCAGGCCGTGGTCCGCGGCGAGCAGTACGAGAAGTTCCTCGGCCGCAAGTACGTCGGCACCAAGCGCTTCGGCCTCGACGGCGGCGAATCGATGATCCCGGCGCTCGAAGCCGTGATCAAGCGCGGCGGCCAGATGGGCGTTCGCGAAATCGTCGTCGGCATGTCGCACCGCGGCCGCCTCAACGTGCTCGCCAACGTCATGGCCAAGCCATACCGCGTGATCTTCCACGAGTTCTCGGGCGGATCGGCCAACCCCGAGGACGTGGGCGGATCGGGCGACGTCAAGTACCACCTCGGCACCTCGACCGACCGCGAGTTCGACGGGATCAAGGTGCACATGAGCCTGGTGCCCAACCCCTCGCACCTCGAGACGGTCGATCCCGTCGTGCTCGGCAAGGTCCGCGCGACGCTGACCATGCGCGACGACCTCCAGGACAAGGACCAGGTGCTGCCCGTGCTGCTGCACGGCGACGCCGCCTTCGCCGGCCAGGGCATCGTCTGGGAGTGCCTCGGCTTCCAGGGCATCCGCGGCTACGCCACCGGCGGCTGCCTGCACTTCATCATCAACAACCAGATCGGCTTCACCACCAGCCCGCAGTTTGCGCGCAACAGCCCCTACCCGTCCGACGTGGCCAAGGGCGTCCAGGCGCCGATCTTCCATGTCAACGGCGACGATCCCGAGGCGGTGACTTTCGCCTGCAAGCTCGCCATCGACTTTCGCCAGAAGTTCGACAAGGACGTGGTGATCGACATGTGGTGCTATCGCCGCTTCGGCCACAACGAAGGCGACGAACCCAGCTTCACCC
>Ga0075370_10001517_pt1 | contig 10150 bp, 12 predicted proteins | sample EndMethybrTD3035_FD_71398 | JGI IMG/M metagenome (GOLD analysis project Ga0075370, IMG submission 71398) | Populus endosphere microbial communities from Tennessee, USA - Endosphere MetaG P. TD hybrid TD303-5 | ecosystem: Host-associated > Plants > Roots > Endosphere | place: USA: Tennessee... | reverse complement strand
GAGGAGGCGAGAGCGCTGCCGGCGCACAGCGGCAGCAGCAGGGCGACGGAAAGGCGGATTTTATTCCTCTGCATCAGGGGCCTCGTTCGGTTCGCTGTGGCGTATCGTTCGGGTTTGTCTGTGCATCATCGGTGATTTTACCCCTCAAAGCCAAGCCCGCAATCAAGGCAATTTTTCCTCTGAGGCTGCCTTTTTTGATGTTTCCGCCGTTGCCACTGGCAGGTTCCGCTCCTATGTTCCGCCTCACCTGCCGATCACGCAACCCATTGCCAAGAGGAGACTTACCATGGCTTTTGAATTGCCCGCACTCCCGTACGACTACGAAGCGCTTTCGCCTTTCATGTCGAAGGAAACGCTGGAGTACCACCACGACAAGCACCACAAGGCTTATGTCGACAACGGCAACAAGCTCGCGGCTGAAGCAGGTCTGGCCGATCTCTCGCTCGAAGAAATCGTCAAGAAGTCGTTCGGCACCAATGCCGGCCTCTTCAACAATGCTGCCCAGCATTACAACCACGTCCATTTCTGGAAGTGGATGAAGAAGGGCGGCGGCGGCAACAAGCTGCCAGGCAAGCTCGAAGCTGCCTTCGCTTCCGATCTCGGCGGCTATGACAAGTTCAAGGCCGATTTCGCTGCTGCCGGCGCCACCCAGTTCGGCTCCGGCTGGGCCTGGGTTTCCGTCAAGAACGGCAAGCTCGAAATCTCCAAGACCCCGAACGGCGAAAACCCGCTGGTTCACGGCGCGACCCCGATCCTCGGCGTCGACGTCTGGGAACACTCCTACTACATCGACTATCGCAACCTGCGCCCGAAGTACCTCGAGGCCTTCATCGATAGCCTGATCAACTGGGACTACGTCCTGGAGCGCTACGAAGCCGCCACCAAGTAAGTTTTGCCGTTTCGGCTTGCTTTCGCACCCGGCGCTGTCCAAGCGTCGGGTGTTTTCATATCTGTTGTCCGGTTATCAACTCATCAGCCCGAGGAGGCTGCATGCCGTCTCCGTCCGCTCCGCTCTTCCGTTTCGGCGTCGTCGCCGATCCGCAATATGCCGCCCTCGGGCCCAATCTCGAGCTCGATCGCTATCCGGCGAAAAGCCTTGCGAAGCTCGAAGAGGCTATTGCGGAATTCAATCGGCACGACCTCGCCTTCGTCGTGACGCTCGGGGATATCATCGACCGTCATTGGGAGAGTTTCGAAGAGATTCTCCCTGTCTACGAGAGCCTGCGGCATGAGCGGCATTTCCTGCTCGGCAATCACGATTTTGCGGTCGCGCCAGAGCATTTGGCGAAGGTGGCAAACCGCGTCGGGCTGTCGTCGGCCTACTACGACTTCGCCCATGCCGGTTATCGCTTCATCGCGCTTGACGGTAACGAGGTCAGCCTGTTTGCCTCACCGGAAGGTGACCCGCGTCGCGATGAGGCCAAGGCGTTGATGAGGGCGCTGAATGACGCCGGCGCGCCGAATTCGCACCGCTGGAATGGCGCTATCAGTGACACGCAATATGCCTGGCTTGCCGCCAAGCTGAACGAGGCGAAGGCCGTGGGCGAGAAAGTCGTGGTCATGAACCACTATCCGGTTTTCCCGGAGAATTCGCACAACGCGCTCAATAGCGAACGTCTGCTGACGCTGTTCGCCGAACATGATCACGTCATCGCCTATCTCAACGGCCACAACCATGCTGGCAATTTTGGCGTCGCCGACGGGACGTATTTCGTCAATTTCAAAGGCATGGTCGATACCGAAGACAACAGCGCCCATGCGATCGTCACGGTCTACGAGGATCGACTGGAGATCATCGGCTTCGGGCGTGAGGAGAGCAGGGTTCTGGCCTTGCGCTAGCGTTTCATTCCGCCGCCACCCGCAGCTCCGTCACGTCCCGTTTCGGCGGTGCGCCGAACATGCGGGTATATTCGCGGCTGAATTGCGAGGCGCTTTCATAGCCGACCCGGTAGGCGGCATTCTCCACGTTGGCGCTGCCGGCAACCATCAGGCGGCGGGCTTCGAGCAGCCGCATCTGCTTTTGATATTGCAGTGGTGTCATCGAGGTCAGTGTCTTGAAATGCTGATGGAACGAGGAGGGGCTCATGCGCGCGGCGGCGGCAAGCTGCTCGATGCGTACCGGCTCGGCGAAATTGTCGCGCAGCAGGCGGATGGCGTCGGCAATGCGGCGCGTCTGGCTGTCAGGAAGCACCAGCTTGCAGACCTCGCCGCCGTTGGGGCCGGTGAGCAGCCAGAAACAGATTTCCCGCATGATTGCCGGATGGAGCACCGGAATAGCCCTCGGGGTCGCGAGCAGCCCGGTCAATCGCACCAGGCAATCGGCGAGCGGCTGGCTGAGGTCCTCGACGAAGATGCCGAGACCTGCACCGCCCGTCGGCTTCGGCGGCACGTCGAGTTGCTCCATCACCTCACGCATCATGCCTACATCGAATTCGAGCGAAATGGCGATATAGGGCTTTTCCGGGCTTGCCTCGATCACCCGGCCGGCTGCGGGCAGCTCGATGCTGATGATGAGGGCCTGCATCTCGGCATAGTCGATCACCCTGTCGTGCAGCATCAGTTGCTTCGCACCCTGGACGATGACGCAGAGCGCCGGCCTGTAGATCATCTTATGCGGCATCTTCGGCTCGCTCGAGCGCATGACGCAAAAGCCATCGATGCCGGTCCAAAAGACCCCGTTGTCGCCGCCATCACTGCTTTCGATGAAGTGTGTGAGCGCGTCTTTAAGGGCTGACGACATCGGTGGTCTCCAGGGCAGGGGGCGAAGTGCCGTCATCATAGCAGTGTAACGTCGGCCGGCAAGGCGGTTGGAGGAATAGGCAAGAAATTCGAGAGTTCCGGCATTCAAGGAGATGGGGCAACGGACGTAGGTTTACGCCATCAAGCATTCCCTGGAGAACGGCAATGACGACTGAAAATATCGATAAATCAAAGGCAAAGATCGCAATCGTCACGGGCGGCAGCCGTGGTCTCGGCCGCAACACGTCTGTCCATCTCGCCCACCGCGGCGTCGATAGCATCATCACCTACAACTCAAATCGGGCAGAAGCGGAAAGCGCAGTTGCCGAGATCGAGGCGCTCGGACAGAAGGCCGTGGCGTTGCAGCTCGATGCCGGCGACGTCGCCTCTTTTGACACGTTTGTGTCCGAGGTTGGACAGGCGCTGCGGAAAACTTGGGATCGCGATCGTTTCGATTTTCTCGTCAACAATGCCGGCACATCCTATCATGCAGCTTTCACGGAAACGACGGAAGCCGAGCTCGACAAGCTTTACAAAGTCCATTTCAAGGGCGTCTATTTTCTGACGCAGAAGCTGCTGCCCCTGATTGCGGATGGCGGTCGCATCGTCAACATCTCCTCTGGCCTTGCCCGTTTCAGCAATCCAGGCTCGTCTGCCTATGCGGCGATGAAGGGCGCGGTCGAGGTTCTCTCGCGGTATCTGGCCAAGGAGCTTGGCGCGCGTGGCATCACCGTCAATACCGTTGCGCCGGGCGCGATCGCGACCGATTTCAGTGGTGGCATGGTGCGCGACAATCCCGAGGTGAACAAGTTCGTCGCCTCCATGACGGCGCTCGGCCGCGTTGGCCTGCCCGATGACATCGGTCCGATGATCGCTTCGCTGCTGTCGGAGGATAATCGCTGGATCAATGGTCAGCGGATCGAAGTGTCTGGCGGCATGATGCTCTAGATAGAAGAGTATCGATTCAGTCGCCCCTGCCGTCAACCGCCGGCGGCTTGGGCATTCACCTGCCACCCATTCACCCAGATCTGCCGTAGCCCATCCCCTTCTCCCTTGAACCATGATCCCGCCGCTTCGCAACCTTCGATCCGATCGCTGCGGAAGTTGCGGATGGCCTGGCGCAATTCGCACCAGGCGACGATGTTGGCGGTTTCGGCGTAATAGATGAGGGCGATCGGGCGGATGATGCGCTCGGTGGCGCGGCCGAGTTCGTCGCGGTAGGAGAGATCCAGTTTCTCTTCGTCGCGGATGGCGCGGCGCACCAGCGCCAGATCGATGGCGCCGGCCAAAGGTGCGGCAAAGCCCCAGGCATGCAGCGCATTGGCCTCGAATGTCTGGCGCAGCGGTGGCGGCACCGCACCGGCGATCTTGGCACTGACCCGCTTGGCGGCGAGCTTCAGTTCGTCGTCGCCGGTGCGCTCCAGCAGCGCCAGAGACAGCACGATTGCCTCCATCTCTTCAATCGAAAACATCAGCGGCGGCAGGTCGAAGCCGGGGCGCATGATATAGCCGATGCCGCGCCCGCCCTCGATCGGCACGCGCATCGCCTGCAAGGCAACGATGTCGCGATAGACCGAGCGTACCGTCACCTCCAGCCGCTCGGCGATGACGGCCGCTGTCACCGGCTTTTTCGCCAGCCGCAGGATCTGGATGATCTCGAACAGGCGTGACGCCTTGCGCATTTCATCCTCCGGGCTTGAAGGCTCCTGACAATACCCTGTCAGTTGGGCTGAACTATAAGACTGTCTATCGACTTGAAAATCAACAAATTCTTCTGCGGCTCGTCCGCACGAGACGATAGGCAACTGACATGGGCTATACCGAAAATCTCTGGCTTTTCTTTCTCCTTCTCTTCGGCATCATCATCGTTCCGGGCATGGACATGCTCTTCGTGCTGGCCAATTCGCTGACCGGCGGGCGCAACAGGGGTTTGGCCGCGACCGGCGGCATCATGCTGGGTGGCGCGGTGCATTCGCTGAACGGCGCGCTCGGCGTCGGCCTGCTGATGCATTTTGTGCCGGTCCTCTTCAATCCGTTGCTCCTTGCCGGCGCCGGCTACATGGCCTTTATCGGTATTACGCTGATGCGTAGCTCGATCACTGTCGGCGATCAGGGGCCGGCCGGTAGCCGCTCCGCCTGGAAGGCCTTCCGCCAAGGCGCGGTCACCTGCCTGATCAACCCCAAGGCCTATCTCTTCATTCTCGCCGTCTATCCGCAGTTTCTGAAGCCGGACTACGGCCCGATCTGGATACAGGCGACCATCATGGGATTGATGACCGTCGCCACGCAGTTCCTCATCTATGGCGGGCTCGCCGTCACCGCCGGCCGCAGCCGCGATCTGTTGGTTGCCAACCCCGTGGCCACCGCCTTTGCCGGGCGTGCCGCCGGGCTGCTCCTCTTTGCGGTCTCGGTCTTCACCGTCTGGGAGGGCTGGAGGACGGCGTGAGGGCTGGCTCATGTCTCGAATATGACACTGATTTTGCTCAGCTCTCACCACTTTGTGACTTCATCGTCTGCGCGGAAAACGGCAAACATGCTAGCGTGACGATGCGCCGACCGCATCCGCGGTCCTGATCACATCCGCAGAGGTAGGAGAAGCATATGAAATGGAGAGCGATTGTGGTGGCGACGGCTCTGGCCGGCGTTGCCTTTGGTTCGGTCCTGGCGGCCGATGGCGGCACGCATGATACCCGTATCGCGTTGATGAAGAAGATCGGCGGCGCTACCGGCGCTCTCGGCGCCATCGCCAAGGGCGAGAAGCCCTACGACGCCGAAATCGTCAAGGCCTCGCTGACGACGATCGCCGAGACGGCCAAGGCTTTCCCGGATCAGTTCAACCCCGACAGCGACAAGACCGATGCCGAGGTCAATCCGAAGATCTGGGATAACCTCGATGACTTCAAGGCCAAGGCCGCCAAGCTGTCCACCGATGCGGAGACAGCACTTGCGCAGCTCCCGGCCGACCAGGCTGGCGTTGGCGCCACGCTGAAGACCTTGGGCGGCAGTTGCGGCGCCTGTCATCAGGCCTACCGCATCAAGAAGGACTAGCGGTAGGCCGGCATCGTCCGGAAATCAGATTAGACATCCACACCGGCTTTGCCGCCGGTGTGGATTTTAGTATTTTATGATGTGGGTTGAATGGAAGGGGTGAGGCATGATTGCGCGATTTGTCCGGTGGCTGCTCTGTCTCGTCGGCCTCGCCATCATCGGCTTCGGCGCCTTTTATGTCGTCACCGCACCATCGCCCCTGCCGGCAAGCCATTGGGCAAATCTCGGTGATCCCGATATCAGGAACGGTGAGATGGTCTTTTGGGCCGGTGGCTGCACGAGCTGTCATGCCGCATCCGGCGCGCAAGGCGATGCAAAGCTGGTGTTGTCTGGCGGGCTGGCGCTGGCCAGCCCCTTCGGCACCTTCCATGTCCCGAATATCTCGCCTGATGAAAAGGCCGGTCTCGGCAGCTGGACGCTGGCCGATTTCGGAAATGCCATGAAGCGCGGCGTCGGCAAAAACGGCGAACATCTCTATCCGTCCTTCCCCTACGGCTCATACGCCCGCATGAGCGACAAGGATATCAACGATCTCTGGGGCTTCCTGAAGACCTTGCCGAAGAGCGACAATGTCGCCCCGCCGCATGAGCTGCCGTTCCCCTTCAATATCAGGCTGACGCTCGGCGGCTGGAAATTTCTCTATTTCAACGATCAGCCGCGCGTTGTCCTCGCCAATGCCGACGACAAGATCAGGCGCGGCCAATATCTGGTCGAAGGCCCCGGTCATTGCGGCGAATGCCATACCCCGCGCGACGCCCTCGGCGGCTTCCTTAGGGATCAGTGGCTGGCCGGTGCACCGAACCCGGAAGGCAAGGGCAACATCCCCGATATCACCCCCGGCTCGAAGGCGATCAGCAGCTGGAGCGCCGGCGATATCGCCACCTATCTCGAAACCGGCTTCACCCCCGACTATGATTCCGCCGGCGGCTCGATGGCCGAAGTACAGCAGAACATTGCGCATCTCCCGGCCGCTGACCGCGAGGCGATCGCGGCCTATCTGAAGGCGCTGCCGGCGCGATGAGCGCGCGTGCCTGCTCTCAGATTCGCTTTGCTAGATAGAGATGTGTTTCGTAGCGAAGCTCAAACTCTCCGCCATGTGCAGCGATCACCTCCGCGATTGCCCCAAGTAGAGCCTCCCTCTGCTCATCCGCCAGAAGCCGATGGCCTGAGAGCGTGCGGAGCAGGTCGGTATAGCTTGTGGTGCTATGCATCCGGCTCCAGGGATAGCAGCGGTGCGTTACCGGCCCGAAATGCTCGGACTCTTCGAATAGCGCCGCAAAGAAGCCACCCGGCAAATACCAAGCTTCTGCTGGTGGGCCGGAGAGGGATGGCGCGTATTGCGAATAGATGCGGGCAAACTCCGGGCCGAGCGGCGATGCCGGCGGCAGCGGTACGTTACCGAAAACGGCAAGCGTTCCATCCGGCGTGAGCTGCGCGGCTGTCTTGGCAAAGCGGATCTCCGGCGCAACCCAGTGAAAGGACTGGGCGGCGAGCGCGAGCTTGAAGGCTGCCGTCTCGCCCGGCCAAGCCTCGAAGGTCGATGTCGTGAAGCGGATATTGGGGAATTCCGTGAGGTTTTCCCGCGCGATGCCGATCAGCTCCGAACCGGGATCGAGCGCGAGGACGGAAAAGCCGCGGCGTGCCAACTCTTGCGTCGCTTGTCCCGTGCCGCAACCGATTTCGAGGATGCGATCCTTAGCGGCCAAATCGGCGAAGGCGACGATGTCCTCGAAGAGCGGCTCGGGATAAACAGGGCGGGCGCCGCCATAAAGGGCTGCCACGCCGTCGAAAGTAAACCGCTGTTCCAAGGGTGCGTCCTCAGTTGAGAAATCGCGGATGCGCAGCCATTTTTCTAGCGTATTTGCGTTGAACTTTACAGCTCTGTGAGCTTGGGATGCAGCAACGGGAGAGGGTGATCGTGGACGTCGCGGTGAAGCATAAGGTTCCATATTTCAGCCAATGGGAAACGCCTGACATGACGCTGGCCGTAGTGGCCGAGGGCGCGCAGACAGCCTTGCCGAAAGACCCGCTCTGGGCATCTTCAGGGGCTCGCAATGTCGCGGACTACGCCCGTTGGGCCGGCAATCTTTGCGGCATGGCCTGCCTGAAGATGGTTCTCGCCGCCCGCACCGGCCGGACGATGCCGATCATGGATCTGGCCATGGGATGCAAGGATTATGGCGGCTATGTCGAAGAGGCGGACGGCAGGATCAAAGGCTTGATCTATGCGCCTTTCGTTCCCTTCGTCAAAGACAGGTTCGGTCTGGACGCCAAGGTCGTCGCCGGGATTTCTGTCGGAGATATCGGCGATATCCTGGCGCAATCGGAATTCTTCGTTGCGTCCGTGCACCATTCCATCCGCTGGTCCGATACCGAGCCGCCATCGAAGGGCGGACATCTCGTGCTGGTGACTGCGGTCGATGCAGGCTCAGTCCGCTTTCACAATCCCTCCGGACATGAAGTTGCTACCCGCGAAAATGTGGAGCTGCCGCTAGAGATATTCGGCCGCTTCTTCGCCGGGCGCGGGATCGCCATCGATCGCTGACGATAGGAAGGTCAACGGCGATCCCGGGTAAGGCCGGCATCAGGCCAGTGCCTGGAGATAGCGCATGCCGGTGACCGGGCGCGGCTTGAAATCCATATGTTCATAGAAGCGATGCGCCTGGACATTGCCGGTTGCCGCGCCGACGGAGAGGAAGCTGCAGCCGGCCTTGCGGGCGACATCTCGGGCGCGGTCGACCAGATGCTGGCCGATGCCGTGGCCGCGATGACCGTCGCGCACGAAGAGGTGATGCAGGTCCATGCCGCGCTGGCCTTCCTGCGCCTTGTAGAGCGGCACGAGAATGGCGTAGCCGATCAATCCGTTCTCGCCTTCGGCCACCAGCGCCGTGATCCATGGCAGCGGGCCGAAGAGATCGCGCTCGAGCTGTTCCGGCGTTGTGCCGGAGGGGTCGCCGTGATGGGCGGCGAGCAGCCGGATCATGTCGTTCAGCTCCGGCATGTCGCGCGGATGCGCGCTGCGGATGGTCAGCACCGGCGGGCGGAGAAGGGAAATTTCGCTATCGTCTAGCATGGCATTTCGCGTCCTTGTTTCGAATGAGCCGTCAGGACGCTGCTGATACAACAAAGCCGCCTGACGGCGGCTTGTTGACAATATGATCTGTCCAGCCGCCCTTTACAGGTACAGCCAAAAATACGAGCAGGTGTGGAGCGCGTTCTTGATCATGGGCGCATCAATGATCCGGAATGGCGGATTTGTCAATGGGGGCCACCTGCTCGCTCAGCCGAGCCACTCTTCAGCATCGAGACCGCCGTTAGGGCGCGTCAGTCTATCGTACTCAGTTCCACCGAACGAGGGTTTGCTCGTGGCGTCAAATATAGTATACCCCCCTATATTATAATTCGAGGTCGCCATGTCCCACACCGTTCGTGAACAAGCCAAGCTTCTTTCGCGTGTCCGTCGCCTGAAGGGGCAGATGGAGGCGGTGGAGCGGGCGTTGGAGGCCGAACGGCCTTGCGGTGAGGTGCTGCAGCTTCTCGCTTCCATTCGCGGCGCCCTGACGGGGCTGACCGGCGAGATATTGGACGATCACCTGCAGGAGCATGTGCTTCATGCCGAAAGCGAAACGGCACGCCGTCAGGCGGTCGATGAAATATCCGATGTGCTGAAGACCTATCTGCGCTGAGCAGAGGCTTTGGAACATTCAACAGGAGACGGATGTCATGAGTGGTTCTTCGGATGCGTTGACGCATAGCCATGTATTTCTGGGTGCCGACCACCAGCGCAATGAGCGCCGCGTCTGGTTGGTCATCGCGCTGACGACGGTGATGATGGTGGTCGAGATCGCCGCCGGCACGCTCTATGGTTCGATGGCGCTGACGGCCGATGGCTGGCACATGTCGACACATGCGAGCGCCATGCTGATTTCGGCGCTGGCCTATCTCTATGCCCGCCGTCACGCGCATAATGCGCGCTTCACCTTCGGCACCGGAAAGCTTGGCGATCTCGCCGGCTTCGCCAGCGCCATCATCCTCGCCATGATTGCTGTGTTGATGGGTTGGGAAAGCCTGGTGCGATTGATGAACCCGGTCGCGATCAATTTCCACGAGGCGATCGCCATTGCGTCGGTCGGCCTCCTCGTCAACATCGTCAGCGCCTGGTTGCTGCGCGATGATCATGACCACCACCACCATGGGCATGGCCACGCGCATGATCATCATCACGAGCACGGTCACGACCATGATCATCACCAGGGCGGCAAGGACAACAATCTGCGCTCGGCATATGTTCATGTCATCGCCGACGCCATGACATCTGTTCTGGCGATCGTCGCCCTTCTGCTCGGCAGCTATTTCGGCTGGA
>Ga0075370_10001515_pt1 | contig 10154 bp, 6 predicted proteins | sample EndMethybrTD3035_FD_71398 | JGI IMG/M metagenome (GOLD analysis project Ga0075370, IMG submission 71398) | Populus endosphere microbial communities from Tennessee, USA - Endosphere MetaG P. TD hybrid TD303-5 | ecosystem: Host-associated > Plants > Roots > Endosphere | place: USA: Tennessee... | reverse complement strand
AGGCGATCGTTCTCCTGATCGATCCGGACAACCTCCGTCTCATAGACGCGGTTCGGCTCCGATCGCAGGCGGACGAAGGCGGGCTGACCGACGCTCAACCCGCCCGCCAGGGTCTCGTCGATGGATGCCTTGACCCAGATCGAGTCGGGCGCGATCAGCGTGAACACCGCCTCGCCGATGCCGACGACGCCGCCGAGTTCCTTGTGACGGGTGATCACGCGCGCGTCGAACGGCGCGCGCAGTTCGTGCTGGGCCAGCACCACCGAGTCGAGCTGAAGCTGGGACGCGGTGTCGTCCTGCTGCACGGCCGCGACCTTGGTGTCGGCCTCGATGATTTTGGCGTCGCCGAGCGCGATCTCTTCGGCCGCCTGCGCATCCTCCGCGGCCTCCTGCGAGGTGCTGCCGCGGCTGGCCAGGGCTTGCCGCCGGGCGTTGATGCTTTTCTTTTGCTGATAAGTGACCTCGGCACGATCGCGCTGGGCCTGGATCTTGACCAGGTTGGCCGCCGATTGCCGCTTGGCGGCTTCGCTCTTTCTCACCTTGGCGCGTTGCGCCTCGTCGTCGAGCTTCGCTAGCACGGCGCCGGACTTCACGACGTCGCCCTGGTCGGCTCCGATGGCGACCACCTTGCCGGCGATCTGGAACCCGATCCTGGAGACGATCTGCGCCTCGATAGTGCCGATGCCGAACACGCGGACTTCGACATTCTGCTCGGGCGCGGCCGTTCGCACCGGGATTTCGCGGGCGAACCGCCAATAGGCGCCGCCGCCCGCTATAAGAAACGCGGCGGCCAGTCCGATCGACCACTGGACCGGGCGCGACGTCATTGCGTCCGCTTCATCGGGCAAGTGGATACGCCGATCAGCGTGTATAGAGGGCAGTTGCCAAAAATGGCTGTGACGATCGGCACGACGCCGATCCAGCCGATCCAATTCCAATTGCCCGGCGCGAATCCGATCGGGGCTGCGTAGGCGAGCAACCCCAGACCGATAATGAACCGGGCGATGCGGTCAAACGAACCCATGTTGACGGACACATTGGCCTCCTGTCGCTGGACCGGAGTATCAGCCGCCCGGCGATCATCAGCCTTGAGATGGATCAAACCGGGTTTGCCATTCTGCTGTTGGCAGACCGTGGACGTTGCGCGTTAGTGGAAAATGTCCCGCTCACACCGGCACCGAACCTTGCATGCCAAGATTCCAAAGGTCTGCTTTTTAAGGGGGCGAATAACGGTCCTATACGCCTCGAATTGGCGGCGGCATTTCCGCTATCGGGTGTTGACCCGTCCGCGCAGATAAACGAACCAGTAGATTGCGCCCACCATCACGCTGCCGCCGACTAAATTTCCGATGGTCGCGACGGCGATGTTGTGGATGGCATCGCTCACGTTCAACTGCGGATAGTTTGCGGCTGTCTGTCCAATCGCAGTCCAGAACTCGGGGCCCGCCCATGCTTTGATCGCGAGGCCGTAGGGAAGCAGGTAAAGGTTGGCAATCGAGTGCTCGAATCCGGCGGCGACGAAGGCCGCGACGGGCGGAACGATGACCATGATCTTGTCGGTTGCGCTTCGGGCTCCGAATGACATCCAAACCGCGAGGCACACCAGCACGTTGCATAGCAGAGCCAAAAAGAACAATTGAACTGTCGGCAAGCCGGCTTTGGCCGAAGCCACCATGAGCGCCGTTTTCCCGACAGCGCCGCCGCCAAACACATGGTGCGCGGCGAGAAATACCAACATGGCCGTGCCCACCGCGCCAGCAATATTGCCGACAAAGACCAGCGACCAGGCTCGCAGCAAAGCAGTCAGTGTGATGCGTCGGCTCGCATAGGCCACCACCATCAGTGAATCGCCGGTGAATAGCTCAGCGCCGCCAACAACTACCAAGATTAGACCGAGCGAAAAGACAAGTCCGGCAAGGAGGCGCGCAACACCCCAAGGAAGATCACCGGCGCCAGTAAGCACCACGGTCATGAAGATCGCGCCGAGCGCAATGAATGCGCCTGCAAGCAGTCCCAAAACGAGAAGTGTCAGTGCATCGCGTTGTGCCTTGGCAAGACCCGCTGTCTCGCAGGCGAGCGCCATCTCGGGCGGCAACAACGCATCGACATTTGCGGCAAGTGCGTGTTCGGACGTTTCAGTCATTTCCTGCTGCTCAAAGATCGGCGACAACCCAAGCGCGGCCCTTATTACTGCAGCAAGCAGCCATGGTCGGATGATGAGCACGCAAGCCCATCCTCTCGGCAAAAGAACGGAGGGCAGCGAAGGCTGCCCTCCGTATGGATCGCTCACGCGATCTTGAGGTTATCCTCTACCGAGGCCACGCCGGGCGCGGACCAAGCAGCGGTCTCCACAGCGACGCGCTCGTCCCAGTTATCAACCTTGCCTTCGAGGACCACTTTGTTTCCATTCTGAACGATGACGTTGATGCCCTTTGCTTCGACTTCAGCATGACGCTTCAAAGCGTCTTCGATCTTCTGCTTGATGTTGCTAGCCTGTACACTCGGTGCGATCTCGATATTGTTGATCACGCCGTGCACGCCTGACAGTTTGCGAACGTCGTCATCGGCATTCTTCTTTTGGTAATACCAGTTGACCTTCCCCGTCAGGGTGACCCAGCCGTCGCGTACGAGGACACGCATCGTGTCGGCGGGAAGAGTGGCATCCCAACGGAGAATGTCGAGCGCGCGTTTGGCGATCTCGTCATCTGAGGTCTTTTTGTGAGAGGGGTATCTCACCTCGATTTCATCGGCGATGCCTCGAACGCCGGTGACACGGCGTACCGCAGCCAGTGTCGCGGTCTTTTCGGCGTAGCTCGCGACGTGGCCACTCAATGTCACGACGCCTTTGTCGGCGGCGACCCCAATATTGGCCGCATCCACGCTCGGCTCGAATTCCAGTTCATCGAGAACGTCACTTCGCAATGAAAGATCATTCATTGTCATCTCCCATATTGCTCGAATGCATCATTCCGCGAATTTCGATAGCAATCTGAACCCTCCGCGCGTTGATTTAGGTCAACGGATCTGCGGCCGCTGGGCACACTCTGGTTGAACAATCGGGAGGTAATCCGCGGGGCTACGGATCCAACGTGGTACCATTCGGTGGCGCAACAACGAGGCGCTCCACGCACCCGGCTCCTCCGCGGTTGTCCGATGCACTGTGCGGCGTGCCGACGTGGTGCCGGATAGCGCTGAGGCCAAGAAGTTATTCAACACTCTGGGTGCGATGCCAGCGCACGTCGAGGGCGATCTATTCCGCGCCAAATCGGGTCGAGACATCTCCGACACTTGATCCATGTCAAAGGCGATTGAGTCCCAACGGCGCATGTTTCTTTTTAAATTCGCAAAGGAGGTTGCCGTGAAATTACGCCAACGAATTATCGCCGCCGCGTTGTTGAGTTGTGTGGCAATTGCACCGGCACTTGCGCAACCGGGTGGCAGCGGAGGGTGGGGTCCTGGCATGATGATGGGACCGGGCATGATGCGCGGCCCCGGCATGTGGGGAACGCGGGGAGGTGGTCCGTGCAATCCGCGGATGGCGGGAATGGCCGAGTGGCGCGTCGATCAGATCGAGCGCGCGGTAAAACCGACAGAGGCGCAACAGACAGCTCTGAAGGAATTACGGGCTGCATCCAGCAAGGCAGCTGAAGGGTTGGTGGCGGCGTGCCCGAAAGACCTTCCGAAAACCTCCGCCGAACGATTAGCCTTCATGGAAAGGCGGATGGAAGCGATGCTGCAGGCGGTGAAAACCGTCCGACCGGCGTTCGACGCGTTCTATGCCTCGTTGAACGATGGTCAGAAAGCGAAGCTGGACGAGGCTGGCCCTCGTCACTGGGGCTGGCGCCGCTGGCAGGATCGATAAGATAATAGGTGCACGCTTCTAGTCCCACTGAACGGAAGACCGTGCACGGAACAATTATTTCAGAGCGCTTTATGCGAAGAGCCCTGATTGGCAGCGCTCTTGGCGGGCTGATCCTTGGTCTGCTCGCGTGGGGCGCGGGCCGCAGTGATTTCGCAAACTGGATCTGGGCTGCGGGAACCGCGCCCGTTGTGCTCGGGCTCCTTGTGTCCATGATCCGTGACCTCTTGGCGGGGCGCCTGGGGGTTGATGCCGTTGCGTTCGTTTCCATGTCAGCCGCGATTGCTCTGGGCGAGAATCTGGCTGGCGCGGTTGTCGCCGTGATGTATGCCGGTGGCAACGTACTTGAAGACTTTGCAGTCGCGCGAGCCGAGCGCGATCTGAAGTCCCTGATCGACCGCGCACCGAGAATTGCCCATCGCCGCCAGGGTTCGACGATTGCCGACATCCCCATCGAGGACGTCGTCGTGGGCGACGTCATTTTGGTGCGCGCGGGCGAGGTCATCCCGGTGGACGGCACCATTTTAAGTCCTGGCGCCATGATCGATGAGGCGGCGCTGACGGGCGAACCGCTGCCGGTGATGCGCAGGGAGGGCGAGCCGGCGCGAAGCGGTACGGTCAACGTCGGGGAGACCTTCGAAATTCGAGCCAAGGCGACCGCCGGTGAAAGCACATACGCGGGCATCGTCCGGATGGTGACGGCGGCTCAGACCGCAAAAGCGCCGTTCATCCGCCTCGCGGATCGTTATGCGTTGCTGCTGTTTCCGATCGCTCTTGTTGTGGCCGGTTGCGCGTGGCTGCTGTCCGGCGATCCGATTAGGGGACTGGCCGTGCTGGTGGCCGCGACTCCCTGTCCGCTCATCCTCGCGGCTCCCGTCGCGTTCATCGCCGGCGTCGCGCAGGCGGCGCGGCTTGGTATCCTCATCAAGGGCGGAAAACCGTTCGAGGCGTTGGCTCGAACGCACACTGTGATGTTCGACAAGACGGGGACGCTGACGGTCGGGGGTGCGCGTCTGGTAGCCATCGAGACCGCCCCCGGCGAGAACCCCGATGATGTCTTGAGGATGGCCGGTTCGGTGGAGCAGGCGTCCCACCACGTGGTTGCCGCGGCCATTGTAGCGGCTGCGGTCGGCAAGGGGCTCAAATTGCGGGTGCCAACGCAGGTGCGTGAAACGATGGGATCCGGACTGGAGGGCGTGATCGACGGCCGTGTGGTCCGGGTCGGGTCACATCAACTGGTCTATGGCGCGCGGAAGCCCGAGGAGTGGGCCGTGCGCGCGCTGCGACGCGCGGCTTGGCGTTCCGCCTTGAGTGTGTTCGTCGCCGTCGACGGCAAGACGATCGGGGCCTTGTTGCTGGGGGACGAACTGCGGCGCGAGACACCTCGCACCGTGCAGGCGCTGCGTGCCGCCGGCGTGTCACGCATCGTCATGCTGACCGGCGACCGGGCGGACGCTGCGGAAACCATTGGGGCTGCGCTCGATCTCGACGCGGTGTTGGCTGACCGTGTGCCGTCGGACAAGGTCGACGCCGTCGCAACCGAGCAACGCCTCCATCCGACCGTGATGGTCGGCGACGGCATCAACGATGCGCCCGCCTTGGCGGCGGCGAACGTCGGCATTGCGATGGGCGCGCGCGGCGCCAGCGCTTCGTCTGAGGCGGCGGATGTCGTCATTCTCACCGACCGGTTGGATCGGGTCTCCGACGCCGTATCCATCGCCAAACGCGCGCGCGGTATCGCCGTGCAGAGCATTGTCGCCGGCATGGCGATGTCGGGCGTGGCGATGGTGTTCGCGGCCATCGGCTGGTTACCCCCGATCGCGGGCGCCTTGACGCAGGAGGCGATCGACGTCGCGGTGATCCTCAATGCGCTGCGCGCGCTAACCCCAGGCCACCGCTTCGGCCGCCGTGTTATGCCCGCGGCGACAGCAACAAACCTGCGACAGGATCACGAACGAATGGAAGCCACGCTCGACCGGCTGCGGGAAATCGCGGACGCATTGGACGATGCCGAGGGGGCTGCGGCGGTCGCGCTGATTTCAGAGGCGAACACGATCATAGCGCGGCAGATCGTTAAACATGAACGCGACGACGAAACCAAGGTTTATCCCGAACTTGCGAGATTCTTCGCCGACAGTCACGGCCTGGGCGCGATGAGCCGTGCGCATCGCGAGATCATTCATCTTGCGCGACTTCTGGACCAGCTCGAAGCCGGGTTGTCTCCGAAGGATGCTGATCGATACCTCATCCGTGACGCACAGCGCGTGATCGAATCAATCGAATCTCTGGTGAGGATCCATAACGCTCAAGAGGAAGACATCTACGAGCATGCGCTCTCAGGTCACGGGTAGCGCCGAATGTTGCTGGCCTCCCGGAACAGAGACGGATAAGCGTGTAACAGAGCTGCGCAACCTTGTGGGCGCGAAGCTCAATTGTTTCATCGATATTTCAGGTAGTGATTATCGCATCTTCGAGTGTGCGCCGCTTTTTTCGCACGATGATGCCTTGTGCGCGGTCATCAAGATAAATCAATCAAAAGCATGGTGGGCGTCATACATTTTTCTCTCGAATTTGATTTATCCGAATTCACCTATGGTCTTCCGAAAACGGAAAAGCGCAATTGAGAACAGCAGCGCGCCAATTGCGCCGAGCGCCAGAAACTGAGGCCACACCACAGAGAAACCAGCGCCGCGGAACAAGATCGCCTGAGCTAACATCACGAAATGCGTGGTCGGCGCCATCAGCATGATGTTCTGCACGATCTGCGGCATGCTCTCCCGCGGAGTCGAACCGCCGGATAGAATTTCCAATGGCATGATCACCAGGATGGTCAGCAGCGCGAACTGCGGCATTGAGCGCGTGACAGTGGCCAGCAGGATGCCGAGCGCGGTCGTGGAGAACAGGTTCATAAGAGTGCCGGCCAGAAACAAGGTGACCGAGCCTTGAATTGGGACGCCGAGGAGCCCCTGCACGACAGCGAACAAGGCGATCGCCGTGGCCGCCGTCACGACCACAGCCATTGCCCAGATTTTGCTGACCATGATTTCAAAGGGTGTGACTGGCATGACCAGCAGGTGCTCGATGGTGCCGTGTTCGCGCTCGCGGATCAGCGCTGCACCGGTTAGGATGATCGAGAGCAGCGTCACCTGATTGATGACCTCGACCACCGCGCCGAACCAGGACTTGTTCGAGGTCGGATTGAACCGCATGCGCAGCGCGAGATCGACAGGTGGCGCCGGCTGCGCGCGGTAGCGCTGCACGAAGGTGGCGACCTCGGTCGCAACGATGGTCTGGATATAGCCTGCGCCAGTGAAGGCCTGGCTTACTCGGGTGGCGTCGACGTTGAGCTGGATAGCCGGATGGCGTCCGGCCAGAATGTCGCGCTGGAAGTTCGGCGGGATGTCGAGTGCAAAGGTGATCGAGCCGTCGTCCAACTGGCTATCCATTTCGGCCGGTGTGATCAGCGTCGGCGTGTTGAAGTATGGGGGATAGAAGGCGCTGACGATGCGCGCTGAAAGGGCCGACCGATCCTCGTCGACTATTCCGATCGACGCGTTCTTTAGCGTCTCGGGGAGGGCGGCGGCTGCCGAATAGATCGCGGCGGTAAACGCATAGGCGATTAGAACGAGCATAATCGGATCGCGCATCAGGCTGCGGAATTCCTTTATGCCGAGATTGAAGATGTTGGTGAGACGCATCGATCAATCTTCCTGCTTCTTCAGGAGGACTGCGCACACCCCCATCAGGATCGGAGCCGCGAACAGCAGCGGCAGGAACGACCACCGCAGATCGCCGAACTGCAACGCCTTGGCGAAGGTCCCACGCGAGATCGTCAGGAAATGGCTGGTCGGATAGATGTGTCCGATAACGGCTTCGAATCCCTCAAGGGCAGATACCGGGTTGATGAAGCCGCTGTATTGAACTGCCGGGATGAGCGTCACGATAGCGGTGCCGAACACGGCGGCGACCTGGCTCTTCATAAACGACGACATCAGCAGACCGAGGGCGGTCGCCGAAACGACATAGAGCAGGGCTCCGGCGAAGAGCGTGGCGATGCTACCCTTCAGAGGCACGCCGAACAGGCTCACGGCCATGAACGTCAGCAGAACAGCGTTCAGCATCGCCAGCACGATGTAGGGCAACTGCTTCCCGAGAAGGAACTCCAGCCGGGTGGTCGGCGTGACGTAAAGATTGACGATCGAGCCGAGCTCTTTTTCGCGAACTACGCTGAGCGCCGTCAGCATCGCCGGGATCAGCAGCAGCAGCAGCGGAATGACCGCCGGCACCATCGCCACCACACTCTTAACGTCAGTGTTATAGCGATAGCGTAACTCGACATTCACTGGGCTTTCCAGGCCGCCGGTCCCCGTCAGCCATTGGGCATGCATCGCTTTCACGTAGCCTTCTACGGTGTCGGCCCGCATCGGCATGGAGCCATCGATCCAGGCGCCGATCTCGATCTTGTGCCGTCGCGCAACGTCGCGACCGAAGTTCGGTGGAATCTCGATTGCCAGAGTCAGTTCGCCCTTCTTCATGCGGTGGTCGAGATCGTCGTAGTCGGCGATTGGCCGCTGCTCAATGAAATAGCGCGAGCCGGCGATGTTGAGCGCATAGTTCTGGCTGCTGGTGGTTTGGTCGCGGTCGAGCACCGCGTAGGTCAGGTTCTCGACGTCGAGTGTGATGCCGTAGGCGAGGATAATCATCAGGATCGCGCTGCCGAGCATGGCCATGACGGTCCGGATCGGATCGCGCAGCAGTTCGAGGGTCTCGCGCCGGGAGTAGCTCAGCATGCGGCGCGGATCGAAGGCACGCGCCGCCGGCCGTTCGATTGGATCGGCGGCGAACGCCTCCGGCGGCTCGTGGGCATCGGCGCCGTCCTTCCTGGCGGCGTCTTCGAGGTAGCCGATGAAGGCCTCCTCTAGATTCTTGGCGTCGCGGATCTCGATTAGCGCCTTTGGTGTGTCGCTGACCAGAACCTTGCCCGCGTGCATCAGCGAAATACGATCGCAGCGCTCGGCCTCGTTCATGAAGTGCGTAGAAATGAAGATCGTGACACCATCATTGCGCGACAATTCGATCAGTGTCCGCCAGAAGGCGTCACGCGCAATCGGATCGACGCCCGAGGTGGGTTCGTCGAGGATGAGGAGAGTTGGCGCGTGCACCATCGCGATCGCTAGTGACAGGCGCTGGCGCTGGCCGAGCGGCAAGGCGCCAGGCAGTGCATCCATGATCTCAGTGAGCTCGAAGCGCTCGGCAATCTCGGCGATACGGGTGGGAATCGTGTCGGATGGCAACTTGAACAGACGTGCGTGCAGATCGAGATTCTGCCGTACGGTCAATTCGCCATAAAGCGAGAAGCCTTGCGACATGTAGCCGACCCGCTGGCGGGTGGCCAGATCGTGCGGATCGAACGGTTGGCCAAACAGGCGGGCGCTGCCGGCGCTCGGCGGCAGCAGGCCCGTGATCATCTTCATCGTGGTGGTCTTGCCGCAGCCGTTGGACCCCAGAAAGCCGAAGATTTCGCCGGCCTTTATGGAGAAGCTGACATCGTCGACGGCGATGAAATCGCCAAATCGCATGGTGAGATGCTGCGCTTCGATTGCGGGAGCGAAGCCATCCATATGACGTGGCGCAATCTCGACCGCGCGGTGGCCGCGCCGCCGCTCTTCCGGCAGCAGTGCAATGAAGGCAGACTCCAGCGTGGCCGTCCCGGTCCGAGCGAGCAGATCGGCGACTGTGCCGGTGGCCAGCACGCGGCCCGCGTCCATCGCCACGAGAAAATCGAAATGCGCCGCCTCTTCCATATAGGCGGTTGCCACCACCACACTCATACCGGGCCGGGCGGCGCGAATCCGCGCGATCAGTTCCCAGAACTGGCGGCGCGACAAGGGATCGATGCCGGTGGTCGGCTCATCGAGGATTAGAAGATCCGGATCGTGCACCAGCGCGCAGCAGAGCCCGAGTTTCTGCTTCATGCCGCCAGACAACTTGCCGGCCGGGCGATCGGCGAAGGGGGCGAGGCCGGTGCTCTCGACCAGAAGCGCGATGCGCTCGCTCCGTTCCTTGCGGTCCTGGCCAAACAAGCTGGCGAAGAAGTCAATATTCTCGAATACGGACAGCGTCGGATAAAGGTTCCGGCCGAGCCCCTGTGGCATGTAAGCGATGCGCGGGCACACCTCCCGGCGATGCGCCGCATTGGCCATTTTGCCGCCGAGAACCTCGACGCAGCCGTATTGAATCGCGCGAGCACCGGCGATCAATGCCAGCAGGCTTGACTTGCCGACGCCGTCTGGTC
>Ga0075370_10001514_pt1 | contig 10155 bp, 9 predicted proteins | sample EndMethybrTD3035_FD_71398 | JGI IMG/M metagenome (GOLD analysis project Ga0075370, IMG submission 71398) | Populus endosphere microbial communities from Tennessee, USA - Endosphere MetaG P. TD hybrid TD303-5 | ecosystem: Host-associated > Plants > Roots > Endosphere | place: USA: Tennessee... | reverse complement strand
GAGCCTCGAGTCTCGCGAGGTGCTCCTGGCCAAGCTGGCGGGCGCGATGCTCGCCTCGCTCAGCCAGGCCGTCTACCTGCTCAACGCGCCGCTCGCCCAGGCCGCCCGCCTCGCGGGCGCGCTGCAGGCGAAGGCCGAGCAGGACCCCACGATCCTCGCCGGCGGTGCCGGTGAGCCCGAGGCCGCGGCGGACGCTCCCGCTGACGACGTGGCCGAGGACAGCGCGGCCGCTCCGGCCGACGAGGTCACCGAGGAGGTGACCACCGAGGACGCCGGCGACGAGACCGCACCGGCTGCCGAGGAGGACGCCGCCGAGGAGACCACCGAGGCCGTTGACGAGGTTGCCGACGAGGCCGCCGACACCAGCACCGACGCCTGAGAACGACCACCACCCGTAGATCCAGGCCGCCTCAGGCGGCCACACCTGAAAGGGAGGCCATCATGGCCAAGCTCAGCACTGACGAGCTCCTTGACGTGTTCAAGGAGATGACCCTCATCGAGCTCTCCGAGTTCGTGAAGCAGTTCGAGGACACCTTCGGCGTCACCGCGGCCGCTCCGGTCGCCGTGGCCGCCGCGCCCGCCGCGGGTGGCGCTGCCGCCGCCGGTGGCGACGAGGCCGCCGACCAGGACGAGTTCGACGTCATCCTGGAGGCTGCCGGCGACAAGAAGATCAACGTCATCAAGGAGGTGCGCGCCCTCACCTCGCTCGGCCTCAAGGAGGCCAAGGAGCTGGTCGAGGCTGCGCCCAAGCCGGTTGTCGAGAAGGTCAACAAGGAGGCGGCGGAGAAGGCCAAGGAGGCCCTCGAGGGCGCCGGCGCCACCGTCACCGTCAAGTGACCCAGCACTGACCCAGCACTGACCCAGCACTGACACAGCGCTGATCCTGGGCGGCTCAGCCGCCACTGCACGACCCCGGACGCCGGGGGCAGGCTCCGATCTCTCGTCGGACGCCCGCCCCCGGCGTCCTGGCGTCGGTGGGGCTATGGTCTTCGGAGGTATCTAGGGGAGAGCACCGCTCGGGAACGCTTTCGTCGCCAACTTTTGAACACAGTGACGGGCGTCTCTCCGAACGCGTAACCTCGCCGCGACACCACCGTTGTTACTGGTCAGTGGGACGCGTGTGCGCGCATCCCGCCACGGGCCATGCACCGGCACCATGGCTCGTCCTGGAGAGGGAGACCGCAGTGGGCGTTGAGATCAAGATCAACAACTTGTCCAAGTCCTTTGGCAAGCAGCTGATCTGGGGCGACGTGACGCTCACGGTCCCCGCAGGCGAGGTGTCGGTCATGCTCGGGCCGTCCGGCACCGGCAAGTCCGTGCTGCTGAAGACCCTGATCGGTCTCCTCAAGCCCGACCAGGGCTCGGTGGTCATCGAGGGCACCGACATCGCGAGCTGCTCCGAGAAGGAGCTCTACGAGATCCGCAAGCTCTTCGGCGTGCTGTTCCAGGACGGCGCGATGTTCGGCTCGATGAACCTCTACGACAACGTGGCCTTCCCGCTGCGTGAGCACACCAAGAAGTCCGAGACCGAGATCCGCAACATCGTCATGGAGAAGATGGATCTCGTCGGTCTCATCGGCGCCGAGGACAAGCTCCCCGGCGAGATCTCCGGCGGCATGCGCAAGCGCGCCGGCCTCGCCCGCGCCCTGGTGCTCGACCCCGAGATCGTCCTCTTCGACGAGCCGGACTCCGGCCTCGACCCGGTCCGCACGGCGTTCCTCAACCAGCTGATCGTCGACCTGAACGCGCAGATCGACGCGACGTTCCTCATCGTCACCCACGACATCAACACCGCGCGGACCGTGCCGGACAACATCGGGCTGCTCTACCACCGGCACCTGGCGATGTTCGGCCCGCGCGAGATGCTCCTCTCGTCCGAGGAGCCCGTGGTCCGCCAGTTCCTCAACGCCCAGCGCATCGGCCCGATCGGCATGTCCGAGGAGAAGGACGCCGACGAGCTCGAGGCCGAGAAGGGCGAGGAGATGCCGCCGCTGCCGCCGATCCCGCTGCAGCTCGAGCCGTCCAACGGCATCGCCCGCCGCAGCCAGCGTGAGCCCGGAGCCTGGTGCCAGGAGAACGGCGTGACCCCACCGCCCAACTCGTTCCAGCCGACCATGTCGATGGCGACGGGAAGCTAGACGACCCATGGCCTCCACGACTGCGACGAGGGTCCTCGCGCCGGTCGGGACCGCAGGCAAGCTCTTCGCCTTCGGACTCGACGTCGGACGCGGGCTCTTCAAGCGTCCCTTCCAGACGCGGGAGTTCATCCAGCAGGCGTGGTTCATCGCCTCGGTGACGATCATCCCGACGGCTCTGGTCGCGATCCCGTTCGGCGCGGTCATCGCGCTGCAGGTCGGCAGTCTCATCAAGCAGTTCGGCGCCCAGTCGTTCACCGGCTCCGCCTCGGTCCTCGCGGTCGTCCGCGAGGCCGGTCCGATCGCGACGGCCCTCCTGATCGCCGGTGCCGGCGGCTCGGCCATCGCGGCCGACCTCGGCGCGCGCAAGATCCGCGAAGAGCTCGACGCGATGATGGTGCTCGGCATCGACCCGATCCAGCGCCTCGTCGTCCCCCGCGTGCTCGCCTGCATGCTGGTCGCGGTCTTCCTCAACGGCCTGGTCAGCGTCGTCGGCGTGGCCGGTGGCTACGTCTTCAACGTGATCCTGCAAGACGGCACACCAGGCGCCTACTTATCGAGCTTCACAGCGCTCGCCCAGCTACCGGACCTCTGGCAGGGCATGATCAAGGCGCTGATCTTCGGTCTGCTGGCCGCGGTCGTCGCGTCCTACAAGGGCATGAACGCCGCTGGTGGCCCGAAGGGCGTCGGGGACGCGGTGAACGAGTCCGTGGTCATCACGTTCCTGTTGCTCTTCGTCGTGAACTTCACGTTGAGCGCCATCTACTTCCAAATCGTCCCACCGAAGACGGGTTAGCTGCCATGGCCAACCTCAAGTCGGTGTACGAGAAGCCGGCAGACGCGATCGACCAGCTGGGCGAGCAGCTCAGCTTCTACGTGCGCGCCCTGGCGTGGACGCCGCGGACGATCACCCGCTACAAGAAGGAGATCATGCGGCTCCTGGCCGAGATCACCCTCGGTTCGGGGTCCCTCGCGGTCATCGGCGGCACCGTCGGCGTCATCGTCTCCATGTGCTTCTTCACCGGCACCGAGGTCGGCCTCCAGGGCTACGCCGCGCTCAACCAGCTCGGCAGCGCCAACTTCTCCGGGTTCGTCTCGGCCTACTTCAACACGCGTGAGATCGCTCCTCTGGTCGCCGGCATCGCCCTGGCTGCCACCGTCGGCTGCGGCTTCACCGCCCAGCTCGGCGCCATGCGGATCTCCGAGGAGATCGACGCCCTCGAGGTGATGGCGATCCCCTCGCTGCCGTTCCTGGTCACCACGCGGATCATCGGCGGCCTGATCGCGATCATCCCGCTCTACGTCGTCGGCCTGCTGTCGTCGTACTTCGCCGCCCGCCTGGTCGTCACCCAGTTCTTCGGGCAGAGCTCGGGCACCTACGACGACAAGTTCAACCAGTACCTCCCCCCGGTCGACGTGATGTGGTCGTTCGGCAAGGTGCTGGTCTTCGCCGTCGTGGTGATCCTGATCCACTGCTACTACGGCTACAACGCCTCCGGCGGTCCTGCCGGCGTGGGTGTGGCCGTGGGTCGCGCCGTCCGGACCTCCATCGTCGCCATCAACGTCATCGACCTCCTGCTGTCGATGGCCATCTGGGGCGCGACGACGACAGTGAGGTTGGCGGGATGAACTGGATCCTGCGCCAGCACAAGGCGCTCGGCATGGTCTTCCTCGCCTTGGTGATCCTCGCGGGCTACATGACCTACGCCATCTTCACCAAGAAGTTCTCGGAGTACGACGAGGTCAAGCTGGAGACGAGCACGGTCGGCCTGCAGCTGCCGCACCGCGCGGACGTCAAGATCCGCGGCGTGATCGTCGGCGAGGTCCTCGACATGAAGTCGACCGGCGACGGCGCCGAGCTGACCCTGGGGCTCTACAAGGACCGGACGGCCGACATCCCGGCGGACGTCACGGGCTCGATCGTCCCCAAGACGCTGTTCGGCGAGAAGTACGTCTCGCTGATCCCGCAGTCCGAGGCCGGGGGCCCGACCATCCAGCCCGGCGCGGTCATCGAGAAGACCGCGATCGCCACCGAGGTCGAGAAGGTCCTCGCCGACCTCTACCCGCTGCTCACCGCGGTCCAGCCCGCCAAGATCAACATGACGCTGAACGCCATCGCCACGGCCCTCGAGGGCCGCGGCGACGAGCTCGGCGAGAACCTCGAGACGGTCGACTCCTACCTCAAGCGGCTCAACCCGCAGATCCCGGCGCTGGTCGAGGACCTGCGGCTGACCGCGTCGGTCTCCGACACCTACGCGGACATCCTCCCCGAGGTCGGCACGATCCTGCAGAACACGGTGACCACGAGCACGACGCTCGAGGACCGCTCCACGCAGCTCCACGCGCTGTTCACCAACGTGTCCAACTTCTCCGACAGCGCGCGCACGTTCCTCGACGACAACGAGGCCAACATGATCCGCCTCGGCGAGGTCAGCGCCGCCCAGCTTCGGGTGTTCTCGCGCTACTCGACCGAGTTCCCGTGCCTGCTCAAGGGCATCGTGGTCGCCGGCCAGCGGCAGGCCGAGGCCTTCCGCGGCTTCACCCTGCACATCGTGCTGGAGACGCTGCCCAACCAGCCGCGGCCGTACGACGCGGCCGACCGGCCACGCCTCGGCGAGGACCGCGGTCCCAGCTGCATCAACCTGCCCAGCCCGCCCGGCACGCAGCAGAACCCGGTGCGGCGCCAGCCCGACTTCAACGACGGCATCGACCGGCCGACCGGCAAGGGCACCTCGCGCGCCGGGACCGGCTACTCCGGCGTCGACACCAGCATCTTCGGCATCCCCGGCTACGCCGGCACGACGGCCGAGTCCGACCTGCTCCGTGACCTGCTGGCCCCCGGCCTCGGCGTCGCCTCCGAGGACGTGCCCGACCTCGGCGTCCTGCTCCTCGGCCCGATGGCACGCGGCGCCACCGTGTCCATGGGAGGTGCTTCCTGATGCCGAAGCTCCTCGACAAGAAGACCAGCATCGACCTGACCAAGCTGCTCATCTTCATCGTGATCACCACGATGGCCACGGGTGTGCTCGTGGCGGTGATCGGCAACATCTCCTTCAGCGGCAAGAAGACGTTCAAGGCCGAGTTCTCCGACGCCACCGGCGTGGTCAAGGGCGACGACATCCGGATCGCCGGCGTCAAGGTCGGCACCGTCGAGGGCGTCGAGATCAAGGACCGGTCCCGGGCCCTGGTGACCTTCAAGGTCGAGGACTCGACGCCGATGACCGAGGCGACCAACGCGACGATCAAGTACCGCAACCTGGTCGGCCAGCGCTACATCTCCCTCACCGAGGACCCCGAGGCCACCTCGGACGACGAGCTCGGCGAGGGCAACACCATCCCGGTCTCCAAGACCTCCCCGGCGTTGGACCTGACGGTGCTGTTCAACGGCTTCAAGCCGCTGTTCCAGGCGCTGTCGCCCACCGACATCAACCAGCTCTCCTACGAGATCGTGCAGGTCTTCCAGGGCGAGGGCGGCACCCTCGAGAGCCTGCTCGCCAACACGGCCTCGGTCACCAACACGCTGGCCGAGCGCGACGAGGTCATCAGCAGCCTCATCGACAACCTCAACGTCGTCCTCGACAACCTCGGCGACCGCGACACCGAGCTCTCCGACCTGATCGTGACGTTCAAGACCTTCGTCGGCGGGCTCAAGGACGACCGGGCCGCCATCCTCGACTCGCTCGACCAGATCTCGGCCCTCTCGGTGCAGACCGCCGACCTGGTCAAGGGCATCCGGTCGCCGTTCGTCGAGGACATCAAGCAGCTGCGCAAGCTGACCAAGAACATCGACCGCAACAAGGCCGAGCTCGACCGCGCCCTGCAGGTCCTGCCGATCAAGCTGACGAAGGTGGGGCGCACCGCGATCTACGGCTCGTTCTTCAACTTCTACCTCTGCCAGTTCAAGGGCACGGTGCGGTTCCCCGGCGGCCTGAGCGTCCCCGTGAGCTACAACACCGGCGCAGCGAGGTGTGACCTCGGATGAGCAAGCCGTTCCGCGAGCGCAACCCCGTGGTGATCGGGGCGATCAGCATCGCCGTGATCCTGCTGATGCTGGTCTCCGCCTTCAAGGCCCAGGACCTGCCCCTGATCGGCGGCGGTGACAGGTACACCGCCGCGTTCACCGAGGCCGGCGGCCTCAAGGTCAACGACGAGGTCCGCATCGCCGGCGTGCGCGTCGGCAAGGTCGAGGCGATCGAGCTCGACGGCGACCACGTCAAGGTCACCTTCCGGGTCAAGACCGACTCGGAGTTCGGCACCGAGACCGCCGCCGCGATCAAGGTGAAGACGATCCTGGGCGCGATGTACCTCTCCCTCCAGCCGGCCGGCAACGGGCAGCTCGAGGAGAGCGACGAGATCCCGGTCGAGCGCACCAGCTCGCCGTTCGACGTCGTCGAGGCGTTCTCCGGCCTGGCGCAGACCGCGGAGGACATCGACACCGACCAGCTGGCCGCGGGCCTCACCACGCTGGCCGACCTGTCCCGCAACACCCCGGACGAGTTCCGCAGCGCCCTCGCCGGCGTCTCGGCGCTCTCGGCCAACATCGCGTCGAAGAACGAGCGGATCAACAGCCTGCTCACCAACCTCGACCGGGTGACCACCGTCCTGAGCGCCCGCGACGAGGACATCATCAAGCTCATGCAGGACTCCGACGTCCTGTTCCAGGCCCTGGTGGAGCGCCGCGACGCCGTGCACAACCTGCTGGTCGCGACCACGACGCTGTCGACCGAGCTCACCGCGCTCGTCCGCGACACCCGCGAGGACCTCAAGCCGGCGCTCACCCAGCTCGAGTCCGTGGTCGCGGTCCTGAACAAGAACGAGGACAACATCGACAACAGCCTCCGGCTGATGGCGCCGTTCTACCGGGTCTTCACCAACACGCTCGGCACCGGCCCGTGGTTCGACACCTACATCCAGAACATGCCGCCGGCGCCCGACGCCGCAGGCGGGGGTGGTGTCGGATGACCGGCATCAGGCGCTTCGCGGTCCCCGCGGTGATCTTCGCTCTCGTCATCGCGGCGGGCGTGTGGATGTTCACCGGCGGCGACAGCACCAAGACCCTGGTCGCGCACTTCCCGCGCACCGTCTCGCTCTACAAGGGCAGCGACGTGCGGGTGCTCGGCGTCTCGGTCGGCAAGGTCGAGGAGATCACCCCCTCGGGCACCGACGTCGTGGTCAAGATGTCCTACGACGAGGACATCGACCTGCCCGAGGACGCCAAGGCCGTGATCATCTCGCCGTCCATCGTCGGCGACCGCTACGTCCAGGTCACGCCCGTCTACACCGGGGGCAAGAAGCTCCCGGACGGCGCCACGCTGGCCGCCGAGGACACCTCGGTGCCGCTGGAGCTCGACGAGATCTACTCCAGCCTGAACGACCTGAACGTCGCCATCGGCCCGGAGGGCGCCAACAAGGACGGCGCGCTGTCGGACCTCCTCGAGGTGACGGCGGACAACTTCGGCGGCCAGGGCAAGCAGTTCCACCAGACCATCGCCGACTTCAGCCAGCTGTCGCAGACGCTCGACGACAACAAGGAGGAGCTGTTCGGCTCCGCCGCCCAGCTCGAGCAGTTCATCAGCACCCTGGCCCAGAACGACTCGACCGTCCGGTCGTTCAACCAGTCCCTGTCCGGGGTGTCGACGATGCTCGACGGCGAGAAGGAGGAGCTGGCCGCCTCCCTGAAGAACCTGTCGATCGCGCTGGGTGAGGTGACGACGTTCGTCAAGGACAACAAGGCGTCGCTCTCGCGCAACATCAAGGGCATCAACCGGGTCGCCAAGGTCCTGGTCAAGCAGCGCGCAGCGCTGGAGGAGACCCTGATCGACGCGCCCATCGCGCTGAACAACCTGGCGCTGACCTACAACCCGCAGGCCGGCACGCTCGACACCAACGCCAACCTGGGGAGCCTGCCGAACAACATCGGCTCGGACCCGTCGCTGTTCCTCTGCACCCTCGTCGAGACCAGCGACCCCACCGGAGCGCTCTGCGACGCGATCAACCAGATCGTGCCGCGCTCCGGCGTGTTCAAGCAGGGCACGGGCACCTCGTCGGGCGAGAAGTTCGACCTGACGCTCGGCGGCCTCGTGGGGGTGGACGAATGAGTCTCCGCGGTCGTTTCAACGTCAGGGTTGCGCAGGTGCTCGCAGCAATGCTCGCGGGCTCGATGCTGCTCTCCGGTTGCGACTTCGACGTCTACGAGCTGCCGCTCCCCGGCGGCACCGACGTCGGCAGCGACCCGATGACCGTGACGGTGCAGTTCCAGGACGTGCTCGACCTGGTGCCGCAGTCCTCGGTCAAGCTCAACGACGTCAGCGTCGGCAAGGTGACCAAGGTCCGGCGTACCGGCTACACCGCCGAGGTGACGCTGGAGCTGCGCAAGGACGTCGACCTGCCCGACAACGCGATCGCCGAGATCCGGCAGACGAGCCTGCTCGGTGAGAAGTTCGTGTCCCTCAAGGCGCCCGAGACCGGCGCCAACGACGAGCGGCTCGGGGACGGTGACACGATCACCATCGAGAACACCGGCCGCAACCCGGAGATCGAAGAGGTCTTCGGTGCGCTGAGCCTGCTGCTCAACGGTGGCGGCGTGGCCCAGCTGAAGACCATCACGCAGGAGCTCAACAAGGCGCTCACCGGACGTGAGGACGCCGCCCGCTCGGTGCTCACCCAGATCGAGAGCTTCACCGGCGAGCTCGACAAGAACAAGCAGGACATCGTCGACGCCATCGACGCGCTCGACCGGCTCGCCAAGTCGACGCGCGGCCAGCAGGACAACATCAACGCCGCCCTCGACGAGCTGCCGAGCGCCCTGACCAGCATCGACGCCCAGCGCGGCGACCTGGTCAAGATGCTCCAGGCGCTCGACGACCTCGGTGACGTCGGTGTCCGGGTCATCCAGGCCTCGAAGGCCTCGACCATCGACGCGATCACCCAGCTCCAGCCGACGCTGACCGAGCTGGCCAACGCCGGCGACTCCTTCGTCAAGGCGTTCCACGTCTTCCTCACCTACCCGTTCGTCGACGAGGTCGTCGGCCGGGACCCGCAGGTCGCCCGCAACCTGAAGATGGGCGACTACACGAACCTGTCCATCAACCTGGACATCGACCTGACCGAGGGCCTGCCCCAGGGTCCGGGCGTCCCGAACATCCCCTGCATCGAGCTCGAGCAGATCCCGGACACCGGGCCGCTGCCGCCGCTGTCCCAGCTCTGCCAGGACGCGATCGACGCGATCAACGAGTGCCTCGCGGCGCCCAGCGTGGAGAACTGCCAGGGGCTGCCGGACTTCATCATCGACGACGTGTGCGACCAGCTGCCGATCCCGGTGCTGTGCCCGGGCGTCGGGGCGGGCGGCGGCGGCGGAGGCCTGCCGACCGCGCTGCCCACGCTCGAGCTTCCCGACCTCGCGTCGGGGCTGGACGCCCTCGGCGGGCTGCTGCGCCCCGGCACCGGCTACCTGAGCGACGTCGATCCGGAGCGAGGACCGACCATGGGCCAGCTCTCCGAGGCGTACGACGCCGGGCTGGTGGCCCTGCTCGTGCCGGGCATGGTCGTCCCCGACGACGGAGAGGGGCGCTGAGATGGTCACCCGTCGCACCAAGATCCAGCTGCTGATCTTCGTGATCATCACGCTCGTCGGCTGCAGCTTCGTCGGCATGCGCTACGCCAAGCTCGACCGCCTCGTCGTCGACGACAGCTACGAGGTGCGCGCCCACTTCACCGACTCCGGCGGTGTGTTCGCCGGCAGCCAGGTCACCTACCGCGGCGTCGCGGTCGGCAAGGTGGACCGGCTCGAGCTCACCGACGACGGCGTCGACGTCATCCTCGAGATCGACAAGGGCGAGGACAAGATCCCGGCCGACACCCTGGCCCTGGTCGGCAACGGCTCGGCGGTCGGTGAGCAGTACGTCGAGCTCCAGCCGCAGACCAAGGAGTCGCCGTACCTCGAGTCGGGCTCCGACATCGAGGCGGCAGAGACCCGGATCCCGATCTCCACCGAGGAGCTCCTGTCCAACCTCTCGACCAC
>Ga0075370_10001513_pt1 | contig 10166 bp, 10 predicted proteins | sample EndMethybrTD3035_FD_71398 | JGI IMG/M metagenome (GOLD analysis project Ga0075370, IMG submission 71398) | Populus endosphere microbial communities from Tennessee, USA - Endosphere MetaG P. TD hybrid TD303-5 | ecosystem: Host-associated > Plants > Roots > Endosphere | place: USA: Tennessee... | reverse complement strand
GCTCGGATCTTGGTACGCTTCATTCAACTCGCTCAAAATCGAAGAATGGACAAACCAATCCTTGGCATCGATAAGAAGGGCGATTTCTTTATCTAGACACCCGTCGATAGCCCTTTGCAGAGAGGAAGCCAAACCCTCTCTTTTTTCATTCTGGATTAAGACCACTCGGTGTTCTTCGCCTTGATCGATAATGAAGTTTTTCGCTTTTTCCACTGTATTGTCATTCGAAGCATCGTCGATGAAGATGACTCGGTAATAATCGTAATCTTGTTCAAAAATGGAACAGAGCGTTTTTTCGCACCAGGGGCTTTGGTTGCAAGCGTAGACGATGATCGCAAAAGTTTTGTTCTCAACTACGGGAAACTGGGAGAGGTTTGTTTCATCGAGCGAAATTTTTTGTTTTTTTCCAAGGATCAATCCTGCCCCGCCCGCTGCTAGAATCAGAAAAATCAGAAAAATCCTCATAGCGCGCCATCCTCTATTGCTTTAGGGGAAAAAAGAGAACCGCAAATTTTGGGGTACGAGGGAAGTCGCCGGATGAATTGTTCGCAGTGCGCTTCGGCTTCAGGGTTTTCTGGAAAATTGTCTGAGCTTCTAATGTAAAGAACTTCAGGAATCCAATGGAAGTGTTCGGCAGCCATCTCTAGGAGCGGGACCGTATAGGCAAAATCGGAAGAGGCCGTTAGATACTGGCCGCGGGCGATAAAATCTTCTTTGTGGATTTTTTTGAAAAGCCCGGCATAAAAACTTTTTAGACTCGGTGCGATCTTCATGGACTTTCTGCAATCGCCCTCTTCCCAATTTGCAATGGGACACTCCCCTATTTCAAATTCTGGATACGTGCATGCGTTTCCATAAGCCATCCAGAGATCGGGATCAGCGTAATAGGAGTTCATCCGCTGGAGCACCCATTCATGGGCTAGCCATTCTCCGGAGCCTAAAACGACAACAATTTCCTCATCGCCACAAGATTCAACTGCACGTACGAGATTAGCCAGATCGCCTAAAGGAGTTTCGTTTTTTGTAGAAGTCACCCGCAGCGATTGTTTGCTTTCGTAAATCAAATCAGAGGCTAAATCAAAGCTTTCGTCTTCGGATGCGTCATCAATGTAGAGAATCCGAAAATTTTCATAATTTTGAGAAAAAACGGAGTCGAGTGTCTTTTCTACACTGACCCCATTGTTTTTTCCAAGGATCACAATCGTAAAAAAATGGTTTTGGATAGGAAGGGGGATTGAAGTGAACCGGCTGCTGAAAAAATGCTCTTTTTCGATTTGGCTCGTTGGGCCTTTTTGCAAATTGAATTTGCCGCTTCCGAGTAAATAAGACCCGGAAAACACAAGGCCCAGGAGGAAAAGAAAAATAAACGTCTTTTTCATCATTTACGCACGATTGCGTATTCTATCGACCCAGTTTAAAATTTTCAAAGAAAGAACGATTTTCAACAAATCTCCGATCACAAAAGGAGCTACTCCAAGGAGAAGCGCTTTTTCAAATCCTAGAAATGTAGAAAGGTAGGCAGCGCCAAAAAGATAGATCGTCAAATGGCCGGCTGCTAAAGAGAGGAAGGTTTTAGAAACGGTTCTTTCTTTCCATTTTTCCATCAGAGCGCCTACTACGAACGCTGCGACCAGATAACCGATTAGATATCCCCCTGTCGGCCCCAAGATTTTAGCCGCTCCACCCACTCCTCCTGCAAAAACCGGAAAACCCATCGCTCCTTGGGCCAAGAAAGCAAAGACAGCGGCAGCGCCTCTTCTTGCGCCCAGCAAAGCACCCAACAAAAGGACAAAAGAATTTTGGGTGGCAATAGGAACTGGAGTAAAAGGAAGAGGGATAGCCAACTGAGCTAAAAATCCGATCCCCAAACTGGCGGCGATCGTTATCGCAATATCCTGAAGGATGGAGGTAGGTTTGGCATTTTCAAAAACGAGTGGTTTTACATAGGACATGAAGTGGACTCCGTATTGGATGTTAGGATGGTTTGCCAATCGATGCAAGGCGATGCGAATTCAGGTTCGGCGTGGGTCGACCACGCAGGGATTGAAGAGATCAATGTCGCCCCTTTTTTTTGCAAATGGCAAAATTTTTGATGGTCGGCGCTGATTTTGCGCCCTTTTGAAAAACGGCGATGAATTGCCATGTGTTTTTGAAGCGTTTTATAACGGACCGCAAAAGTATGGGTGGTCGAGGGGGCGGTTCTCCAATGGCAAGAGGGGGTAATAAAAATTTGGGAATTGAGCTTTTTATATTCAGGAAAGAAGTACTTATCTTTGTGGTCGTACAAAGTGGCATAATCGATGCCTGGCAATTGGAATGCCTCTAGTAAAACATCGGTCCAACCTGGGCGATGCAGGTAATCATCTTCGACTAAATAAACAATCGTGTTGGGATCTAAGGGATTGCGTTCTAAATAATCCAATAGGCTTAAAAAAGAACCTGCTTCACTCCCTTCTTGAACAGAGAGGACCGGATAACGTTTTTCATCCTTCAAGAAATGGTCTTCGATCGTCCCATGGGCCGTATCGAGCCAAAAAGTGAGGTTAGTTTTGTTAGGATCGAGAGTTTCGATCAAATTGCGGTAGCAAGCTTCTCTGCTGAATCCAGGAAATCTTTTTTTATGGGAACTGATCGAAGAGAAGATGCAGTGCCGTGAAAAAATTTCAATCTTTTCGGGAACGGCTGAGCTAGATTCATTGTTAAAGAAAAGACGCCGCAGAAGGTTCATAAATTAAAAACTAGATCTTAGGAAGTATTTTTTCAACCTGAGAAAGGATTGCTTTCCCTTCCGCATGAGTCACCTTTTCTATTGCTTCTGAAAAGGGGAGCCATACACCGTTTTGAATTTCTTTTTCTTGCAATTTCACAGTTCCTTCAACTTCAGCGATAAAATAAAGGACCCGCTTGAAGATGCGCCGCCCTTCCATCATGAAATAATACTGTTCGGACAAAGGCTCTTTTTGCAAATAGCGGACAATTTCGAGATTCGTTTCTTCTTTCAATTCCCGGAAAGCTGCTTGCTGAGGAGTTTCTCCTGGCTCGGCATGACCCTTAGGAAAGCCCCAATAACGGCCCCGTTGATGTTGGATCAAAAATACTTCCCAAAGACCGCGCGCGCGGGAAAGGGGGATGACTCCAAATGACTCGTCTTTTTGCACAGAATCCGACCTATTTCAAATAAGGGGCAAAAACGAGAGTCGAATTGTGTCCGCCAAATCCAAATGAATTAGAAAGGGCTGCTTTAATCCGGTGAGGTTTCGCTTGATTCGGAATTAAATCAAAATCCCCGACTGCGGGTTCTGGATTGTCCAAGTTGATGGTCGGGTGCAGCATTCCGGTCAGGATCGCCTTAATCGTTGCAACCGCTTCCAATCCGCCTGCCGCGCCTAAGCAATGGCCGATCATCGATTTGGTGCTATTGATCTTGATCTCTTTCGCATGAGGTCCGAATACTTTTCGGATCGCTGCAATCTCGCAAAGATCTCCCGCCAGAGTGGAGGTGGCATGGGCATTGATATAATTAATGTCTTCTTTGGGGATTCCCGCTTTGGCAATCGCCTCTTCCATGCAATGAGCGACTCCCTCTCCATCTTCTCGAGGATCGGTCATATGGTAAGCATCGCAATTGATGGAACCGCCGAGATATTCGGCTAAGATAGGAGCGCCTCGTGCGAGCGCATGTTCGAGGCTCTCTAGAACGAGAACGCCGGCCCCTTCGCCCATGACAAATCCATCGCGGGCTTGATCCCAAGGACGGGAGGCTTTCGTAGGATCTTCATTTCTTGTAGAAAGGGCGCGGATAGCCACGAATCCAGCTAGGCCAATCGGATTGATCGGAGCTTCGGCCCCGCCGCAAATCATTAGATCGGCTTTTCCGCTTTCAATTTGTTCGGCTGCTGAATGAATAGAAAAATTGGAAGTGGCGCAAGCAGTCGAAATAGAGAAGTTGGGCCCCATGAACCCTAGGTCGATCCCTAAAAGGGCGCCGCCCATATTGGTAATGATATAGGGAACAAAAAAAGGAGTCAGGCGTTTATAGGTTTTTGTGAGGACGGTTTCCACGCCATCATAGAAAATGCTCATTCCCCCCATACCGGATCCAATGATGATCCCGCATTTCTTTTTATCGAGTTTGGCCAAACCCTCTGCGTCAAGGCCTGCGCTTTCCAGAGCTTTTTTCCCAGCTACCATGGAATAACGGATGAATGGATCGACGCGGCGCGCTTGTTTTTTGTCCATATAATCGCCTACATCGAAATTGCGGATTGCGCCCGCAAAACGAGTTGGATATTCGGCGCAAGGGAACTCTTCAATGGGGACGATCCCGCTCTTGCCTTCAAGGAGCTGCTGATAAAAAGAGTCGACATCGGTTCCAAAGCAGGAAACGATCCCCATTCCAGTCACAACAATTCGTTTTTTAGCCATGCAAACTCATCTCCCAAAGAGGCCGAACGCGAAGCGCCGGCAGTTTAACAAAACAAATATTTAGTGAAAATAAAATTTTATTTTCTAGTGTCATTATCATACCAAAAAGCGCGCGCGCAATCAACCCGCAATTTTTTTTGAAAACTACTAAAAAAATTTAGAAAAAAGCCAGATAGCTCTTTGGACTATCTGGCTTTATATCAAGATGTTACCGAGGACGGAACCGGCGCTTAGGCGGGCCCCAGCTTCGGCGGGCTGGCTTAGTTTGAGGATTAAATTTCGGCTCCATTCCTGGAATGACTGCGAGGATCATTTTTTTGCCAGTGAACTGCTCGATTCTTCTCACGATATGCATATCTCGATGAACTGCAAACGAAAGGGCAATCCCAGTAGCGCCGGCCCTGCCTGTTCTTCCGATTCGGTGGACGTAATCTTCAACGCTCATAGGCAAATCAAAATTGATGACATGGCTAATGGTTGGAACGTCGATCCCTCGGGCAGCTACATCAGTTGCCACTAAAACACGGATCTCCCCTTTTCTTAAGCGGGCAATCGTCCGGGTCCTTTGACGCTGGTTCATGTCGCCATGAAGCGGTCCCGCTCTCATTCCATTTTCCTGCAATTTCTCTGCAAGCTGGTCAGCCTGGTGCTTGGTCGAAGTGAATACGATGACTTGAGTGAGGGTCTCATCGCCCAAAAGGTGATCCAAAAGACGGTATTTATGATCTAAATTATCAACCGTGTGGACCCGCTGTTCGATATTCTGCTCGACCTGCTCAGGCTCGATGGCAATTTCAATCGGATTGTTAAGAAGACGCTGAGACAGCTTCAAAACATTCCCTTTCAAAGTGGCCGAAAATAACAAAGTCTGTCTTGTTTTCGGAGTGAGGGACGCAATGTGTTCGACAGGTTCGATAAAACCCATGTCGAGCATCCGGTCCGCTTCGTCGAGAATCATCAATTGCAAACGGTTGAAATTGATTCTTCCTCTCTCAATGTGGTCGATCAAACGTCCAGGAGTCGCCACTAAAATATCATAGGGACGGGAAAGTTCTCGGTTTTGGATAGGATAAGGGGCGCCGCCATAAATACAGACCGTTTTGATTTGCGGAAGATGTTTGCTGTATTTCGCTGATTCAGCAGCTACTTGCATCGCTAGTTCTCGGGTAGGGACCAAAATCAAGACGCGGGGTCCTTGTCCTTTTCCTTGCTGGGGAGGGGACATAGCGAGGCGATTCAGAGAAGGGAGGATAAAAGCCGCTGTCTTGCCCGTTCCTGTTTGGGCCGAAGCCTGGAGGTCTGCTCCCTCTAAAATTTTGGGGATCGCTTGTTCTTGAATCGGGGTTGGTTTAGTGTGCCCCAAATCTTGAATCGCTTTTTGAAGTTTTTCATGTAATAAATTAAATGCCATTTGTTTCAAATCTCTGATTAAATTAAAAAAAACACGGTACAATAAAAAATATTCAACGATTAACCGTGATAATCAGAGAATAAGGCCGCTTATTGAAATGCAGGTTTGGAGACATCAATCTCTAGATCGACGATTTTGCTCTCGTTCCAGAGTCTTTCCAAAGAATATTTTTCACGCAGGCCAGGCATGAAAAGATGGACCATGACACCGCAGTAGTCCAAAACAACCCAATCGCCTGTTTTAAACCCCTCTTGATGAACGGGCTTAATCCCTTTTTCATTGAGCTCATCAATAATCGCTTTGCCTATTGAAGCGACGTGGCGATCGACATTTCCTTCCGCAATTACGATGTAATCCGTGATACTCGACAATCCTTTGACGTCGAGGGCAAGGATATTAAATCCTTTTTTATCGTAAATAACTTGGGCTATCGTGTTGAGCATTTCTAGGGTGGATACCTTCATAAATTGCAAAATAAAAACTTGGGCGATTTTCGCAAAAGCGAAATTTTTCAAACTCTATGAATATAGGCGATTCGCATGGATGTAGTCCAGGACTTTTCCTGGAACTAAATGTCCGCAATAAACCTTTTTCTTTAAACGTTCTCTAATTTCAGTGCTGGAAATCTCCATGGACCTCGTTGGCGTAAAGCCTTTTTTCCATTTTTCAGGAAGGTCTTCCCTATGAGAATTCTTTCTTGTGCCGATTAAAGGAGGGGCGATTCGTAGAATTTCATCGGGTTCTTTCCATCTGTCCAAATGGGCCGCCGAATCTTCTGATAAAATCAAATGGAGTTTCAGCCCTTCTCTTTCCAAGAGCCTTAGGGTGTCGACCGTATAAGAAACACCTCCCCTGTCGATTTCTAAGGAAATTGCGCGCAGGCGAGGAATGTCTTTCAAGGCCAACTGGAGCATTTCCAACCGTTGTCGGGGGGTTGCCTGAGGAGGATGCTCTTTTTTGAAAGGAGAGCAAAAGGCAGGGCAAAAAAGAACTTCGTCGAGATTGTGGATTTCCACCATTTGCAAAGCCAGGTTAATATGGCCGAAATGAACTGGATCGAAACTTCCGCCAAAAAACCCTGTACTCATATTAAAAATAAAAGTTCTCGATATTTAGGTAAGGGCCACAGAGAATTATCGATGATCTGTTCTAGCAGATCGACCGATTTCCGAGCCTGTTCCATTTTAGGGGCTACCAGTTCGCAAAATACTTTCGCCTTCGCTTCCCAGCCTAGATCCAAGGTCTGTTTTTGGATTTTTTCCATTTCATCGACGGCTGCAATCGCTTGTTCAATTCGGGCCGTCATCGTTTGCAACGATTCCGTTTGGTGCGGTTCCAATTTAAATCCGAGTTCCTTCAATGCAGCCAATGATTGGGCACGATTTTTTTGGTCTTGGATGGAAGCAGGTAGGATTTGCGTACGGAAAAGTTCGCTCATCAGATTGGTTTCGATCTGCATCGTTTTCGCATATTGCTCAGCCAAAATTTCATAGCGGCTATGGAGTTCCTGCTCATTTAAGACTCCTTGGAACACCTGGGCCGTTCTCTTTTCTAAAAGCTGAGAAAAAGCATGGAAACTTTTTCGGATATTGGGCAATCCTCTCGAGGCCGCTTCCTGCTCCCATTCAGCAGAATAATTATTTCCGCAGAAGAGAACGGGCTGTGCAATTTTGAGAAATTTCCGAACCACAGGAAGGGCTGCTTCAAAAAGAGCGTCATTCTCTAAATGGCGATCTCCTACCGCATCTGCGATTTCGTCCAAGATTAATTGCAAACTATCGGCTACGATCGAGTTAATCACCGTGATCGGAAAAGAGCAATTGGCTGAAGATCCGACCGCGCGGAATTCGAATTTATTGCCGGTGAAAGCAAAGAAAGAAGTGCGGTTTCGATCCGACGCATCGGCCTCGTGATGAGGGATGTGAGACAGGCCTAAGTCAATCCATCTCGATTTCTTCGAAAGCTCTTTTTCTTGAATTAGACTTTCTACAAATTTTTCCAGAGCTTCGCCGAGATAAACGGATAAGATCGTAGGAGGCGCTTCCGACCCTCCGAGACGGTGATCGTTTCCGGCAGATCCAATGCTGGCTCGCAATAAACCGGCGTGTTCATGCACAGCCCGAAGAACCGCCGTCAATAAGATAACAAAACAAAGACTATTTTCTTTGGGGCTTAAGAGATTGAGGCCTGTATCGGTTGCGATCGACCAGTTATTGTGCTTTCCGGAACCGCTAATAAAGGCGAACGGTTTTTCATGAAGCAAACAAGCCAACCCATGTTTATGGGCGGTCTGGCGCATGATTTCCATAAGCAAAAGGTTATGGTCTACGGCAGCTGCTGCCTTCTCGAAAAGAGGAGAGACTTCGTGCTGGGCAGGCGCGACTTCATTATGCCGTGTTTTGACAGGGATTCCTAAGGAAAGGGCTTCCGTTTCAAAATCTTCCATAAATGCGAGGATCCGGTCTTTCACAGCGCCGAAGTAATGATCTTCTAATTCTTGCCCTTTGGGGGGTCTTGCTCCAAAAACCGTTCGTCCAGACAGCATAAGATCGGGTCTAAGAAGATAAAGTTCGCGATCGACTGCAAAATATTCCTGTTCTGCGCCTAAGGTGGAATAAATGCGCTCTGCTGAAAGACCGCATAGCTTGGTCAAACGAAGGCCGGCCGCATTTAATTTTTCATCGGATCGGAGCAAAGGGATTTTATGGTCGAGTGCTTCTCCTTTCCATGAGAAAAAAACAGAAGGGATGAAAAGAGTTTTTCCCGATTCCCAAAGAAATGGGAAAGAACTTGGATCCCAGGCGGTATATCCTCTAGCTTGGTGAGTCGCTCTCAGTCCTCCCGAAGGGAATGAAGAAGCGTCAGGTTCGCCCCGAAAGAGGTCCGAGCCCCGCAACGATTCAATCACTGAACCATTTTCGCCCCTGTCTCCCCACGAAAGAAATGCATCGTGTTTTTCGGCTGTCAGATGGGTCAAAGGTTGAAACCAATGGCTATAATGGGTGGCCCCTTCCCGGATCGCCCATTCTTTCATTGCGTTCGCGACGAGGTCTGCATGTTCCGGAAGGATTTTTTCTCGTCCTTCGATAGCGCCCATTAAGTTTTGGAAGATTTTTTTTGGAAGCATCGCTTCCATAATTCCTTGATGGAAAACGCGGCATCCAAACAAATTGGGACGTTCGAAGGGCTGAGCAGTTCCAGACGATTCGCTCCTTCTCTGAACTTTTTCTCTATTTGTTAATGTTTCCAAACGAGCATTCATAAAACCTCCCAATTCCGTTGTTTGGCCAGGAACTTCAGGCCCAGCCGAGGTTGGACAACAATAGCTTCATCGGCCCATTCCAAAAGAGGCAGATCCTCTTCACTGTCCGAATAGGCGATGTTTTTGGCAGCGGCCATCTTTTTTGCAAATTGAAGCTTGGCAGCTGCATCAATTAACGTTGAAATTTCGCAGATTCTTCCCTCTTTGTCAATGCTGTACTCAGTCCCCTGCCAAAAATCAAAACCCAATCGGCGGGCAATCGCTCCAACTAAAAAATCGGGGGAACTGGAAAGCAAAAAAGTGGGATGTCCTGTTTTTTTTGCGTTGCGATAACGCTCAAGAACGGGCTGATAGAGAAATGGTTTAAGAAAAAGGTCGAGAAAGGGATCGACCCAATCGGTGAAAAAAGAATAAGGGCGTCCCTGCAAAATGGAAGCAAATACCACATGATGGAGCCCTCGAAGATCTATAGAACCTAATTCATATCGAATAAAGCCAAAAATCATGGCGGCTAAAGATCCGAAAGGAATCAACCGCTTTTTTAATAAGTAAAAATAAAAAGCGAAACTCGAATTTTTCCGAACTAAAGTCCTATCTAGATCGAAAATCAGAAGCATACCGAAATCATCTGAAGAATCGGTTTTCAGATAATTTCGGCAAAAATTAGCCAAGTTCAGCAATTTTTTGTTCGACTTCTTCGATTCCAGCGTTTGCCTTTTCGAGTCTTTCTCGGTCTTGGTCAACGAGTTCTCTGTAGTGCATAGCTTTTTCGAAATCAAGATTCGAGCTGCCTAAAACTTTTCGATGCATTTCAAGCTGCTCTTTGATTTCTTGTCTTCGCTGCTTTTTCTGCTGAAGCACCATACGGAGGTTTTCGAGATTCTTTTTATCATCTTCGCTGAGATTCAAAAGAGAATGTTCTTTTTTGTCGGCGATGGTGTCTTTTAGATGGCGCAAGTTACGGTCAATCTGCTGTTTTTCCATTTTGGAAATTTCCAGCTGCGCCATTTCGGCTTGCATTTCCTGATAGGCGGTTTGAAGGGATTCCAAATCCATCCGATCCCCTTC
>Ga0075370_10001512_pt1 | contig 10167 bp, 5 predicted proteins | sample EndMethybrTD3035_FD_71398 | JGI IMG/M metagenome (GOLD analysis project Ga0075370, IMG submission 71398) | Populus endosphere microbial communities from Tennessee, USA - Endosphere MetaG P. TD hybrid TD303-5 | ecosystem: Host-associated > Plants > Roots > Endosphere | place: USA: Tennessee... | reverse complement strand
TGTGAGCGGGTCGACACAAGACGGAACTGACTTCATCTATTAAGGCACAGGTTAGAAAGCAGCTGCCAAACGGGCACGGCAGCCGAAAGGTGCTGTCGGTAGGCCTATTGGCGGGGCTGTTTCCCTTGTCTTCGGAACAGCAAACCGCGGCGTCGACATTCCGATTCTTGCCCCGAATTTCGAGATCGGCGATCCGAGCATCTGCATCGCTGGCGAGGTAGACGGCATGTGAGTGGTCAAGAACGCTATCGAACGGGGCGGCAAAAAACGGACTGGTCTTGGGCTCGCTGGAGTGTATGAATAACACGAAATTAACCCAGTTTGGCTATCGTTGCCAACGATGCCCAATCAACAATCCCTGACCAGCATGGTGACAGGCGCAAGCGCGGCAATGATTGCGCTTACAAGCATTGCCCTGGTCTATCTGACCCGCCACCCTCTTGTTTTGAGTGCGACCGCACCACTTCATGTCTGGCCGATGATTGCGGCATCGAGCTGCGCGACCCTGATTGTGATGAGCCTCTTGCACGCTGAATTGAAGAATCTCTATGGCCTCCTGTTCGATCGAGAAGAGCAGGCAAGAAAAGACGCTCGTCGAGATTCCTTGACTGATTTGGGAAACCGAAAGCTTCTCATCGAAGAGCTGGATGCACGACTGAGCCCATACGCTGCCAACAAGCTATCTGCTCTGCTCCTAGTTGATCTCAACAACTTCAAACGGGTCAATGACACCATGGGACACAGCGCCGGAGATCAGCTGCTTGTGGCGGTCGCCGCGCGGATCAGGGCGACTTTACCGGCAACCGTGATTGCCCGACTGGGCGGCGACGAGTTTACTGTGATCACCGAAATGGCGGACCCCAAGGAGCTTCCCAAAATTTGCGAAACCCTAGCGGACAGTCTCAAGTGCCCATTCCAAATTGGCGATGATGATCTCTTCATTGGTGGCAGTATAGGCGCTGCCTTTTTCGAGCAAGGGCTCGATGCAAGCAAACTGATCCGGCGGGCAGATGTGGCGATGTACCGGGCGAAATCATCCAGCAGCGGCTATCAAATCTTCGACGCCCCCATGATTGCCGAAGTTGAAAGGCGCGCAGAACTGGCGAACGCGCTGCACAAGTGCGTCAAGGGCAGCCAAGGGTTTGGAACCGTATTCCAAGCCATCGTATCTCCAGACAAAGATATGCGAGGATTGGAAGCGCTTTTGCGGTGGCGACACGAGGTCTTCGGCGCCATCTCGCCGCTCGAAATTATTTCCGTGGCTGAGGAAACACATCTGTTGAACGAAATCGGCCTAATTATGGCCGGGCAGGCTTGTCACGCAGCCACGGCATTGCCGCAGACCCCGATTAGCGTGAACGTAAAGGCCATTCAGCTGCTGACCCCTAAATTCGCGGACAAACTCGTACAGATTGCGACGAGAAACGGCATTCCGGCGGGGCAGTTGCAACTCGAAATCCCCGAACGCGACTTTGTCGAACGCGGTGAGGAAATCGCACCGGTTCTATCGATGTTGTGCGATGCGGGCATCCACATTGCTGTTGACGACTTCGGCTCGAGCATATCGTCCTTGGCACGGCTGAAGAAATTTGGCGTCACAATAGTTAAGCTTGATCCTGGCATCCTCCAAAACGCTCACGAAGCCGGTAGCATAGCCATCATGCGCGCAAAAATTAGCCTGGCCAAGGCATTCAGCATGACGGTTGTTTGTAAGGGCGTCGATAACTACCTCGATGAACAAGCGGCCATTCAAGCGGGATGTGACCTGTTGCAGGGCTTTCGTTATAGTCAGCCCTCCCCACTCGGCGCGTTTCTCAGCCAATACTCAACGCGCGAATACAGTCTACACGCCATAGGCTGATCGCTTTTGCATCCGCTTCCCACAACAAACCGCCAAATGCGCCGGGGAGGGACGGCTCTGAAACCGGTCATTCTTGGGCTCCGCAAAATTGCTAAACGACCGCCCGGTTTGGAGGACTAGGTTCGGAGCAGTAAACGGCGGCTATGTTCGCGAAACGCGCCACATTCCCGATGCCAGCATCAGATTAGATCGGTCGTATCTCCCGGAACACTTTCGCGGCGTGATGCCCAATGCACCATCAATAGCGTTGCCAAGATAAGACTCACGGCGACAATGAAGGTCGCATGAAATCCGGAGACGCTCGCACTTGGATCTGCAGTTCCAATATGGATAATGCCTCCGCTGCCCCAAGCGTACACAGCACCCATTGCTGATGCACCGGCAACCAGGCCGAGATTGCGAGACAGGCCGAGCATGCTTGAAAAAGCGCCCCGCTCTTCCGCGGCTGCCAATGCCATGGTCGCAGTATTATTCGATGTTTGAAACAGGCTGTAGCCGGCTGTCATCGTAACAGTTGACGCGACATAGCCGGCGACTCCTGACCCTGGTGAGAGAATGGACAAGCTGACCGCGCCCGCCGCAATGAGCACCAAGCCGGCGATTGTAGCGGGGCCGGCTCCAATTCGATCAACCAATCGTCCTGAGGGGACGCCTGCCAGTGCAGCGACAAGCGGCCCGGCTGCAAGTACGAGACCAGTCGATGCGGCTCCCAGTTGAAGTCCACTGGTCAGATAGAACGGGCCGACGATCAAGGTCGCCATCATGACGGTCGAGACTGTCGTGCCAGCAGCCAGGTTAACTGCCAGCAGCGGGTTGCAGAATAGGCTCAGCCGAACCAGCGGAGCCGGAGCCCGCGCTTCGATCGCCAGGAACGCGGCGCCCGCTCCCAAGGCGGTGGTGAGCATCGCAAAGTTCAGTGGCCCGAATTTGCCATGCCCCAAGGTCATGGCGAGCGCAAAGGTGGTCAGCGCCAGCGCAAGCACGCCCGTTCCAGCAAAGTCGAAGCTCCGGTAAGCCCATGCGCCGGACGGCGGATCTGCCGGCAGCGTCCGGGATGCAATCAGGCAGCCCAGCAGCGCCAGCGGCAAGTTGACCAGGAATATGGCCCTACCGCCTGCCCAAGCGATCAGGACACCACCAACTGCGGGCCCCAGCATGGTGCCGACGGCTGACATCGTACCGAGCAGGCCCATGGCGCGGCCAGTCTGGGAATTAGAGACCACGTCTGCGACGAACGACAAAGTCAGCGCCATCATGATCGCCGCTCCCGCCGCTTGGACGATGCGCGCTGCGATCAATAGTTCGATACCGGGAGCGACAGCGGAACCAAACGAGCCGCCTGCGAATGTGATCATACCGGCCAGCAGCACGCGGCGCCGTCCCAGCCTGTCTCCCAGGCCGCCCGCCGCCAAGAGCAAGGCGGTCAGGGTAAGCAGGTAGCTCAGAACGATCCACTGAGCCGTCTGAAATGATGCCCCGAATTCGAGCGTCAATGCTGGAAGCGCCACATTGGCGCTGCTCGTCGCGAGCGACGGCATAAGCATCGATAGCGAGAGCCCAGCGAGGGCTATTCCTGGTGAGTTTTGACCAGTGCCTGTTTTGGCTTGGATCATGGCATTGCCCCTTGTGTGGATCGGCAGAGCAAAGCATCTTGCCACTTCAAGTCAACTTGAGGTCAAGCATGAAGTTGCTGGATATTGCAGAGGTGGCAAAGCGGTCAGGCCTACCTGCCTCGACGCTGCGATATTATGAGGAAAAAGGCCTCATCGAGTCGCTGGGAAGGCGCGGTCTGAAGCGCACATTCGACCATGACGTATTGGGACGCTTGTCGCTGATCGCGCTGGGGCGGATGGCCGGGTTCTCACTCGACCAAATCCGCGCGATGTTCGGCTCAGGACAATCCGCGCAAGTCGACCGCACTTTGTTGGCTGACAAATCGAAAGATTTGGAGAGAACCATCAAACAGCTAATAGCGTTGAAGAATGGTCTGGATCACGCTGCCGTATGCCCTGCGCCCAGTCACATGGAATGCCCTTCGTTTAGGCGATTGGTGAAGATTGCTGCTGCCCGGGCTGGAAACTCCAGGTCTGCACGGCGCAGCGCACATCGGCTTTGAAATCGTCTCGAAGCCGATATGCTGTCTTTGATTTGGTAAGGGCCGCTTTGGAGCGCGGGTATCGCATTGCTGCACTTCCCCTTGGTCAACGGCGCCAGCCTGAGCGACAAGCTTAACGACTAAGTGGATCCTTTTCCAAATAAAAACAGGGCGATTCCCTCAAAATTATTGCGTGGCATTTCAGACTGGTCGCAATCAATCACACACACGCTAAGCTGCGCTGGCACGCCAGTCGGATTTTGGAGACTATGTGTGAGCTATCCTGTGGACCACGGCCAAAGCTGGGACTTCATCGACTCCGGCAAGTTCGCCGATGAGGCGGAAATTGTCGGACGCCTATTGGCTGCAGTCCCGCTAACTCCCGCTGACCGGAGCGATGTGGTCGCCAGGGCAATCCGCCTTGTTGAAAGCACGCGCGCCTCGGCGAAGAAGCAGGGTGTAGTCGAAAGCTTCCTCAAGGAGTTCTCGCTTGGGACGCGAGAGGGTATCGCACTCATGTGCCTGGCAGAGGCACTGCTGCGGACTCCCGACGGCGAGACCCGTGACCGGCTGATCGCCGAGAAGATCTCAACGGCCGAATGGGCAAGCCATCTCGGGCATTCGCACAGTCTGTTCGTCAATGCCTCGACATGGGGGCTAATGCTCACTGGCAAACTGGTCGATGTCGAAGACGAGGCGAAACTAGACTTGGGCGGCTACCTCAAGCGCCTCGCCGCGCGTGCGGGTGAGCCGATAATTCGCCAGGCGGTTGCGGCGGCAGTGAGGATCATGGGGGAACAATTCGTGCTCGGCCGTACGATTGGCGATGCATTGCGACGAGCCGAACGTGACCACATGCTTTGCTCCTTTGACATGCTAGGCGAAGGCGCGCGAACGGCAAAGGATGCTGAGAGATATGCCCGCACCTATGCCGAAGCAATTGAGACGGTTGGACGAGCGGCCGGAGGTGCCGGCCCGGAGAAATGTCACGGCTTGTCGGTCAAGCTCTCGGCGCTGGGCCCCCGCTATGAAGCCACCCAGGAAGCGCGTGTTTGGGACGAACTTTACCCGCGCCTCAAGCAGCTGTGCTTAATCGCGGCGCGGCACGATCTAAACCTCGCAATCGATGCCGAGGAAGCCGACCGGCTGGTGCTGTCTCTCAAACTGGTAGAGCAGCTGGCGCATGAGCCCGAGCTCAAGCACTGGCGCGGGCTGGGCGTGGTCGTTCAGGCTTACCAGAAGCGCGGCCTGGCAGTCATCAAAGGCCTGGCCGCACTGGCGCAACGCTCTGGGCGGCGGATCATGGTCCGGTTGGTCAAGGGTGCCTATTGGGACAGCGAGATCAAACGTGCGCAGGTTGCGGGCATGGCCGACTACCCGGTATTCACGACCAAAGCAGCGACGGATGTGTCCTATCTGGTCTGCGCAAGAGAGTTGATAGGGGCCAGCCCACATCTCTTTCCGCAATTCGCAAGCCATAATGCCCATACGCTCGCCGCAGTTCGACATATGGCTGCGGCGTCAGGGGTCAGCATCGAACACCAACGGCTGCACGGCATGGGCGAGGCCCTCTACAAAGCGGCCAAGGCCGAGTATGGGCCGCTCACCGTGCGCACTTACGCGCCGGTCGGCGAACATGAAGACCTGTTGCCCTATCTGGTGCGCCGTCTTTTGGAGAACGGCGCGAACAGTTCTTTCGTCCATGATCTGCTGGATGAAAAGGTGCCGGCTGCCGAGGTCGTCAGGGATCCCATCGCACGTGCAGAAGCACATCCCGTGCGACACCCGAAGATAGTCTTGCCGCGCGACATCTACGGCATGGATCGCATCAACCCGCAGGGTCGTGATGCTAGCCAGGCCTCGGTGCGTGAACAACATACGCTTGCTGTCACCACTCAGGCAAATGCACGTCCCGTGGCGGGCCCGATCATCGGCGGCAAGCTCGACGGTGCGGATGCACGTGCAGTTTCCGGTCCGAGCGACACGGAACGGATAATCGGTAAGGTCGCCTCTTCCAGCGCACAGCATATCGAGGACGCGGTCAAACATGCTCAGACTGCACACTCTGAGTGGGATCTCGCAGGCGGAGCCGCACGTGCGGTGGTGCTACGACGCATGGGCGATGCGCTCGAAGCCCGGATGGATCAGCTGGTAGCGCTACTCGCACTCGAGGCAGGCAAGACATTCCTCGATGCGGTGGCCGAAGTACGCGAGGCTGTCGATTTCTGCCGCTACTATGCCTGCCTCGCTGATCGGCAATTTGGAACGGCACAGGCTCTTTCGGGACCGGTCGGTGAGTCCAACTCGTGGCAACTCTTTGGCCGGGGAGTTTTCGCCTGCATTTCACCCTGGAATTTCCCGCTATCGATCTTCACTGGCCAAATCGCAGCGGCACTGGCGGCGGGCAACGCTGCGCTCGCCAAGCCCGCCGAGCAGACACCGCTGATCGCAGCGGAAGCGGTAAGACTGTTCCATGGCGCGGGCCTAAATCCCGATCTGCTGGCGCTGCTGCCCGGCGAGGGCACCAGCGTCGGAGCATCGCTTGTCGCCCACCCCGGCATCGACGGCGTCGCCTTTACCGGTGGCACCGAGACGGCATGGTCGATCAATCGCAGCCTCGCGGCGCGGGAGGGGCCAATCATTCCCTTCATCGCCGAGACTGGCGGATTGAACGCCATGTTCGTCGACACGACAGCGCTTGCCGAGCAGGTGGTGGACGATGCCATCATCTCGGCCTTCGGTTCGGCGGGGCAGCGTTGTTCGGCGCTGCGAATGTTGTTCCTGCCCCATGAAAGCGCAGATCGGATCATCGAAATGCTGACCGGCGCGCTCGCATTGCTCAAGCTTGGCGATCCGGCCCTGCCATCGACCGACATAGGTCCGGTGATCGATGCCGAGGCACGTACCACTCTCGATGCGCACGTCGCGCGCCTCGAGCGTGAGGCCCGGATCATCGCGCGCCATCCAGGTGGCCCGGACACCGGCTATTTCTTCGCCCCTCTGATTGCCGAGGTCACAGCCCCGGACTTTCTCGAACGCGAAGTGTTCGGCCCAATCCTGCATATATGCCGCTACGAACCCGCGGATCTTGCCAGATACGCAACGCCTCTCGCCGCTCGCGGCTATGGCCTGACACTTGGTATACACAGCAGGATCGACCGCTTCGCAAGTGAGGTGCAGGCCCTCGTTCCTGCCGGCAATATTTACGTTAACCGCTCGATCATTGGTGCGGTCGTGGGCGTCCAACCATTCGGCGGTCTCGGCCTCTCAGGTACCGGACCCAAGGCAGGGGGACCTCACGCGCTCTATCGCTTTGCTAACGAACGTGCCTTCTCGGTCAACATCATGGCAAAGGGCGGCGATCCGGCGCTGTTGCGATTAGGGTGAGGGTGACTCCAATTTTTGGATCGGGCCAATGTCACCTTCGTCGTCCCTGAACAGACGGTCGGTATCAGGGGTTCAATAAGGTTCACTGAACGTCCGAGTTGTTCGCGGAAGGTGACGGCTAACCTGACAATGTTCTCAGGGCTAACTCAATTTCTCCATCCCGACAGGCACCGCGCTCATGCGTGGAATGCCCGTATAAGGATCGTAGTCATAATCCATGCTGAGGAGGCGGTTCGTATTCGCGCCAGTTCCCCGGGGATCATCCGGTTCGTCAGGGTTTCCGCCGAAGCAATGCGACATCGCCAAAACGCCCGGCCGCACATTTGGGTCCGGCTCAACAACGCCAATTATTTCGCCGTAGCGCGACCTCACAGTGACCAGATCGCCTGACGCGAGGCCGCGCGATTCCAGCTCTGAGGGATGGACATAGGCCGGATTGGTCGGAACCTTCAGTTGCTGTCTCATCATGACATACGAGTTCGAGGAATTGTGAAGGCGCATCGGTATCATGAGAAGCGGGAACTCATCAGTTGTTCCGCGGCGGGTCTCGACCCGCTCGGCCCTTACGGCTGCAAGTTCGCGCACCATGTGCGGATCGGCCAGTTCCAGCCGGTCCTGGCAATCGGGCTCGCGTGGCTGGACGATCTCGCGTGCTTCCTCGAAAATATGACCGTGGGGGTATTTCCTGACTTCCGACAGCGGAATGCGCGAGCCTGCGCACATGATGTCGAAGAGATCGTCGGCAGTAACGGGATGTTCAAGGTCCAGTGGCGCCTGCTCCAGACTGAGCGGCAAGCCCAGCCGCTTCGCCAGCCCGGTATAGACCTCCCACGGTTCGATGACGTCCGATCCGACGGGCGGATCCTGCACTGCCGGCACCCAGGCCGCATAGGGCTCGGACCAGGCAACGCCTGGGTGCGCGCCGCCCATTCCCAGGGCCTCGGGCACGCGCGTCATGGCGCCCATCTCGAGCTGCATCTTCACGGCGATCACATAGCTGCAGACCCGTGCAGTCGGTGACAGTTCGGTATCGGTCATCACGAGTAGATCAAGCGCACCAAGGGCTTGGCGGGTCTTTGCCTGTCCGGGCCAGGAAGTCATTGGCGCCCCGTGCATGAACAGGGCGCGGATTTGCTCTTTTCCGGGCGTGAGAATTTCATCTTGCAGTGCACCTGTAGGCAGCCCGGCCACTGACTGCTGCAGACCGCGCGCCCGGAACTTGCGACCGAACCCCCATGCCGGCGTTGGCGCGACAGGCTGAGCGCGGAAAGTCTTGGGCGGCATCAGAACGGGCGCCCCGGCAACCTGCTCGCCGGCAGAGGGCCAAAATCCCCTGATCGTCTGCAGGCAGTTGACCAGATAACTCGTGAGATTGCCATTGGGTGCCATAGTGGCCCCGGTTCCGGTCCCCAGTTCGCCCATACGCGCGGCACCCAGCAGCCGCGCCGCTTCGAGCAACGTTTCCTGCGCCACGCCCGCCCGTGCCGCAACATAATCCGGCGTGAAATCGCGCACCGCGTCGGACAGTGCTTCCAAGCCTTGAGCATTCTCTTCCAAAAAATCCTGGGCGACCCAGCCGTTGAGGATCACCAGGTGGATGAGGCCTGCGATAACCGTGGCGTCCTCGCCGGGAATGACCTGAAGATGCACATGAGCGCGCCGGGCAGTCTCGGTGGAACGCGGGTCCACCACAATCAGCTTGGCCTGCTCGCTGAAGAGTTCCTTGATCCGGCGGCCGGGGTTCTGGCTCAGGAATTGTTTCGAGACGATCGGATTACCACCGACCAGCAGGAAGACTTCCCAGGTCTCGGAGCGCGGTCTTCCGCCCGCCCAACGACCATGAAGTGCATCCGCAATGTTCCGCCCCGGCTGGTCGAGGGTGGCGGAGGTAAACATCAACTGAGATCCAACCGAATCGAGCAGGGCTCTCAGAAGCACGGCACCAGCCGGGTGTTCCAGCGCGCCCATGCCGAGGTAACCCGCAACGGCCTCCGGGCCATGTTCAGCAAGGATCCGCGCCAGCTTTTCGGCGATCTCGTCAAGCGCGCGTTCGGATTCGATCGGGGCATAGCTGCCGTCATCCTGTCGCTTGAGACTGTGAAGCAGGCGTGCCGGATGGTCGTGCATGTCGACCATCGCGCGGCCCTTCAGGCAGTAGAATCCCTTGAACAGCGGCGATTCAAAATCGCCGCCAATCTTGGTCGCCGAGCCATTTTCCAGTGTCACGTTGAGTTGGCAAAAGCACAAACAGGATCGACAGATCGTCTGCTTTATCTCGGCCATGGGCTTTCCTCTCCAAACGTGAGTGCCGCATAACCTGTATGGCCACCACTCCAGAGAGCGAAGCGATTTCGGCGGTGCCTTCAGTCTCGTGATAGATTTGTCGTCCGTCAAGTTGGTCCGTCGAGACGCCATTAGCCTTGATTGACGCGCTCTCAGGCGTACTCCGCCGTATCTCCGATCAGCGAAAATCTCCAACCGGGAACTTGTATGCACGAGCGACAGCCGCTCGGCTACGCCAACATCGAGAACACCGTCAGATACCATTGGGGCGGCAATTCACTTTCGGGGCTGACAGCTGCCATTTCGGGTACGACAACATACCAAACAATCCAAAACCATGCCTGCAGCTTTAATCCTTCCAGCACCTTGCGAATTATTGGTACCTTCTGGCCGCTTCTGTTAATCTCCAGCCATTCGAGTCCCAGGGCCCGCTTGTCACTCGATAGGACCGGGCATGCTACGAGTGGATGTTGCTGGCCTGCCCGGCCCGTTTAGCCCTTTGGGCAAAGGGGAATGGCAATGAACGTCGCAGTCAAAACTA
>Ga0075370_10001511_pt1 | contig 10168 bp, 10 predicted proteins | sample EndMethybrTD3035_FD_71398 | JGI IMG/M metagenome (GOLD analysis project Ga0075370, IMG submission 71398) | Populus endosphere microbial communities from Tennessee, USA - Endosphere MetaG P. TD hybrid TD303-5 | ecosystem: Host-associated > Plants > Roots > Endosphere | place: USA: Tennessee... | reverse complement strand
GCTACCGGATCGTCTGCGTGATGCCGGAGAACACCTCCGAGGAGCGCCGCCAGCTGCTGCTGATGTGGGGCGCCGAGATCGTCGCCTCGCCCGCGGCGGGCGGCTCCAACGAGGCGGTCCGGGTCGCCAAGGGCATGGCCGAGGAGCACCCGGACTGGGTGATGCTCTACCAGTACGGCAACGAGGCGAACGCCCTCTCCCACGAGCGCGGCACCGGCCCCGAGCTGCTCGCGGACCTGCCGTCGATCACCCACTTCGTCGGCGGGCTCGGCACCACCGGCACCCTGATGGGGGTCGGCCGGTTCTTCCGCGGGGCCAAGCCGGAGGTACGGATCGTCGCCGCCGAGCCGCGCTACGGCGAGCTCGTCTACGGCCTGCGCAACCTCGACGAGGGCTTCGTCCCCGAGCTCTACGACGAGACGCTGATCGACGCCCGGTTCTCGGTCGGCCCGCGCGACGCCGTACGCCGGGTGCGCGAGCTGCTCGAGCTCGAGGGCATCTTCGCGGGCATCTCCACCGGCGCGATCCTGCACGCGGCGCTGGCCCAGGCGGCCAAGGCGGTCAAGGCCGGTGAGCCCGCCGACATCGCGTTCGTCGTGTGCGATGGTGGCTGGAAGTACCTCTCGACCGGCGCCTACGAGGGCACGATCGACGAGGCCGAGGACCGACTCGAAGGGCAGCTATGGGCTTAGGTGACCACCGGTCATCGAGCTTGTCGAGATGTCCGCAGCCGAGGCGCCCGCGTGACTCCGGTTGGCTGCCTTCGCTGCGGAGGTCTCGACGGGCTCGACCAGCGGTGGTCGCGTTGGTCCTCGCGTTCGCCCTGGGAGTCGTCTCCGCCCCACCTGCCTCCGCAGCCCCGGTCAACAGCGTGCCGCCGAGCATCACCGGCACCGCGGAGTACGCCGCCACGCTGACCGCGCAGCCCGGCTCGTGGTCGCCGACGCCCACGTCGTACGCCTACCGGTGGCTGCGCGACGGGCAGCCGATCGCCAAGGCGACCGAGCAGACCTACGTGCCCGGGCTGGACGACCTCGACCACCGGCTCTCGGTCGAGGTGACCGCGAGCGACGGCAGCACGACAGCGGCCGCGGTGTCGGCGGAGACCGAGAAGGTCGCCCGTGCCCAGCTGGTGGCGAAGGGTGGCCAGAAGATCGCGGGCGAGGCGCGCTACACGCACACCCTGGTCGCCAAGGGCGGCAGCTGGTCCACCAAGCCGACGCGGATCCGCTACCAGTGGCTCCGCTTCGGAGAGCCCATCGCCGGCGCGACCGGCCGCCGCCACCCGGTGGCGGTGGACGACCTGGACACCCGGCTGCGGGTCGACATCACCGTCAAGGCTCCCGGCTACGAGCCGCTCACGGTGCGCACCGACCCGACCGAGCGAGTGCGACACCGCGTCGACGTACGCCGCACGGTGCGCTACCACGTCGAGACCCGCGGCACGATCACCACGAGCCTCAGGACGTTCGTGCGGCAGGCGCAGGAGACCTTCGACGACCCCCGCGGCTGGCGGGGCGCCGGCATCCAGTTCACACGGGTCGCCAAGGGCGGGTCGATGACGTTGGTGCTGAGCGAGGCGAGCCGGGTGCCCGGATTCTCGTCGTCGTGCAGCAGCGAGTGGAGCTGCCGGGTCGGGCGGTTCGTGATCATCAACCAGGAGCGGTGGAAGCACGCCTCACCGGCCTGGAACGCCGCGCACGGCGCCCTGCGCGACTACCGGCACATGGTCGTCAACCACGAGAGCGGGCACTTCCTCGGCCTCGGCCACGCCGGCTGCCCGGGTCCGGGACGCCCCGCGCCGGTGATGATGCAGCAGTCCAAAGGTCTGGCGGGCTGCCACTTCAACCCGTGGCCGACGGCCCGTGAGGTGGCCAGCCGCACTCCGGGGCCCGGACGGGCCATGGCGTACGCCGTCGGCGCTGGTTACTCTCGCCCGGTCGAGCACACAGTCGTCGACTAGCGGGGAGCCGGGCACCGAATGCGCGAGATCGTGGTCTTCAGCGGCAGTGCCCACCGTCCGCTCGCCAAGGCCATCTGCGAGGAGCTCGGCGTCGACCTCAGCTCGGTGGAGCTGACCCGGTTCAGCAACGACTGCCTGCAGGCCCAGCTGCAGGCCAACTGCCGTCAGCGCGACGTCTACATCGTCCAGCCGCTGGTGCCGCCGACGCAGGAGCACCTGATGGAGCTGCTGCTGATGATCGACGCGGCACGCGGTGCCTCGGCCGCGCAGATCACGGCGGTGATCCCCTACTACGCCTACGCGCGCTCGGACAAGAAGGACGCCTCACGGCTCTCCATCGGCGGCAAGCTCGTGGCCGACATGCTCTCGGCGGCCGGTGTCGACCGGGTCATCACGATGACCCTGCACGCGCCCCAGGTGCACGCGTTCTTCTCGGTGCCGGTCGACCACCTGACCGCCCTCGGCGTGCTGGCCGACCACTTCCTGGGCCAGGACCTGAGCGACGCGGTCGTCGTCTCGCCGGACTTCGGCAACGCCAAGACCGCCAGCCAGTTCGCCCGGCTGCTCGGTACGCCGGTCGCCGCGGGTTCCAAGAAGCGGCTGGCCGATGACCAGGTCGTGATCGACAACATCGTCGGCGACGTCGAGGGCAAGCGGGCCATCGTGCTCGACGACGAGATCGCCACCGGCGGGTCGATCGTCGAGCTGCTGGAGCGCCTGGCCGAGCACGGCTGCACCGAGGCGGCCATCGCCTGCACCCACGGGCTGTTCGTGGGTAAGGCCCTCGACCGGCTCCGCGAGCACCCGATGATCTCCGAGGTGGTCACCACCGACACCGTGCCGCCGCCGGCGGACTGGCCGGCGCTCGAGGTGCGCTCCGTGGCCGGGCTGTTCGCCGCCGCGATCGAGCGGATCCACGCCGGCGAGTCGGTCAGCAGCCTGTTCGACGGCGTCGACCCGAGCCTCGGACCTCCGCAGCCGCGGCTGTTCGACTGATCAGACCTGGTCGTCGGCCTGGCCGGGCACCTGAGCGGGGTTCTCGCGGACCAGGTCGCCGGGCTGGAACTCGCCGTCGACCGGTGTGCTCAGGTCGGTGATCACCCGGCGGGCGGCGTCGAGCGTGCGCAGCACGTAGCCCCGGGCGGCGTCCTCGTCCTCGACCTCGAGCGCGTAGAGCGCCGCGGTGAGTCCCTGCACGACGTTGTCGTTGATCTCCAGCGCGGCCTTGCGGCGCGTGCGCTCGGCCTGCGCGCGGGCCGCGTGCTCCTCACGGCTGCGCTCGGCCAGGACGCGCTCGGTGATGTCGATGCAGGTGCCGCGCATCCGCACCGGGGCGCCGTCCTCACCGAACAGCACCTGCCCGTTGGACGACAGGTAGCGCAGCTCGCCGTCGGGGCGGATGATCCGCTCGGTCATCTCGTAGGGCTCGCCGGTCGCGAGCGCCGCCTGGTGGATCCCCTGGATCTTCTCCCGGTCGTCGGGGTGGATGAACGAGAGGAACCGCTCGTAGCTGGGGTTGAACGACTGCGGCTCGTAGCCGTAGATCCGGTAGAGCTGGTCCGACCAGCGGTTGGTGTCGGTCGGGATGTGCCAGTCGTAGTCGCCCATGTTGGCGAGCTGCTGGGCGTTGTCGACGCGTAGGCGGAGGTCGTTGAGCTGCGCCTCGGCCTCGAGGCGCAGCTGCACCTCGTGCTCGGTGCTCCCCATGGGGTGCTCCGCGGTCTCACCCATGGGTTCAGCCTCCACCCGGACGGGCCCTCGTGTCCCGTCATCTGCCAAATCGTGACGTTGTCCGGCACGTGACGTGCGCGACGACACCGTGCCTCGACCGCGGGCGACGACCTACGCTCTCCTGTTGTGCCTCCCGCTGTGAACGACGCCGACGCCCCCATCGGCATCTTCGACTCGGGTTTCGGCGGTCTGACCGTGGCGCGGTCGGTCATCGACCAGCTGCCCCACGAGTCGGTGCGCTACCTGGGCGACACCGCCCGGCAGCCCTACGGGCCCAAGCCGATCGGCGAGGTGCGCGAGTACGCCCTGGAGTGCCTCGACCACCTCTACGCCGAGGGCGTGAAGGCGCTGGTCATCGCGTGCAACTCCGCGAGCGCCGCGATGCTGCGCGACGCCCGCGAGCGGTACGACGTACCGGTCGTGGAGGTGATCTACCCCGCCACCCGACGCGCGGTCGCCGCCAGCCGCACCGGCCGGATCGGCGTCATCTGCACCCGCGCCACGGCCGAGTCCAAGGCCTACGACGACGCGTTCGCGGCGGCTCCCCACGTCGAGCTCACGACGCAGGCCTGCCCGCGGTTCGTCGACTTCGTCGAGGAGGGCGTGACGGGCGGCGCCGAGCTCCTCGAGGTCGCGCACGGCTACCTCGACCCGCTGACCTCGGCCGGTGTCGACACCTTGATCCTCGGCTGCACCCACTACCCGCTGCTCACCGGCGTCATCTCCTACGTGATGGGCGACGGCGTGACGCTGGTCAGCAGCGCCGAGGAGTGTGCCAAGGACGTCTACCGGATGCTCGCGAGCACGGGGCTGATGCGGTCGAGCGGCGAGCCGGCGTACCACTTCGCGACCACGGGCGCGCCCGAGGAGTTCGAGCGGATCGGCCGCAGGTTCCTCGGCGCGGAGCTGATGGCCGCGACCCAGTTCGCGGGAGGCCTCCGGTGAGGCTCACGGTCGTGGGCTGCTCGGGCTCGTACCCCGGCCCGGACTCGCCGGCCAGCTGCTACCTGCTCGAGCAGGACGACCAGCAGGGACGCACGTGGCGGATCCTGCTCGACCTCGGGAGTGGCGCCCTGGGCGCGCTGCACCACTACGTCGACCCGTTGACGATCGATGCCGTCGCGCTCAGCCACCTGCACCCCGACCACTGCCTCGACCTGTGCGGGTTCTACGTGCTCCGCAAGTACCACCCGACCGGCGCCCAGCCCCGGCTGCCCGTCTACGGCCCGGGCGGCACGGGGGAGCGGATGGCCCGCGCCTACGACCTGCCGGACGGACCCGGCATGGCCCACGAGTTCGACTTCCGGACCTACGACACGACGTTCGGGATCGGGCCCTTCACGATCGAGGCGGTGCCGGTCCTGCACCCGGTCGAGGCCTACGGCCTGCGGGTCACCGCGGGGGGCTCGACCCTCGCCTACACCGGCGACACGGCACCCTGCGAGGCCCTGGACCGGCTCGCGGACGGCGCCGACCTCCTGCTCTGCGAGGCGTCGTTCCGGCACGGTGACGAGAACCCGCCCGAGATCCACCTGACCGGCCGGGACGGCGGCGAGCTGGCCGCCCGGGCGGGGGTCGGCCGGCTCGTGCTCACCCACATCCCGCCGTGGTTCGACAAGGACGCGATGCTCGCGGAGGCGACCGCGGTGTGGGACGGTCCGGCCGAGCTGGCCCGGGCCGGGGCCGTGTACGACCTCTGAACCCCGAGTCAGCCCCGGGCGAACGTCACCTTCACCGGCACCGTGCCCTGCGCGTCGGACGGGCTCTTCAGCCCGACCATGAGCTTCGGGCCGACAGCCTTCCGCAGCGACTGGCCCTTCTTGCGGGGCTTGATCGTGAGGCGCACGGTGTCGCCGCTCAGCACCTTGCACTTGACCTTCAGCTTCGGCTTCTTGGTCTTCTGCGCCTGACCCGAGGCGTTGACCGTGTAGCCGCTGGCGTCGTGGGTCACGGTGGCGGCGACGCTCGGCCGGTACCCCCCGCACTTGCCGGCGGCGGCCGACGCGCGGGCCTGCTGCTTCTGGAGCAGGCCGGCCAGCTGCAGGCAGGCGAGGAGGGTTGCGCCGGCGATGGTCGCCCAGACGCCGTTCGCGACGAGCTCGCCGCCCTCCGGGCTGTTGAAGGTGAGCACCGACTGGTAGAGGTAGACGCACGTGAGCAACCGGTTGCCCTTGCTCATCGAGCCCAGCGTGTGCACGAACCGCTCGTAGTCCTCGTGGGCGGAGATGTTGGGCGACGTCGGCTTGACCTCGATGGTGATGGTCTTGACGTCCTTGTCCAGCGTCGGCGAGGTGATCATCGAGGTGCCGCCGGGAGGAACGTTGGTCGTCACCGAGGCCGGCAGGTGGTCGCCGTCGAGGCTGATGAGCTTCACGGCCGGAGCCGGGTCTCCCGGGCCGACCGGATCGACCGGGTCGACCTGAGGTCGGGCCTGGGCGGGACTGGCGACGAGCAGCGCGCCGACGAGACCGAGGGTGGCTGCCGAGACCTTCACGCGGAGGCCCATGCGGTGCAAGGTACGCCGACCGCGGGCTCACCGCCAGAGGTTCGCCGGCCGCTCTACACCAGCCGGGTCTACACCAGCCCGGCGTCGTGGACGCAGATGGCGATCTGGACGCGGTTGGTGACCGCGAGCTTCTCGAACAGCTTCGACACGTGCGCCTTGACCGTCGGCACCGACAGGTACAGCTCGCGGCCGATCTCCGCGTTGGTCAGCCCGCGGGCCACGGCCAGGGCGACCTCGTGCTCGCGCTCGGTGAGCACGGTGAGCCGGCCGCGGGCGACCTCGGCGCGGTCGTCGCCAGGCTCGTCGCGGATCCGGGAGATGAGGGTGCGGGTCGCCGAGGGTGACAGCATCGGGTCGCCTTCGGCGACGGTGCGGATCGCCTCCAGGATCTGGGCCGGTGGCGTGTCCTTGAGGAGGAACCCGTCGGCGCCGGCCGCCAGCGCGCCGACGACGTGGTCGTCGGCGTCGAAGGTGGTGAGCACGATGACGTGCGGGGGATCGGGGTGCCGGTGCAGGGCCTCGGTCGCCTCGAGCCCGCTCATCCGGGGCATCCGGATGTCCATGAGCACCACGTCCGGCGCCAGCTCGCGGACCCGCTCGACACCGTCGAGGCCGTCGACCGCCTCTCCGACCACCAGCACGTCGGGCTGACCCCCGAGCATCAGCACCAGTGCCGAGCGGACCAGGGGGTCGTCGTCGACGACAAGCACCCGCACCGCGTCGGTGCTCATGCGGCCCACGGGATCCACCCGTGCAGCACGAAGCTGGCCCCTTCACGCCGGTGCTCCAGCCGGCCACCCCGCAGCTGAGCACGCTCGGACAGCCCGACCAGTCCGAGGCCGGCTCCGGGCGTCTGGCTGCCGAAGCCGAGCGGGTTGGTCATCCACACGTCGAGCCCGCTGTCGGGAGACCCGGTCACGGTGATCGAGAGCTGCGACCCCGGGGCGTGCTTGCGGGCGTTGGTGATGCCCTCCTGCACGATCCGGAACACGGTCCGGCCGACGGCGTCGGGCACCTCCGCCGCGGCGTCGACCCGGTCGTCGAAGGAGACGTTGAGCCCCGAGTCGCGGGCCTCGGCGACGAGCGCGCCGAGGTCGGCGTACGTCGGCTGCGGGGCGAGGGTCAGCTCGCCGTCCGCGTCGCGGAGCACCCCCAGGACGCCGCGCAGGTCGGTGAGCGCCTCGTGCGCCTTCTCCTGGATGACCGCGGCGCTGCTGCGCATCTCGGGGGCGGCCAGGTCCTCGCGGAACGCGAGCGCGCCGGCGTGCATCGAGATCTGGGAGATCCGGTGGGCCAGGACGTCGTGCATCTCCCGCGCGATCTGGGCCCGCTCGTTGGTCCGGGCCTGGGCGACCCGCAGGGCCTGCTCGGACTCGGCGCGCTCGGCCCGGTGCCGCAGGGTCCAGAGCAGCTCCCGGCGCGAGCCGACGTACATCCCCCAGGCGAGCATCGCGGCCGTGGCCACGGCGTTGATGGTCAGCATCAGCCAGATCGGCTCCTCGTTGGATCCTGGCTGCCAGGTCACGAAGAACTGCGCGGCCGCGAAGCCCACCGACCCGATGAGCGCGATCTCGCGCCAGCGACGCCGCGTGGCGACCGAGACCGAGGCCAGCATCGCCGCGCCGCTCGCGGTGCCGCTCGCGGCACAGGCGAGGCACGCCAGCAGCGCCACCGCGACGGGCCAGCGGCGGCGGAAACCGAAGACGAGCACGTACGACAGCACGCCGAGGGCGACGTCGGCGGCCCACTGGACCTCGGTCTGGTGCTCCACGATCGGGAACCAGCCGACCGCACTCACGGACAGGCACAGCGCGAGCCGCCACACGTGTCCCCAGGGCGTCAGCCGAGGCTGGTACTCCTGCGGGTCGGGCCGGTCCACCTCAGCAGGCTAGGCGGTGGGCGCACCGGGGCGGCAGGCTTCCCAGGTCTGTCCCCACCCCTACTTTGGTCAGTCCGACACCGACCCGCGGAGCATGCGGGACGCCGTGGCCGTCAGGCAGGGTGGACGCATGATCACCGTCGAGAGACTCACGAGGAAGTACGGCGCCTTCACCGCCGTCGACGACGTCAGCTTCGTCGCACAGCCGGGCCGGGTGACCGGGTTCCTCGGCCCCAACGGCGCCGGGAAGACCACCACGATGCGCGTCATGGTCGGCCTCACGCCGGCCACGAGCGGCCGGGTGACCATCGGAGGCCACCTCTACAAGGACATCCCCAACCCGGGCCGCCACGTCGGCGTCCTGCTGGACGCCTCCGCCCAGCACGCCGGCCGTACGGGCCGCGAGATCCTCACGCTCGGGGCCCAGACCATGGGACTGCCGGCGACGCGGGTCGACGAGATGCTCGAGCTGGTCTCGCTCTCGCAGACCGAGTCCAAGCGGCGGCTGCGCAACTACTCGCTCGGGATGAAGCAGCGCCTCGGCATCGCCCACGCGCTGCTGGGCGACCCGTCGGTCCTGATCCTCGACGAGCCCGCCAACGGCCTCGACCCGGCCGGCATCCGCTGGATGCGCGGACTGCTCAAGTCGTACGCCGACCGGGGTGGCACGGTGCTGCTCTCCAGCCACCTGCTCAACGAGGTCGAGCTGATCGCCGACGAGATGATCCTGATCGGCCACGGCCGGATCGTCGCCCAGGGCAACAAGGAGCAGCTGCTGGCGGGAGTCGACCACAAGGTCACGAACGTGACGGCGCTCGACAACGAGGCCCTCACCCGGTCGCTCCAGGCCAAGGGCTTCACCGTGACCCCGGCAGGCACCGGCCTCCGGGTCGAGGCGGCACCCGTCGACGTCGGACGAGCCGCCGCCGAGAACGCCATCGTGCTCACCGACCTGCGCTCCGCCGACGGCGGCCTCGAGGACCTGTTCCTCGAGCTCACCAGCGACACCCAGCGCGAGACCGTCGTCCCTGGGACCCAGGCATGAGCGCCACCGCCGCAGTGCCGCACGGCAGCCTGGACGTCTCGTCGACGGACCAGGTCTCGATGCTGACCCTGGCCAAGGTGGAGATCCGGAAGGCCCTCGACACCCGCGCGGGCTTCTGGTTCGTGATCGCGATCCTCGGTCTGGTCGTCCTCGCCGAGGTGATCTACAGCTTCGCGGCCGACGACACCGACAAGAACTTCCAGGACTACCTCCAGATCCCGGGCGGGATCCTCGGCTACTTCCTGCCGATCATCATCATCATGCTCGTCACCAGCGAGCAGTCCCAGCGGAACGGCCTGGTGACGTTCACCCTCGAGCCGCGCCGCCCTCGCGTGGTGCTCGCCAAGCTGGTCGCCGGCGTCACTCTCGCCGTCGGCGTGATGGTCCTGGCGTCGGTCCTCGCCGTCGCCGGCACCGTGTTCGGCATGGTCACCGGCGCCAGTCCCGAGTGGTCAGTGGACGGCAACCTGCTGTTCAACGGCTTCGTGCTGTCGAACCTGATCGGTGTGTTCATCGGTTTCGCCATCGCGATGCTGATCATGAACACGCCCGGGGCGATCGTGGCCTACTTCGCCTACAGCCTGATCCTGCCGATCGCGGTCGGCATCCTCGGCGCCCTCATCACGAGCTTCGAGGACGTCGCCCCCTGGATCGAGTTCAACACCGCCCAGACGCCGCTCTTCACCGGCGACTACACGCCGACCGGCGAGCAGTGGGCGCAGATCCTGGTGACCGGCACCATCTGGCTCGTCATCCCGTTGTGCATCGGGATCTGGCGGCTGCTGCGGATCGAGTTCAAGTGAGTGGGGCGTCCACCGCGCCGGTGACCCTCGACCTGGGCGGCACCGAGGCGGTGCCGTTCACGCGGCTGGTCGCGGTCGAGCTGCGCAAGTCCTACGACACGCGCGCCGGCTTCTGGCTGCTGCTCTCGATCGGCGGTGTGGTCGCCCTCGTCCTGGGCATCTTCACCACGATCATCCTGGTGCAGGACGAGCCGGTGGTCTTCGGCGACTGGGTGGGCATCGCGGCGTACCTCACCTCGGT
>Ga0075370_10001509_pt1 | contig 10171 bp, 10 predicted proteins | sample EndMethybrTD3035_FD_71398 | JGI IMG/M metagenome (GOLD analysis project Ga0075370, IMG submission 71398) | Populus endosphere microbial communities from Tennessee, USA - Endosphere MetaG P. TD hybrid TD303-5 | ecosystem: Host-associated > Plants > Roots > Endosphere | place: USA: Tennessee... | reverse complement strand
TGTTGGTGGTTTGCATCCCACGATCGATTGCGTCGTGCTCGAGGGGGTACGCGCGAAGGGCCGTCGTGCGATCGTCGTCGTCGATCACTTCGAGGGCGCCTCCGACGATCGCGATCTCCGGATGAGAATCGAGAAACGCCACCTGGCGCGCGAGCCGCTCGGGCATGCAGACGTCGTCAGAGTCGAAACGAGCGATGTACTCGCCGCGCGATTGTCCGAGCGCGAGGTTGAGGCTTTCGGGAAGGCCTACCCGACTTGGCGGGTGCACGTAGCGAAAGCGCGCGTCGATGGCACACTGAGCTTCGCACGCGCGCGCTCGCGCTGAGTCCGTGCTTTCGTCCACCACGATGCACTCGAAGTCCTGCCATGACTGGTTGCGCAGGCTCGCAAGGCTTGCGCGCATGATTTCCGGCGGTTCGTTGAACACCGGGACGATCACCGACACGCGCGGTGACGCGTTCATGCCAGACCGCCCTCAGGGATACCTTCTTGGCGCGCGATCTCGTCGATAGCACGCGTCACGGCGCCTGACGAGTCGAGCGAGGGCTTCCAGCCCAGGTCGGCGATCGCCTGCGTGGAGTACCGGAAACGCGGCACGTCCCCGACCCAGCCCTTGTTGCCGAGCCCGTAGCGGATCGTCGCGGACGGCGCAACGCGCGCGATCACCTGCTCGGCGATCCACCGGACGTGCACGCCGGCGTCGATGGGGCCGATGTTGATCGGCAAGACCTTGCCTTGCGGCTTTGTCGCGCGCACGTGGAGCATTGCGTCGACGAGATCCGATACGTGCAGGTAGGCCTTCTGCTGAGTGCCGTCGCCGAGGACATCGAGCGAACCGGGCGTGCGTTTGAGCTTGCGCACGAAATCCAGCAACACGCCATGGGTGGCAGGCACACCGACCACGTTCGGGAAGCGGAACAGATTCACCCGCTCGAGGAAGCTCTCGGCGGCCGCGCCGGCCTGCGCCTCGGAGGCGAGCTTCATCGCGCCGTAGTTCGAGATCGGCAGTAGCGGGCCGATGCTCTCGTGGAGCTCCGCGTCGCCATGATCGCCGTACACCGCAGAGCTCGAAGCGAAGTGCAGTGTGCCGACGCTGCCGTCGCGCATCGCGCGCAGGATCTCGAACGTGGTCAGGAACGTGTCCTTCAGGTCGATGTCCGGGTCAGCGCCGCCTGCCGGGATGTCGGAGTTGGCGGCGAGATGCCAGACCTCGGTCGGTCGGCCCAACTCGCTTGCGGCGGCGAAGGCACGGGCGCATTGGGCGCGGTCCGACAGATCTGCCTCGACGAAGCGCAGGGCCGGGTGCGAGGCAAACGGCTCCAGGTAGTCCCGTCGGCCACGGCAAAGATTGTCGGCAGCGAGCACCGCGTGTCCGGCGTCGAGCAGGCGGCCGATCAAGTTAACGGCGATGAAACCGGCGCCTCCGGTGACGATGCTGACGGGAGAAGAAGAGGGGTGAGTCATGAGGTCATCTTGATGAAATCAGGCGTTCAGCTTCGGGCCGGCGGCTCCGACTCCGAGTCGGCCGAGCAGTGCGTCACGCACGCCGCGCAGCATCCAGCCGAGGCGCTCCAGTCCACGGTCCATGAGCCACGGATAGGCGATGAGCTTCAGCGGCAGGATGCAGAGCAGCCGAAGCTTGGGGTACAGCGGCACGTAGCTGCGGGGAACGACACGCAGCGTGTCGCGGAACTGGAAGTAATGCCGGTACGGTGCCGGCAGGTGATACGTGAGGCCGGCGAAGCGGCGCTGGCCTTCGCCCAGACGATGTGCCATCGGCACGTTCGTGACTCTGTAGAACGACCAGCCTGCTCTCCCCATGCGCCAGCACCACTCGAAATCGACGAGATCGAGGAAGAGTTCCTCGGAGAACGCCTCGAGCGGCGTCTCGCCGAGGCGGAAGAGCATTCCCGAAGTTGCGAGACATGAGACTTGCTTGAGAGGGGCGGTCGGCGTCGTGAATGAAGAAAGGACCGCGGTGTCGCGGCCGGTCTGATCATCGATGTGCACCGGCGCCACGACGGCACGCGACCCCGCTCTGCTCAGTGCTGCCTGCAGCGCGTCGATCAGCGACGAGGGAGGCGAACTGTCTTGGTCGAACAGCACCACTGCATCGCAGCCGAGTTCGGTGGCACGCGCGATGCCGAGGTTCAAGGCGCGGCCTAAGCCTTTGTTCACGCCGTCCTGCAGGACGGTAGTGTTGGCCGGCAACTCGCCGAATCGGTGCCCGCCGGGTGTGTTGTCGACGACGATCAGCGCACGACACGATTGTGCGAGTTCGCGAAAGCGATCGCCGAAACCGGCGTCGGGACGGTAGGCGGTGAGGATGGCCGCCAGCGACGAGGTCATCAAGCCTCCTCGAGCCGGGTACGCGCGTGTACCGAGGATCGGCGCATGCCCTCGCCCCGCTGCGACGGTGTGGGCACGGCAACGGGGATCAAGATTGACACGACAGGCTGCGTCACGGGGACGCGTTCAACGACGAACGACTTCGAGCGCCGGCAGCGGGAACACCAGCGTCTGGCCCTCGAACGCAGGCGACTCGAGAAAGAACCGGCGGAAGTGCCAAGGCAGCACGAGGAGGTAGTCCGGCGATTGCGCAAGCAGCTCCTTCTCGGGGACGATTGGAAGCAGCGTGCCGGGTGTGTAGGCACCGAATTTCTCCTTGTTGACCTCGCCGACGGCGCTGATGCGAGTCTTGTCCAGGCCGCAGTACTGCAGCAGCACGTTGCCTTTCGTGGAGGCGCCGATCGCGGCGATCGTCTTGCCTTCCGAAGCCGCCTGCGAGACGAATGCGAGGAGAGCTTCGCGAGTCGCGGCGACGCGGGCGGCGAAAGCGTGATACGGGCCCAGCGTGTCGAGGCCGTCGGCTTCTTCACGGCGCAACACGTCTGCAATGCGAGGCGACGGAACCGCGCCCGTGCTGGTTTTGCCGGCAGTAACCGAGAAACTGCCGCCGTTGACGTCGTTGAACTCGACGTCTAGCAGTACGAGCCCGACCCGATCGGCCATCCATTTGATCTGCTTGAGCGCATAGTACTCAAGGTGCTCATGGCAGGCTGTGTCGTACGAGTTCATCGCGAGCATCGTCGGCATGTAGCTCTGCTCGAAGACCCAGACGCCGTCGTCTGCCAAGATCTCGTGAACTTCGCGCATGAACTGCATCGGATCCTCGAGGTCGTAGAACATCGAGAAAGACGTCACCACCTTGGCCTTGCGGCCCGGGAAGCGCTGCTTCACCAGCGAGGACGAGAAAAAGTCCGGAATCAGCTGGACGTGTTGCGGGTAGTACTCGTGGAACTTCACGCCTGTCGGGTCGATTCCGACCAGCGTGAGATCCTGCGGGTATGCTTGCAGCGTCGTGCTGTCGTTGCTGCCGATGTCGATCACGAGATCGCCAGCTCGCAGTTCGACGAGTCTGGAAATGTTCTCGACCTTGCGGTGCAGGTGCTCGACCATGCTCGCGTTCAGGCCCGAGCGGTATCCGTAGTTCAGGCCATACATCGCGGCGAGGTCGTACGAGTGCTCGAGCTGGAGCAGTCCGCAGGCATCGGCTCGGCCAAAGCACTTCACGAGGCGCAGCGGCCCCTTGGTAATCGGCATCGCCGGGTCTTTAGGAAACACCCCGGTCAACTGCTGCTCGCCCAGGTCGAGCACGACGCGCACGTCCGTGTTGCCGCAAGCCCGGCATTTCGTGATTTTGGTTGTCATCGCACTTCTGTCCTTCTTTCTGTTTCCCGAAGCCGTCTCATGTCTTCATCCACCATCGACGTGATCAACGTCTCGAAGTCGACCCGCGGAGCCCAGCCTAGCGTCTCGCGGGCGCGCCGCGCGTCCCCCACCAGCTGAACCTGCTCGTGCGAGCGTGAGGTGTCGGGTGCCTGGCGAACGAATTCAAGGTAGTTCAGCCCGACATGGCGGAACGCGATCTCGCACAGCTCGCGCACGGAGTGCACGACACCCGTGGCCACAACATAGTCGTCCGGCGTCGAGTGGCAAAGCATCATCCACATGGCCCGCACGACGTCCTCTGCGCTGCTCCAGTCGCGTCGCGCGTCGAGATTCCCGAGTGCCACTTCCGATGCGAGCCCAAGCTTGATGCTCGCGGCGGCGAGCGTCACCTTGCGTGTCACGAATTCTGGCCTGCGTTTCGGGCTCTCGTGGTTGAACAGAATTGCAGAGCACGCGAAGATGCCGTATCGCTCACGATAGATTCGCAGCATCGTGTGGGCGTAGACCTTCGCGGCACCGTAAGGACTGCGCGGCTTGAATTCGGTCAGCTCAGACTGCGGTGAGGTGCGGACCTCTCCAAACATTTCGCTGCTCGATGCCTGACAGAGGCGGGCAGACGGCTTCTCATGTCGAATCGCTTCGAGCAGATGTGTCACTGCAAGGCCGTTGACAACGCCGATATGCGCCGGATCGTCGAACATGCCGGCGCCCGAAGACATTGCTGCGAAGTTGTAGATCTCGTCCGGCTGGTGCGCGCGAACGAGGTCGCGGACCGCACCTGCATCGGTGATGTCGCACGCAACCGGCTTGACCCCTTCGCCCAGCTCGGCAATGCAGACGCGCCGGCCCGCACCGACCACCTCGTAGCCTTGCTCGAGAAGCAGCTGCGCCATGTAGCCGCCGTCCTGACCTGCGATGCCGGTTACGAGTGCCTTGCGCCGGTTCATGATGATCTCCGCATTGCGTCGACGCGGCGCGCGAACCACGTCGAGTGAATGCTTCTCGCCAGATCGTAGAGCTCCATGCCCGAGCGCGATTTGTCCGCGTGCATGAAATAGTAGGCGGCGCAGCAGAAGTTTGCGATGCGGCCAGGCAGCCGCGCAATCGCCGAGGCCGCGAGCCGGTACCGAGCGTTGCCGCGAGTCCCCAAGAAACGCCGGTACTCGTCCATGGAGTAGCCACCGATCGCTCGGAACCAGATCAATTGCTTGAAGCTGCGGAACGGCAGCTGTGCCGTCACAGCTGCACGGGCTTCGCGCGAGAAATGTTCGAACGACCAGACCAGTTCCGGCCACTTGAACATCCAGATCTCGAAGCTGCGCGCGGACCACATCGCATTGCCGAACCGGATCACGATCAGCGGGCGTCCAATAACGGCGGCCCGAGCGATCGGCGGCGACTGGAACAGCGCTCCGACGTGAACGAACAGGGTTCCATAGTAGCGCTCGCGCTGGCGCTCGAGCCACCATGCGCGGCGCACGACCACGCCACCGATGAACGACAGATACGCCGTCGTCTCGACAAACAGGCGCTCGGCGTCGTCGAAGCTCGCGTCCTGCATGCTGGACAGCATGCTCGTGCGCAGTGGGCGCCGGAGGTCCTTGTTGCGCACTTCGGCGTTGACGACCACCAAGTCGTTCGTGCCGAGCCTGGCCAGCACTTCCCGCACCGCCCCCTCCACCAGCAGGTCGTCGTCCGTCATCAGCCAGCAGTATTCACCGCGAGCGTAGGAGACTGCTCGGTCGTAGTCCGGGTCGATGCCGGAGTTGATGGCTTCCCGCACATAGCGCACGCGCGGGCAGCGTTCGACGTAGCGGGCAAGCACATCGGGCGTGTGATCGGGCGATGCACCGTCGACCACGATCAGCTCGACCTGATCGGTCAGCTGGGGAATGATGGAGTCCAGTGTTTCCGCAATGTAGTCTGCACGACGAAACGTCGCGATGCAGATGGATAGCATCAATGGCGGTTGCATGCGGTTCATAGCCAGCCGAATCGGGAACTGCCGGGCAGTAGGGCGGGGCTCAGATCCTTGGCGCGGTAGGGCCGCTGAGCGACGAGATCCTGAGGTGAGGCCGCGTAGCGATCGAGTTCATCCCGCCACTCTTCCGCGGCAATCCAGCGGCTGTTCCGGAAGTCGAAGCGCTTGATGACCTCGCATGGATTGCCGACCGCCATGCTGAATCGTGGAATATCGTCTAGTACGACGCTGTTTGCGCCGACCATCGACCCGCATTCGATCTGCACGCCCTGATGGACGGTGACCGCTGTCGTCAGCCAGACATTGGCGCCGCGCACCGACCGCGGCGATGCCTGTAGCAGTTTTCGTTTGAGCGTTCCCATCGTGGTTCGCGTCATTCGGCATGGGCAGCGGGTGGCGTGCCCAGCGGCGGGGGGGCGACACGCCGCAGCCTGTTTCTGATCACGGCGCGAACCTGCTCGCTCAGTGCCGCGCACACCATCGCGTTCACGGCGGCGGCCGCAAGCCCGATGATCAGACGCACCCATGCCGAGCCGGGGGCGGCTTCGTGCGCAACCCAGGCCGCGGCGGCCGCCAGCGCGATGCTTGCGAACAGGGGCAACGCGACATCGTGCAGCGGCCATGCGTAGCTCAGGGTGGGAAGCAGCCGGCGATGCGTCAACCAGCTACCGACGACGAAGTACAGGCAGTGCAGGATCAACCATGCCACGGCGCCGCCGAGCGCACCGAAGTACGACGCCAGCCCGATCGTCAGTGGCACCATGACGATCACAAGGCTGCCGTTGATCATCAGCGGCAGGCGTGTTTCGCCGCTCGCCAGCTGCAGCGCATGGGGAATGTGCATCACGCCGTGCAGCGCGGAGCCCATCGCGAGCAGCGACACCAGTGGGCCAACGCTGCGTCCGAGTTCGGCGTTGTGCGTCCAGACCATCACGACATCGCTGGAGAACCACGCCAGAAAGCCTGCAACGGGGAACAGTGCGGTCACGAGCAACCCCGTGCCGAGGCGGTAGCGCGTACCCAGCCCGTCGCTGTCACCGCGCGCCGCCAAGGCACTGAACCGGGGATAGACCGCATTGAAGAACGGCATCACCAGCACGTATAGCCCGCTCGTGATCGCGATCGCGAGCATGTAGCGGCCGAACTCGGGCAGCGGCAGCATGCGGCTGAGCAAGACCTTGTCGAGCTGCGTGAAGATCAGCCCGAAGATGCCGAGCAGCCCCATGCCAGCCGAGCGCCGCAGAAACTCTTTCAGGCGCGAGAAGTCAGGTAGAGGCCGGTGCGCCGCGTCGGGGCTGATCGCATACCACGCGGCCCAGCGCATGGCCAGCGTACCGAGGAGCGCGGCAGCGGCTTGCCAAGCGAACAGCGCCTGGATGGTATTCGAAACGTACAACAGCACCACGACGCCGCCGGCGGCTGTCAGTGTTGCGGTGCCGGCGGACACCGCACTTGACAGTTCGAGGCGCTGGGCGCCCATCAGCATGCCGGCGTACAGGCCGTTGGGCCAGCGCGCGGCGACAATGAGACCGAGCAGCATGATGGACTGCTGGACCGTCGCCAGCGACAACGTCTTCGATTGCAGCCAATGCGTGGCGACGAAGGGTGCAGCGCTGGCGACGCCCAGGGCGAGCAGCATCGCCGTCAGCCAGTACATGCGCGTGAGCGCGCGTAGTATCGGCAGCGAGTCCCGGAGGCCGGCACTTGCCGTTCGACGTGCGACTTCACGATTGACGGTGGGCGCGATCCCCATGTCGAGCGCCTGCGCGAGCGCCTGCAAGGTCGCGAGGAAGCCGACCATGCCGTACGCCTCGACACCGAGCCGGTGCACGTAGACGGGTACCACGGCGAAACCGAGCAGAGCTGCCCAAAACGCCGCCAGCACACCCGTGGAGATGTTGCGCACCAGCATGCAAACTCACTCGCGCGAGTCTCGGGTCTCGAACCCGTGTTGCTTCATCAGTGCGTCGCGTTTCGCCGCGTCCAGGTCGGCGCGGACCATCTCGACGACCAGGTCCTTGAAGCTGATCTTCGGCGACCACCCGAGATTGCGGCGCGCCTTGCTGGCGTCGCCGATCAGCGTTTCCACTTCAGTGGGACGGAAGTAACGCGGGTCGACAGCTACCACGCAGCGTCCGGCGCGATCGAACGCCCTTTCGTCGAGGCCTTGCTCGCGCCAGGTGAGCGGCATGTCGAGTTCCGCGGCCGCGTGGTTGATGAAATCCCTGACGCTGTACTGTTCGCCCGTTGCGATGACGAAATCGTCCGGCTTGTCCTGCTGCAGCATCAGCCACTGCATCTCGACATAGTCCTTCGCATGGCCCCAGTCGCGCTTGGCGTCGAGGTTGCCGAGATACAGGCAATCCTGCAGCCCGAGCTTGATGCGCGCGAGTGCGCGAGTGATCTTGCGCGTCACGAAATTCTCGCCGCGCAACGGCGATTCGTGGTTGAACAGGATGCCGTTGCAGGCGTACATGCCATACGCTTCGCGGTAGTTCACCGTGATCCAGTACGCGTAGAGCTTCGCGACCGCATACGGCGAACGTGGATAAAAGGGAGTCGTCTCACGCTGCGGCGTCTCTTGGACAAGCCCATAGAGCTCGGAGGTCGATGCTTGGTAGAAGCGCGTCTTCTTCTCCAGTCCAAGGATGCGGATCGCTTCGAGCAGTCTCAGCGTGCCGAGTGCGTCGGCGTCGGCGGTGTATTCGGGCACCTCGAACGACACCGCCACGTGGCTCTGCGCCGCGAGGTTGTAGATCTCGTCGGGCTGGACCTGCTGCACGATGCGAATCAGGTTGGACGAGTCCGTCAGGTCGCCATGGTGCAGGAAGAAGCGAACGTTCTCTTCGTGCGGATCATGGTAGAGATGGTCGATGCGCGTTGTGTTGAACAACGAGGCGCGACGCTTCAAGCCATGGACAACATATCCCTTGTCGAGAAGGAACTCCGCGAGATAGGCACCGTCCTGGCCCGTCACGCCTGTGATCAGCGCTACTTTCTGCTTGCTCATGGTTCTAGATCGGTTGGGGTCAGATAACAGTCACTCTTGGCGCTCGAGGTCGGCCCGCAGCTCTGCGATGACTTCCTGCAGTTGCTTGTATTCGGTTTCCTTGCGCGACAGAAAGCTGCGGGTCAGACGCAGCTTCTCTCGCAGTCCCGCCGGCGTCAGCGCATACGCGTATGCGGCCTTGCGCTTGCTTCGCCTGAAGTTGCCGATTTTCACAAGACCCTTGTCGAGCAGTGCATGTAGCACGTAGTGCGTCTTGCCGAGGCTCAGCCCGAGGGCTTCGGAAAGGCCGCGCTGCGTCAACGATGGGTCTGCCTCGAGCAGACGCAACACCGCGAGGCGCGCCGCGTCCGGGTCTTGAGCTCCAAAGGCGGCAGGGGCGGGCATGACTGCATCGACGTGTTCACACCGTGAACAAAGTAAGGGAGTATAGCGGCCCGGCTCTCAGCCTCAGGCGTCTCGCCAGTAAAGGCGCGGAACATCGCGACCTTTCCGCAGCGGGGCAGCCCTGGCTTGCGCGTGCGGTCACTGCGAACAACGCTTTCGCGACGCCGGTCTGAATGGGCGGTGGCTTGTCCCCTCGGGAATGAGCTCAGTTCGTTGTACTGCGAGAAATGTAGAATCTGCTCATGCAACAGAACTATTTGGAACTGGCAAGGAGAATACGGCGCTCGTTTCGTTTGCCCGTAGCGGACCATCGCGCTTACGAAGATATCGTTCGAGACAAAGCTGGGCTCGAAATTGGCGGGCCTTCGGAGATATTCCGGCGGGTGCTACCCATCTATGAGGCTGCCAAGTCGGTTGACGGTGTTAATTTTGGTCCTCAAACGATGTGGGAAGGCCAGTTGGTCGAAGGTCAGACGTACAAATACATGAATGGTCGAATCGGACGCCAATACATTTGCGATGCGACAGACCTTGGCTCGATTGGTGCAGACAGTTATGATTTCGTGGCGTCGTCAAACAATCTCGAGCACATCGCCAACCCCCTAAAGGCTGTCGGAGAGTGGTTGCGGGTTTTGCGCACAGGTGGGTATTTGTTCTTGGTGCTGCCGCGCAAGGAGAGTAATTTCGACCGCAAGCGTAATGTCACCACCTTCGAGCACTTGCTGGACGACTTGCAGAAAGGCACCTCCGAAAGGGATCTGACCCATCTGGAAGAGATAATTGAACGCCACGACTACGCGATGGACCCGCCGCTTATGCGAAGACTGATGAGTCTCGTCACGTTGCGCGGATACCGCCCAGCGATGAATCCAGAAACTATGAGGCAGCGAGGCATCGCGAACTTTGAAAACAGAGGTTTGCATCACCACGTATTCGATCACGACCTCTTGGCGCGAATCTTCGGACACTTCGGCATGAAACCTATCCTTAAGACATCGACGTCAACTGACTACATTGCGGTTGCGAGGAAGATCTGACACGTGTGCCGACGGACTTTGGATTCC
>Ga0075370_10001508_pt1 | contig 10174 bp, 8 predicted proteins | sample EndMethybrTD3035_FD_71398 | JGI IMG/M metagenome (GOLD analysis project Ga0075370, IMG submission 71398) | Populus endosphere microbial communities from Tennessee, USA - Endosphere MetaG P. TD hybrid TD303-5 | ecosystem: Host-associated > Plants > Roots > Endosphere | place: USA: Tennessee... | reverse complement strand
TCGGTGGCCGAAGTGATCGCATCGCGCTCGGACAAGGTCGACTCAGGGTATTGGGCGGCGTGATCCATGGCGCACTCCGAAGCAAAAGTGGCCGGCAGCTTACTGCGGTGCAGCATGAGCTACAAGTGAAATCGACATGAATATGGCCCCAATAAAATGACTGCACACGCCTGGTGCATCATTTATTGGGGACATGTTAGTTTGCCCTATGACGGTGAAGGCTGCTCGCCCTTTGGCCGACCGCGGGCGCGGGGCCGCAACTGTCCCGATGGGCTGCCGGCCACATCGGCGAGTGTCTCGACGAAGCTCGGCGGTCCGATAGGCCACCCTCGCATCGACGCGGCGATCAATGACCGCACCTCGGTTTCGCTGAGGCTTTCGGCGATCACCTGGGCATGCCGCGCCTCGCGCTCAAATGGGGTATTGCCGAGGCGCCAGTGCAGTTCGTGCTCGCGTAGCACAGGGTTGCGGAGTTGGCCCACGTGATGAGACGCACTGGACCACGGCCAGTCTTCTGGTCGCGCAGCGCGCCCGGCGCGAACCGGCGCTTGTTCGATCAGCCGGATGCAACGCCAACCGTGGGTCGCCGCGTCGATTGCCGCGGCCCCGTAGCGCCGAGCCCAGAGTGCGCCCGAATGACCGTGGCGCAGGTTGAAGGCCCCGACGTATTTGCGGCCCAGGCGTTGCATGAATCGCTGGAGCGAGCCGGGTTGCGCCGGCGTCGCGAGCATCAGGATCTGCTCGTCGAGCAGCGAATAGGCGTGCACCGCGACACCGCAGGCGCGCGAGCATTCGAGCAGCATGAGGGTGAAACGGCGGCGGTCTTCGTCGTCAATGAAAACGGGCTGCACGGCAGTGCCCGCCAGTGCGAGCAGGTGCGCCTGGCCAGCAAAAGCAAGACGGGATAGGCGCGCCATCGGCGGTCGTGCGGTGTTCCGCTGTTGTAGACCGCCTCATCGTACGTCCGAACCCATCGTCGATGGGACGGCCGCTCGCGCTACCCACGCACAACGGGCGGGATCAGAAGTCGGTTTCCGCGCAGCCGGTTTCCGATGGCTTGCAGATGCGCAAGCGGCCCTCCGGGTTCGCGATGACGCGTCGGCTCTCGCTGCCGTTGGACAACTCCAGACTGCCCCGTTGGAAGGTCTTGTCCAGCAAGGTCATCGAGCCGTTGCCGTTGAACATCACGTAGGCGGTCGATCCCGCGACGGGGAAACTGCTGGCCGCCACCACAACCCCATTTTGCAGTGCCGATTGCTGTGCGACGACGAGGTCGCCAGTTCCCGGCGCGATGCTCGCGGACGTCACGCTGCTGTCGACATCGACGAAGACCTGCCAGCCCGACCCCCAGTTCGTCCCGCTCAAGGGAATCACGAATGCACGCACCTGGCGCTTCATTGCCTCCGACCGCGCGGCGGACAGGGCGGCCACGAAGGAGTTCGCAGCCGAGGTCAGTTCCGCGTTTCGCTGATAGGCGATGAAGCTCGGGGCGGCAAGCGTGAGAAGCACGGCGAGCAAGGCGAACGTTACGATCAGCTCGATCAACGTGAACCCGAGCGTAGACAAGCGCCCAGAACGCCGCTCGTATTTGCCTCGGCGCAGCAGGGTTGCGTGAGCGGATGTCATCGCCAGCACTTCGGGTTGCTCGTGCTGCAGCTCTTCGCGCCGCTGCTCATAAACGTCAGGTCGCCAAATGCCGCATCGGTCATGTTCGGCGTCGCCGTCAGCAATACACATTCGTTGAGCGGCAGAAAGGTGCTGCCAGACCCCGGACAGGCACTCGCAAGGAGCCGGTATGCAGCCGACGACGACGTGTTGCCGGAGGTCGTCTTGAACGGGATTTGCACGTTCGCCGCGCCCAAAGTCGTCCCGTTCGTGCCCGTGGCGCCGGCAGAGGACCAGGTCATGTAGGAGCCGGTCTGCGTCAAGTAGCGCTCCTGCTGCTGCATCAACTCCAGCAGAGCGGCGCGCCCCTCGGCACGTCGGCCCTTCAGGATCGAATCGGTGTACGCCGGATACGCAATCGCCGCCAACAGCCCGATGATTGCGACCGTGATCATCAGCTCGATGAGCGTGAACCCCCGCACCGATCTCGATGGCACGCAGAAGCGAATGGATGTGGGATGCGGCATCACGACCCGTTCCTCAGTTCCTGATAGTTGCTGATCTCGCGCCAACTCAACCGCCCCGGATGCGTCGTCACCATCATGCTTTGACTGGACGGGGCGGCCAAGCCAGCAGAGCCCTGCAGGATGATCTGGTAGCGGGTGACCTCGGTCCGGCGTCCCGTCGTGTCGCTGCCACTCAGCGTGGAAGCTCCAACCTGTGTCAGGAACGGTTCGCCAAGAATGCCGACGGTCGATGCCTGCGTGGTGGTATCTCCCGCACGGAGATCCACGATGTACAGGTTGCCTCGACCGTTGTCGCAGCTGTTCAAGGCCGGGATCACCGTACCAAAGATGAGCTTGCCGGCCAACACCGCCATGTTGCTCACTTGCCGTTCACCGCTGCCGGCACGCGCACTTGAACCCGTGGCCACGGTGTCTGAGTTGTAGAAGTCGAAGTACCATCCGGATCGGGTCGTCTCGCTGTCGGTCATCGGCCGCCCCCAGGCAAAACTCGGGAAATCGACTCCTGATGCCGTCACTGTTGTCGCTTGCTGCAGCCGGGACCTGCCCGCGATCGCAGCCTGTGGCGAACTAGCACTGTCGACGGTGGTCGTGTTGTTGTCGAGAACCGCGTACACGGACTGCGCCTTGTACGGCCCCGAGTTGTCCGATGTCTCCAGATACTTGCCGGTACCGAACGACACGATGATCGTGCGCGCCGATCCGAAGGCGAGCGAGGGCTCCATCGTGATCGGCTGCCGGTTCCCTGACGAATCCTTGGCCACGAACATCGGAAGCGGCGTGCTGCCATCCTTGAAATACGACAGATTGCCAAGTGACCAGTTGGCAGCGCTCGTCGCGCTGAAGTCGAGCTTCCACAGATTACCCTGAAGGTCGCCCGCATAGATGCTAGCCACCTCGCCGGCGGTGCCCAGACGAACTGCAAACTCCGACATCCCGCTGGCCATCGTGCTCGACTTCACGGGGAACCGAACCTTGAAGTAGTTCGTGCCCAGCTGCCAGGTATCGCCTGCTGCCTTGCTCAAGTCGAGCATGAACAACGCCGGCGCGCCGCAATAGCCATCGTCGACTGCTGCGCACGCTTGGCGGTAGCCATCATCCGCATAGTTGTTGACGCCGCTGGCGAACACAGCGAAGTATTTGTAGCTCGGCGTTGTCGTACCCGCGGCAACGTTGAACTTGAGGATCTTCGGATGGCCGATGACGTTGCCGATCTCCGGGTCGTGCCGATCGGTGAACTCCCACATGACCTTGTCAGCACCGAACGTGTCTGGATCACTGACATCCAAGGCGAAGACCCCTTGGCCCCCACCTGCCGTCCCGCCGACCAGCACGGTCTTCCACGCATTGCCGACGAGCGCCTCGGCCACTTCAGGACTGCCATCAACATACGCAGCGTGAACATAAGACGTCGACGTCAATGCCGACAGACGCGGCGCGAGCCAGCTGGGGATGTAGGCGAACAACTCCGAGCCGGTAGCAGCATCGAACGCATGCAGCATGCCATCGTTCGCACCGACGTAGAGCGCCTTCTTGCGGTCCTTGTTCGCTGCGTAGAACGTCGCATAGGCGGTCGTGGAGGCGAGCTGGGCCGGAGAGTCCGCATAAGCGACACCCGAGTTCACAATGTCGCCCAACCGGCTCCCGCGCCGACGGAATGTCCCGGTCGTTTCGTTCGTGCGATCGCCACGCAGATAGTCCAGGCGCGCCTGCCCGACCGACTCCGCGTCCAGCGTCGAAGACGCGGCGGCATATGGCGGAAGGCGCAGCGCCTGCTTGGTGACGTCGTTCAGACTGTTCCACTTGAACTCTGTGACACCCAACACCGGAGTCGCAGCCGTCGAGTTGTAGCCGACGAAGATCTTTCGCCCGTCCACGCTGGCCAGATCGTCGAGCTTGCCTGCGGCGCCGACGCCGGCATTGGCAGAATTGCGCCACGGCGAATTTCCGGGCACACCGATCGTCACGGCACCGCTCGCCGAGACGCTCACAGGATAAGCAACCAGGTCGCCGCTCCAATCGGCTGGGTCGAACTGCGCTTGGTAGATCTGGCCACCCGCGGTCGTCAGGCGTTGGGTCGAAATTGCGCCACCCGCAATGCTGTTCGCCTCCGACGCGATGTTCGCAAAAATCTCGTCGAGCGCGTTCAGTAGCGCCTGCGACGAGCTGGCAAGGAAGTAGTTCTTCGCCTCACCGCTGGAATTGGCCCAGTTGCTGTTGTTGTAGGCCGTCGACCCGTCGGTAGCCAGCACTTGGAACGGGTTGCCGGTCCCGCTCGTATCCTTGAAGCCACCGTATTTCGCGGCGAGATAGAAGTGGGAGTTCGTGCGTGTGGTCGTATCGTTCGACGCCGAGTTCTCGTTGACGTCGATCATGTAGGTCGTCACGCGCATGCCAGGCCGCCGTTTCGCGGTATCGGTCCATTGCGTGCCGCGAATGTCGTGCGTGTTTGCCCAGTACGCCATGCCAGCCATGTAGTACGCCGACGAACTACCGGAGCCGGTCCCCTGGTTCTCCATGCCCCAGCGAGCTGTGTTGTATGGCGCGTTCAGTGCGATGTTCCCGCTCGTCGTTCCACCATACGTATAGGAGGTGTTCGACTCGAAGCCGCCGACGATCTTTGTCCACTCGTGAAAGTTGGGTTCGTTGGCTGCGTCGGAGGGTGTACGGGTGAAGTCGTTGGGCGTGACGGTCGTCGAGCGCGATGTGTTCCCTGGGATCGATTTGTCCCAGTGCGTGAAGATGTCGCCGATACCGACGATGTTGTTCTTCACGCAAGAGTAGTCGCTCATGCCCGAGACTGCCGGGTGGGGGTCGGGAACGTCAGTGCTCAGCCATGTGTCGTAGACCGGATAGCCGTCACGCATGGCGGTCGTCAAGCCGCTCACGGCCTGTGGCGTCGGCGTCAGGCCTTGCAGGTAGCGCAGACTCTCGTAATAGAGCTCGCCCACCGGGTCGAACGTCTTGTACTGCCCTGCCGTACCCGTACGTCCAAACTGGTTGAGATAGTTGATCACCCCACTCAGGTTGGTGGTTGGTGGGGTGCTGTCGCTTCCACTGGTGACCGATGTTTGTCCCTGGGGGTTCGCGATGAACGTGCCGTCATTCTCGTTCCACTCAGCGGCTGCATTCGTGCCCGATTGGAGCGCGAAGTTGGCATCGAAGGTCTTGGGGCCGACGTACTTCATCGGCGCGCGCAAGACACCACCATAACGCTCGCCGGGATTCCCGGTGTTGTCGTTGAGGTAGCCGAAAGCCGCTATGCGCAGACGGTCGCTGTACTTCTGGAGGTTGCCTACGGGCTTGTAGTTGCCGCTCGGATAGCGCAGGCAAAGACCGGGCCGCGGATCGTTCAGCACACCATTGCTGCTATCGCACACCTTGACTCGAGCATAAAAGAACGCATCGCTGCGCATCGATCCGCCGAGGTTTCCATTGTTGCCGGGAGTCGCGCAGCTCCCAGCGGCCTGCGTACCGAAGTTGACGTGGTTCAGGCAGTTGGCAATATAGATGTCGCCGGAGGTCGCCAGCGCCGCAGGCACCGCACCTGCGACTTGTGCCGACAGAAGCCTCTTCGAGGGGAAGTAAGTAGCGTTGTTGTAGAAGTCGCTGTTGTACAGAACGGCGCGTTGCAGAACCGTCTCCGACGACGTGTCGAGTACGCGATCTCCGCCGGTCAGGCCGTAACGCAGCACATCGATCGCCGAGCCCGTTGCCCAGTTCATGAAATTGCCGCTGAACCCAGCGCCGCCGCACGTATGGTTGGTGGCTGGGCCGCTCCGATCGAAGCGGCGGACGGTTGCGGTGTTGTTGTACGTGTAGCAGCTCTCGGAATCGAAATAACCGATGTAGGTGTCCGTCACCACGTACGTGGCATTGCGGTACTGCGCACCGACGGTCGGAAACTCCACCGAGAGCGCCAGCGACAGCGTCGGCTTCGCGCGAGCACCGCGTGCATACAGCGGCTCGGCCGCGAGACTCACAGTTGGCGGCGGCGCCACTGCACTTTGGCCGATGATGGCCACGCCACCCGCGACCACGATCAGCGGCCCGCCGATCCAACGGGCGCCGCGGTTCGACGCAATCGAGCGCAGGAGACCAGAGATGCCGTTCATCGGTGTTAGCCCTTTTCTTTCCTGAAGCCGATCTGCATCACGACCTGGATCTCCTTGCGCGGCCCGAAGCCGATCGCAGTGATCCGGTACATCTTGGCAACGGCGCTGCCGCTCGCGTTGCCGCCGGGCGATACGTCGTCGATCAGCTCGACGATGTAGCGCGGCACGCGCTCCGGCTTGATCCCGGTGGTGCCCGCATCGAACGTCCGTCCTGTGTAGGTGCCGAACGCCACGCTGGGAGCGCTTGCGGTCTCGTCGAGAAAGTCAACGGTTGCCCAGATCGGTTTGACGTTGTCTGCATTCGGTGCACACAGGCCCCGAACCTTGCCGCTCGTGCCGCAGCCCGTCGCAAAAACGCCGACATTCGTCTGGTCAAACTGGCTCACGCGTTGGACTGAGGCAGCCGCAGAGTTGGGACCGCGGATATCGAACTCCGCATCCATCAACGCCGCTTCCGCGGCCTGCGTCGCAACGAGGTAGTCGCGGTCGTATCGGGTCGAACGCTCACCGAGCAAAGCGATCTGCGTTCCGCCGATTCCGAGGACCGTGACGACCACGAGGATGAGCAGAACGATGATCAGCGTCACACCCTGCTGAGCCGCGCGAGCACCGCGAGAAGAAAGCGACATGGCAGAAGTCTCCATGGCGAGTTAGGGTGCCATCTGCGCGTTGCGCAGATGTACGGTGAACACGACACTCTGGCGCAGCCGGCCATCGGCTGCTACCGCAAGACCCGAACCCGTATCGGCCGCGGACACGAAACCTGTGCCGAGAACCGGGTAGGTGACCGCCGTCGCCGCTTTGTCGACAGCATCGGCAACGGGCCCGCGAATCAGCAGCCCGATGCGCAAGGTCCGGACACGGCGCCAGTTGTCTATCGCCGTGCTGGTTGGAATGGTCGCGAGCTGCGTGGCGCGCAGGTAGCGATCGGCGACTGTGTCCGTCCCAGCCGCGCCGACCCCGTCCAGGGTGTCTACGCCATAGAGCACCTGCATGGCCTCTACACCGCTGACCAGTGGCACGGTCGCCCAAGCCCCTGTCGTTGAATTTCGATAGGTACACGCGAGCGTGGGTTCGCCTGCGGCACTGCGAACGATGTGGAAGATGCTCCACGCTCGGTCCGTTCCCTCGGGCTCTGCCCTGCCGGAGCAGTTGATCATCGTGCCGTCCGCAGCGCCGTTGCGGCTTACACCCCAATAGCGCACGATCAAGATGTCACTGCCGTTCAGGCAACTGGTGTCGGTCACCGAACCGCAACCCGTGGTTCGACTGTCGGTCGCCAAGCCGCTTGGCGAAGTCGCCGTGCCCCAGGACGACACGTCTCCGACGAGCGCGTTATCGAACCCGGCCAGGCCCGGATCCTTGGGATCGGTGATGTAGCCGTATGCGGCATTCTCGAAGCCTGCCTGGACGACCACGCGCTGAATCAGGCTGGACGCGAAGCGCGCACTCTCGCGCAGCTGCGAGCTGTTGTCGGTGCTCCTGAACCCCTGGCGCGCGACGATAAGCGCGGCGACCGACGCAGCGGCTACCAGCAGCCCAAGCACGACCGCCACCATCAATTCAATCAGCGTCAGGCCGACCTGATGCCGCCGCTTCCCGTTCAGCGATTGAAGTTTTGTAGCCATATCAGGTGCTGCTTCCCGCGATCAGCGGCAGGACGACAACGGGCCGCACCGCACGATCGAGCGTGTTCGAGGATGTATCGGTCGATCGGCGCGTCCAACCGATCTTGACGACCGCCAGCCCCCCGGTGTCCGAGCAGTTCCATTGAGGAACGCCATCGGCACTCGCGTAAGGTGTTGCATCGAAGCAGATCTTCACGCGGACACCAGGCAAGACAGCGCTGGTACGAGCGAGCCAATCTCGCATGTTGAACTGCGCCACCTCGGTCGGCGAGGCGCACGGGCTGCACGTCGGATTGGCGCTCGGCAGCGTGCCGGTGTAGTCGATGAGATAAGGATTGGTCGCCGAGCTGGCGAGAATGGCAATATCCTTGTTGCCGCGCATCAGGTCGCCCAACTCACGCCCCAGCGCAACTGCAGCGGACTGATAGCGTGCTTCCTTGTTGGCCTGAAGAGCAGCCGCCTGAAGGCCGACCACGCCCAGAACGCCAAATGAAAGAACCACGATCGCGACCAGCACTTCGAGTAGCGTGAAGCCGGCGTGGCGGATCGATCGGGTTGTACAGCGTGTCGCTGCCGATGAGGGCGCCTTGATCTTCATGGCGCAATTTTCGATGCGCCGCGTCACCCGTGAGTTGCCGCCGGTCGTGCCGCGGGCTCCGCTCGTCTGCTGTGGCAAGCGAGTCCGTGAACAGGTCGAGCCGGACGCGAGCCGACCGGCCCTTCGCAGGATCAGCGAGTGTGCGCCGTGATCACTTCTGCAACGAGCTCATCGGGCGCGGTCCGCACATCCGCGCGGCCTGGACCACTCAAGACGACAAATCGGATCGCCCCCGCCTCGGCTTTCTTGTCAAGACGCATCAGTTCCAGATAGCGCGCCACGCCAAGCGCCGGCCCAGCGATCGGCAGCCCTGCTCGCTCGATCACACGCGTGAGTCGCCGAGCAGACGCGGGATCAACAAGACCGAGTCGCGTGGACAGATCGGCCGCCATCACCATGCCGCAACCGACGGCTTCGCCGTGGAGCCACTTTCCAAAACCGAGGCCTGCCTCGATGGCGTGACCGAAGGTGTGGCCGAAGTTGAGGATTGCGCGGAGACCGGACTCGCGCTCGTCCACGCCAACAACGCTTGCCTTTATCTCACAGGAGCGCTTGATTGCGTATGTCAGTGCGCCAACATCGCGGCGCAGCAGATCTTCGAGATGCGCCTCGATCCAGTCAAGAAACGCTTCATCGGCGATGGGCCCGTACTTGATCACTTCGGCGAGACCCGCGATCAGCTCGCGTTGAGGTAGCGTCTGCAGAGCGGTCAGATCGGTGATCACGCGCAATGGCTGATTGAACACACCGATCATGTTCTTGCCCAGAGGATGATTGACCGCCGTCTTGCCTCCGACGGACGAATCGACCTGCGACAACAGCGTTGTCGGCACTTGGACGTACGGCACGCCTCGCATATAGCAAGCTGCCGCGAAACCGGTGATGTCCCCGATCACGCCCCCGCCAAGTGCAAACAGCGTCGTCTGTCGATCAGCGCCCCGTTCGAGCAGAGAGTCGAAGATCGTGTTCAGCGTCGCCAGATCCTTGTGGGATTCGCCGTCCGGAAGGGAGATCGTGCTAACTCGGTCATAACGCGATCGCAGCGTTACCGACAAGCGCTCAGAAAACAGAGGACCAACCACGTCGTTGGTCACGATGACAGCGTCTCGAGCTCGCGGCAGGTCATCAAAGCTCGTCGGGTGATCAAGCAGGTCGGTTCCGATGAGGATGTCATAACTGCGATCGCCGAGGTCGATCGGCACGCGTGCAACAGGAATCGTGGGGCGCATTGCGCCAGTGTACGGCGCGCCGCCGGCTCAACGGCGCGACGGCTTCGCGTCGACAGGTGAAGGCGCGGTCGCAGGATCGACGACCCCCGCAAGTTCGAGCTGCATCAGGATCATGTTCACAAGGGTCGGGACAGATGGCCGACCCGTCTCGATCACGAAGTGCGCGGTCTGGCGATAGAAGGGATCGCGCGCGGCATACAGCTCCCGCAGCTTGCCCAGTGGATCGGCAACCTGCAGCAGGGGGCGCCGGGTGTCGTGGCGCAGCCGCCGAAACAACTCTTCCGGCGAGGAGCGCAGGTAAACAACCGTCGTGCTCTCGCGCAATGCCACCCGGTTCTCGGCACGCAAGATCGCGCCGCCCCCGGTGGCGATCACGACGTTCGGAAGCGCAACGAGTTCGGCAACGACTTGCTGCTCGATATCCCGAAAGCGTGACTCGCCTTCGCGATCGAAGAAGACCCGAATCGGACAGCCG